>Ga0209979_1001743_pt1 | contig 22719 bp, 18 predicted proteins | sample AnhtaG_FD_183114 | JGI IMG/M metagenome (GOLD analysis project Ga0209979, IMG submission 183114) | Deep subsurface microbial communities from Anholt, Denmark to uncover new lineages of life (NeLLi) - Anholt_01485 metaG (SPAdes) (version 2) | ecosystem: Environmental > Aquatic > Marine > Oceanic...
GTCATCCAGAAAGCAACAGAACCTATTCCCAAGATAGATAAAACTGTCCCAGCAGCAACGATTTGTCCTGCCACCACCCCCACCCAAGCGATAACAATAAGAATAGAAGCCGCCAAACTCATACGGCGGTCATACTGCCTTTCTACCAGTTCTGGAAGAGTATAAAGCGCAGCACCTCTTACTTTCCTGGCGAAGAAAACCCCCAGAATCACGAGTCCGATGGAGCCAACAAGAAGCCACCAGGCGCCAGTCAAACCTTGCTTAAACCCTAGGCCAGCCATCCCCACGGTTGCTGACCCCCCTATTGCAGTGGCTACAAGTGAGCCGGTGATAAGGAGCAGAGTTCCCCGGCGGTGGGCAACGAAGAAGCCATTTTGGCTTCCTGCTCTCCGCTTACTCCACACCCCTATGCCAATTATGGCGATAAAATAGACGGCAATGATACTTAGTTGTAACATCTTACAACGATGTAGCCATCAGTTATCAGCTTCATACTGAATGCTGACGGCTGACTGCTCCTATATTAGTATTTGGCGATTCTTCCCTCAAGTGAATACAATCCCCGGCCATTGCCTTCTTCACAGAGCCATTCCTCTCCTTTATTATCAATGCTCCGGTGGTATCAATGTCGATTGCCCGCCCTCCTATCACCTCACCTGGTGCTACTATCCTGACATCCTTATTTAATGTCACAGAGAGTTTTTTCCACTCTTCGAGTAAATCTGCTTTCATTAACAGAGGTTGCTGTCGCTCTATTTCCATTAACAATACGCTTAAAAATTCCTTCCTGGAGATTTCCCTTCCTAACGCATCCTTCAAGGAGGTCACCGTTTTCTCAAACTGGGGAATAGAGGTATTGGCGTTTATACCTATGCCGACGTTCACAAAGTTTACAACATCCATTTCAGCATCCATTTCAGCCAGTATGCCACACACCTTCCTGCCTTCAATCAAGACGTCATTGGGCCATTTTAATTCGGCCTTTAACCCAAAGAGCTTTCTAATCGTAGCTGCCACGGCAACAGAGGCCATCAAGTTTATCCTGGGAGCATATGCGGGACTTATCCTGGGGCGTAAAACGAGAGTGAAGTAAATCCCTCCTTCTGGCGAGAGCCATTCCCGGCTCAATCTTCCCCGTCCGTGGGTCTGGGCTTCGGCAATCACGATTGTCCCCTCCCCTGCTCCCTTTTTAGCTAACTCCCTTGCTGTATCCATGGTCGAGCCAATCTCTGGGAAGTAGTGAATTCTTTGTTCCAAACCGGGAAATTCGTAAGGAAGCAGTAAATCTGGAGAGGAGACCAGCCTGTATCCCCTAGGCGAGGCCTCTATTACGTAGCCGTCCTCTTTTAGGCTGCGAATATGCTTCCAGATAGAAACCCGGGAGGTGCCAAGCTGGCTAGAAAGTGTCTCGCCAGAAAGATAACCACCACACTCCCGAAGAGCTTTCAATATTTGCTTCTTCGTTTCGTTAACCTTCATTTTAAAAATGTTAACCATTGTACTGGTTTTTGTCAATCGCCCTGTCGTTTGACTATTTCCATTACTTTGCATATCATTAATGCCCGGTTCAAAGGACGACCAGAACTAAAGCAAATGGAGGGAGTTAAAGCTTTCTTTGTCAACAATCCCACACTCTCGCACGCTGATGGCCTGAGTGAAGCTATTAAATTTGAAGGTTAATCTAATTCCGACCTAACTCTTTATCTCAATACCAAAATGAAATACAGGAAATATACAGTACTCACCATTACAACAACCTTACTTGAAGAGGCGGCCCTGGTGGCAGTCGTGCTCTGGCTGCTGCCAAGGGTTGCGATAAACATCCCCCTCTGGGGTCTCATCCTTATGATGATTGCTCTCGGGGTATATAATTATATAAATTACCGACTTAGCAAGAAGGCGCTAGTTAAGAAGCCGATGATTTTGCTGGACATTGGTAGTCGAGGTCGAACAACAACTCCCATTTCCCCTAAAGGTTATGTTCGGGTTAACGGTGAACTGTGGCAAGCTTCGTCTAGTTCAACTATAGATGCCGGCGAGGAAATTGCCATTGTGGGCATAGAGGGGATGACGCTTCTGGTAAGCCCTGTGGAAAAAGATAATCACACCCGCAAAGCTGATGCATTTTCTGGTTAATAGAGTCGTCTTGCTGTGGACAAAGCTAAAGAAAAGGGTTATCCTTTAGACGCTGATGGAGATTACCTGGCTAGGACATTCCTGCTTTCTGATTAGAGGGAAGGAAAAAACCATCATAACAGACCCATGTCATCCTGACTTGGGCTACCGCCTGGGTGAACCTGAGGCGGACATAGCGACATTGAGCCATTTCCACCCTGGTCATAGCTACATCGAAGGCGTCGCCAATGAGCCTAAACAAATAAAAAGCCCCGGGGAATATGAAATAGGGGGAACATTCATCACAGGAGTCGCCTCTTTCCACGATGATAAGAAGGGGGAATTGAAAGGGAAAAATACCATTTATGTTATCGAGATGGATGGAATAACTTTATGTCACTTAGGTGACCTGGGGCATCCTCTGGGTCCGCATTTGGTAGAGGAATTAGGAGATGTCGATATACTATTCTTGCCCGTCGGCGAGGTATCTACTATACCTGTTGACACGGCTGTGGAAATAGTAAGGCAATTAGAGCCTCCTATTGTCATCCCCATGCACTATAAGACAGAGGCTTTCACTGGCAATCTCAGTCTTGTGGACAAATTCCTGGATAAAATGAGAATTCGGGAGCTAGAAGCAAAGCCCAAGCTCTCGATTACTTCATCGTCCCTGCCCACCACCACACAAACCGTAGTTCTCAACTATCTCTAAACCCTAAATCCAGAGAATTGAGCAGTTTTGCATTTCTGTCATTGGTGCTTTAATTCCAAATCCCAATCAGCCTTAAAAGTTGATGGCACAAGCGGGTAACCGACGGTTACTTCTACTTCTTGAGACCGCCAATGAAAGCATCAACATCCATAGCAGCCATGGTCATAGTTTGAAGCGTACCTCTTGCCCCCAGAGTTGCCGCCACCCTGGATATTGCTTCATTACTGGGAGCTTCTAAAATGTTCACGAAGTCATATGGCCCTAGCAGAGCATACTGAGCCAGAATCTTCGTTCCCATTGCCTCCACTTCTTTGTTGACCTCTTTGATCCTTCCAGGATTTTCTATGATAGTCTTTCTTCCCTCGTCAGTGAGGGTCGTCAGCATTAGGAATTTAGCCATCTTTCACCTCCTCTGCGCTGTTTTGCACCTAAGACCCCGGGTTAAGCCCCGCTTGTGCCTATATCAGGTGGCTCCTTATTGTCATTCTGACCCTGAACAAAGTGAAGTGGAAGAATCCAGCTCTTCCCTAGTGCCCAGGGTGACAAAATAAACGCCTCACCAATCCTGCAAGACCTTATGCAGAATGCTATATATTATACTACCAGAGCAAGCATTTCTCCAAGAGCTCCTTTTCCCTTTCCCTCATCTTGCTTTCTTCCTCTGGCTCCTCATGGTCGTAGCTCAGAAGATGAAGTATCCCGTGGATAACCAGCAATGCCAGTTCTCTTTCGGGTGAATGCCCTTGCTCTTTGGCTTGCTCTACCGCTTGGGGATAGGAGATGATTACCTCTCCTAGCCTAGTTACCCCATCAGGAGGGAGAGCAAAGGAGGAATCGGCTTCCTTCTGGGGAAGCATATAGAAAGCAAGCACATCGGTAGGCTCATCCACCCCCCGGTAGTCTCGGTTAAGTTGTTTCACCGTCTCGGAATCGGTGAAAACTATACTCACCTCATAGGGAGGCACCACCCCTTCAGCCTTGAGGATTTGCCGGACTATCTTCTTAACCCAAACTCCATCTACCACCCCCCGGAATTTTTCCTCAACAGAAATTCCAATTTCCTCTAACATGGCAAAAGACTCGTTCTTACCCTTATAAGCAACTCATCTTATTTACAGTTGTTATACCATAAAGGTTTCATCCCCTAGCTCAATGCCCAACTGCCCAATGTTTTATGTGCTTGCAAACTGACTCAAGGGGTACTTGAAAGTATCTAAAACTTCCAATTACATGCCAGAAAATTCGCTCGAAGCCTTCCTGAAAGATTCCTCAATACCACCTTATTACTCCCACCCCTACCTGCTTCTCCATGAGAATGCCAGACTTCATCGCCAACTCCTCTTGTCATTTTGTCTAGAACCTCATAAAAATTATCTTGCGTCCAATCCTTACGACGACCTTTGAGCAACTTTGCAGCTTCTATAAAGAGTTCATGTAAAACCGATAAGCCTATAGTTTTCTGGATAACATGTTGCTGTGGCTCCTTAAAAGCCCTCGGACAAAGTTTCCTCCAAGCAGTCCAATATTGATCCAAGGCATCAATGAGTTCATCGATCGCAAGAGTTTTAAGTATTGGATCCTTGAGGATAGGTTCCAAGGAGCTTGTGAACGCTCTTTGGCTAACGCCGCCTCCCCTTTTACCCGGGAGCTTAATTCTATTTTCCCATGGAGACCCTGCTCTATGATTCAACCTATCTGCAATTTGAACAGCTGCTTGAGTTCTCTCCAGCGTCTCTACTGCCCCTAATACCCCAAGTTCTTGCCTTTGTTCAGGTGTGAGTCTGGCAATAAATCTGTCTGAGAGGTCGGATCGAACTGTCTTTTGTGTACGGTTTATGACCACAAACTGTTTAGCTTCACAAAAACGCGGATTCGCTGCCTCCTTTTTTCCTAGCTTTACGGGGCATATGATGATAACTGGTAAAGCAAAATCAGAGTGAATTTCGTCCCTCCTTATGGCCTCCCTTAGGCCTCCGATTCTGTGTTGACCGTCTACTTCATATAAGATCGAGCTGTCGGGTATGCTTAAAATTCCATACTTTCCATCTTTGGATCTGAATTCAACAGATTCTCGGACGCTTAACAAGACTGCCGGGGGAGAAATGTTATCTGGATTTGCAATGTATTTAGCAAATAACCTAGCCCTGATCATACTCAGTCTTCTTTGGTAACCTTCACGATTATCTGGCGACCACGCATCAGCCTGTACTCTTTTCTCATCACAGAGTTGTTCAGCCAGCATGCAAGCGGCGTAAAACTTTTTCCCATTTTGCTCTATTTCAAAAGCAGGTAGTTCCATTATTCACCTCCTTCTGCGGATTCTTATGATTCTTTATTATTTCACCTAACCTCAGTATATACCAATTTCCCTTCTATTGTTAATAGAAAAGATGCCGGTTTTAACTCCCCTGATACCTCAGCATTATAATCCTTTGGCTGTTTTTGTTGAACCCTCTCTCCCAATGTTCGCTCTGCTTTATATATCCCTGAAGAGCTAGTAAAATAACATAGATGACTGTAACGCCTCTTAGAAAGCAGTATCTCAGGGTTAAGCAGAAGTACCCCGAGGCTATAGTTTTCTTCCGCTTAGGCGACTTTTATGAGACCTTCGATGAAGATGCCAAAGTCGCTTCGCGAGAGCTGGACATTGTCCTGACTTCCCGGGAGATGGGCAAGGGGCAGAGGGTGCCCATGGCGGGGATACCTCACCATGCTCTGGATAACTATCTGGCTAAGCTCATCAACCGGGGGCATAAAGTAGCTATTTGTGAGCAGCTTACTCCGCCGGGTAAAGGACTGGTGGAGAGAGACGTCATTCGCGTGGTGACGCCGGGGACGGTGGTCGAGCCTAATCTGCTTGAGAGTAAGAGCAATAACTATCTGGCCAGCCTGGTTGTTGAAGACGAGGAAGCGGGAATCGCCTATGTTGATATAAGCACGAGCGAGTTTGCCACCACTCAGCTTCCCACTGAAAGAGTCATGCCTGAATTGGAGCGACTTCAGCCCAGCGAAGTTCTTATTCCCGAAGGTGCCGACGATTATGCTCAGTTGCCGTTCACCATAAGCCGACTTGATGACTACTGGTTTGATTTAGAGATTGCCCAGGAAGCTTTGCTGGAACATTTCGCCGTGGCTAGCCTGGAGGGCTATGGCTGTGCCCGTTTGCCTTTAGCCATAAGGGCCGCAGGTGCATTAATACATTATGTCAAGGAAACGCAAAAACAAACTCTGCCCCAGCTAAACAAACTTGCTACCTACTCCACAGATTCCTTTATGACCCTCGATGGCCAGACCATCCGCAATCTGGAGCTCTTTCAGGGCGGCAGGTGGGGAGAAACCGGCAACTCCCTCCTCTCCGTCATTGACCTGAGCAAGACAGCCATGGGTGGCAGGCTGCTCAAGAATTGGCTGGGACATCCTCTTCTGGACCTCGCCATCTTGAATCGGCGGCAAGACGCGGTTGCCTGGTTTCATCAAGATAGTCTGGCTCGCCAAAAGGCCATTTCTCTCTTATCGGATATCGCTGACCTGGAGAGGCTGGTTAACCGAGTGAGTAGTGGCAGAGTCATGCCCCGAGAGTTGCTAACGCTGCGCTCTAGTTTAGAGAAGGTGCCGGACTTGAAATCGGCGATGGCCAATGGGGACGCCATAAATTGGCTAAGCGCCGAACTTAAGCCTTGCCCCGACATCGTGGACTTAATCGCCAGGGCTATTGCCGATGAACCGGGGGATTTGGAGCAAGGTGGTGTGATAAGGGAGGGTTTCTCCCCGGAGCTGGATGAAATTCGCCGCAATTCCCGGCAGGCCAAGCAATATCTGGCTGGCCTGGAGCAAAGGGAAAGACAGCGTACAGGGATTAAATCCTTAAAAGTAGGCTACAACCGGGTATTTGGCTATTATATCGAGGTATCTCGGGCTAACCTCAGCTTAGTTCCTTCTGATTATATTCGTAAGCAGACTTTAGCGGAGGCGGAAAGGTTCTTCACCCCCGAACTTAAGGAGTATGAATCGCTGATTCTCAATGCTCAGGAAAAGATCGCTGACCTGGAGGCCGCCATTTTCCGGCAAGTTTGCCAGCAGATAAGCGCTGTTGGGGGGCAAATTTTGGCCACCGCCAGAGCCATCGCTCAAATTGACGCCCTTTCCAGCCTTGCTGAGGTAGCAGTGCGTCATGGTTATGTCCGGCCAACGCTGACCAACGAGGATGTCGTTGACATTAAGGGAGGGCGCCACCCTATTGTGGAACAGAGCATAGGGGGCGATAATTTTGTTCCTAACGATGCTTATTTATGTAATAAGGATAATCAACTTATCATACTTACCGGTCCCAACATGTCAGGAAAGTCTACCTATCTCAGGCAGGTAGTCTTAATCATCCTTTTAGCTCAGATAGGAGGCTTTGTCCCTGCCGATTCAGCGAATGTTGGAATTGTTGACCGCATCTTTACTCGCATTGGCGCTCAGGAGGACCTAGCCGCCGGGCAATCCACTTTCATGGTGGAGATGACTGAGGCGGCAAATATCCTGAATAATGCTACCCCTCGCTCCTTTATCATCCTGGATGAAATTGGGCGGGGCACCTCCACCTATGACGGGCTTTCCATCGCCTGGGCGGTAGCCGAGTTTATCCATAACCACCCTGAGCTTGGAGCGAAGACCCTTTTTGCCACTCATTATCATGAATTGGTGGACATGGCTGAGATCCTGCCCAGAGTGAAAAACTTTAACGTGGCGGTGGCGGAGGAAGGAGACAAAGTTATCTTTCTCCACAAGATTGTCCCCGGGGGCACCGACAGGAGCTATGGCATCCATGTGGCTCAGCTAGCCGGCCTGCCCAAATCGGTAATCGTCCGGGCTCACGAAGTCTTAGCTGAGCTGGAAAGCCATGCTTCTAAAAAAGGCAAGGTCCCTCGTCGTAAAGCACCGCTCCAGATTCCTCTTTTCCCGAAAGACTCCCTATTAGCCGATGAAATTAGCCGGCTTGATATTGATTCCATGTCCCCTCTGGAAGCAATCACCAAGCTCTATGAGCTCAAGCGAATGGCTCAAGAGAATAAGGACTCGCCGCCTGAGGTGAAAATCCAAAAACCGAAATCTTAAACCTTAAACAAGCTCAAAATTCAAACCTCAAATGTTCAAACCGGTTTTAGATTTTGAATTTGGTCATTTGAATTTGTTTAGGATTTTAAAGATTCGTGAGTATACCATAGGAGTAGGTAAGGAAGAATAAGTATATGTTGGAGAAAATTCTAACAACTTTCAATTCATTCTTTCAGGGGAAAGCAGAAGCCAGGATCGTTGGCGATAGGCTGGAGATTACCATAGGCTCTCAGACTTTAATAATATCGTTGCCAGAGGTAATAGGAGGTCAATCTACGGGTTCGTCATAGTTCCCTTGAGATACGCATAAACATAAACCGAGGTTTTATCCCCTCCCCCTGGCGCACCATCGCAACCCAGTTCAAGTAATGCGTTTTCTACGTTTCTAGCATCGTCACTGGTATAGCATTGGCGGGCAATATAAGGATGACCTTCTTTGGGAACTTTGTGGGTTTCAAGTAAACGACTTACCCAATTAGATGCGATACCACAATACCAATCTGGGTATGAGCCACCCAGTTTATTTATATGCGCTAAGATTTCCTCATATACATCTCGTGCTGGTAGTGGTAGCATAATCCACCTCCTTTGATATGGATTATAACACTGGGGTAAAGGGTGTCAATGACTATAGAAGATAAAAACAAACAGGCCAGAGTCAGTTACCACCTCTAGCCTGTTTTCTGCTGGTTTTAGGTTCAATATTAAACTGAACCTACCTCCGCACGTAGTATCATATTAGCAGGTAAGTATAATTGGGCCAAGAGATTCGCAGGGTTGGTCTGATCTAGAAGCTACTGTTAAAGGATAGTGGTGTGGAACTCTTCCTCCGCCTTTGCCTGGACGTTAGCCAGGAAATCAGCGCATTCCTTTGCTATTCCCAGGGCATCCAGATGGTAGAGAGAGCGCAGAAAATCTTGCTTTCCATGGGTTACGAATTCGTCAGGAATACCTAATCGCTTCACTTTGACATTTGAGGCTTCAGCCTTTTCCAGCAGCTCCAGCACCGCGGCACCAAAGCCGCCGCTAAGAATATTCTCCTCTACTATAACCATCTTTTTGGTGTGGTTGCCTACATCCAAAATAAGCTCTGTATCCAGGGGCTTAGCGAATCGGGCATTAATTACCATGGCATCAATGCCCCCAAGAGCTAAATGTTCCGCAGCTTCCAGAGAAGGCATGACAGTAGAGCCGATGCCTATTATGACTATATCTTCACCTTGCTTTATCATCTCAGCTTTGCCTATAGGAAGTTGATGAAGCTCGGTGGCCAGGGGAACGCCTGCTCCCCGACCCCGAGGATAACGAATTGCCATAGGATGCTCTGTATTGAGGGCAGTATAGAGCAGGTCTTGAAGTTCATTCCCATCCTTAGGTGCGCAAACAATCATATTAGGCATCAAACTAAGATAGGATAAATCAAATATCCCTTGATGTGTTTTGCCATCCTCTCCGACAATGCCGCTGCGATCAAGGGCAAAAATGACAGGCAGATCAGGGAGACAAACATCGTGCAATACCTGGTCAAAGGCACGCTGCAAGAAAGTGGAATATATAGCTACAATAGGTATAAAGCCCTGGGTAGCTAGACCAGCGGCTAAGGTAACCGCATGCTGCTCAGAAATACCTACATCGTAGATGCGTTGAGGAAACTCCTTGACCAGAGAAGATAGGCTATTGCCTTCGACCATGGCAGCGCTTATCACTACCACCCTGGGATTATCTCTAAGCAGTCCACCGACTGTTTGAGCAAATATCTGACTATAAGTAGGTATTGTGCCCAAGCCCTCGCTTTTAGGGGATAGACCGTGAAAATAAGTGGGATTATCCTCGGCTGGTTTGTAACCCTTGCCCTTCGTAGTCAAGACATGGACGATGACCGGCTTGTAGTAATTCCTGGCTTGAGTCAAAGCTGCTTCCAATTCAGCAGTATTATGACCATCTATCGGACCCAGGTAAGTAAAGCCAAGCTGCTCCCACATCATGGTGGGCATGACCACCGCTTTTACCCCTTCCCTAAGACGGCGCAATGCCCCCTCCAGCCTCTTTCCTCCAGGCAAAAAAGACAACAACCGACTCGTTTGTTTCTTAGCCCGTATATAGCCACGGGTTGTTCGCACTACATTTAGCCGCTTGGCTATCGCTCCTACTGTGGGCGAAATGGACATGCCGTTGTCATTGAGCACCACGATAAGCCTTGTGCCCAAATGCCCGGCGTGATTCAGCGCTTCGTAAGTCATGCCACAGGTGAGGCACCCATCGCCGATGACAGCTACCACATGGTGGTCACCGCGAGTAAGGTCGCGGGTCAGAGCCATGCCCAAAGCTGCTGAAATGGAGGTGCCACCATGTCCCGTAGTGAAAGCATCGTGAGGACTTTCATCTCTATCAGGAAATCCTGAGAGTCCCTGGTATTGGCGCAGGGAGTGAAATTGCCCCCTTCTTCCTGTTAATAGCTTATGAACGTAACTTTGGTGCCCCACATCCCAGATTATCTTGTCTTTCGGGCTATCAAATACCCGGTGCAAGGCAACAGTAAGCTCCACCGCTCCCAGGTTGGATGCTAGATGCCCTCCGTTTTCACTAACCCGGCTTACCAATAGCTCCCTGAGCTCGGAACAAAGTGCACCTAGTTCATCTTGGTTTAGCCCCTTAACATCGCCGGGGGCGTTTATTTTGTCCAGTATCTTAGACACCTCACTCCCCTACTTTAAATTATAACAAATTTTACTCTTACGCACGCTCCGGCCGCTAAGATTGTTGTGCTAAGCTCGAAACAGGCGATTTAATATGCCCTTGAATCCGCCTGCCTTTCCCTTGATAGCAGCATAGTCTATTTCGCCAAGCATCAAGTTGCATATAGCTCTCCACGCTCCATCACTCCGGTTGAACATTCCAAACGCCAAACGAGGGAAGCGGACAAAATTTTTTGACAGCGTACGCGCTATTCTCAGTTCAGACATTATCTTCTTCTCTACAATCTGTTGGTAATCCGGCAACCCCACCTTGCCCCTCAGTAAAGAGTTCTCAATCACCGGTGCAGCAAGCTGGGCACTCTGGATGGCGTTATAAATTCCCTCACCCGTTAATGGGTCAGTAAGCCCAGCCGCATCCCCCAGAAGCAAGGCTTTATCTTGCCAAACAAGCCTCCCTTTTGTACACGTTGGTATCAAGTGGCTACTAGACCTGGCGATAGTGTAACTACCAATACTTAGTGAATTTAGAAACTTCTGATGGTGTTGGTTCAAATGTTTTGCCTTGGAGGCAAGACATCCAGCTCCAATAGAGAGATGGTTACGCTTGGGGAACACCCAGGCATAACCCCCGGGAATGCACCCCAGGTCTATCTGGACTCGCGATTTCCATTTTGCCATCTCTTCCTCGGCCACAACAATTTCTGACTCTATTCCCGCGACATATTCCATGCTCCTTCCCATACCCAGCTCTCTTGCCACTACGCTATAAGCCCCATCAGCCCCGACCACAAGTCGGGAGCGAAAAATGTTGTCAGCAGTGGAAATCTCAACCCAATCACCGCTCACCTGTACTTGTGTTACCTTCTGACCATCCATAAGCACAGCTCCCAGTTGTTGTGCCCTCATCACCAAAAAATAGTCAAATACATCACGCATCACGGTATATATCAGTGGCTGACTATGTTGTCCCAGATAAGGGCTGCCCAGATTAAAAGTAAAGCTAACCTCATAAATTACGTCTTCTGCCACCTCGGAGATATCGAAATCCAGAAGTTTTGCCGCCTTGCTCGTGACTCCACCAGCACAACACTTATAGCGGGGCAGTTTCTCTTTTTCTAAAACTAATACCCCAATCCCCCTCTTGCCTAGCTCGTAAGCCAGTGTTGCCCCAGCCGGACCAGCACCAACAACGATTACATCGTGGCTTTGTTTCAACAGTAAACACCCCTAACAAGCGAATCAATGCAAACCTATCTTCAATTATATCACCGTTATAATAAGTAAAGGTTGCCTGGCAACCTATCCCCCTGCCCCCTTCCCTTGATAAGCAGGCTGTTCAAAAAGAGAACTGGATTCTTCAGTTTTAATCATGCCAAATCATAATAGTTTTTGGGTTAGATTTTTTGCGGTTTAAATCGTTGATATCCCTTGACATCCTTTTGAAAAAAGTATTATTCTCATACAAAGTACTCGTATATATAGCATTCTCTCATTACTATAGTATATAAGATTTCACTTGTGAGTGTGGCCAGGCAAATGAGCCCGACTCAGGTGGCATTGGTGTAGTCAGTATGTGGAATACAAGGACAATTAACCAGTTTCCTCATCACTTACCTCCTTTCTCACTTTCTTTTCATATAGGCGGCGGGAGCGGGTCAAACTCCCGCCGTCACCTCTCTTGGTATTCTTAGTGGGCGGCTCACATGCCTTCATCACTATCCATTTTGTAGCTCTCTGCCTCAATTGGAGACAACAACAAAAGAGCCGACCGTGCCTTACATCGGGTGACACGGCCGGCCCTTTGCCATAACAGGTGTGATGTCCTATGCCAGGACTGGTGTCTCACACACCTGATACCACATGCCTACCTAATTACGCCATATAGCTCCCGTGGCTTCAACTACCCAAACAACTGGGTCAACCAGGAGCTCTCTAACCAAAGTCTTCAAAAAGCTACTTCCGGCTATGAAATCCGCTATTGGAGGGCTAAGCTGGTAGTACAGGGCGATAAATTGAGAGCCCGCGGTGCTTTCCAGCAACACCACATCCCGGAACTCTCGCAACACGTCGATCTGTTCAGCAGTCGGAGTTCCGTAGGCCGCGGTGGCGATAAAACAGCCCAGCGAACCTGAAGACCCCTCAGCAGGATTGGCGGAGGTTGTCTCTTCAAAGTCAAAGCTAGCTTTTATGGAATAGTCGCCGTTCATGGTGACGGTAGTTGTGGCAGAGTCGGGGTTGGTGATGCCGTCGCCGGTCCAGTCAACGAACTCATAGCCGTCATCTGGACTAGCCACCAGGTTAACCATCGTGCCAGCTTCATAGGCAGAGGCCCCCTCACCGGGACTGGTTACGGAACCTCCGGCGGTGCTCGAGATGGTGAGGGTGTATTCACCCTGCGCCTGCGGATTCCCCCCACTCTCAAAATTGGCGGTGATGGAGTACCAGCCCCGCATGGTGATGGTGGTTGAGGCATCATGAACATCAGCGATGGTGCCTACATCGCCGGTCCAGTTGACAAAGTGGTAGCCAGTAGCCGCAGTCGCCACCAAACTAACCACTGTGCCGCAGTAGCGTATGTAAGTCCCTTCACCAGGGGTGGTTACCGAGCCGCCTTCGGTGCTAGAAATATCAAGGCGACAGGCGGACACAAGGTATCCGAGGCCTCCTGGATCGGTGATTTGTCCGGCAATACTATCTTCATCTCCTGGGAATACACCGTCTGTAAGCGTGATTGTTATGATGTTGTCGCCGTCGTCGCTGCCAATGGGCAACGAATACCACGCGCCAGCCTGATATTTCCACCATTTAGCGCTTCCTACTGGCAGCACGGGCCCTGGCAACGTGATGGTTATAGTTACTGTCTGTGCAGGGGGGTAGGTGAGTCCTGTGACTTTGAACGAGAACACTCCATCTGGAAGCACTGGGGCGCCAGGAGGCGTTGCCACTGCTTTAACGGCCTCAATGGCGCCTTCACTGGGGGTAAAGGAAGCCGTACCTGTCCCTGTAGAAGTTCCAGTTGACTTTGTGGGGGCATATTCCTCACCTAGCCACGGCGTATAGTCAACATGGTCACCTATTGTTTGCCACAAATTTGCATTGTAACTCCTTACCCTATTGCCTAAGCCTGCGAGATTGCTGTCGGGGTGATAGGGTCCTGAGACATGCCCCCACCAGTTGTTGGTGGCGTCAAATTCAACAAAGGCACCATCCGCATCGCTACAAGTAAGCACGCCATCTATAGAATTATCGTATATGTTGTTATTGTGTGCGTAAGCATTTTCAGGGCTGGCGTGGTTTGCATCAATTCCGACGCTGTTGTCATGGATATCATTACCGGTTATGTGAGCCGTAGATTCTGGATAACTGGCAACGTAGAACTTATAAGCATTTAGGATAATTCCATAACAACAAGAGCCAGTAGTATCTGCCGTATTACGAACATTGTATATCTCGTTGCCGGTGATAGTGGCAGTGCATGGAGCAGAAAGGAGATCGGAACCAGAACCTACACTTATGCCAGCTTGATAAACACTCCAGTCTGCCAGGGTAAACACCGTGCCTATTATCGTGCTGTCCTTAACAGTAGCTATGGCTCCATCAGCGATGGTCACGCCAGTGCAGCCAAACTCTTTAATAGTGCAGCTATCAACAGTTACATCAGAAGCGATGGCGCTATTGTCGTCGTTCCATATGCCTATTCCTTTGCCACCATGTGCGTATCCCCACGTCTCCATAGTAGAAAATTGAGCAGTATTAGGCGATATGGTGCAATCCTTTACCTCACCGGTGGCATCTTCATAGATTACAGCGTAAGCATTAGCAATAGTCGGAGGGGTGCCTCCCTCCAAGCCTTCACCCTCTATATCTAAATCAGTTAGATTGATATCCGTAGAGTCCGTGACGACTATAATGGTGTTCACCGCACCATATGCCTGACTGCCCTTGACTATAGCCGGATTAGCAGTATCTTGAGACTTAATGGTTAGCGGACCCGTAAAAGTATTTACGGTAAATGGGTCATAAGTCCCCGCCGCCACATTGATGGTGTCGCCTTCAGAGGCGGCATCAATGGCATCCTGGATGGAGTAATACCCATTTGTACCTACGGTTACCGGGGCTGGTGTAGCTACCAGCGCTCGGAGCCCCTCGGCATCCTGTTCAGAGTACTCCACAGGAGACCCTCCACTATCATCTATCCAGCCACCGTTACCAAGCTGGTTGCCTACAAGCCAAGCGGCTCCCTTCCGGGCGGCGTCTAGCCCATCGGTCCCACCATATACTGCCAATGCTCTCACAGCATAAACCGTATCCTGAAATGTACCGGCATACCCATCATCCCAGCATCCAGTTACATCCTGTCCATCTGTCAGGTTAGTGATTACGAGACTGATGGTGCTATTGTACGTCACAGAGTTTAATTGGCTTAGAAACTCCAAAACCTCTGCTTCCGCCATGTAGTCTCCTAGTAACCACCCCCCGCCATTATTAAGGTCGGCCACTAGCAAATCGGCACAACCAGTCGCAAAATTGGTGTCCCCCATAAGGCGACTAGCCTCTCCGAAAGCAGCAAGCTGCCATGAAGCAGCCCCAGCGTCACTACCAGCCCATCCCAAAAGCGCATCATTCAGCGCTGAAGGTGATGCAAAGATGGCAGTGTTCGCTTTGTTCCATTCCCATAGAGCTATAGCATAATCGCTGTAGGCTGAATTAGTGGAGACCTCAGCATACCGCATCAGAAACTGGTAGTCGTATGCGCCTGCAGGCTCTTGCACACCCCCCTGTTTGTAGAAGTCTCCATTGCTTGCGGTTCCTTGGGTCATATGGTCAGCCATGCCCGTTGCCGCGTCGAAATATGATGCGGTGCCAGTTTCCTCATAGGCATCAAGTAAACCCAAGATAACCACACCATACATGTTATAGGCACTCGGTGTTCCACTATGTGCAGTCAGGCTGGTAATTTTCCAATCCCAGCCGTAGTCCGGTGGGGACAACAGCCCCAGGGTTGCCGTTGATTGCGTTTCTACCAGCCTATCAGCGGCATCGGTGATTGCTGTTACCCTATCGGGCGTTACTCCATTTGCCTCCACCACCCCCACTGGCACTGCCACCAGGCTGAAGCTCAGCACCAGCACCAGGGCAAACAAAATACTAAATATTTTTCTCATCTTCTTTCTCCTTTCGTGTTTATTTTTCCTCTCTACCCCAGAAATACCTGAGGTGTCGCTCATCGCCCACGATCGACCCCGTCTTCCGCACAGGAGACTCCCTGAGCAATCATAATCGCCTAATCGGTCAGCCTCTACCATCCGCCTTCCCATCGTTTGCCGGCAGGACAGGCTGACTGACATAATAAATATGGTGGTGGTTGTCCGACCATCGCCAACATCAAAGAAGAGACCTGCTTCCGCAGGTCTCTTCCTACTTTAGTTTATACTCCCTTTCTTGCCTCCCACAATATCCGTGGCTTTCCTCAGCCACGGGTAATTGAAGTAGCGAACGCCGCTGTTATCGGTGAAGCTCAGCGGTGATAAAACTACACGCCTCATCCCATTCACTAACCGTCTCTCGCCCATACTAAACCCCTTTGCCACCTGCATCGGGCCCATTTGCCTGACCCCACTCATAAGTGAAATCTTATATACTATCGTAAGATAAGGATGACACCTACGGGAACACTTCACGTTAGAGTAACAGTTCTTCAAAAAAAAGTCAATACCCTCCGCATACCTAAAACGGATATTATTTATCAATAATTTATTAATTGCTTAAATTCCAGTGAGCATATTTTGAATGAATCATGATTTACGCAATGCAGGACTGCACGGATTGGAGAAAGCTATTATTGAGTCATGTTGATTTGTTGTAAATAATAAAAGCTGTTATAATAGCAAGTTTCCCAAACGAGCAAGGTTTCCATGAAATAATAAGGAGGGATTCAATATGAAGGCAAATCTTGAATCCACAGAGCTAGCTTTGAGATTGTGGCGCCAGGTGTACCAAACCTATACCCTGCTCAAGAAGTGTGAGGACCAAATATTTGGTGAACACGGGCTTACTACAGAGCAGTACGCAGTGCTTGTGGCTATAGATTACTTCGGTGGTCCTACAAAGGTAACTGACATAGCCCGGTGGTTGGAACGTAGCACGAACAGCATCAGTATGATGGTCGACCGCATGGTCAAAGCTGGTCTGGTCAGAAGGGCAAGAAGCACGGGTGACCGCAGGGAAGTACGTGTGGCTAACACCAGCAAGGGGCAGGACGCCCTTAAACCAGCGAATCTAGCAAGCTTGGAGGCTGTCCAGAAAATCCTGTCGCCACTATCACATGAGGAGAGGAGTACTCTTCTCAGTCTGCTCGGGACGGTAAAATACGAGACACTAAGGTGTCTTAATCCCGGAGTGGATATAGAAAAAATTAAGAGAAACGAGCTCAAGCAAGCGGCCAATTTAACGAAATGGCTGAGCAAGTACGGTTTGCCCTCCACTCCTCAAGCCAAACGTCAGGGTGATAAGAAGGGAAAGACCATATGATGAGGGCAGTTCACCTTACTTGTACTAGCTGGCATAGAGCAGCTCCTCAGGGTCCACAATAATCCCAGTAGAACGAAACATGTTCCCCGTTTCAACCCACAGGTAAAACACCTTAGCCACCACTGTCATTAATGTGCTGTACCCCGGTACACGGTAAGGTATGTGTCAAATTAATAAATAGGTATAGCTGAGTTAGTTCAGATAGACGGGTGACCCTTTATATGTTTGTAACATTGGGTAATAACCTTCCGTGTCATTGCGAGCCCCGACTTGTCGGGGCGTGGCAATCTCATGTCCCACCGAGATTGCGGAGCCTGTTCCGAAGCATAAGCGAGGAATCTCGGCTCCTCGCAATGACAAAAAAGAAGTGTCACTAAGATACCGAACGAGGACAATAGCTAGACAATTTGTTATATAATATGGCATTGCCTACCAGAAATCTAAAAAGGCGGCAGGGAATTGTCGGACCAATTTTACGATGTCATCATAGTAGGGGCGGGGCCAGCCGGAAGCTACATAGCTTATGAACTAGCTTCATTAGGTCACGATGTCGCTGTTTTTGAAGAAAAAAGTGCGTCGGGACTCAATGTCTGTTGCACAGGAATAATCAGCACCGAATGTTTCCAGTCCCTGGACCCCGGCACAGATGGGATATTAACCAGGGTAAACTCGGCTAAGTTTTTCTCCCCTTCAGGAAGATGCTTAAGAGTGCAAACTGAAAATGTTCAGGCTTACGTTGTCAATCGGCTTTCACTTGATAAAGCGATAGCCTCTAAAGCCCAATCCCAGGGAGCACAATATTTCTTCTCTTCCCCAGTCATTGACATTATTCCTGGGAGGGATAGCATACAAGCTGAAACTTTGTGCTCCGGTGCCAGGGAGATATTCAGTGCTAGAGCTGTGATTCTGGCTAACGGATTCAGGCCCAAGCTGCCCCGGAAGCTAGGTCTGGGCAGAATCAAGAACTTCCTCGTCGGTGCTCAGGCCGAAATTGAAGCGAAAAACGTTGATGAACTCGAAGTATACTTTGGTCAGGAAATAGCACCAGGTGCATTTGCCTGGCTTGTGCCCATTTCAACAAACAAAGCATACGTTGGCCTTTTAGCAACATCTCAAGCCAAGCTATATCTACAAAAGTTCCTCAACAATCTCTTTAGCCAGGGTAGAATAGCAAACCGGGAGGTGGAAATCGGGCAAAAGGCTATCCCCGTAGGAACTTTAGCTCGCAGCTACGGAGACAGGATATTGGTTATCGGGGATGCTGCCGGGCAGGTCAAGCCAACTACCGGTGGAGGAATATACTTCGGGCATCTTGGTGCCCGGATAGCTGCCGAGGTGCTTGATGAGGCTCTCAGTAATGATAATTTAACCGCTGGCCAGCTTTCTCGCTATCAAAAGCAGTGGAAGGCAAAAATGGGCAAGGAACTCTCCCGTGGCTACTGGGCTAGATGGGCTTATACCAAACTAAGCGACCGCCAAATCGAGGGAATATTCAACGTGTTGGATTCTGGTGGCATGGCTGAGGCTTTGCTCAACTCCAGCAATTTTTCCTTCGATTGGCACAGCAGGTTAATTCTGGCTGTCCTGAGACATAGCTCCGCCTATCCCTTGCTGAAAATCAGGCATCTCCTTTCTCGTGAGGCTGGTTTATGATTCAAACAAATTATCCTCCCCAGCATGTCGCCATTATCATGGATGGCAATGGCCGATGGGCAAAGAAACGCCATTTACCCAGGCTCGCCGGACACAATGCTGGCAGAGAGAATATTCGCCCGGTGGTAAAGATTTTTGCCAATTATGGAGTAAAATACCTGACCATTTATATGTTCTCCACCGAGAACTGGAACCGGCCGAGGATAGAGGTTGCAGGCTTACTCAGTCTTCTGGCAAGGAAGATTGACCAGGAAACTCAGGCTTTTCATCAAGAAAATATCCGACTGGTACACCTGGGCAGGCTGGACAGGCTGTCTCAGAAACTGAGAGAAAAGGTGCTGTCAGCAGTAGAACTCACCAAAAATAATACCGGTCTTACGCTTTGCCTCGCCTTCGATTATGGGGGACGTGATGAAATTGTCCAGGCAGCCAGACGTATCACCAGCGCTGGTATTCCTGGTGACAATATAGATGAGTCTGTGTTTGTCCGGTATCTATATAGCACTGACATTCCCAACCCCGACTTGCTCATACGCACTGGCGGTGAGAGCCGCCTGAGCAACTTTCTCCTCTGGCAGGCTGCCTATAGTGAACTTTACTTCACTCCAGTGTTATGGCCTGATTTTAGTCTTAAAGACGTTGAGGAAGCGCTTTCTGAATATAAACGCCGCCAGCGCCGTTTTGGCAAAATATGAGGCGCTTAACAACCACCCCATGACAAGAGGCGAAAAGCGCTCGCATGACAGAGCGACATTACGAATCAACCTCGAATATTTAAGGTGATTCTCGTCGCAAGCAGTGGTATAATCAGTATGGGATAAAAATCCAGGCGCGTTTTCAGAGGAAGCATGGCAGTTTTACAGATTCGCACCTTGCCCGACCCTGTGTTGCGGCAAAAGGCCAAAAGAGTAACCAAAATCGATGACTCCATTCAAAAGTTAATCGATGACATGATTGATACGTTACACTCTGACCCAAACAGAGCCGGCCTCGCTGCCCCGCAGGTAGGAGTGTTGCTCCGCATAGCAGTCATCGAGGTGCCAGAACAGGAACTGCTCACCATGATTAACCCTGAAATAGTAAAAAAGGAAGGTGAGCGAATAGTTCAGGAAGGCTGCTTATCCATACCTGGCTACCTTGGAGAAATAAAAAGAGCGGTAACAGTGAAAGTCAAAGCGCGAGACCGATACGGTAAGGAATTTCGCCTCAAAGCAGAAGGGCTTCTGGCTCAGGCTCTTGAACAGGAAATTGAGCATCTCGATGGCATTCTATATATTGACCATCTAGAGAGCCCGGAAAAGCTGTTTGAGACTGAGGCTGTCCAAGAAGCGTAGTTGCCCCTCTTGTCATTGCTTCGGCTGACTTTAGTCAGCCGAAGCAATCATCAGCACAACAAGAGGATGGTCAACAGGCAGAAGACAAGAAATCCCAAATCCCAAGCACTAAATCCTAAACAATATCAAAGCACAAAATATAAATGACCAAAACAGTTTGGAGCTTTGAATTTTGATATTTGGATTTGTTTAGAGCTTGGATTTTAGGATTTAGAATTTAGCCGCTGCGATTGCCGCGCAGCTTTCAGGTGCTCGCAATGACAAGAGAGCCTGATGAATCAAGCAACTACAAAAATATGTAGTAGATTGGGAGAGAGTTAGAGGGAGATAACCGAGCCTGAGGCTCGGTTATCTCCGTTTTATCTTTCTATGCCGCTTGGTGCGCTTTGCGCCTTCTTTTTCTCCACCAGACCACTCCCCAGATAATCAAGCCAATCGCCACTATTATGACAATGATAAGCCACCAGGTGATGGTCCGTGACGTTGTGAACTCACGGCTCAACCCGGCAACCTCCACCTCATGCTGTCCATAATCCATTTCGGACAAGGTGAAACTCACCTGCTGGCTCTGTCCTGCACCCAGTGTCACTATTTCGGTATCTACTGTTTCTCCATTTAGCTTTAGCTCAACAGTATAGGTGCCTCCCTGCCCACCGTCGTTGGCTATGTTGGCGCTAATGTCAACGCTTTCCCCAGTCTTGGTCACGAAGGTGACAGATTCCCATATCTTTTCCACACTGGTCACGATGTTCAAGCCACTGGCCACAAAATGGGCAGGTGGGGGAGGTGTCGGAGCAAGCTCAACCAGTACGGCAAATATGGTGAAGTGTCTTAGCGTGGCAGATATGGTCAGCATACCATCTCGTTCGCCTAGTGTGCTCTCCAGTGGTACCCAGACTCCACTAACACCATCATAATAGTTTATGGTTACATTTAGAGCATTCTCGGGCAATTGATCGAAGCACAGTGTCAGGATGATATCTTTGTTGAAAACAGCGCCCGTAGGAGTTATGCTAACAGCCACAATCGCTATAGTATTTTCGGGAAGAGGAGGTATATCCCCAAGCTCAAGCTCCCTGATTACTATCAGGTAATATGTCTCTCCATCAACAGTGGGCGCATTAGTCCCCTGCTCTAGCCACAAGCTGTGACAGCCATCGGGGCTAGGCCCAAGCAAATCTAACGATAGCTCGTCATTGCCGAGAAGGCGCCGCGTGACGTTATTTCCATCCCAGTCCACCGTAAGATATTTAATGGGGGGACAACCACCGCCACCGCCACCACGCGGCGGAACTCTAGCATACCATGTCTTGTAGGCGGTGTCATTTACTGAAGTGTTACCTGTCACCTCGCATCTCACCGTGCTTGTTCCACTCTGGCTGGAGGTAATTTCGGCAGTTGCCTGGCCCACTCCATTAGTAATACCACCCGGTGTGCCGGAGAAGTTGCCAACACCGCTTATGTTCCAGGTCAGATTCACAAATGGCATCGGGTCATCAAATTGGTCGTAGAGCGTGGCCGTGATTACATGGAACGTGCCTACAAGGTTGGTGCCTGTCGCAGGCAAAAGCACTAAGGTTAGAGCAGGATTCACCGTGACGTTCGTGCAACACTGCTTCTTATTGCCCAGAGAGTCAGTCACGTTGACACATACTTCGTAGGCTCCGGTTTCGTTAAAGGTGTGGGTTATATTGGTGGAGGCGGTATTATTGAACGATGCTAACGGTTCCCCATCTATCGTCCATAACCATGAATAAGGGGGGACGCCTCCACCGGCTACGGCCGTGCCGTTAATTGCATTACCCACCTTAGTCGTGGTGGGACCGACATCGCACTCCATGGTTAGACGATCATTTACCGTGACGTTCGTGCAGCATGGTTTTTCATTTTCCGGTTCCGAAGAGTCAGTCACGGTGACACATACAATGTAGTTCCCAGCCTCGGTGTAGGCGTAGGTCGGGGCTTCCTCCGTGCTGTTGCCAACACCGTCACCAAAATCCCAGGCATAGGAGTAATTCCCAACACCTCCACTGGCTGAGGCCGTGAAGTTAGTTACATGACCCACCTTGGTCGGGTTGGGAGTGATATTGCACCCCAGGCTTAGGTCCTCAGCAACCGTGACGTTCGTGCAGCACTGCTTTTCATTTTCCAAAGAGTCAATCACGTTGACACATACTTCGTAGACTCCGGTTTCGTTAAAGGTGTGGGTTATATTGGTGGAGGCGGTATTATTGAACGATGCTAACTCTGTCCCATTTACCGTCCATAACCAATCGTACGGTGGGACGCCTCCACCGGCTGCGGCCGTGCCGTTAATTGCATTACCCACCTTGGTCGTGGTGGGACCGACATCGCACTCCATGGTTAGACGATCATTAACCGTGATGTTTGTGGGGCACTGCTTTTCATTTGTCAAATTGTCAGTCACGGTGACCCATACAGTGTAGTTTCCAGCAATGGTGTAGGTGTAGGTTGGGTCTTCCTCCGTGCTGTTGCCAACACCATCACCGAAATCCCAGGCATAGAAGTAAGGTGGGATGCCTCCACCGGCTGCGGCGGTGAAGTTAGTTATATGACC
>Ga0209979_1001744_pt1 | contig 22717 bp, 14 predicted proteins | sample AnhtaG_FD_183114 | JGI IMG/M metagenome (GOLD analysis project Ga0209979, IMG submission 183114) | Deep subsurface microbial communities from Anholt, Denmark to uncover new lineages of life (NeLLi) - Anholt_01485 metaG (SPAdes) (version 2) | ecosystem: Environmental > Aquatic > Marine > Oceanic...
TTGTTGGGTATCGCTTTCTTTATATGGTTTGTGAGACCTGTAAACAGGAGATGATGATAAACCACCCGCTGGACTGACTGATGAGTTCTCCTTCCTTCCCTATTAAATAGTGACAATATACCAAAACAATTTACAATAAGCCAAAAAGAATTGAATCCCTCAATAGATAATGGCGTTAATCATGAAAACCGATTCCCCTTGACCTTAGAATTTGGGGCTTGACCCCTCTTACCATAGGTAACCGCTCAACAGAGGGGAGCTTCAATAAAAGATTTACCGGCACCCTACATGGACTTCGCCGTTAGTGTTCGCTCCTCCGAAGACCCTCTTGTTGTAAAGAAGGGTCCCGTCAAGCTCGAAAACCTTTACCCAGGAGCTAGCGCCAAAACCCTGCCCGCAGAGTATCTCATCAGTGCGGTCAAGCCCGATGTTCCCCCCGGCTACATGGACCTCCCCGTTGGTGTTGCCAGCTCCGAAGACCCTATTGTTGAATACCGCACTGCCGTCCAACTGTAGCACCTTCACCCAGGAACTACCACCGAAGCCATGAGCACAGATGATCTCATCATCCCCATCACCGTCAACATCGCCAGCTGCTACATTGACATCCCCCTGAGTGTTGCCGCCTCCGAAGACCTTGCGGTTGAATATCACGCTTCCACCAAGTTTGTAGACCTTCACCCAGGAGCTACCACCTCTACCATGTCCACAGATGATTTCATCCACCCCATCACCATCTACATCCCCACCTGCCACATGGACCTCACCCTGGGTGTTTCCTCCTCCGAAGACCTTTTTATTGAATATCACAGTGCCATTAAGTTCAAGTACCTTCACCCAGGAGGCTCCACCTCTGCCCTGTCCGCATATTATTTCATCAGCTCCATCCCCATCAACATCCCTAGCACCCACATGGACTTCACCGTTGGTATTGCCACTTCCAAAGACCTTCCTATTGAATATCACCGTGCCATCCGTATCGTAAATCTTCACCCAGGAGCTCCCACCGTAGCCGTGTCCAAAGATGCCTTCCTTCTCGCCATCACCATCTACATCCTCCCAAGCCACATAGACCTCGCCATTGGTATTGCCATCACCGAAGACCCTGTAGTTTACCATCCTGGTATCAGTTATGGTGTCCCAGACACCTATCCAGGAGTTTCCCCCCTCCCCGTGAGCCACGCCTATGGGACCACCACCAAGAATCAGGTAGGTCTCCCCGGCACTAGAACGTCCGCCGGGGTCAGCCCAAGGGGCACCGATGATTATATCATCATACCCATCGTTGTTTACATCTCCGCTGGCTACGCCCCAGCCAGAATCATCCCCACCATCCTCCCCGTAAACGATTATGTCGGCTGATTCAGTATTCAAGTCGACAGTTGAGGGTGGTGAGCTGGAGCCGAAAATCACATAGGTCTCCCCGACATTATACAACGTTAAACCAGGGAATTGCCGGTCAGCACCAGGGGCACCGATAATTATATCATGGTAGCCGTCGCCGTTTACATCTCCGCTGGCTACCGCACGACCAGACTCATCATCAGCATCATCCCCGTAGATGGTGATGTCAGCTGATTGGGAGTCCAAATCGATAGTGGCGGGTGGTGAGCTACTGCCGAAGATGACATAGGTCTTCCCAGCTCCGTACCATTTATTATAATTAGCCTCAGGGCCGCCGATGATAATATCATCATAGCCATCGCCGGTTACATCCCCGCTGGCCACAGACTGGCCAGAATAATCACCATAATCATCCCCATAGACGGTTATGTCGGCTGATTGGATGCTCAAATCAATGATGTAAGGTGGTGAAGAGAAGCTGGAGCCGAAGATAACATAGGTCTCCCCGGCTTGATTCCCTCCAGGGGGGTCGCCCCCATCAGCACCGATGATTATATCATCGTAGCCATCACCATTTACATCCCCGCTGGCAACCGCAGAGCCACAATGATCAAAAGCATCATCCCCGTAGATGGTGATGTTGGCTGGTTGGGTGTTCAGATCAATAGTTGCGGGTGGTGAGCTGGAGCCGAAGACCACATAGGTTTCCCCAGCATAAAGGCGTCCTCCGGGTTCAGCGCAATAGGCGCCGATGATTACATCGTCATAGTTGTCTCCATTTACATCCCCGCTGGCCACCGACCAGCCAGAAGAATCAAACTCATCATCTCCGTAGACGGTGATGTCGGCTGATTGAATATTCAGGTCGATAATTGAGGGTGGGTTGCTGGAACCAAAAATAACATAGGTTTCACCGACGCTATAGCGTATACCGATTTTAGCAAACCAAGCACCGATGATAATATCATGGTAGCCATCGCCATTTACATCCCCACTGGCCAGCGCATAGCCACAATAATCATCAGTATCATCCCCGTAGATGGTGATGTTAGCTTGTGTGGTGCTCATGTCGTAAGTTGAAGGTGGGTTACTGGAGCCGAAGATGACATAGACCTCCCCGGCACTAGAGCGTCCGCCGGGGGCTGCCCTAAAGGCACCGATGATTATATCTTTATAGCCATCGCCGTTGATGTCCCCACTGGCAACCGCAAAGCCAGAATCATCACCAGCATCATCCCCCAGCACCCGCATATCCCCCCAGACCCTATCCAGGTCAACCACCCGCTGCCCAAACAGCATCCCCGAGAGGGCAAAGATGGAGACCACAAAAACCGAAACTATCAAACAGCTACTCCTCCTCATTTTTTACCCCCCTTTTTCTATAAAATGGATTAAAAACCTTTCCCACCATAGTGGTGAGGAGAATAACTCTCAGGTTGCTCTTCTGTCTATGAGATGATACAACTTAGGGATAGATTTACTTCACCAGGAATATCTACAGGAGCGCGATACTATTATCTTGTATAGCATAGGGTTAGAAACCCGGTAATAAATTATTATATTCCCGCCTTTTGTCGTCTCTTTTTTAAAATGCCTGAAAATATAGCACATCGGCTTTGACTATGTCAATAAAAAAGCAAATTGATTTTAAATGATGGGCTATTTGAGTTTGAATTACGAGATATTTTTTATCGTTAAGGGCTTTACCTCAAACAAATTTAATAGTAGAATCTTCTAAAATCGCCTATGGAAAAATAGGAACAGGATATAAACATAATTTTCTATAAACCAAAAATTATGACATTTTTCAACAGCAAAGGAGCGGATAATTAAGTTCTTGACAATAAATATATGATAGTTTAATATTTAATTAAATCATAGTAGTGATTGACTTTTGCTGGAAGAGGAGTTATGTTTTGTCCCAAGTGTGGCACCGAGAACCCGGATACCAGTTTTTACTGTATTAAATGTGGAGCCGATCTGGCTCAGGCGATAACCCCTCCTAAATACCGCCACAAACCCCACATCCTCGACACCCAAGCTTATTTCAAAGCGAATATAGTCATCGGCAACCGGTATAAGATAATCAAGGGGTTAGGGAAAGGGGGGAGGGGGGTCATCTACCAGGCACTGGACTTGGAGCTGGGGATGGTCATCGCTATAAAATTCCTCCCCCAGGAGTTAGCAAATAACACCCAGGCGATTGAAGACCTGAAGAGAGAAGCCAAAGCCTCCATGCTCCTCAGCCACCATAATATCGTTCGTCTTCACAACTTTGAGGATATGGAGGGGTATAAGTTCCTCACCATGGAGTATATCGATGGGGAAAATCTTGAGCAGATGCTGAGTCGGAGGAGGAGGTTCACCATTAATGAGACCATCCAGTATGCAAAACAGATTTGTATGGGGTTAGAATATGCCCACCAAAGGGGAGTAATCCACCGGGACATCAAGCCCTCCAATCTGATGAAGACAAAGGAGGGGATTATCAAGATAACCGATCTCGGAATAGCAGCCAATATCTCCGACTGCTTGAAACGGATAACCAGCGAGTATGTCTTCGGCACCCCCATCTATATGTCGCCCGAGCAGCTTCTCGGCGAGCCCCTCGACCAGCGGAGCGACATCTACTCCCTGGCAGTGGTGCTTTATGAGTTCCTCAGCGGAAAGCCCCCCTTTTTGGAGGGAGCCATTGAATTTCAGATTATCAATGAACCCCCCAAATCCATCCCTGATATCCCCTCCCATCTTAACGATGCCATAATGAAGGGTCTGCAGAAGGAGAGGAACCGCCGCTGGAAGAGTGCCTCAGAGTTCAGCCTCGCTTTGGAGGGGAAGGTTCCCGTAGTTACAGAGCAGAAGGTTAAAAAGAGGTTTAACCTCTGGTTGGGCTTGCAAAAGCTGTTTTCCCGGCGTAAACAGCCTAAAAAGAGGGTTCCCACGCCGGTAGTAGCAGAGAAAGAGGAGCGGCGAATGAGGCGACACCGTGTTCTGAGGCTCTGCCGGCATCTCCTCCTTCTTCTATGGTCGGTGGGAATAGGGTTTCTTCTTCTTCCCCGCCTCCCTCAGATCGGAGGATGGGGAGAGCTGGGGCTTTTGCTCTCTTTTATTGTACAGGGGATTATTATCGGGCTTATATCCGACTACTCTCTGCTTAGCCTGATAGCTCTGTGGTTGATGGTTTCCAGTTCCTATTTAGTTGCTGAGGGGATGTCTCAGAGCTATATTTATCAGCAGGGGTTATGGGATATCATCGGGATTGGTGCTCTGGTGGGATTAATCTCCGCTGCGGTCACCCTGTCGAAAAGAAGGGTGGGGTTTTCCCCCTTTACCTTTAAATACAGAGATGCAGTCCTTATTATCTGGTCTTTTATATTCGGGTTTTATTTACTCCCCATCGGGGAGCAGATAGCCCCTCTATACAATCAAGGGGCGATATTTTTCGCCCTTGCCCTGGTGTTGGGGCTACTAAGCCGCAGCTTGGTGTGGAGCCTCTTTTATCTGCCGATTAGTCTATTTTCCTGGGCTATATCCAGGGTGGGGGTGAGTCCTCTGATGCCTCATATCTTAGACCCCGGTTGGGAGCTGAACTTTTACCACTACCTTATGCCTCTGGGGTCGCTGTATAAGAAGATGATATGGCTTGGGGGTTTGACCTTCTTTGTCGCTGGTAGCTACCACCTCTTTTCCCGGCTGATGGGTCGCAGATGGTGGGGTTTCAAGGGAGGCTTAATAAAAGGGGTAGCTGCCTTTTTGGCGGTAGTAGCCGCTTTTTTGCTCTTTCAGTTTAAAATTCTAGGGGAGATAACCTTATCAGAGATGGTGCTCATTCCCGCTGGTAAGTTCACTATGGGGACCTCGCCAGCAGAAGCAGAAAAACTCTCTTCGAGTGGGGATTGGGAGGAGGAGATGTTCTATAATGAGCAGCCAACCAGGGAGGTCTGGGTGGAAGCCTTTTACATCGGCCGCTTTGAGGTAACCAATCGCCAATATAAGAAGTTTGTCGATGCCACCGGGCATAAGCCACCATCTCACTGGATGAATAATACCTACGAGTTTGGCAAAGGGAGCCATCCGGTGGTCGGTGTATCTTATTACGATGCCAAAACCTACGCAGAATGGGCGAGCAAGAGACTCCCTACGGAGGAGGAGTGGGAGAAGGCAGCCCGGGGAGCCTCGGGTGGGGATTATCCTTGGGGGAAAGAGCCACCAGTGATTAAAATAGTGGACAGGTTATCCATATACCGTTGCAATATAAGAATGGCGCAAACTTACGACACCAAAGCGGTGGGGAGCTATCCCTGGGGACAAAGCCCCTTTGGTATAGACGGTATGGCTGGTAATGCTACTGAATGGGTGGACACCCCTTACAAGCCCTATCCAAGAAGCAACTATCAGGACAAGGACTACGGAAAAGGCTACTACACCCTCCGAGGTGGTTGCTGGTTTGGGGAGTTCTTCTATGCCCGGGTTGCTTCCCGGAGGGGGTTCTCCCCTTCTAAAAGCGACTTGGGGACAGGCTTCCGCTGCGCCAATTCCCTTAAAAAAAGATAGCTTCCTTCCCCCCTTAGAAGTTGGCAAATCCTTTTTTTATGCTATAATCTGAGGGATAAAGAAGAAGGAGGAATCTGGTCAATTGATATCAGCCGAGGGTGAAATAAGGGATTCTGTTCTCATCAGAGAGATCAGGGAAATTGAAGATTACCGGCTCTGTGAGGAACTGCAGAAGGAAGTCTGGCAGTTTGGGGACCGCAGTGTTGTTCCCCTCCCTATGATGGTGCTGGCGCAGGAGTTCGGTGGGGTGGTAGCAGGGGCTTACAGCAAAGCTGGGGAGCTGGTTGGATTCGTGTATGGTTTCCCCGCCCTGAAAGGAGGGAAGCTGATCCACTATTCCCATATGCTGGCAGTTAAGAGGAATTACCGAGGTCTGGGAATTGGTCGCCTCTTGAAGCTCGAGCAGAGGAGGATGGTGCTGGAAAAGGGGATGAACCTTATGGTGTGGGCTTTTGACCCCCTGCTGGAGATTAATGCCAGGTTGAACATAGTCTCGCTGGGGGCGATTGTCAGGGAGTATGAGGTTGATTTCTATGGACCGGGAACTTCCCCTTTTCATTACGGTTTGCCCACCGACCGTCTGCTGGCAGAGTGGCATCTGACCGCCCCCCGGGTGGAGGAGCATATTGAAAAGAGAAAAGGTGGTCAGAAGCTAGCAGAAGGAGTTGATGTCAAAGCAGTGGATGTGGTCCACCATCAGCAGGGGCTCCCTCAGCCCGATTCCTCCCGCCTTGAGCTGACTGCCCCAGAGGTCCTGGTGGCTATCCCCCATGATATCCAGTCGATTAGTGCTGAGGATTTAGAGTTAGCCCGCCGGTGGCGTCTCGTGGTGCGGGAGGCTCTCACCAGATGCTTTGAAGCCGGTTACACCATAACCGGATTCTTAGACCCGCAGACCGAAGCGGGGGTGAGCTATTACTACCTTGAGAGAGGTTATAAGCTTTAACTCTCCCTCTGTTGGATGGAGTGCAAAAAGGATAAAGCTTAGTGATAATAGATAGGGTAGAGCTGATTGAGATTGAGCTCCCTCTGGTTCACTTCTTTGAGACCAGTTTTGGGAGAACCTATCTTAGGAACATATTGCTGGTAAAGGTCTACGGTGATGGGCTGATAGGCTATGGGGAGTGTGTGGCTGGGAAAGCTCCCTCTTACAGCTACGAGACTACCGAGACCTGCTGGTATCTGCTGAAGAAGTTTCTGGTGCCTCTGGTTCTCAGGAAGGAACTGGCAGGGGCTTCGGTGGTCTACGATATGCTGGCTTCTGTTCGGGGGCATCGTATGGCAAAGGCGGGGCTGGAAAACGCTTGCTGGGACCTGGAGGCTAAAATACGGGGGATACCGCTGTTCCGGTTGCTTGAAGGAGAGCGGATGACCATAGGCTCCGGGGTCAGTCTTGGGATTGAAGACTCTCTGGAGGAGCTTCTGACAAGGGTTGAATACTGTCTGTCCCAGGGTTACCAGCGGATTAAGGTTAAGATAAAGCCCGGCTGGGATGTCAATGTTCTGTGTGCCATCCGCCAGAGCTTCCCGGAAGTCCCCCTTATGGTGGACGCCAATGCGGCTTACACCCTGCAGGATATAGATACCCTCAAGCGGTTGGACGATTATCATCTGATGATGATTGAGCAACCCCTCCACTACGAAGACCTGGCTGACCACGCCCGCTTGCAGGCGCAACTGCGAACCCCCCTATGTCTGGATGAGAGCATTACTTCCCCCAAGCGGGGAGAATGGGCAATAGAGCTGGGAAGCTGCCGCATAATAAACATCAAACAGGGGAGGGTAGGTGGGCTATCTCAGGCTAAGCTCTTGCACGACATCTGCCTCGCCCACCAAGTCCCTGTGTGGTGTGGTGGCATGCTGGAGTCGGGGGTCGGACGAGCCCATAACATCGCCCTCTCCACCCTGGAGAACTTCACCCTGCCAGGGGATATATCTGCCAGCAGCCGCTATTATAAGGATGATATCATAGACCCTCCCGTAACGGTGGATAAGAACGGGAACATCAGGGTGCCCACTGAACCGGGCATCGGCTTTCTCCCTAACGAGAGGAGGATCGACCGCATAACTTTAAGACGGGAAATTATTAAGGGCTGAGAGAGCCCCTCCCTTTTTGACATTATGAAAGCGACCGTTTATTTCACTTCTTCCCGTGCCTACGGGAATCAGAGCCTTCTGGATAAACTCGGAAGGCTAATAGATAGAGTGGGGATAGACTTTGTATCTGAGGGGGAGCTGGTTGCCATCAAGCTCCACTTTGGGGAGACCCTAGGGACCAGCTTTCTGCGACCCATCTATGCCCGCAAGATGGTGGAGAAGGTCCGCCAGCGGGGGGGAAAGCCCTTTCTCACCGACACTAATACCCTCTATCGGGGGGCACGGCAGAACGCTGTGGACCATCTCCTGCTGGCACTAAGCCATGGCTTCGGCTACGAGTCTACCGGTGCCCCAATTATCATAGCTGATGGGCTTCAGTCTAACGATTTTGTGGAAGTGAAGGTCAACCTCAAGTATTTTCAGACCGTCCGCTACGGTAGCAATGTCCACTACGCCAACTCTCTCATCTGCCTGAGTCACTTCAAGGGGCATATGCTCACCGGCTTTGGGGGCACATTGAAGAATATAGGAATGGGGTTGGCTTCCCGCTCCACCAAACAGCAGTTGCACGCCGAGGTGAAGCCGGAGTTCCGGGACAAGGGTCTGTGCACCGGTTGCGGCAAGTGTGTTGAGATCTGCCCCAGCGGTGCGGTCACTATAGTGGAGGAAAAGGCGGTCTTCGACCACAAAAAGTGCGTAGGTTGTGCTGATTGCATCATCTTCTGCCCCCAGGGGGCGTTAAGAATCCTCTGGACGGAGAAACCGGAGCGGGTGGGGGAGAAAATTGCCGAGGCGGTGTGGGCTATTCTGCAGGCTAAGAGCGGGAAGGTTGCTTTCTTCAACTTCCTGCTTGACATCACCCCCGAGTGCGATTGCGCTGCCTGGAGCGACAACCCGGTGGTGCCCAATATCGGTATATTGGGGTCGAAAGACCCGGTGGCGATAGACCAGGCATCGGCAGACCTGGTAAACCAGCAAAGAGGGCTGACCAACTCCGCCCTTACCTCTGCGTTTAAGCCAGGAGGGGATAAATTCAGAGCCTTATACCCCAATGTGAGATGGTCGGCTCAGCTGACCTACGCCGAGAAGATAGGACTGGGGAGCCGTCAATACGAGCTCTATGATATCGACTGCAGGAAAACTATCTCCCCGAGCGAGGTCCCTTCCTGATAGAACAGTTTTCCTCAGAAAAAGGGGGTTAACCTATGAACAGGCAGATATTCCGTGAGTATGATATCCGGGGCAGGGTGGATGTTGACCTTAACGAGGAGGTAGCCGAGCTTATCGGTCGGGGTGCTGGAACCCTCCTCAAGCGTGAAGGGCTTAAGAGGATGGTAGTGGGCAGAGATAACCGCCTCTCTTCGGAATCTTATAGCCAGGCGGTAATCAGGGGGTTGCTCTCCACCGGGTGCTCGGTAACCGATATAGGGATTGTCCCTACCCCGGTGTTCTACTTCTCCATCTATCAACTGAAAAAAGAGGGGGGGATTATGGTGACCGGCAGCCACAACCCCCCCGAGTTCAACGGCTTTAAGGTCGCCCAGGAGACCAGCACTCTCTATGGGGAGAGGATTCAAGATATCCGCCGGATAATTGAAGCCGGGGAGTTCAGCAAAGGAGCAGGAAAGGTCGACCGCTATTATATCATCGATGACTACATCGCCCTCATCAAGTCGAAGATTAAGCTCGACCGCTCCATCAAGGTAGTGGTTGATGCCGGCAATGCGACCGCCGGGCTGGTAGCCCCTTCCCTCCTGAGGGAGCTGGGGTGTGAGGTGAAGGAGCTCTTCTGCCAGCTTGATGGGAATTTTCCCCATCACCACCCCGACCCCACCGTTCCCGAGAACCTCATCGAGCTGATCCACACGGTCACCACCCTCCGCTACGACCTCGGCTGCAGCTACGATGGGGATGCCGACCGACTCGGTGTGGTGGACAACAGGGGGAAGATAATCTGGGGAGACCAGCTCCTGGTGATATTCTCCCGTGACCTCCTCTCCCGCCAGCCCGGTGCCAAAATTCTTTTTGAGGTTAAGTGCTCCCAGACCCTGGTTGATGACATAAAGAAGCACGGGGGTCAGCCGGTAATGTGGAAGACCGGTCATTCTCTAATCAAGAAGAAGATGAGGGAGGAGGGGATACCCCTGGCGGGTGAGATGAGCGGGCATCTCTTCTTCGCAGACGAATACTATGGCTACGACGATGCCATCTACGCTTCCTGCCGACTGATTCAGATACTCTCCCGCACCGGGCGGAGCATCTCGGAGCTTCTGGCAGACCTCCCCCGCACCTACTCCACCCCCGAGATCCGCCGTGATTGCCCCGATGAGGTCAAGTTCAAGCTGGTGGAACGGATGAAGGAGTATTTCTCCCAGCGCTACCAGACCATCGATGTCGATGGGGTGCGGGTGGTCTTTGATGATGGGTGGGGTCTGGTCCGCCCCTCCAATACCCAGCCGGTCATTGTGATGCGGTTTGAAGCCACCACCCCCCAGGGTCTGGAACGGATTCAGGAGCTGATGGAAGGGAAGCTGGAAGAGTTTGCCTCCGAGGAGAAATGCGGATAAAGTTGATTTATTTACATCCTTTGTATATAATTTGGTAAATTAACCTAATTCTTTAACCGAAGGTGCCGGCGTGGGGTATTTTAGAGATTTTGAAGGAGGATTTTCAGGGTTTTCGACCATTGGCAATTGGGGCAGGTAATTCAAATTGTTCTTAAAAGGGTGTTGATTGAGTTATGCTGGCGTTAATTATGGCAGGGGGAGTAGGGGCCAGGTTCTGGCCCCGCAGTCGTGCCGACCATCCCAAGCAGTTCCTCAATATAATCGGCTCTCGCACCCTTCTTCAGGAGACGGTGCACCGGGTTTTGCCTATGGTGGGGTATGAGAGGATATTTCTGGTGACCGGGCGCCGCTATTATGAAAAGGTTAAGGAGCAACTGCCTGAGCTTGACCCCTCTCATATCATCCTTGAGCCGGAGATGAAGAACACCGCCCCCTGCATCGGGCTGTCGGCAGCTTATCTTCAGAAGATTGCCCCCGGTGAGACCATGGCAGTGCTCCCTGCCGACCACCTCATAGCCGACCAGAAGGGGTTCCTCCATGCCCTCTCGGTAGCCGACCTTATAGCTCAGAAGCATAGCTCCCTTATAACCTTCGGCATTGTTCCCACCTATCCAGCTACCGGCTACGGCTATATCCACCAGGGTCAGCTAAAGGAGGTGGTAGAGGGGGTAGAGGTCTTCAAGGTGGAAGAGTTTGTAGAAAAGCCCCCCCAGGAGGTAGCCGAGGGTTACCTCAGGAGCGGCACTTACCTGTGGAACAGCGGGATGTTTGTCTGGAAGATAAGCACCATCATAAGGATGTTTGAGCTCTATCTACCTGAGTTCTATCAGGGATTGGAGAAGCTCTCCCCCCATCTGTTAACCCCGGCGGCAGAGGACAAAATAGCTGAGCTTTATTCCGGGGCGACTCCCATCTCAATAGACTACGCCGTTATGGAAAAGGCGCCCCAGGTTCTCTGCGTGAAGGGAAGCTTCGGTTGGAACGACCTGGGGAGTTGGAAGTCCCTTGAGGAGCTCCTGCCGGGGGATGAGGAGGGGAATCGTCCTCAGGGCGAGTTCATCCATATAGATTGCCGGGATAATATAATCTACAGCCCCGATAAGCTGGTAGCGGCTATTGGGGTTGACAATTTGGTGGTGGTGGAGACCGACGATGTGCTCCTTATCTGCCACAAGGAGCGTGCTCAGGAGGTGAAGGAGCTCATTAAGAGGTTGAGAAAGGAAGGGAAAAAGGGGTTATTATGAAAAGGGGAACAAGGCAGAAAAAATTCTCAGCTATGGATGATAGGAGGATAGAGAGATGAAGTTAGAGGAATACAACTGGAAGGAGAATCTCCTGGCTGCCATTGGTATGGTGGTGGCTGCCATCTGGTTTGTCTCCATAATTTTCAAGATGATACTTCTCGGCTTTCAAGGACCGGATGCCTACTGGATGGTGGCTGCTGCTGCCTCCGTTGGGGTGAGTCTCTTGCGGCTAAGCGGGATTCTGAACCAGTTTCTCGCCGGAACTTCCCATATTGGACTGGTCTTCTTCGGTATGCTCATCTCTATCTCTATCAGTGGTTCCCTCTTTTTCAGCTACCTGATGGAAGTCGTCTTCTTCCTTATTATGCTCTTCCTGCTTGCCATCCTTTACTTGAAAGGGATAGAGAAGGCGCCGACAATGCTCAAGACCTTCTGCGGGGTCTATCTCTTCCTGATGATAATTCCTATCTCAGCGGGGAAGATACCGCTCCAGTGGCTGTTTTATTGGAACTTCAAGCGCTATTCTCCGGAGGTCTTCCTCTACTGGATACCGCTCCTAATAAGCCTTTGGGTTGTGGTAAGTTCAGTTTTGGGGCATCTAGGGAGATTGCCTGAAAGGATTAAGGAGAGGAGAACCTATCAGACCGCCTTTATCGGAGGAGTAGTCTATCTCATTTACCGCTTTTTCCGGGAGATTTTTTACCAAGGAGGGTATCACCGAGGGGTAAGCGGCTATTTGGGCTCCTTCTTCTACCTTATTTTCATCTACTCTATCTGTCTGGCGGTATGTATCGGTGTGCTGGAGCTCCTTGAGGCTAAGAAGGGGAGGATTGCGCTGGCGGAGAAGAAAGGCTAACTACTTCTTCTCCTCCTGGGCTTTTTTAGCCTCTGCGATAACTTTCTCAGCCAGGGGGGGGGGAACCTCATCGTATTCAGAGAAATCCATCTGGTAGGAGCCCCTCCCTCCGGTCATGGAGTTGAGGTCAGAGCCATAGCTGAGCATCTCAGCCATAGGGACCTGAGCTCTGATGACCTGTATATCGCCGAGGGGGTTCATCCCTTGCACTTTGCCCCGCCGGCTATTTAAATCCCCCATCAGGTCTCCCATATAATCCTTGGGGGCGATGATCTCGACATTCATTATCGGCTCCAAAAGAACCGGCTTAGCCTTCTCCATAGCCTTCTTGAAAGCTAAGGAGCCAGCTATTTTGAAAGCCAGCTCGGAGGAATCCACCGAGTGATATGAGCCATCATATAATATTACCCTGAAGTTTACCGCCGGATAGCCTGCTACCACGCCCGATTGCAGTGCTTCCCGTATCCCTTTCTCCACCGCTGGAATGAAGTTTCTGGGAATGGCTCCTCCCACGATTTTGTTCACAAATTCGAAGTCTGCTTCCCTTTCCAGGGGTTGTATCTCTATCCAGCAATCGCCGTACTGACCCCGTCCCCCGGTCTGTTTCTTGTACTTCCCTTGGGCTTTGGCGCTGGTGGTTGCGGTCTCCCGGTAGGGGACCTTGGGCTGTTTGAGGGTGACTTCCACCCCGTATTTCCGCTTCAGATTGCTCATGGTCACCTCTACATGGAGCTGTCCAGTGCCCGAGACCAACAGCTCCCTGGTCTGAGAGTCCCTCTCTATCTTGATGGTGGGGTCTTCCTCGACTAACTTTGCCAGGGATGAGCTCATCTTGTCCTCGTCGGCGCGGGATTTCGGCTCCACGGCGAAGGAAATGCTGGGAGCCGGGAACTGCAAGGGAGGGTAAGTGATGGGGGCTGACCTGTCGCTGAGGGTGTCGTTGGTGGTCGTCTCTTTAAGCTTGCTGACCGAAGCCAGCTCTCCAGCGCAGACCTCGGTGACCGGCGTGGGGGTCCTTCCCTGAAGCAGGGAGATGGAACCTATGCGCTCGTTGGCTCCTTTAGAGGCGTTGTAGGCGGTAGAATCCGATTTCAGACAACCAGAATAGACCCGGAGGAGGGATATTTTACCAGTGTAGGGGTCAGCTATAGTTTTGAATATAAAAGCCGAGCAGGGCTCTTCCGCCGAAGGTTGGCGGGTTATTTCGGATTTGTCGTTGGGGTCTGTTCCCTTGACCTCTCCTATGTCAGCCGGCGAGGGGAGGTAGTCGATAACTGCCTCCACCAGAGGGATAGTTCCTATGTTCTTGGTGCTGCAACAGCAGAGAACCGGGAATATTTTCCCTGCCAGAACTCCAGCCCTTAGTCCTTGGGTGCATTCCTCGTTGGTCAGGCTTCCTGCTTCGAAAAACTTTTCCAGCAGCTCGTCGTCCATCTCCGCCACCATCTCTACCAGATATTCCCGGTTTTTCTCTGCCTCTTTTAAGTACTTTGCAGGAATTTCCTCTTCCACGAGTTTCCCTTTGGGGTCTCCCTGGTAAATATAAGCCTTAAGCTTGATGAGGTCGATGACACCTTGGAAGTCCTTCTCTTCGCCGAGGGGCATTTGCAGAGGAACTGCTTGGCGACCGAAGTGGCGGTTGATAGACTCCATGGTACGGGAGAAGCTTGCCCGGTCGCGGTCCATTTTATTGATTACCAGCAGGCGGGGGAGATTGAACTCATTGCAGAACTGCCACACCTTTTCTGTCTGCACCTCCACCCCCGAAACCCCACAGACCATCACTACGCCACTGTCCACCACTCGCAGAGAGGCTTTGGTATCGAAGAGGAAGACCCCGTAACCGGGGGTATCTATGATGTTCAGCTTGTGATTACGCCATTCGCAATAGCAGAGGGCGGAGTTGATGCTGATCTTCCGCGCTACCTCTTCTTCATCGTAGTCGGTAATGGTGTTTCCTTCCTCTACTTTTCCCAGGCGGTTTATCATCCCAGTGGAGAAGAGGATGGCAGAGACCAAGGAGGTCTTTCCCACATCGCCATGCCCCACAATACCTATGTTCCTAATGCGTTGAATTTGGTAAGTTTTTGCCATTCTGACCCTTTCCTCCAATATAAAATTTCCATTTATACTATCATAGTCAGCAGGTTTTCACAATAGAAAATTGCTGACCAGCTACCCCCTCCAAAAGGGGAAAGGTTATTTTCTTAAAACCTTTAGCAAGTTCGCCATATCCTCAGGAAAGGGAGCACGGTATTCTACATACTGATGAGTTGCGGGGTGGATGAAGCCAAGTATAGAGGCATGGAGGGCAGGACGGTTGAACCTTCTTAGCGCCTCCCGCTTCTCCCGGTGCTGGACCCCCCGCCACTGGGAGCCTCCGTAGGTGCTATCTCCCACCAGAGAGTGGTGGATGTGGACAAGATGGACCCTGATCTGATGGGTTCTGCCGGTCAAGGGGTGGACTTCTATCAGGGTGAAGCCGGGCAACCTCTCTACGACTTGCAGCTCGGTGGTCGCCTCCCTCCCGCGCCGGGTGCGGGTGGAGATCTTCTTTCGGTTCATCATATCTCTCCCGATGGGGATATCGATTACCCGTTGGTCCTCTCTTGTCTTCCCCCACACCAGAGCTAAATAGAGCTTCTTTACCTGGTAGTTGCGGAACTGTTGTGCCAGATGGCGATGGGTGTGGTCGTCCTTAGCTACCACCATTACCCCCGAAGTTCCCTTATCTAGGCGGTGGACAATCCCCGGGCGGCGGGTACCCCCTATGGAGGAGAGGTTCTGGCAGTGGTAGAGGAGGGCGTTCACCAGGGTGCCATGGTAGTTGCCCGCTGCCGGGTGGACCACCATTCCGGGTGACTTGTTTATCACCAAGAGGTGCTCATCCTCATGGAGGATCTCCAGAGAGATATCCTCTGGGGTGATGGTAGGTTCTTCCAAGGGGGAGAAATGAGCTACCACCTCTTGTCCCGTCTTCAGGTGGTAGCTACTCCTCTTGACCTCCCCATCTACCTTTACCTCCCCCATCTTTACTATCCGCTGAATATAAGAGCGGCTCAGATGGGAGTAATGACGGGATAGATATAGGTCGAGGCGGGTGTTATGGTCCGCTTCGGTTACCACCCGGGCTTTCTCCTCCCCTTTCTTGGTCATATTTCTCTACTTATCAATTGGTTATCGGCAGAATTAATTATAACACACCAGCCGCCTTCTGCCCAGAGGAGGGTATTTTTAAATCAAAATTGGCATTGACAAAGGATAAATCCTATCGGATAATAAAAAAACTATTATAAGCATTTTGGTCTTTTATTAATTTCGGAGGTTTAGGCGAAAGGGGAGAGGAGATGGAGCAGATAGTTGAGTGGACTACCAAGGTAAATGTCTATGCTTGGGGGAGCTGGATGATAGCCCTCCTTCTGGGCACCGGTATCTGGCTCACCATACGGACGAGGTTTGTCCAGCTTAGGAGGCTCCGGTTTGCTTTACGACTGATGATGCGAGGGGCTATTCGCCGGGACCAGTCGGAGAAGGAGGTGGGGGATATATCCCCCTTTCAAGCCCTGACCACCGCCCTGGCAGCTACGGTAGGCAATGGCAACATTGCCGGAGTAGCCACTGCCATCTATTGGGGGGGACCGGGAGCCCCTTTGTGGATGTGGATTTCCGCCCTTTTTGGGATGAGCACCAAGTATGCGGAGGGGCTGTTGGGTGTCCACTACCGCAGGGTAGCTGAGGATGGGACCATGGCGGGTGGTCCTATGTATTATATCCAGGATGGGCTCTCTAACAAGAAGCTGGGGAGGGCTCTGGGGCTGGTCTTCGGCATTGGCGGTAGCTTTGTTGCCCTTTTCGGCTCCGGGAATATGATGCAGTCAAACTCCCTCGCTTTAGCCCTCAATAGCCAGTTCCATATCCCTTTCTGGCTCACGGGAGCTGTCATTACCATGCTAGTGGGGTTGGTGATTATCGGGGGGATAAAGCGGATTGGGGCGGTAGCTGAGCGGCTGGTTCCCACTATGGTAATCCTATATATAATGGGGGCGTTGTTTGTTATCTTTTACAATTATAAGCTTATCCCTTATGCTGTTGTTTTGATTTTCAAGAGTGCCTTTACCGGTCAGGCAGCCATCGGGGGGTTCATCGGGGCTGCGGTCAGGGATACCATCCGTCGGGGTGTCAGCCGGGGGCTCCTCTCCAATGAGGCAGGGCTGGGCAGCGCTGCCATTGCCCATGGGGCTGCCCGAGCCAAAGACCCCATATGCCAGGGATCCATTGCTATGGTGGGGACCTTTATTGATACCATCGTTGTCTGCTCTATGACCGCTCTGGTGATAATTGTAAGCGGTCAATGGAACAGCGGGCTGGACAGCACCGCCTTGACCGTCTCCGCTTTCAATACCGCTATCCCCTTTGGCGGGGCGATTGTGGCTCTTGGTTCCGCCCTGTTCGGCTTCACTACGCTTATCGGCTGGTATTATTATGGAGAGCAGTGCCTGGAGTATCTGTTCGGGTTGAGAATTACCAGGGGTTATCGTATAGTTTATATTTCCCTGACTTTCATCGGCTCCATACTCCAGAGAGAAAACCTTATAATTGTCTGGAATGTTGCGGATATCGTCAACATCTTTATGGCGGTACCCAACCTGATAGGTCTCCTCCTGCTAAGTGGTGTGGTAGCCAAAATGACCGAGGAGTATTTCAAGAAGGATAAGGCACTTTTATAAAGCTACAAAATTTACTCAGCGCAGGCTCAGGTAAGAGGATGTTTCCTCCGGAGGTAAAGAAGCATAATGATGGAGAGAGGGGCGGTAAGAAGGCTGACAAACTGGGAGGTGGATAGAAGCCCCTGGAAGAGGGAGCCGCGGTAGTCCCCCCTGAAAAACTCTATAAAGAACCGGGTTATAGAATAGAGGAGGATGTAGGACCATAAGAGTTCCCCCTCAAACCTCTTTTTCCGCCGGAGAAGTATTAGCAGAGCGAATATTATAAATCCAGCAAGGGAATGATAGAGCTGAGTCGGATGCAGAGGGGTGTTCAGGGGGGTCCCCACCCGCTGGTGGGCATAGGAATCGGTGAAAACAACACCCCACGGGAGGGTCGTCGGCTTGCCGTAGCAACAACCTGCCGAAAGGCAAGCCCATCTGCCAATCCCCTGCCCCAGAGCAATAGAAGGGGCTAAGATATCCCCCACCTTCCATACCGGTAAGCCCCATCTTCTCACAAACCATATCCCCGCTCCCAAGGCAGCAAGCAGCCCCCCGTAGAAGACTCCCCCCAGACGTAGGCTGGCTAGCAGTTCCCTTGGATACTCCAGGTAGTAATTGATATTCACCAGAATTAGCAAGACCTTCGCTCCTATCAGAGCGGATATTATTATCACCAGCCCCAGGTCGAGCATCCTGGCAGGGGGAAGCCCCTCTTTTTTAGCCTGCCGCATGGCAAGCAGAATCCCCACGATGAAGGCTACTACTAAGATGGGCCCGTAGGTGTGCAAGCTGAAAGGTCCTATTTCTAAGAGGCGGGGGTACATATCTCTTCTTTCTTAAAGGGTGCCGGTGGCTTTACCTTCTGCTTGGGGTTTGAAGGTGGTTATGATTAGTATGGCTACCCCCGAGCATATAGCGACATCGGCGAAGTTAAAAGATGGCCAGTGGAGGCGATACCAATGGAGGTCGATGAAATCTATTACTAAACCCAATCTCAGTCGGTCGGCGAAGTTGCCCACTGCTCCGCCGAAGATAAGGGATAGACCAAGGTGGGTCAATCTATCCTTTAGGGGCAATTTTATAGAAAAGTAGACAATTATAATAAGAGCTATGATCGAAAGTGCAGAGAATATCAACGGCTTCAACGGGGAATCCGAGCTGGCGAAGATGCCAAAAGCCCCACCCCGGTTCTCCACATAGGTTATATTCAGGAGCTGAGGGATTACCTCTATCCGGTGGTGGCGCCCTATATATCTATGAACCAGGTACTTGCTCCCTTGGTCCACCAGTAATATTAGAGCCACTATCAGACCCCAGAGAACCCTTTCTGCTCGGTTAGCCATCAGAATATTATGAGTGGGCTAAGATTTCCTTCACCACCCCCACACAACGGCGGCAAAGGATGTGGAATTCCCGGTTCTCCCCTACCGATGTCGAATAGTTCCAGCACCGCTCACACTTCGCCCCTTCAGCCCTTTCCACTCTGATGCTTAGCCCCTTTATCTCTTGTGAGATGTATAGTTCGCCACCCTCCCCTTCGCCAAGCTCCACGGCGGAGACGATAAATATCTCGGGGAGTTCTTTTAAATATTGGTCAATTAAACTCTTCCACTCCTCAGGACTGGATAGTAAGACCTTGGCTTCCAAGGAGTGTCCGATGAGCTTTTTATTGCGGGCTATTTCCAGAGCTTTGTAAACCTCCTGGCGGAGTGCTATCAACCGCTGCCAGCGTGAGAGGAGTTCCTGGTCGATTCTATCCAACTGAGGCTGGGAAAAGGTCGCCAGATGGACACTTTCGAGCTTATCAGCTCCATGGGGGATGAACTGCCAGACCTCCTCAGCGGTGAAGGAGAGGATGGGTGCCATAAGCCGGGCTAACCCGTCGATTATCAGATAGAGGGTAGTCTGGGCTGAGCGGCGTTCGGGGGAGTCGGGGCTGAAGGTGTATAGCCTGTCCTTCAGAATGTCAAGATAGAAGGCGCTCATTTCTACCGCACTGAAGTTGTTGATGGAGTGGCAAACAGTGTGAAATTCGTAAGAGTTATAAGCCTTGATAACTCTGTCAGTTAGTTGATAGAATCGAAACAGTGCCCAGCGGTCCAGCTCCCTGAGCTCATCAAGGGGGAGGAGGTGGGACTGGGGGTCAAAGTCGTAAAGGTTGCCCAGGATGAAGCGGCAGGTGTTTCGTATCTTGCGATACGACTCGGCAATGCGGGCTATAATCTCGTAGGATATGCGCATATCCTCCCGGTAATCCATCACGGAGACCCATAGCCTCAGGATTTCAGCCCCATATTGATCGATAATCTCCTCGGGCTCAATGTAGTTTCCCAGAGACTTGGACATCTTTCTCCCTTCCCCATCCACAAAGAACCCGTGGGTTATTACTGTCCGATAGGGGGCTTCTCCTCTGGACTGCACCGCTATGAGGAGGGAGCTCTGAAACCATCCCCGGTACTGGTCGCTCCCCTCCAGATAAACGTCGCAGGGCCAAGGGAGGTCGGGGCGACGCCCCAGTACCGCTTCGTGGCTAGCGCCCGATTCAAACCAGACATCGAGGATGTCCTCCTCCTTGGAGAAGGTGGTCCCCCCACAGTTTGGGCAGGTAACTCCGGGTGGCAAGAGCTCATGGGGTTTTTTTATGAACCAGGCATCGGAGCCTTCCCGGGCGAAGATGTCCGCTACCCACCTAGTTACCCTGCTGTCCATTAAAGGTTCACGGCACTTTTGGCAGTAGAAAATGGTAATAGGCACCCCCCAGGAGCGCTGCCTTGAGATGCACCAATCGGGTCGGTTGGCTACCATGCTGGCAATCCGCTCCTCACCCCAGGCAGGGAGCCAGGTGGCTCTCTTAATCTCTTGGAGAGCCTTCTCCCTAAGCTGGTTGGCCTCCAGAGAGATGAACCACTGGGCGGTAGCCCTGAAGATGACCGGGTTTTTGCATCGCCAGCAGTGGGGGTAGGAGTGGACAATGGTTTGCCGAGACAATAACACCCCCAGATGCTCCATCAGCTGGCAGATAGGTTCGTTGGCTTCAAAGACTTCCATCCCGGCAAAATGCTCCACCTCCTTGCTGAACCGTCCGTCATCTTCCACCGGATTATAAGTCTCCAGTCCATATTTACCCGCTACCAAGTAGTCCTCCAGCCCATGTCCTGGTGCAGTATGGACACAGCCGGTCCCTTGCTCCAGGGTCACATGGTCTGCCAGCACTATCAACGAATCTCGCTGGATAAAGGGGTGGCGGCAGTGGAGCCCTTCCAACAACTTCCCCTTGAAGGTCTCCAGGATCCTGTAATCCTTCCACCCGCATCTGGCTGCTGTCTCTTCCAGTAACCTTTGGGCTAAGATGAAGACCTTATCTCCCACCTCCACTGCGACATAGGTAAGGGCAGGGTTGAGGGCTACCGCCAGGTTGGCGGGGAGGGTCCAGGGAGTGGTGGTCCATATAACCAGGAATGTCCGCTTGTCTGCCAGAGAGGGGATTTTTTGACTGATGTCCGATGTCAGGGGGAAGGCGACATAGATGGATGGGGACCCGTGCTCCATATACTCCACCTCCGCCTCTGCCAAGGCGGTGCGGCAGTGGATGCACCAGTGAACCGGTTTATACCCTCTGTAGACATTTTCCTTCTCTATGAATTTTCCAAATTGGTTTACACTGGCAGCCTCGTAGGAGGGGTGGAGGGTGAGATAGGGTTCTTCCCATTCGCCTAATACTCCCAGCCGTTTGAACTCGTCCCGCTGGATGGCGACATATTTTTCGGCAAATTTTCGGCATTCCTGTCGGACTTCGACCTTGGTCATTCCTTTTTTCTTGTCTCCGAGGATTTTATCTACCTGGTGCTCGATAGGTAGCCCATGGCAGTCCCATCCCGGAAGGTAGGGGGAGTTGTACCCCATCATAGTCTTTGATTTCACCACAAAGTCCTTCAGTATCTTATTAAGGGCGGTTCCCAAGTGTATCCTCCCGTTGGCGTAAGGGGGTCCATCATGGAGGACAAATGTTTTCCCTCCCTGTCGTAGCTCTCTTATCTTCTGGTAGAGCTTCCCCTTCTCCCATTGCTCGATGAAGTGGGGCTCCCGCTGGGGTAAGTCCGCCTTCATCTTAAAGTCGGTCTGGGGCAGATTCAAGGTGGAGCGGATGTCAATTTGCTTAGCCATTTTTACCTTTTACCAATCTTCTTGCTTCACGGATAAGAAAAATCCCTTAATAGACTCAATAATTTATCATTTCGCATAATATTTTGTCAAGGGGAAAATCACTACTGCCGGGTGCTTAAAGGGCTGGGAATGATTGGGCTGGGAGAGAAAAAGAAGCACTCCCAATTTTTGGCTTGAAAGGTAAAATGTTTTGCTTTATCATATGTTTGCCCCCTTTTTGGTTTTTTCACCTTTTTGGTGAGTATTATACTCACTTTAAACCCTTAGACCAAAAGGGGGTTATCCACTCTTATTAACCCTTATCTCTATTATTGGGTGGTCTGGAAGCCCCCTGGCTCTGCTGAGCAGGATTTATCGGCACCCAGCGAAAATAATAGGAAAGTCCAAGAAATGCCTTTCTTCCGATTTTTGGCTGAAAGGTCTATGGTGAGGAGAAATGCCGAATAACCGCCTTGGCTGCCCGGCGACCAATCAGGGGAGCAAGCTCGCCCTCCGAGGCAGACTTTATGCAGTGCAGGCTCTTAAAATGGCTAAGGAGTAAGTTTCTCCGCTTCTCCCCGATGCCTGGGATCTGCTCCAGCTCAGAAGCCAGCACCCGTCCGGTGCGAACACGGCGGTGGAAAGTGATGGCAAAGCGGTGAGCCTCGTCCCTTATCTGCTGAAGAAGATGGAGGACAGGAGACCCCTCATCCAACCTGAGCGGCTCTTCCCTCCCCGGCAGATAGAGCATCTCCTCCCTTTTGGCGATGGCAGCAACCGAAACCCCCTCTATTTCCAGGGAAGCAAGAGTCCTCACCGCTGCTCCGAGCTGCCCTTTCCCCCCATCGACCAGCACCAGATCAGGAAAGTTTCCCTTCTCCCTCAGGAGTCTCTCATACCGGCGCCTGATAATCTCTGCCATAGAGCCTACATCATCGGGACCGATCACCGTCTTTATCTTAAACTTACGGTAATCAGAGGGTTTGGGGACCCCCTTCTCCCAAACCACCATCGACCCCACCATATCACCTCCCCCGATGTTGGAGATGTCGAAAGCCTCAATCCGCTTGGGGAGCTTGCTGAGACGAAGAGCCTCTTGTAAAGCCGACAGAAGCCTCTCTACCGCTTCGCTCTTAAATTTATCGTTGAAGGAGAGGCGAGCGTTTTCAATAGTTAGCTGTAGAAGTTCAGCTTTCCTCCCTT
>Ga0209979_1001745_pt1 | contig 22714 bp, 21 predicted proteins | sample AnhtaG_FD_183114 | JGI IMG/M metagenome (GOLD analysis project Ga0209979, IMG submission 183114) | Deep subsurface microbial communities from Anholt, Denmark to uncover new lineages of life (NeLLi) - Anholt_01485 metaG (SPAdes) (version 2) | ecosystem: Environmental > Aquatic > Marine > Oceanic...
TCTAACCCCCATGACGCAGTTATACAGGAAAAAGCCCTATTTAGGCAAGCACCCTTGCCTCGCCTTACGGCGAGCCACTTTCCTCCCACCAGCAAGCTGGCGGGTATCCAGTGGAGTTTTCTATGAAATAGACCCTGATTTCATTAGGGTCAGAACCTTAACTATCAATAACCGGATGCCGCTATATAATGAGCTAGAAAACGGCAATTTTATTCGGGCAACAGACGAGGAGATTTTAGCAGAGGAAAAGCTTTTGCTTGAACACCTGGAGTGTCATTCAAACTATGTCAGTGACCATATTACCAACCTGCTGCCGGAAATTGAAGGTAAATTACCCCGAGATAAGGGGAAAATGCTAGCGATAATAGATAGATTCCAAGCGCTACCTTCTGAAGAAAGAACCAACTTTATTGTCGGCAGGAGGGTCGGTATATATGTCTACCTGGGTGACCTTTGTGATATACACAAGCATCAAGTAGTTGAGCAGATTATACACAAGCTAAGTCAGGGTAGTAACCAGATAGATGATAAAACAATCTACAGCCTAATGGAAGGATTTATATAATGACTAGCTTAGAGAAAGAAGTGGGAGACTTGCTTTGTCAGAAAGGATTAACCCTGGGAGTGGTGGAATCAGCCACCGGAGGGCTAATATCTCACCGGATAACCAATGTCCCTGGTAGCTCAGACTACTATAAGGGGGCAATCACCGCCTATAGCAATGAGGTCAAGATTAAAGTAATCGGAGTGAAGGAGGACACCATTAAGAAATATGGTGCGGTGAGCCATCAAGTGGCTGAGGAGATGGCCCAGGGAGGCAGAAAGGCATTAGCCGTAGACATATGTATAGCTAATACTGGTATTGCCGGACCTGGTGGTGCTACCCCGGAAAAACCAGTGGGACTATTCTACATTGGCTTGTCACACCAAGCTGGGACCTACAGCCAGAGACACCACTTCCACGGAGACCGCGAGCATAATAAGCGAGACGCCGCTGAGGCAGCCCTAGCTTGGTTAAAGCAATATTTAATAAGCTTAAATAACTAGCCTGTAATCCTCAGAGAAACAATCCTGCTAGCTAAAACCACAAAGGGAAAACCGAGAGCTTCCTTTATGCTACGAAAAGGAAACCAAACCGAGAACAACCCATCAACTAGAGCCGGGCAAAAGCTATCCTACGGCTGGGTGGTAGCCATTGCCGGGGCTAGTATCCTCTTAGTAGCAGGCAATTTCCTATATAGCTTTGGGGTTTTTATCAAACCTCTCATCAATAAGTTTGGTTGGTCAAGAGCAGCTATTTCTGGCTGTGTCTCAATCCGGAGCATAGTCAGCGGTTTAGTCTCCCCTGTAGTCGGTGCCTTCAGCGATAGGTATGGACCCAGAAAGTTCATACTACTGGGAATCTTCCTAGTGGGGTTAAGCTACCTATTAGCCTCTCGTATAACTAGCCTCTGGCACTTATATCTCTTTCTAGGCATGTTGACCGGTGTCGGCATATCTAGCATGCTCGTCCCCATAATGGCTACAGTTACCAGGTGGTTTGGTGGTAAATCGGCGCTAGCCAATGGTATTGTAATGAGTGGCTTCGGCATGGCGCAAATAATACTACCCCCGGTAGCGACCTACCTCATTGTGCAACATGGCTGGGAGACATGTTTTGTCATTCTAGGATTAGTAGCCTGGGTGCTAGGCAGTATGGCTTGGTACTTCATAAGAACACCACCCAATACGGTGAACCAACCACGGACTGAGCCTAGAGAGGGGGACACTCCTAAAGCCGGTGAAACCCCATCTGGAACTAAGGACGACTATACACTGTCAGAGGCATTACGCACTAGAACCTTGTGGATAATGCTCTTAGTCTTCATGGTAGTTACCATCAGTTATCACATGGTAATAATTCACATCGTAGCGGCAGCTATTGACACCGGCATAAACCCTGAGGCGGCAGCTATTATTCTTACTTTAAGTGGTGTAACCAATACACTGGGCAGATTAACCGGCGGTGCTCTTGCCAGTAAAATTGGCAATAGAATTGTCCTCACCCTCTGCCTAGCCGTACAAGCGCTGTCGCTCTTTGCCCTGGTCGGAGCCAGCGATTTACATGTCTTCTACATTATTGCCGCGGTTGGTGGATTAGCCTATGGAGGGGTAGTCCCTCTCATGCCTACACTGGCAGGAAGCTTCTTTGGAACTAGAGCGATAGGTTCTATCTACGGAACCGTAGTTACTGCTGGTACCGCCGGAGTAGCTATCGGCCCGCTTCTAGCCGGCTATATTTTTGATGTTACCGGTAGCTACTCTATAGCCTTTTTATCCGCAGCTATAGCTTTGGCGGTAGCCTTTCTGCTTTGCCTGCTATTGAAGTCACCCCAGAGAAAAGTCCTTGCTGCCTAGTCTTGCCCGTGTAAAACACATGTTTACCATTGATTAATGGCATTGCCTGAGTTTATAATTTATAGGCAGATTTAATAGTAATGGGCAAACTTATGTTACCAGAAAAACGGGTGGTTACCTGCTTTCTTGAATCTGACGGTGAGATACTGATTCTGAGACGTAGCAGACAAGTTGGCAGTTATCAGGGGAAGTGGGCCGGAGTTAGTGGCTATATAGAGACAACTGCCGATGAGCAGGCACTAGTGGAGATAGCCGAGGAGACTGGTCTATCCCAAGAGGACCTTAAACTAATAAAAAGGGGGGAACCTTTATCAATTGAAGATGAAAAGCTTGGTGTTAAATGGGTGGTTCACCCTTATCTATTCCGCATAAAAGACCGGGGCAAAATCAAAATTGATTGGGAACACAAAGAGGCAAGGTGGATAAAGCCTGAAGTAATAGGTAATTACCAAACTGTCCCTAAACTCAAGGAGACGCTAGCCAGAGTCTATAATGTCTAATCATCTTTAGATTGCTTTTCCAAGTAACTAATAACCTTTTCCGGCGTAAGCAAACCATTCTCAGTAACTATCCTCGTAACCAACTCCAGCGGTGTAATGTCAAAGTAGGGATTTTTGACCCTAATCTCGGGTGGCAATCTCCCCGCTTCAACTACCTCAGATGTATCCTTCTCCTCCAAATCAACTTCATCACCCTTTAGTCTGGGGTCAAACTTAAGCGTCTCACAGAAAACATAAAAGGGAATGCCAGCCATCTTAGCCGCTAAAGCTAGCTGATAGGTACCTATTCCATTAACCAGCTTGCCATCAACACATACTCGGTCAGCACCAACCACCACCTTGCTCACCCTTGATATATAAAGCCCGATAGCCGCATCATCGATAAAGGTAACCGGTATCCCATAAGACCCAAGCTCTTGAGCAACCCTCTCGCCGGTACGACCTGGACCTGACCGGGTAGTAATCACCTCAATATTCCGGTATTTAGTAAAGGCTTCTCTTAGCACTGCCACCACTGTTGAACTATAGCTATGAGTCATTATCCTGTCGCCCCCAGCAATTAACTCTGAGCCATATCGAGCTATCTGAGCTATAGCTTGCCGCGATTCCCTAATTACCTCGTCAGCCCTAGAAGTGGTAAAGCGCCTAATTGAAGGCAAATCCATTTCTGCCGATTTTTCTGATATTGCCTTAAGCAAACGAGCAATGATGTTAAATACAGGTGCCATCGCCGGACGAGCCGACATTAACCTCTCGCCCACCTCCCTCTGCTCCAGCCAAAACTCATCAAGGCTATCTGCCTGGCTACGCTCAGCAGTAACCTTTAATACCTCCGCCGCCTGCCTGGCCAACTGGCTGGCACCGTGAACTTTATCGTTCCTGATTTCATCTATCAGGCTAATAATTTCAGGGTTAATGTTTACAGTGCTCATTACACTCTCTAGTCAGCTAGAGCCACATAATCTTCCAGCTTCTGATATGCTAAACCGATATTTTCTTCCATTTTTTGTACAGTAATACCAAGCTTATTAAGATACTGCCCTTTATTAGGCTCAGTCAACAATTCTGCACTATTAAAGAAATACGCATCACGGAATACTCTTTCCAAGAACTTTCTTGTATCTTGGTTAGTAATGGTAACAAGTTTCGGCAATATTTCTATATCTATTCTAACTACATCTCTATTTTTCATAGACTCTATATCCTCTTTAAGTTTTAGGTCTACAGCATTTACTGAAATTCCCATTCCTTCTACCTCACGGATACTATCTAGATACAAATTCCATCTTAAGTGACTTCCAAGCATTCCTAATGCTTCTTTTATGGGGATGATAACATTCGCTCTGTATTGCCTTCTAGCATCTCTTGTCTCACGCTCCTTTTCGAGTTCTTGTTTTCCAGCCTCCCTTTTGCCTTGCAAATAATGTTCTACAAACCGTGCTCCGAATGTCGCAACAAGAACTAAAGCTGCTGGTAATGTTGCCAGTAGGATATCGTTCATTTTTCACCTCCACTAGTACCTTACTAAGAGTATACAACTCGCGAGCCTGTTAAGAAAGGGGCGTTAAAGAGGGGCGTTAGCCCCTCTTTTATATATCCTCCCCCTCTCCTTTGAAGGAGAGGGGGATTAAGGGGGTGAGGTAGATAAATTGTCAATACCATCTATCAATGTTATACTCAAAGAGATGTTATAAAGGAGACCCTATGAAAAGAGTTGACCGGCGTGCCTGGGATGAGCTGAGACCAGTGAAAATAACCCCTAGATTCCAAAACTTCGCTGAAGGCTCCGCACTAATAGAACTGGGCCAGACCCGAGTGTTGTGCTCAGTTAGTGTTGAGGAAAGGGTGCCGGCTTTCCTTAAAGGGGGCGGTGGTGGCTGGATTACTGCCGAATACGCCATGCTACCCCGGGCTACGGTTACTCGTACTCCCCGTGAAAGGGACAGGATTGGCGGTAGAAGCCAGGAAATTCAGCGCCTCATTGGACGCTCGCTACGGGCAGTCACCGACCTTGACGCATTAGGAGAGAGAACCTTAATCGTAGATTGTGATGTGATTCAAGCAGATGGTGGCACCAGAACGGCCGCTATTACCGGCTCCTATGTAGCTCTATATCAAGCCCTACAAACCATGGCCAATATGGGGATACTGTCAGCTATACCCCTAAAGGGTGCAGTAGCTGCCACCAGTGTCGGCATTGTGCATAGCTATATGCTGCTAGACCTGTGCTATGATGAAGACTGTAATGCCGAGGTTGACTTCAATGTGGTGATGACCAGCCAGGGGGAGTTTGTTGAGATTCAGGGCACGGCTGAAACTAAGCCCTTCTCCAAGGAGACCATTGATTCACTTCTCTCTCTAGCGGAAAAGGGCATCAAGCAACTATTCCAAATTCAAGAAACTGCCCTAGAAACAGCAAAAATAACATAAATAAGATGGAAAGTCCTAAATTACAAGTTTAAGGGAGGAAAAATGAAATCAAGGCTAATCCTTTTATGTACTCTACTTGCTCTCTCACTTTCCCTATTTGCCTGTACCAGCAAACAAGCATCCCTAGAAATATCCTGTGATGAGTTTATGGAGGGTCAGCACTTCACTTGGGAAGTTGAGGTTAATACTGGTGATTCAGTAACTGTAACTTTATGCTCTAACCCTACTACAGGCTTCCAGTGGACAGAGTTAGCACAAATTAGCAACGAGACTGTACTAAAGCAGACAGACCACAAATTCGTGCCTCCTGAAGCCAAAGGCGATAAGCCTCCTCCACCTGGGAGTGCTGGCCAAGAAACTTGGACTTTCAAGGCATTAGAGAAAGGAACCAGCACCATCTCTCTGGAATATAGCCAACCTTGGGAAGGCGGTGAAAAGGGGGAATGGACATTTATTGCAACCGTAGTTGTTAAATAAAGTCCGGAGATAAGAAAATATTCCCGTTACTCTAGGACCTTACCTGCCCGCTGCCGAAGATAATCCACTTATAGCTGGTCAGTTCCCTTAACCCTAATGGACCCCGAGCGTGAAATTTCTGGGTGCTAATGCCAACCTCAGCTCCCAACCCAAACTGACCGCCATCGGTAAAGCGAGTGCTGGCATTAACATAGACACAAGCAGCATCCACTTCATTAAGAAAGCGCATCGCTGCTCCATATTCCTCAGTTATAATTGCCTCAGAATGCCCCGAGCCATAGCGCTCAATGTGCTCCAATGCCTCATCTAGAGAATCCACCACCTTAACCGCCGCCACCAGCGACAGAAACTCTTTGCCCCAATCATCATCGGTAGCTGGCACCAGCTTCAAGGAAGCGTTTGATTTCAGGATAGCCAGTGACCGCTCATCACAGTGCATCTCCACCCCAGCCTTAGCCCACTCCGCAGCTACTAAGGGTAGGCAACGCTCAGCAATGTCACTATGAACCAGCAGAGTATCCAGGGCATTGCATACCGTGGGGCGTTGCACCTTGGCATTAAAGGCTATCGCCACCGCCTTATCTATATCAGCGCTCCTATCCACATAGGTATGGCAAACTCCAATCCCCCCCGCCACCACCGGCATAGTTGCCTTTTCCTTGATAAACCTGATTAGTTCAGCCCCACCCCGGGGGATAATCAAGTCAATAATATCACCCATCTTTAGCATATGATTGACTATTGTTCGGTCGGTATTCTCAATGAACTGGACGGCTCCCTCAGGCACTCCAGCCCTTGTTGCCGCCTCCTGTACTACTTTAGCCAGGGCACCATTAGAGTGAATTGCCTCCCGACCACCCCTGAGGATGATGGCGTTACCCGACTTCAGACAAAGGACAGAGATGTCAATAGTAACATTGGGTCGGCTCTCGTAAATAGCTCCAATTACACCTAAGGGAACCCGCTTCCTACCTACCTGCAAGCCATTGGGCAAGGTGCGCATATCAAATATCTCCCCTACCGGGTCAGGTAATGCTGCCACTGCCAGCACATCCTGGGCTATAGACTCAAGACGACTTGAGTTCAGCATCAAGCGGTCAAGCATGGCAGCATTCATACCTGATGCCTCTGCCGCCTTGTAGTCAATCTGGTTGGCGGCCAGTATCTCATCCTGCCTGGTTAGCACGTCTTCTGAAATATTATGTAAAGCTTTATTCTTAACCTCGGTAGACAGATAAGCCATCCGCCGGGACGCTGCCTTAACCGCCCTACCCTTTGTTTCCAGTTCTTCAACAGCTGATTTCATCATGTATACTTCTTTTCACTTAGTTGATAAACTGGAACCCTTGAACGAAGTCGCTCAACCAACCACCGGTCGGCTAATATCAAGATATTACCTGATTTTGAATCCCCAGCTATACAGGCATAACTGCTACTATTGGCAAAGTGTATACCGGCTATAGCTCCTAAACAAGCATCATACTCATCACCCAGTTGACCAAGATTACTTGAAGTATGAGGATAATTAAGAGGTTTTGGGAAATTCAAACCAGTGTTCGTATCCGTCAGCAGCCGATACAGATATTTCATATTTTCCAGACGCTTTTGCCTGTTCTTCTCCCGTTTATACTTCCGAGGCCAAAAAGTAAGAAATCCCTCGTTAAGTAAGGTATCAAATTTATTTATATTTAACCGCCAAAGCAACCCTTTCTCTTTCAAATAGGCTAGAAATTTATAAATAGCGTAGGGATATATCTCATACACTTCAAATCCCTTTTTATCCCTTTCCAGAAGCGCTTTTAGCCTTTTACCTCTACTCCCAGCCCTGGAGGCTGGTAATGTCGGCAGGGTCTGACTGGCAATAGCCTTATCAATAGGCCGGAAATGCTTACCATCAAGTTTATCACAGCCGTCTATGGGTATATCAAGGAGAATAATAGACCCTGGCTCAGCACTCTCACGGACTGATTTTAGCAGTTCATTATCATCACTTGCCTGCGTAATTCTGACATTGCTGTCCAAGTCAGCAATAGCCAAAGTTCTACGCCCCTTTTTATCTTCCCTCCAAGGCAGGTCTACACTGATTATATTCATACGTTATCCATAAATGGATTTTACTTGGTGACCCCATGCCCTGTCTCCCCTTCCCCTTGATAAGGGGAAGGGGAGGTATTCTTGAGGGGGGCTTCGCCCCCCTTTGACTCTCCTTGGAAATGCCAGCGAGGTATTGACAAAACCATAGCACTTTGCTACAATTTTAATAGTTAGAGAGGCTCCTGGAAATCGGTTGGTCATCTGAGAAAGATGGCAGTGTCTGTAGAGGCATGGGATCCTACCGCCGGGAGCTATTTTTATATACTACTTAGCCATTTATATGTTCCTGCCAGTAATTGTGGAATTAGTTTACTTTTGTGTGGCATAAATTTTATGCCATAACCAAATACCTTGCCACCTCGTCTATACAGCTTGTCTTTAAGCATTAGCAGGTATGAGTCTTCAATCACACCATATTTATACTCTACAGCATTGTAGGCTGCGCCACAAACACAATCCGCAAGCTGTAGTAGATTGGATTGGCTTTTGGCTTTACTCCCAAGATGCAGCCTTTCCTAATTTCGCAGTCTGGCTGGCTTTGGATGTAGTTCAGATAACCATTTAACTCCTTATATTTAATTCCAGCTTTATTTTCTGGATATAGCCTCACTTTGTAGCCTTTATCATCACAGTACCAAGTAATGCGCTCTACCAACTGCCTGAATGTATAAAAATATAACCTACCCCCTAATTTCAGGCTGGTATCAACAATGTCTTGGTGTTGTGTATCAACTAACACTGAGCAGATAGAAAAGTCACTATTGGCTAATTCCTCGACTACAGCCTTTTTTCTTGGATGGCTGAGTTCTGACCAATGAAGAACTTTATCGGCACCCAAGTTAATTCGCTGTTTTATTCGCTGATAAGTGTACCCTAACGTAGCAGCCTCTTCTTGGGTAGCAATCAGCGCCGTGACAACAAACCACTTTGTTCCCTTACCCCCTACACCTTCGTCCCCGGATTCATCTATATAAGCATACATTTCCATTGATTAGTTTCCTTAAAGCACCACCAGATTGTTGCGGTGCACTACTTCAGAGCCGTAGTCGTAGCCAAGTTGAGTGGCAATATCCTTAGAATGAGCGCCCTTAACAGTGCGAATATCATCAGCACTATAATTGGTGATGCCACAGCCGAGGATAGACCCCTTGTGGTCATAAATAGTCACTACATCGCCACGCTGAAACTTGCCTTCAATCTCCTTAATCCCGGTTGCCAGCAGACTGCGTTTCTGCTTTCTTAGCGCCCCGGCTGCCCCGGAATCTACTGTTAGCCGGCTCTTAGTAGAAAGATAACTAACCATCCAGCGCTTACGACTCTCAAGCTTATCCACAAATGGCCAGAAACGGGTACCAATGGCCTCACCAGCCGCCAGCCTTAAAATGATATCTGGCTCCTGGCCATCAGCGATAACCACGGTTATCCCTGAGGCAATAGCTAGCCTGGCTGCCTCTATCTTGGTAATCATACCACCGATGCCCCGACTGTTAGGGGTACCAGCGGCTAGGCACTCAATCCGTGAATCTATCCTGTCTACCTGTGAGATTAGTTGGGCATCAGGATAGCGGTGTGGGTCAGCAGTATACAGCCCGGCAATATCGCCAAGCATTAACAAGAGGTCGGCATCAACCAGATTAGCTACCATCGCTGACAGATTATCGTTATCGCCAAACCTAGCATCCTGAATCTCATCTACCGCCACCACATCATTTTCGTTGACAATACATATTACCCCAAGCTCCAGCAACGCCAGAAGGGTGTTCCGAGTATTTAGATAACCAGCCCGGTCAGATAGGTCAGCTTTGGTCAGTAAAGCTTGAGCCACCGTGATATTATGTTGACCAAATAATTTTTCATAGACATACATCAGGCGACTTTGCCCGACTGAAGCCAGCACCTGCTTGAAGGGAATACCTCTAAGTTTCTTGGTCAATCCCAGTTTATGCCGGCCTGAGGCTATTGCTCCAGAAGAGACTACAAGTATTTCCAACCCCTGCTGGTGAAGCTGTGCCACCTGAGCAACTAGGTGTGACATTATGTCCTCATCCAGGTGGTCAGTGCCGCCAGTGAGGAGAGAGGTGCCCAATTTAACCACTATCCGCTGATAGGGTAAATTAGATTTTTTGTTCATCCATAGCCAACTTAAGTAAACTTGCTTCATTATAGCAAGCTAGCTTAACTTGAACAAGGAGGTTGATTAATATAATCAACCTCACCCCCTTTATCCCCCTCTCCTTCAAAGGAGAGGGGGATATACTGTTTTTGAAGGGGCTTCGCCCCTTCACACTACCCTTAATAAATGACTTGTACTAATGCTATACTATATTGTCACATGATGAATGAATTAAAGCGACCTCAATCCCGAGGGGCGTTACCGATTATTTCTGTCGTTACCTTCCTCGGCTTTCTGGATACTCACCTGCTGATACCAGTTATAGCTCTTTATGCCTCAACACTTGGTGCCAGCGTCGGCATTATCGGGCTTATCATCGGTTTATATTCAGTAACCAATACCCCGGCAAATATTCTGTTTGGTCGGTTGATTGACCGGGTAGGCTATAAACTGCCATTAATTGCTGGCCTAATCGGGGATGTCCTGAGCATGTTTCTCTATTCGGTTAGTCGCTTGCCAATTCACCTGGCACTGGTACGGACACTCCATGGGACAAGTGGTGGGCTTGTTGGTCCAGCTACCATGTCAGCTACAGCTGATTTTTCTGATAAGGCCCAAAGGGGTAGGGCGATGGGCTTCTATGGTATGTCCCTGGCTACAGCCACCTTAGTGGGCTATGGGTTGAGTGGGGTTATTGCCTCTCGGCTGGGCTACAAGGTCCTTTTCCTGTTTGGGGCGATGCTGTTAACCATAGGTGTAGTGCTGAGCCTGTTACTGCCAGGAGCTGGCAAGAAAAGCAATATGCCGCCTGAAACCTCGTCCGGCGCAGGCTTCAAGAAGGTGAAAGACCTGCTTAAAAGAAGAGGACTTATTGTTGCCTACGGCTCCATATTTGCCCAATACTTTACCTTCGGCGGTGTAGTTACCCTGCTACCGCTCCACGTGAGAGGTCTGGGGATGGAAGCGTTCCACATCGGGATGCTACTGGCTATCTTCGCCATCATGTTCATTATTATCCAGCTTCCGAGCGGAGCTTTCTCGGATAGGGCAGGCCGATTGACTCCAACCGCTATAGGTCTAAGCCTAGGCATAGTTTCCCTGGTCATTCTTCCCTCAGCAGCAACCTTACCACTACTGGCAGTAGTCATGGCACTATACGGGACAGCCTACGGAATACTATTCCCGTCAATTTCAGCCCTGGTTGCCGACCACACCACCCCTGAAGAACGTGGCTTGGCCACTGGAATCTTCCATGCCTTGCTTACCGCTGGGGTTGCCATCGGGGCACCGGTAATAGGCTGGGTGGGTGAAGCAGCCGGGGTACAGCTAGGCTTGGTGTTAACCCCCGCTATCATGGTTCTAGCTCTGGCAATGAGTCTGAGAGCTTTAATGCAAAAGGTTTGAGACCAAGTAGCCTGGTAAGAGCGTTCCCTTTTCTTCGTGGTAGGCATATAATAACTCTGGCTACAACCCAATCCAGCATAGTCAAGTTAGAAATCAGGAGGTTTTTATGCAGATACGACCGCCGTTTATGGTTTCCTACAGCATTACCACAAAATGCAATTTGAAGTGCAAGCACTGCTATAGTAGCTCAGTTAACCAGTCGGCTCCTGATGAGTTGTCAACCGAGGAGGCATTTGGGCTCATGGATGATTTGTCGAGGTGGGGAATAGGCCTTCTGATTATTGATGGCGGGGAACCCTTATGCCGAGAGGACATACTAGATGTGGTAAAATACGCCTCCTCAAAGGGGATAAGAACCACTATCGGGAGCAACGGTACTCTTATTGATGAAGCAATGGCGAGGAAGATGCTGGATGCGGGTGTCATGTCAGTCGCTATATCGGTTGACGGAGCTGATGCCCAAACTCACGATTCCTTCAGGGGTATAAGCGGCACCTTTGAGCAGACGCTTAAAGGTGTAGAGGCGTGCCGGAATACTGGCCTACCTTTTCAGTTCAACATGGTCATCAGGAAAGAGACCCTGGCGCAGTTAGAGGATATGCTCCATCTGGCGGTGGACTGTGGTGCCAATGCTGCTGAGTTCTTCGACTTGGTGGCAGCCGGAAGGGCTAAGCAGGAATGCCGGGAGCAGGTCTTGTGCCATAATGAGAGGAAATGGGTAATGGAGTGGCTTGCCCAATCTCAGGAGGATTGTCCCATCGTTATAAGGGTTCCCGCCTGCCCCATGTATCCTCTACTCTTGCAACAAAAACACATTCAGCCCAAGCACCTCCCCGCAGAGATGCTGCGAAGGATTCCTTATTACGGGAGGGGTTGTGCTGCCGGCATGCCTATGGGTTACGTGATGGTTTTATCCAATGGAGAGGTAAATCCATGCATGTTGCTCCAAGTCAAGCTGGGCAATATCAGAGAGCAGAGCATAATATCCATTTGGGAAAATTCACCCGTATTAGCTGAACTACGGCAGCGAGAATTGCTCAAGGGCGAATGTGGGGGCTGCTCCTACAGGGGTATCTGTTCCGGTTGCCGGGGCAGGGCCTACGAGGAAACTGGTGACATGATGGCCACTGACCCTGGTTGCTGGCTTGCCCCTGAGGTAGCTAAAGAGAGGGAGAAGCAACTTAGAAGCATCGGATAAAGGCAATAAATTTTCTACCCTGAATAATACATACTAACTCTATCAGGCTCAATATGTTATAGCACCCTTCGGGGGTGCTCTTGATTTCCGAGAATACCTGAGCTTGCTGAGCCACTACCCCCGTGGTAAAATCTGTTGGAGGGCTAGGCCGTTTCGGCTAGCCCTAGAGGTGTTTGGGGAAGAAAATGTCTTTAAACCTGACTCCACTATTACCTCTCATTGAGGAGATGTCCGCTTATCACCAACTGGCGCAGGAGCTGCCAAGACAACGTAACAACATTACGGTGGCAGTGCTTGATGCCGCCAAGCCCTACCTTATAGCGGCTCTATATCATACCCAGCGACTGCCTATGCTGGTTGTTACCGCCCAACCAGAAAACAGTAAGAAGCTCTATGAGCAACTTCTAACCTGGTGTCATTCTACCCAGGTGAAACTCCTCCCTGAACCCGATAGCCTTCCCTACCAGCGTGTTGCTTCTGATACCTCTGCTGAGCTAGAACGAATACAGGTGCTATCAGCTCTTATAGACCAAAATAAGCCGATGGTAAATCCTTCCTTAGTTGTCGCTTCTGCCCCAGCCCTTATGCAGAAGACAACCCCGTATAGTGATTTTGTCTCTACCTGCCACACCATAAAACAAGGCATGGATATTGAGCCATTAAAGCTGCTAGGCCAATGGGAGGCTATGGGCTACCGGATGGAGAGTCTGGTAGAATTGCCGGGAACTATCAGCCATCGTGGTGGCATCATTGACATTTACCCTCCTACTAGCGAACTGCCCGCCAGGCTTGAATTCTTTGGTAACACCATAGACAGCATACGCCTCTTTGACCCGGTAAGCCAGCGCTCACAAATTAAAGTGCCATCAATAACTATCAGCCCAGCCACTGAGTTTCTCACCCCCCTACTGCACCGCCCGCGGGAGTTAGAGCCAATCCTCAATGCCCTCGACCTGACTGGCGTTAACACCGAGGTGAGCCAGCAGTTCCGACAAGAGCTAACTATGCTGCTCAACAAGCAGAGACCACGTAACGTCCAGTTTTATGCCCCGCTATTCAACACCGACAGCATTCTGAGCTATCTACCTCCAGATGCCCGGCTAATACTTAACGAGCCAGTGAGTCTCCAAGCGGCGATGGAAGCCCTGGATACCCAAGCCGAGGAGTTACGCACCGAGCAAGTAGAGCGGGGAGAGCTGCCGCAGAATTTTCCCCGTCCATATCTTACCTGGAAAGAGCTTGAGCCAGCGATGAAACAACGGCAGTGCCTAATGCTCACCGCCTTTGGCATTACTGGTGATGAACCATCGCACCAGCTAAGCTTCACTCCCATTCCTAGCTATGCCGGACAGCTACCGGTGTTTATCAAAAAAGCTAAACAGATGCTAAAGCAGAAACAACGGCTGATACTCATCACCCATCAGGCAAGTCGCTTATCCGAGTTACTTGACGAAGAGGATGTTATTGCCCCACCCCTTACCGAGATAAAGCAACCTCCCCTACCCGGCTCATTAAGTCTGGTCAATGGTTCGCTGGCTGAGGGCTGGGTAATGGACAATGAAACCTACCTGTTCACCGATGCTGAAATCTTCGGCTTTACCAAGCAACCACGGTTAATTAAACGCCGACCGGTGCCCTACCACAAGCTCTCTATTGCCATGACCCCGGGTGACTATGTAGTGCATGTTGAGCATGGCATTGCTAAATTTGCCGGCGTTACCACCATGAGCACTAATAGCAGCCAAAAGGAATACCTGGTACTACTGTATGCCGACGGTGACAAGCTCTATGTTCCTACCGACCAGATAGACCGGGTTAACCGCTACATCGGAGCCAGTGAACTGCCGCCGGTGCTGAGCCGACTGGGCACCCAGGAATGGACACGAACCAAGCAACGGGTTAAAGAATCGGTGGCAAGCATTGCTCAGTCGCTATTAGTCCTGTACGCTGCCCGAGAGGTTATCCCTGGTTTTGCCTTCTCTCCGGATACAGCCTGGCAGCATGAGCTTGAGGCCTCCTTCCCCTATGTTGAGACTCCTGACCAGATAACGGTGCAGGAAGAGGTTAAGCAGGATATGTCCAAGCCCAGGACTATGGACAGGCTGGTTTGCGGTGATGTCGGCTACGGCAAGACTGAGGTGGCTATCCGGGCTGCCTTCAAGGCAGTGATGGATGGTAAGCAGGTAGCAGTGCTGGTGCCAACCACGGTGTTAGCTGAGCAGCACTTCTCCACCTTCAGCCAAAGGATGGATGCCTTCCCTATAAAAATTGAAGTGCTAAGCCGCTTTAAGTCGCCAAAGGAGCAACAGGCCGTCCTTGACGGACTGGCCAATGGCAGTGTGGACATCTGCATCGGCACCCACCGCCTGCTACAAAAGGATATAGTCTTCAAAGACCTGGGACTATTAATTATTGATGAAGAGCAACGCTTCGGCGTCGCCCACAAGGAACACCTCAAAAAGATAAGGCAGGAGGTAGATGTCCTCACCCTGAGTGCTACCCCCATACCCCGAACCCTTCATATGTCTCTGTCTGGGGTGAGAGACATGAGTGTTATGGAGACCCCCCCTGAAGAGCGCCTGCCCATCAAGACCTATATTGTCGAATACAACGAGCGGCTAATCAGAGAAGCCATACTCAGGGAGATGGAAAGAAACGGGCAGGTTTTCTTTGTTCACAATCGGGTGCAAAATATAGCCTATATTGCTGGTAAGCTCCAAGCTCTAGTGCCCGAGGCTAAAATAGCCATCGCTCACGGTCAGATGCCTGAAGCAGAGCTGGAACAGGTGATGGCTGACTTTACTCAGGGTAAAAGCGATATCCTGGTATGCACCACTATTATTGAGTCGGGGCTGGATATGCCCAATGTTAATACCCTGATTGTCCATCAAGCCGACAAATTTGGTCTGACCCAGTTATATCAGCTGCGGGGTCGGGTTGGGCGTGGCGCCAACCTCGCCTATGCCTACTTTCTATATGACAAGGGGAGGTACCTGACCCCTACGGCGGAGAAGCGACTGAGAACTATATTTGAAGCCACCGAGCTGGGAGCCGGTTTTAGCATCGCTATGAAAGACCTGGAAATCAGAGGCGCTGGCACCCTGCTTGGCGTAAAACAGAGCGGGCATATCAGTGCCGTTGGTTTTAGCCTTTATACCCGGCTGCTGGCTGACGCAGTTGAGGAACAAAAAGCCAAACGGGCAGGTCTTAAAATAACCAAACCATTACACCTGCCACCCCCCACCATAGACCTGCCCCTGAAAGCCTACATACCCGAAGACTATGTCTACGACCTTAGCACCAGGCTAAGCCTCTACCAGAGCCTAGTGAAACTGGATAAGGTTGAGCAAATAGATAACATGGCCCAGGAATTCAGTGACCGGTTTGGTACTTTACCCCCCGAGGTAGAAAACCTGCTCTACGCCGTAAAAATTAAGATTCTGGCGTCTAAGGCTGGCATTGAATCCATCTCCACCGAGCACGGTCAAATAATAATCAGGCTATTTCAAGGTATGCAGTTTGACAGGCAGAAACTTGAGCCTATCCTAAGGGGCGGAATAAAACTAGGTTTCAGCCAGCTCCGCCTAAACCCCAAACGCCTTGGGGATGATTGGCCAGGGATTTTAGAAAAAGTATTGAGGAAAATAAGGTGATATAATGTAGTTCAAATTCTAAGAGGGAGGTTCAAAATGATTGATTGGACAGTGGTAACAGACTGGCTACTAGAGCATGGCACCCGTATTCTCATCATATTGGTGGTGGGACTTGGGCTATGGTTCACCTTGAAAAAGCTGCTCCCCACGCTACTGCGCCGTACCATGACCCGAACCAAAGGAGAAAGCAAGGAGGGAATTAAAAAAAGAACCGACACCCTTCTCTCCGTCTTCATGGGTGTAGGCAGGATTCTCATTGTCATAGTCGTCGTATTTATGGTGCTATCTGAGTTGGATGTAGACATAGGGCCGGTACTGGTTGGCTTTGGCATCGCTGGTATAGCCGTTGGCTTCGGCGCCCAGTACCTGATAAGAGACCTTATTGCTGGTGTCTTCATCATCTTGGAAAACCAGTACCGGGTTGGGGACGTGGCCAAGATAGCCGACATCGCCGGGCTGGTGGAGGAAGTAAACCTGAGGAAGACAGTGCTCCGTGACCTGGATGGTATAGTCCACCATGTACCGAATGGCGAAATCAGGGTAGCCAGTAACTACACCAGACACTTTGCCAGAGTCAACTTAGACGTCTCGGTCGCCTATGGTACTGACCTTGACTTTGCCATCAGCGTGATAAACCGCGTGTGCCAAGAGATGGCTGAGGAAGAGAAGTGGGCTAAAGTGATTAGGACTACACCCCAGGTGTTGAGGGTGAATAAACTGGGTGACTCCGGTATAGACATTAAGATTTTGGGCGATGTTAAGCCCCTTGAGCAGTGGAATGTAATGGGAGAGTTGAGGCTCCGCCTCAAGAAGGCCTTTGATGCTGAGAATATCGAAATACCCTGGCCGCACACCAAGGTCTATTTCGGTAACTCTCCACCACCATCAGTAGCTGGAGAGTGAGTGGCAAACTGTGCTGGAAGAGGTGGTGGGGAAGATAACATAATCACACAGCTAAGGAAACGGCTATTTCTTTAGTTCCATATATGATTCAACTAAGAAAACAATGTTTGTCGCTGCTAGATGAAGCGCATAGGCAGCAATATGCTCTGGAACAATGACTGTCTTTTGACCTTGCCCATGTCTCGCCAGTCTGTTGCTCGCAGTAGGAAGCCCACTTTCAAGAGTAGTTCTCAAAGAATTGAAATGACTACTCAGAGCTTTGGGGATAAGGCCATTTGAAAAACAAACATCTATTAAAGGCTTAGCTGTTGCATTTTCTGGAACTTCCCACTTCATAAAAGAACAGATTGACTTCATCGTGCTTTCAAATGCCTTTAATGCTTCAGCAATTGCTTCTTTGTTTCTTCCCTTGCGGTAATGCTCGTGAGCTTTGAGAAATTCTTCAGAAGCCCCATCAAAACCACTTTGCTGAAGAAGTGATATGGCAGGTCGCACAGCTTCGGCATGTATATATTGGGAATCCACCGAAATAATCTTACCACTTACATATTGATAACCAATCCCGTGTTCCTTAAATCTGTCATTCAGTTCGGTGATAGCATCATCAGGGTCTTGTGTAGCTTCTGCCTCACGCTTATCCCAAGAAAATCGACTGCGCCAATATGTGTCAATAAATCCGAAAGACCACTCAATCAACGATAGGACATTATCAATATCTGATTCATCCAAAATGTATTTGCAGCACTTTTCAAATGCATTGTCTCGTGGAGGTTCTAGTGTTAAAAGACCGAGTTCCCTACAAAATCTGTCATGTATCAAAACCCAATTTTTATTGGGGATTCTATCGTCATTCAACCAAATCTTGTAAGGTCCTAGAGTTGTTCGCCATATATGTATAACTTGGACTCGTAGCCCATCTGGTAAATCGTGATAGCTATAAACATCAGGCTGCCCCGCTTTTTCCAGTAATCGCTTACGCTTTGAATATATATCCAGAACACCCATTTTACTATTCCTATATCTTAATCTATTATACCACTATACGCTATATAACTCATGAATAACACATAGGAAAGTTTAAGAGGGGCGAAGCCCCTCTTTTTAATATCCTCCCCCTCTCCTTTGAAGGAGAGGGGGATAAAGGGGGTGAGGTTGATAGATAGTCCCCAGCTTTTGCTTTATAGAAGGGGTGCAAAGCAAGCTAATAAAGCGCTACAATAGAAAATCACCTTAAAGTAGCTTACTATCATATGGGAGGGTGAAAACGTGTTGCTGAACCTCACAGTCATAGTAGTCGGCTACATTCTAGGCTCTATTCCTTCAGCTTACATTATGGCTCGCCTGAGAAAAGGCACAGATATTCGTGACGTTGGGGTGGGCAATATGGGAGCTGCTAATGTCTTTCGCCACATTGGCCTTTGGGAAGGTATTGTTGTCACCCTTGCCGATATGGCAAAAGGGGCGGTGGCTATACTTATTGCCCAAGCCCTAGACGTTTCTCAACTCTGGCTGCTAGGGGCTGGATTCAGTGCCTTAATAGGTCATAACTTTCCCATATTCGCAGGCTTCAGAGGCGGTAAAGGTTCAGCTACCATTATAGGTATCTTCCTAATCCTGGCACCTAAGGAAATGGGTATCGTCTTTGGGATAATGGCTATCCCCATCTTTATTACCCATAACGTAGCTTTTGCAATGTGCCTTGGCTTTACCTTCATACCCCTGCTTATTTGGCTATTTGGAGGCTCAGCAGTACTAATCTTTTACTCGTTAGCTATTGTCATCTTCATTGGGGTGAGAAGCCTGCCTGATGCCAAACAAGCTTGGCCTAAGCTAGGGAAAAATAAGATATAGTTGCCAGTCATCATTATAAACGTAAGTAGCTTCTTGAAGGAGAGGGGGACACAAGGGGTGAGGTAGATAAATAATCCTAGCCTTTACTTATGGAAGAAAAGTTTGCTATAATAGACCTAACTTTTTATCTACTACAGGACACTCAAGGAGACTAATTTGAAAATACTCTTGGTTTATCCCCAATACCCAGACACCTTCTGGAGTTTTAAGCACGCCTTAAAAATCGTGGCTAAAAAGGCAGCCTTCCCTCCATTGGGTCTATTAACGGTAGCCGCCATGCTCCCCCGGGAGTGGGAGAAAAAGCTGGTAGACATGAACGTAACTGCCCTAAATGATGAAGACCTTAAATGGGCTAATTATGTGTTTATCAGCGCTATGGTGGTGCAAAGAGAATCGGTAAAGGAAGTTGTTGCCAGGTGCCAGAAATTTAATACCAAGGTGGTTGCCGGCGGTCCTCTGTTTACTATTAGCTACGAAGAGTTTGATGGGGTAGACCATTTTGTGCTTAATGAGGCTGAAATTACCCTACAACCCTTCTTAGCAGATTTGGTGAAAGGCTGCGCCAGGCATGTTTACACTTCCGAGGAGCGACCCGACATGAGCCAAATGCCTATCCCTATGTGGTCGCTCATCAACATGAAAAAATATTCATCCATGAATGTCCAGTATTCCCGGGGCTGCCCTTTCAATTGTGAATTCTGCGACATTATCATACTGAACGGGCACAGACCACGAACTAAGGATAAACACCAGATATTGGGCGACCTGGATGCCCTATACCGTCACGGGTGGCGGGGTGGTGTCTTTATTGTTGATGATAATTTCATCGGTAATAAGAGAAAATTGAAAACAGAAACGCTACCGGCGATAATTGAATGGATGAAGGCTAAGAAAAACCCTTTCGCCCTTTCTACGGAGGCAACAGTAAACCTGGCCGATGATGAAAAGCTGATGCAACTGATGGTCAAGGCAGGATTTAACACGGTATTTGTCGGCATTGAAACCCCTAACGAAGACAGTCTGGCTGAGTGTAATAAGCTGCCCAATAAGAACCGTGATTTAGTAGCCTTGGTTAAGAAGATTCAAAACCACGGTCTGGAGGTGCAGGGGGGATTTATTGTCGGCTTTGATAGCGACCCGCTTTCCATCTTCAAAAGCCAGATCAGTTTCATTCAAAAGAGCGGCATTGTTACCGCCATGGTTGGTCTACTAAATGCTCCTCCGGGGACAAGACTATACCAGCGTCTAAAGAAGGAGAACCGCCTATTGAAGAGTTTTTCTGGCGACCAGATGGACTGCTCACTCAACTTCATTCCTAAGATGAACTATGAGACACTGATTAATGGCTATAAGAATATCCTAAATACGATTTATTCCCCCAAGCAGTATTACGAACGCATCAAAACATTCCTGAAAGAGTATAAACCCAAACCAAGAAAACGAGCATTACCCCAGCTTCGGTTTTATCATATCAGGGCATTTATTAAATCTATGTGGGTTTTAGGGGTCAAGGAAAGAGGGAGAAAATATTACTGGAGATTTTTTGTTTCAACGCTGCTGAAACGTCCTCGGTCATTCCCTATATCTATGAGCCTGGCTGTCTATGGCTTCCACTTCCGCAAGATTACTGAAAAATACATCAGCACCCCCATTGGGAATATCCTAGGACCTCAGGCAATCAATAAAACTGGTGGATGAGAGGCAGTAATAGCTAGAGATAGCCGGCTAATTCAGTCAAGTCACGAATCCGCGGGCAGTCACTGAACTCCGGGTATAAGCCATAGCGGTCAATAAGTATGGGATTAATACCCACTCCCATGGCCCCGACTACATCTATCTTATACTGGTCACCGACATGAATTGCTTCCGAAGCGTCTACGCCGGCACGTTGCAATGCCAACTGAAAAATGGGGGGTTTAGGCTTATCAGCCCCCGCCTCCTCAGAGGTAACCACAAAATCAAGATAGGGCTCCAGGCCCAGTTTACGGCAAATGGGGCTCATATCTTTCGCTAGATTAGTCAGTAACCCCAAAATAAAGTTTCGCTGCTTTAGCATTTTCACGGTTGATAGCACGTCATTAAAGAGAGCAAAGGTTGTCCCCTCAAATAGCTCGCCTATTTTCTTCATGACTTTAGCCAGTAGCTCTTGGTCTGCCTTAACCCCAGCCTTAGCCAGTACTATCTGCTGATAGTGCACATAGACCTCAGCCCGCTTCTTGGGCTCTCTTTTTTCCACTGGCGAGTTGGCATTTTCCTCAAAGAAATAACTATCAGCCGCCAGCACACCAGGCAGTATTTCCTCAGGTGATACCTCAATACCAAATTCCTTCAGAGCCTGACTATGCAGTTCCTCACGGGGAGGTTCATAACGCGCCAAGGTGTTAAACCAATCAAAAAATATAGCTTTAATCAACTTAACTCCGCTACCCTAATCATCCCCAATGCCCAGGTCTTTAATATAATCAATGGCATCCTGAACGGTTACTAGCTTCTCCGCATCCTCATCCGGTATTGCAACCTTCTGCGATGGATTGCTAAACTCCTCTTCCAGTGTCATTATCAGTTCAACCAAATCCAGAGAATCAGCACCCAGGTCATCAACGAAACTAGCTGAGGTCACCACCTCCTCTTCCTCAACACCCAGCTGTTCCACAACTATCTTCTTCAAGCGTTCAAAAACAGTTGCCACTTTTTAACCCCCTTTTGAAGACTTATCTACTGGCAAGAGCACTAACTGAGCCTAGGACTCCATTAACAAACCTTGCTGAACTATCACTGCCAAAGGTCTTAGCCAGCTCAACTGCTTCATTTATCGCTACCTTCACTGGCACTCTATTATCAAGCAAAATTTCAAAGATTGCAAGCCTCAGAATATTTCTATCAATTACTGGTATCTGTTCCACAGGCCAAGCAGGAGCAAAGTTGCTAATGCTCTGGTCAATCTCTTCCCTATTCTGGATAACCCCGCTTACCAGCTCACGGACAAAGGTGGCATTTTCCTCGGGTAATTCTCCATTAGCCAGAAGACGAGCTAAAGTTCCGGCTAGGTCATGCCCCACAGAATCAACCTCATATAATGCCTGAAGAGCTATTGCCCTCGCTCTTCGCTGCACTCCTACCATAAATTGCCCCACTTAAGCTAACATTATAGCACTGTTCGGTCAATCCCCCAGTGGTATGCCGTTATTTTAGGCTATGTAGGATATGATGTCAATCTCACGAATTGACTCATAATTATTGTTACCGAAAGTGGTATCGTTGCCTCAAAAATAGTGTTACCCAAAGGAGGCGACATGACGAGAGCTAGCATACGAGAATACACCGAGGCGGTGCGAGGGCGATATCTTCGAGTGTCAAAGAAGGAGAAGGGAAAGATTTTGGACGAGTTCACCAAGGTCATAGGCTGCCACCGCAAGGCAGCGGTCCGTTTACTCCGTCGAGGAAATCAGCTCAGGGGGAACAAAAAGCGTGGACGTCCTCGGCAATATGATGCCACTATGGCTGGTGCATTAAGAGCGGCCTGGGAAGCCACTGACCGTTTGTGCTCCAAGCGCTTGCACCCGTTTCTGCCAGAGCTGGTGACGATTCTAAGGAGACATGGTGACCAGGCCATGACGACTGAGATCCAAGCCCAGCTTTGCCGGATGAGCCCGTCTACCATCGACCGCCTGTTGCGCTCCTGGCGCCGGCTTGG
>Ga0209979_1001746_pt1 | contig 22701 bp, 19 predicted proteins | sample AnhtaG_FD_183114 | JGI IMG/M metagenome (GOLD analysis project Ga0209979, IMG submission 183114) | Deep subsurface microbial communities from Anholt, Denmark to uncover new lineages of life (NeLLi) - Anholt_01485 metaG (SPAdes) (version 2) | ecosystem: Environmental > Aquatic > Marine > Oceanic...
CCTTCTCCACCAGGTCACGGCCGCGGCTGATGTTCTCGGCCCGCTCCTGCTTCTTGAACCACTGGCGGATTTTCTCGCGAGCGTGGCTGGTGCGGGTGTAGCCCAGGCTGGGCCCGAGCCAGTCGCGCGAGGGGCCTCGCGAGCTCTTGCTGGTCATGATCTCCACGGCGTCGCCGTTCTGTAGCTGGCGGTTGAGGGGCACCAGTCGACCGTTGACCTTCGCCCCAACGCAGGTGTGCCCCAGCTCCGTATGGATGCGATAGGCGAAGTCGATGGGCGTGGAACCCACGGGCAGGTCCTTGACCTCCCCCTTGGGCGTGAACACGAAGACCTGATCGCCAAAGATGTCCGTCTTGACCGCTTCCACCAGGTCTTCCGCCTGCGACAGCTCCCGCTGCCACTCCAGCAACTGGCGCAGCCAGGCCAGGCGCTCCTCGTAGCGCATGTCCCGCTTGCCGCCCTCCTTATAGCGCCAGTGAGCGGCCACTCCATATTCGTCCGTCTGGTGCATCTGGTGAGTGCGGACCTGTACCTCCAGAGGACGCTGCCCCAGGCACATCACAATGGTGTGCAGCGACTGGTACATGCTCTCCTTGGGGTTGGCGATGTAGTCATCGAAGGTGCCCGGGAGAGGCCGCCAGATCTGGTGGATCGCACCCAGGGCGTTGTAGCAATCGGCCACCGTGTCCACCAGAATGCGCACTGCCAGCAAATCATAGATCTCGTGGAAGCTCTTGCCCTCGGCGGCGTACTTCTCCATCTTCTGATGGATGCTATACAGGTGCTTCGCTCGTCCCCGCACCTCCGCCTTGATCCCCTGCTTGGTCAGCTCTTCCCGAATGACCCCCTCCACGTAGCCAATGTAGCGTTCCCGCGCCTCCCGACGGGCGTCCAACATCTCCGCTATTTGGCGATAGGCCTGGGGTTCCAGATAGCGAAAGGCCAGGTCCTCCAGCTGCCACTTAAGCTGCCAGATGCCGAGGCGGCTGGCCAGGGGAGCGTATATCTCCATCGTCTCCTGGGAGATGCGCTGCTGGTCAGCAGGCGGAAGGGGATGCAGGGTCTGCATATTGTGGAAGCGGTCGGCCAGCTTGATTATCACCACCCGCAGGTCCTCCGCCATTGCCAGAAACATCTTGCGCAGGTTCTCGGCCTGGGCCTCCTGTTCGCGGTCTCGCTGTTCGGAGGCCTGCCAGGGGATCTGACCCAGCTTGGTGACGCCGTCCACCAGCTTGGCCACCTCCGACCCAAACTGCTTCTCGATAGCACCATTCTCCACGCCGCAGTCCTCCTGCACATCATGGAGAAGAGCAGCGGCCACGGCAGCGGCGTCTAGCTGCAACTCGACGACGGTCAGAGCTGTATGAAGAGGATGGGTGATAACAGGGTCGCCGGAGAGGCGCATTTGCCCGGCGTGACGCTCGGCAGCGAACTGGTAAGCCTCCTTGACCAGGGAGACCCCCTTGTCGGGAAGATGCTGCCCTGCCCTCTCGAAAAGCTCCTCAGCGTTCACCAGCGCCTGGTCACCAACCTTGCGCATACCTTAGTCTAGCATCTTGCCCAGGTTCACGTCACGCCCACCTTTACAGAGCCACGCCCCCTTTTGTATGCTCAGGTCGATGAGTCCTCTCTATAGAGCCCCACGGGGAACCGTCGACGTCCTGCCCCAGGAGCAGCCCTACTGGGAGCACGTCTACCAAGCGGCTACTCGCCTCTGCCAGCTCTACGGCTACTCTCGCATCGACACGCCCATATTCGAGGAGGCCGGCCTCTTCGTCCGCGGCGTGGGCCAGACCACGGACATCGTCCAGAAGGAGATGTACGTCTTCCAGGATCGCGGCGGCGAGATGATGGCCCTGCGCCCCGAGGGCACGGCCAACGTCTGCCGGGCCTACATTCAGCACGGCATGCACAACCTGCCCCAGCCCGTCCGCTTGTACTACTGGGGGCCGGCCTTCCGCTACGACCGCCCCCAGGCAGGACGGCAGCGCCAGTTCACCCACCTCGGCTATGAGGCCATCGGCGAGGACGACCCCGCCCTTGACGCTGAGGTCATCGAGCTGGCCTGGCGTCTCTATCAAGAGCTCGGCCTCACCGACCTCACCCTCCACCTCAACAGCATTGGCGACCGTAATTGCCAGCCCGGCTACCTGGCGGCTCTCAGGGCCCACTACGAGGATAAGCTGGGCAAGGTCTGCCCCGACTGCCGCGCCCGCTTTGAGAAGAACCCCCTGCGGCTCCTGGACTGCAAGGTCGAGGGCTGCCAGCCGGTCATCGCCGCCGCGCCGCCCTTCACCGACTACCTGTGCCAGGAGTGCGCCCAGCATTTCCAGGAGGTTCGCTCCTACCTGGAGGCTATGGGCATCCCCTACAGCCTCAACCCCCGCCTGGTGCGAGGGCTGGACTACTACACCCGCACCGTCTTCGAGATCCAGCCGCCCGAAGAGGGGGCTCAGAATACCATTGGCGCCGGCGGCCGCTACGACGGCCTCATCGAGGAACTGGGCAGTAAGCCCACGCCGGCTATCGGCTTCGCCACAGGCGTCGAGCGCATCATCGCTAACCTCAAGCGGGCCAAGGTGCCCATCCCTGCGCCTGCCAGGCCAGCGGTCTTCGTCGTCTACCAGACGACCGACGCTCGTTCGGCCGCCGCCAAGCTGGCCAGCGGGCTGCGCCGCGCGGGCATCGCCGCCGTCATGGCCCTGGGCGAGCGCAGCCTTAAGTCCCAGATGCGCCAGGCCAACGCCGCCGGCGTGCTCTACGCCGCCATCCTAGGGCAGGAAGAGCTGGCCACGGGCACTGTAATCCTGCGCCGCATGGAGGACGGCCACCAGGAACCGGTGGCCACCAAGGACGTTCGTCGCCTGATTGCCAAGGCCCTGCGCCAGGCCAGATAGCGCCCTTTCTCGCCCACGAGCGTCTGTGCTATAATTCAGATAGTGGAAAGCCCCCACCGGGGCTTTATGTATGTTGGCAGCGGCTATGTGGGATAAACTGGCAGGCATCGAGAAGCGATACGAGGAGCTGGCGCAGGAAATGGCTCGGCCCGAGGTGGCGGCCGATTTCCAGCAACTGCAGGCCCTGGCCAAGGAGCACGCCTCCCTCGAGGGCATCGTCTCTCTCTATCGAGAGTACAAGCGGGTGGGCGCCGCCCTGGCCGAGGCGCGGTCGCTGGCTGAGGAGAGCCCCGACCGTGAGTTCGCGGCCATGGCTCGCGAGGAGGCAGATCAGCTCACCCAAGAGCAGCGACGCCTCGAAGAGGAGATCCGCCTGGCCCTCCTGCCCAAGGACCCCTACGACGAACGCCCCGTGATCATGGAGATCCGTGCCGCCGCCGGAGGCGGCGAGGCCGCCCTGTTTGCTGCTGATCTCTTCCGCATGTACAGCCGCTACGCCGAGCGTCAGGGCTGGCCGATAGAAGTTATGTCGAGCCACGCCAGCGACCTGGGCGGCTTCAAGGAGATCATCTACGGGGTGCGCGGCCGTGGGGCCTACTCCCGCCTGAAGTATGAGGGCGGCGCCCATCGCGTCCAGCGCATTCCCATCACCGAGGCCAGCGGTCGCATCCACACCTCCACCGCCACTGTTGCCGTGCTGCCCGAGGCCGACGAGGTCGACCTGAAGATCGATGAGGGCGACTTGCGCATCGACATCTTCCGTGCTGGCGGCGCCGGCGGTCAGAACGTCAACAAGGTCTCCACCGCCGTTCGCATCACCCACATCCCCTCCGGCATCACTGCTGTCTGTCAGGACGAGCGCTCTCAGCTCAAGAACAAGCTCAAGGCTCTCACTGTTCTGCGGGCGCGTCTCCTGGCCGTGGAGCAGAAGCGCCAGCACCAGGAGATCAGCCAGGCTCGCCGCGCCCAGGTGGGAAGCGGCGAGCGGGCGGAGAAGGTCCGCACCTACAACTTCCCTCAGGACCGGGTGACCGACCATCGAGTTAGCCTCAGCGTCCACAATCTGCCTGCCATTCTCGATGGCGAGCTCGACGGGATCATCGACGCCCTGGCCACCGAGGAGCAGGCCAAACGTCTCCAAGAGACCCTGGTGTGACGCTGGCGGAAGCCCTGCGCTGCGCCGCCAAACACTTCGCCGCCCTCCAAGTCCTCGAGACCGCCGATCCCCGGCTGGAGGCCGAGCTTCTGCTGCAACATGCCCTTGGCTTCGATCGAACCCAGCTCTACCAGCGCCTCCGCGATGAGATAGCGCCCGACAAAGAGGCGGCCTACCATGACCTCGTCTGGCGGCGCCTATGCGGCGAACCCACGCCCTATATCATCGAACGGACGGACTTCTATGACATCGAGCTGGCGGTGGCCCCCGCCGCCGCTATCCCCCGCCCCGAAACGGAGCTTCTGGTGGAGGAGGCATTGGCTCTGGCCGAGAAGCGGCTGCAGGACACCCCCTCCCTTACGATCGTGGACGTGGGCACGGGCTGCGGCGCCATCGCCCTGGCCCTTGCCACCCGTCTGCCCTCAGCCCAGATCATCGCCACCGATATCTCCCCGGCTGCGCTCGCCCTGGCCCAAGGCAACGCTGAAAGGCTGGGCCTGGCGTCGCGGGTGCGCTTCCTCTGCGGCGATCTCCTGAAGCCCCTCGAGCAGCCGCTGGACATCGTTGTCGCCAACCTTCCTTATGTCAGGTCGGACGATTGGCAACGCCTGCCCGTCGAGATCCGCTGCTATGAGCCGCGAGAGGCCCTGGACGGCGGCCCCGACGGCCTGCGAGTCATCGAGCGGCTGCTGCGCCAGGCACCACCCCTTCTGCGCCCCGGCGCCGCCCTTCTTCTGGAGATAGGCTACGACCAGGGGCCGCCTGTCGTGGCCCTGGCCTCAGAGGTCTTCCCCCAGGCGGCCATCGAGGTCAAGAAAGACCTCGCCTCCCTGGATCGCCTGCTGGTGATTCAACTCTAGCGCCTTATTGGCGTATCTCAAGCGCGGCTTTAGCGTTGTGATTACTGTCGGCGGCCGCTGGAGAAAGAACGTCGGGAGCCGCGATGAAGGGGTATGCTGTTGACACTTCTGGCCGGCCTGCTACTGGTTGCCGTTTGCTATAGGGAGAAGCGAACGGCGACAGCCCACAGGAGCAGCCTCCAGAAGCCTCTGATGGGTAGGTGGACGCTCCCGACACTCCCGCGGCCGCTGACTACGACCCCACTGAGCAACAGACACGTGTGTCGCCGCTGAGCAGGTCCTCCACCACAAGCTCTGTCAGCTTCGTTTCGTTCCCCTCGCCGATCTCACCGTATCGGGAATTCATCTCTTGCATGTCCATGATGAACTCTGTATGACCCCTTGCAGAATCGCCCGGATCGAGCAATATCTCAGTAGGTAGATGCTGAACCTCGCCAGAGTGGGAGACGAACTCGCCAAGCGAACGATCGCATGATGAAGTGGCATAAAAGACTTCTACGTCACCATTTGGCATAGTTACCCGAACTGAGAGACGAAGATTCACCTTCCGCTCATCTTGGTTCACCAAGAGAATGTCGCCGATCTGAAAAAGCCGCACCTGCCCTCCGCTCCAGGATTTCAGTATTCCTTGAACCCATCCAAAGCTGCCGAGCAACTGCACATCTAGGTCAATCGGAGACAGGAACTTCCGCAATTGATTTCTCTGCGCGTACGGTGCAATGACCAGTAATCCGACATACACGATTGAAGCAAACGTCACAGCCGATGCACTTGATGCCCCAGCCGCAAACAGAGCGATCTCCGTAGTTGACCACCTCTCAGGAGCCAGCGCCGCAGCTGGAATTCCGCCAAACGGTAGTGTGGTCACCTCTGCCAACCAAAAGATAGGCGAGTGGGTGGCCTTGAGCAAGTGAATCCACGCCCATTGGAACACGCCCTGACTGAGATCAGGCTTTTCCACGCCCCAAGCGTAGGGCGGGGGCTACGATGCGTCAAGTCAATAACCCCCCTTTAAGGCTCACGCGCATATCTGCGTCGTCGCGCAGAATCGGTTTTCGGGGGGTCTTAGGCCGTCCGTCCTCGTAGCGCGGGCAGTTCGTCCAGCGAGCGGATCTCGTTTGGCAGCCTGCGCCCGCGCACGGCCAGGCGCCCAGCCGCTGCGCCCTACCTGCGCTGCTGGGCTAGCTGGTGCTTCTTGCCCTCGGTCTTGATCGGGGGCGCCACGATCAGCTCCACGTTGTGGAACTCGTGGACGGTCTGGGCCCCGCACATCCCCTTATTCTTTCTCGGTTGGAGCGACATAGGCTTGTAGGTCGTTCTTGAACTCCTCCCACCTCTCCTTGCCGGTATCTTTCTCGGTCAATTCCCTGGTAATCCTTCGGCCCTCCGGGGTTACGCCGTCTAACTTCAAAAGTCGGCCACGGCTGCCTTCCTTCATTTCACTTATTGTGCGAATCACTACCGGCCTGCCCCATGGCCCTAAGCCCCATCGCCTTAAGACGATGCCAGCGTCGGTGAGTGCTATCTCCCGCACAAAACGACCAAGCGACGCGAGTATGGCCATAAGCAGCAGAATCACTGAGCAGACTGCGCTGAATGCTAAGCTACAGATTCTGATCACGTTCGCCTGGTCTTCGATATCCTCTACCTCCCAAGCGTGCCAAAGGCTTCCGGGGGGCGCCTCCGGCTTACCGCGCATCAGCTCTGCAAGCTCGTAGGCATACATGTTAGCTACCAGCGCGCCAATGATGAATAAAATGATTCCCATGCTAGCCAGCGCGGCGGAGATAGGCGACTGAAACCGCATTGGATACACTTTCTCTTGCTTCTCGAGCCCCTGGCTGTCCGCTTCTTCTCTCGCCACCGTTTCACCCCCTTAGTGGAGGGCACGCTGCCCCTCAGGCTCGATGGAGACCGGGTTGAGCGAGTTGATAACCTTTTCCCTCGGTCTTGATCGAGGGCGCCACGATGAGCTCCACGTCGTGGAACTCGTGGACGGTCTGGGCCCCGCACATGCCCAGCGCGGTGCGGATGGCACCCACCAGGTTCTCGGTGCCGTCCGTGCGGGAGGTGGGGCCGAAGAGCAGACGCTCCACCGTGGTGTTCACGCCGACATGAATGCGGGTGCCCCGCGGTAGCTGCCCGTGGCCGGTGGACATCCCCCAGGAGTAGCCCTGGCCGGGCGCCTCCTGCGTGCCAGCGAAGATGGAGCCCAGCATCACTGCATCGGCGCCGGCCGCCAGCGCCTTGCAAACGTCGCCGCCGGTGCGCATGCCGCCGTCGGTGATGACGGCCACATAGCGGCCCGTCTCCCGATGGTGCTGATCGCGAGCGGCGGCGCACTCGATGGTGGCTGTCACCTGAGGCACTCCCACTCCCAGCACCTCGCGCGTTGTGCAAATAGCACCCGGTCCTACGCCCACCAGCACGCCAGCGACCCCCGTCTCCATCAGCTCCTTGCAGGCGCCATAGGTAACGGTGTTGCCCACCAGCACCGGCAACTGCAGCCGCTGGCAGAGCTCCGGCAGGATGAGGCCCCGAACGCTGCGCGAGATGTGGCGGGCCGTCGTCACGGTCGCTTTGACCACAAAGATGTCGGCGCCAGCCTCCACCGCCACCGGCGCCAGACGCTTCGTGTTGGCCGGTGTCGCTGAAGCGGCACACACCGCTCCCCCAGCCTTGATATAGCCAACCCGCTCGCCGATGAGGTCCTCCTGGATAGGCTGGGAGTAGACCTTCTGGATGACGGCGGTAGCATCCTCGTCGCTGGCCGAGAGGATCTCCGCCAGGGCCACATCAGGGTCGCTGTAGCGGGTCTGGAGGCCCTCCAGATTGAGGACCGCCAGACCGCCCATCTGGTGAAACGTGACAGCGAAGCGGGGATCGACCACCGCATCCAGATCGGCGGCCAGAACGGGCATGGCGAAGCGGAAGCGATCGAGGGCCAAAGAGACGTCGCTCAACTCGGGATTGACGGTGACCTCGCCTGGAACAATGGCCACATCGTCGAATCCGTAGGCCGGACGCAGTTCCTTGAAATGTGGCGCGATCATCGCCCTATCGCCCCCCTGCCCCAGTCTCCCTGGCCCCGATTATTGCCCAAAATATATCAGAGCCCCTAGGCCCAGTCAATAAGAATTTCATCCCAAGAGCGTTAAAACTGTGAAAAGAGATAAGCAGCTAAATCTTAAGCCCAACTGCTATAATGAAGCGACCAAACAAGGAGCGCCATGCCGACCCTCTACCTGGTGGCCACACCTATAGGCAACCTGCAGGACATCACCTTTCGCGCCCTGCGCGTCCTCCAGGATGTCTCCCTCATCGCCGCCGAGGATACCCGTACCACCCGCAAGCTCCTCAGCCACTACGGGATCAAGGCTCGCCTCACCAGCTACCACGAGCACAACAAGGGAGCCAAGATCCCCTACATTCTCGCTGCCCTCCAGCAAGGCGACGTGGCCCTGGTCTCCGAGGCGGGCATGCCAGGGGTGAGCGACCCCGGCTACGACCTGGTGGCAGCGGCGGCAGAGGCCGGGCTGACGGTGGTGCCCGTGCCCGGCCCCTCGGCGGTGGTGGCTGCCCTGGCCGTCTCCGGTCTACCCACCCGTCAGTTCATCTACGTTGGCTTCCTGCCACGACGGCAGGGCGAGCGCCGTCGCCTCCTCTCCACGCTCGCCGCTCAGCCTCAAACCATCGTCGCCTTCGAATCGCCCCATCGCCTGCTCGCCGCCCTCTCTGACCTGCTGGCCGTCCTCGGCGATCGTCGTATCGCTGTCTGTCGCGAGCTCACCAAGCTGCACGAGGAGGTGTTTCGCGGCCGTATCAGCGAGGCCATCGCCCACTTCCAGGAGCCCCGCGGCGAGTTCACCCTCGTCCTGGCGGGAGCGCCCCAGCCCGCGGAGGCCGTGGTGCCCACAGAGGCTGTCTTGGCAGAGCTGCGCCAGCTACGCCAGCAGGGGCTGGCTCCCCGCCAGGCGGTCACCCAGGTGGCCCAGCAATTTGGCCTGCCGCGGCGGCAGGTGTACCGCCTCTGGCTGCAGCTACAGTGAAAGCCTGGGCAGTGACGCCCAGCTATGCTAAAATTACGGCGCAATCGCGCCTCCCAGGCAGCAGGCAGGAGGAAATCCTTGGCTGAAAAGATCTTCATAGCCATAGCGTGGCCCTACGCCAATGGCTCCCTGCACCTGGGGCAGATCGTCAGCTCCCAGCTTCCGGCCGACATCCTCGCCCGATACCACCGCACCAAGGGCAACCGTGTTCTCATGGTCTCGGGCAGCGACCAGCACGGCACTCCCATCACCGTCCGCGCCGAGCAGGAGGGCCGCTCGCCCCAGGAGGTGGCCACCCAGTTCCACGAAGAGTTCCTCGACTGCTGGGAAGCCCTGGGCATAACCTTCGACCTCTACACCACCACCGGCACCGAGAACCACGCCACAGTCACCCAGGACATCTTCCTGACCCTCCTGAACAACGGCCATATCTACAAGGAGAGCATGTCTCTCCCCTACTGCCCCAACGATCGTCGCTTTCTCCCCGACCGCTACGTGGAAGGAACCTGCCCCTATTGCGGCTCCACCGGTGCCCGCGGCGACCAGTGCGATGACTGCGGCAAGACGCTCAACGCTGCCGAGCTCCTGGAGATGCGCTGCCGCCACTGCGGCGCCACGCCGGAGATTCGCGAGTCGGAGCACTTCTTCCTCCGCCTGAGCGCCTTCAACGAACGTCTTAAGGAGTGGGTAAGCGACAAGGCCCACTGGCGCAAGGCCGTCCTCAACTGGACCCTGGGCTTGCTCAACGAAGGCCTCCAGGATCGGGCCGTCACCCGCGACATCGAGTGGGGCGTAGCCATTCCCCTCGAGGGCTACGAGAACAAGCGCATCTACGTCTGGTTTGAGGCGGTCATCGGCTACCTGTCGGCGGCCAAGGAGTGGGCCCAGAATGGCAGCGACCCAGAGGCTTGGCGGGAGTTCTGGCAGGACGGGGATTGCAAGAGCTACTACTTCTTGGGCAAAGACAACATCCCCTTTCACACTATCATCTGGCCGTCCATGCTCATAGGCTACGGCGGCCTCAATCTACCCTACGACGTCCCTGCCAGTCAGTATCTCACCATGCGAGGCAGCAAGGCCTCCACCAGCCGCAGGTGGGCCGTCTGGCTCCCCGACTACCTCTCGCGCTACGACCCCGACCCCCTGCGCTACTGCCTGTCGGTCACCATGCCCGAGACGTCCGACACCGACTTCACCTGGGCCGACTTCCTTCGCCGCAACAACGATGAGCTGGTGGCTACCTGGGGCAACCTGGTGCATCGCGTCCTCACCTTCACCTACCGCAATTTCGATGGCGCCGTCCCTCAGCCCGGCCAGCTGGATGAGGCCGACCGCCGTCTGCTGGAGCGAGCCGAGCAGAGCCTGGCCCAGGTGGGCCAAGAGATAGGCCTCTGCCACTTCCGTGCCGGCATCGGCGCTGCCATGGCCATGGCCCAGGAGGCCAACCGCTACCTGGAGGAGAAAGCACCCTGGAAGCTCATCCGCGACGACCGTCAGAAGACGGCCACCGCCCTCTATGCGGCCATCGGGGTCATCAACGCCCTGAAGACGGCTTTCTACCCCTACATGCCCTTCACCTGCCAGCGGCTGCACGGCTACCTGGGCTACGATGGGCCCGTCCAGGATAGTGGCTGGCAGTTCGCCCTGCCCCCGCCCGGCCAGCCTATCGCCCAGCCGCAGCCCCTGTTCAAGAAGCTGGAGCCGGAGATCGTCGAGGAGGAAGAGGCCCGCCTGGGACAATGAATATGCTCATCGACTCCCACTGTCATCTCCAGTTCCCCCAGTTTCAGGATGACCGCGTTCAAGTCCTGGAACGGGCCTGGCAGGCTGGTCTATCGGCCCTTGTTCTGGTGGGGACGGATGCCCACTCTAGCCAGCAGGCCCTCGCCCTGGCCGAGGCCAATCCGAACCTCTTCGCCACGGTGGGCTGGCACCCCCATGAGGCCGTTCAATTCGATGACCGGGCGCGCCGGGCCCTGCGCCGCCTGGCCGAATCGCCCAAGGCCTTGGCCGTAGGCGAGATCGGCCTGGACTTCTATCGCCGCCTGTCACCCCCGGAGGATCAGAAGGCGGTCTTCCAGCAGATGCTGGCCATGGCCGCCGAACTGGGTCTGCCCGTGGTCATCCACTCCCGCGCCGCCGAGGAGGAGACCTTCGCCATCCTCTCGGGGTGGGCAGCCCAGGTGAAGGGTCAGTGGCCCCAGGAGCGACCCCTGGGCGTCGTGCATTGCTTCGGCGGCGACCTGGCCCTGGCCCTGCGCTACGTCCAGCTCGGCTTCCTCATCTCCATAGCGGGGAGCGTCACCTACCCCGGCTCCCACCGGCTGGCGTCGGTGGTGGCCGGTCTCTCTCTGGAGCGCCTGCTGGTGGAAACAGACGCGCCCTACCTGACCCCCCAGTCGATGCAGCCGCAACGCAACGAGCCCTCCTTCCTGGTGGAGACAGTAGGCAGGATAGCAGCGATACGGGCCCAGACCGTCCGAGAGGTGGCAGGGCAGACGAGCGCCAACGCCGCTGCCCTCTATGGCATTGCCCAGGCTGCCGACTCTGAGTCGGCGGACAAGAAAGAGGCGCCGTGAAGCTGGACTCCCTCTACGGCCCCGTTCACCAAGACCTGGACTTGGTCGAGAAGGCCATCGACGCCCTGAGGGACATGGACTTTCAGCCCATGGCCGAGATGCTGGACCTGGTGCTGGCTGGCAGAGGCAAGCGCTTGCGACCGGCCCTTTCCCTGCTGGCGGGGAAGTTCGGCCGGTACAGGCTCGACCTTCTGGTCCCTCTGGCTGCCTCCATCGAATTGCTGCACATGGCCACCCTCGTCCACGACGACGTCATCGACAACGCCGCCACCCGCCGCGGCCACCCTACGGCCAACAGCGTACTCCACAACACCACCACCGTGATGCTGGGCGACTACATGTTTGCCCACGCCGCCAACTTTGCCGCCGGCACCGCTAACATCCAGGTCATCCGCCTGTTCAGCCAGACCGTTATGACCATCGCCAAGGGCGAGATTGGCCAGGACATGACCGCCTACGACACCCGCCAGACAGTCCGTCAGTACCTCCAGCGCATCGCGGGCAAGACGGCCTCCCTGTTTGCCGCCGCCTGCCAGGGCGGAGGCCTCCTGGCCAAGGCCAGCGAGGATCGGGTGGAAGCCCTCAAGGACTACGGCTACAACCTGGGCATGGCCTTCCAGATCGTGGACGACATCCTCGATTTCGTCGGCGACGAGCAAGAGATGGGTAAGCCCGTGGGCAGCGACCTCAGCCAGGGCACCCTCACCCTACCGTCCCTGCTCCTGCTCGACCGCCACCCCAAGAACAACCCCATACGGAAGCTATTCGCTCACCGCCGGCGGCAGGAGTACCTCAGCCAGGCGGTGGAGATGATCCGCCAATCGGATATCCCCCAGGAGTCCTACCAGATGGCGGAGAGCTTTGCCAGGGAAGCCGAGGAGGCGCTTACGACCCTGCCGAGGAACCCTGCCCGCCGTACCCTGCGAGACATCGTCCACTACATCTTGGAGCGCCGCAGCTAGGGGAAAGGTGGCCGTGGCGCCTGAGGCGCGCGGTCATCTGCGGGCGGCGAAACCCCTGTCGCCCCTAGCCCGCTTCTTGCGGTACTTCTTTTCCCGCTTCTCCTCCACCGCCCGCTCTTCGTGCTCCGCCCTCTCGCCGCTGCTCGGCCAGCTCGGGATGCTGGTGACGCCGCATCCGCTTGGGCAGGGTCTTCACTTCCTTCCCCAGATGCCAGTAGGTGCCCTTGTCGGGGATACGACGAGGGTAGCCATCGCGGTAGGTGAAGGCCGTGAACGAGGACATCACGCGCTGCCCCTCGCGCTGGCAGCCTGGGCACGGCGCAGGAACGGCAGCCTCTGCGATCGGCCGCAGGGCCTCGAAGACACCGTCGCAGTGCTGGCAATAGTATTCGTACAGAGGCATAGAAGCCTATCCCTCTAGCTCGGTGCCGCTGCCGGCTCCCACAAGTCCTCCCGCCGCAGGCGGTCGATGAAGGCGACCGACCGCACATCTCGCTCCAGCACGTGGATCAAGTAGGTACGCAGATGCATCTCGACCTCGCGGGCCAGGGCGGGGTTCATCCTCACCCGCGAGACCTCGGCGAAGCTGCCGCTTTGAAGCAGCCGCATCACCTTGAGGGCATTCAGCGACAGCGTCCTCGCTCCCGCAACCTCCTGTCCGCATGAGGGGCAAAGGACGCCGCCGGCGGCAGGGCTGAAGTAGCTAGGCGCCGCCGCCAGGGCCCGTTCGCAGTTCACACAGCGACCGAGCTGCGGCTGAAAACCCGCCAGACTCAGGAGCCGCATCTCCAGGCAGCGCAGGACAGTGTCCACCTTCCTCGCTGTGCTGAGACGCCGGAGCGTCGCCAGCAGCAACTGGAACACGTGATAGCTCTCGGCACCCTCCGGCGAGAAGCGGTCCACCAGCTCGGCCGCGTAGAGCGCGCGGCTGAGGCGGTGCAGGTCGGCCCGCAGAGGCGCGAAGCTCTCCACCGTCTGGGCCTGGGTGACGGTGTCCAGATTGCGTCCCTGGGCCAGCATGACCGCAGTGTGAGTCAGCACCTCCAGGTGGCCACCCAGGCGGCTCTTGGGTCGCCGCACCCCCTTGGCCACGGCGTCCAGCTTGCCGTAGTTGGGGGTATAGAGGGTGATGATCTTGCCGGCCTCGCCCAGCTTGCGCTGCCGCAGGACGACAGCTTCCGTCTTGTAGATGCGCGGCGTCGTCATCTAGCAACGTCTGCGACAGACCTAATGATTTCTTCGAGGATAGGGTTTACCATGTTCAGAAGTTGAGCGTCCTCCCGGTCATCGTACACTTTTACTCCGTGAAATGTATTGTTCCGAACCTGCCTCAGGATCTCCACGAGAGTGTCAACCTTCTCATCATCAGGCAGAGCCATTTCCCCGCGGTAGTGACGGGAAAAGCGTTCGAACTTGCTCTTAAGCTGGTGAGCACGCCCCCTCTCTGGCCAAATGTCTAGTATTGCTGCGCCGCTCAGTGTGCCCCGCCTCTTGGCTAATGCCGCCACGTCTTCACCGCGTGCGTCCATGGCCTGAAGTACACCACGCTGGTTCCCCTTCAGGAATCGTTCTATTCGCTTACCATCTCTGTCACGGCGGCTGCCAGCCCCGGTGTCATCGCACCATTTCTTTGCCGCCACCGTCAGAGCGATCCACAGCGAAAAGAAGCGATCAAAGTGATCTTTGTCGCCGAGTGCCTTTTTGAACCACCTGCTGACGAAAGCAGCCCGCCGATCGGACCTCATGAAAGGCTCCGAAGGTGAGCAATATACTGGCTGGAAAAGCCGTGGCAAGTCGCGTTTCTGATAACTCTGTCTAGATAGTCAGCTCCTGACTTGCCTCGCTCAGTGCTCGTCGCCACATAAACTAGAGCTTCCACAGAATGCCCGTCCTCGCGCTGCACTGTCACCCGGGTCTTTCTATAGAGATCAAGTCCTACGCCTTCATATCGATCGAGTTCCCTCTCGTCATCAGCGGTCAGGATCCAAAGTAGCCCCTCTACCCAATGGGCGCGATTGGGCATGATAGACGCTACCCCTCGATCGTTAATGAAGAACTCGTGTTCTGGAAGGGCTGCCTTGCCTGTCTTCTTAGCGTTCGGGCAGCGCTCCCGCATCTCTCCCTCGTCCAGATTACGTCCGTAAGCGAAGTAGTAAGTGCCCCGCATCACTTTCCGAGTGAGGCTCAGCTCATCTCCTGCCGGCCCTCCAGGGCGCGGGTAAGGGTGAGGTCGTCGGCATACTCCAGGTCGGCGCCGCTCGGCAGGCCGCGCGCCAGGCGAGTCACCCGCACCCCCAGCGGCCGCAGCAGGCGGTCGAGGTACATCGCGGTGGCCTCGCCCTCCAGGTTGGGATTGGTCGCCAGGATCACCTCCTGCACCGAGCCCCCCTTCAGGCGCTCCAGGAGCTCCCCCACCTTCAGGTGCTCCGGCCCCACGCCGTCCATGGGCGAGATCACGCCGTGCAGGACATGGTAAAGCCCGTTGTAGCTGCGGGTTCGCTCCAGGGCGAGGATGTCCAGCGGTTCCTCCACCACGCAGAGAAGCGAGGAATCCCGCTCCGAGTTGACGCAGATGAGGCACGGGTCGCTGTCAGTCACGTTCTGACAGATGGAGCAGAAGGTGATCTTCTCCTTCACCTCCAGGATCGCCTGTGCCAGGGCTCTCGCCTCCTCCTCGGGGACGCGCAACAGATAGTAGGCGAGGCGCTGGGCGCTCTTGGGGCCGACGCCCGGGAGCTTATGGAACTCCTCGATGAGCCTCACCACCGGCGCTGCGGCGGAAGGGGTGATGTCCATCGCGGCTTAAGTTAGGCCTGGGATGTCCAGGCCGCCGGCCACAGAGCCCAGCCGCTCGGCCTGCATGGTGCGCACTTTCTCCAGGGCCTCGTTGAGCGCGACAGCGATCAGGTCCTCCAGCATCTCCACGTCTTCGGGGTCAACGGCCTCAGGAGCGATCTTGATCGACCGCACCCTGGGCTGACCGCTGACCACCACGGTGACAGCGCCGCCGCCGGCGCTGGCCTCCACCGTAGACTCCTCGATTTCCTGCTGAGCCTTGGCTATCTGGTCCTGCATCCGCTGAAGCTGGCGAAGCATATCAGGGTTCATTCCGCGGGGCGCCACTGGAACCTCCCTTCCCACCAACAACCGGCCGTGCTCCCATTTGCCGGGCCGCCTGCACCAGATGCCCCCCGCGCATCGACGGCCTCCCCTCTGGCCTCTGGCGCTCGCCCACCGTGCACTCTAGGGTGATGGTCTGGCCCAAAACGCGTGAGGCTGCCTCTTCCACGATACGGCGGTTGTCCGGCGTCTCGATCTTCTCCCTGTGTAAGCCAAACTGCTGATAGAATGCCAGCACCAGAACACCATTCTCCACGGACTTGACCTCGCACGTTCCGTTGAGGTAGGCGGCCACCCGATGATCCACCTCCTTGCACGCCAGTCGGATGCGCTGCAGGAGGTCATCATCCTCCCCCGCCGTCGTCGCTGCGGCAGGAGCAGCCTCCACCGGCTGGCTCTCGCCCTCGCCGGATGGCGCAGCAGGCTTCGGCGACTGCGGGGCCTGCCTCTCGCTCTCCTGGAGGCGCTCACGTAGCTTGGGCGCCTGCCGCGGTGCCGCCTGACGGCCCGTCGGGAAAGACGGCCGGCCGACGGGCTCCGCCTCTGCGGCTGCCACCTGAGCAGCAGCGCTCGGCCCCAGCACATGGTCGGCCAGAGCCAACTCCAGCGGGAGCGACGACTGCGGATCGTCGCGGAAGTCGGCCTGGCCGAAGCCGCGCAGCGCTCGCAGGATGTCCTCGCTGGCGGCGCCAGACGAGAGGGAACGCATCTCCTCTACCTCCTCCGCCGCCAGGTCCAACGTGTCCTCGGCACCTGACTTCACCACGAGCAGGCCGCGCAGATAGTTCACCACCTCTCGCTGAAACTGGCGCATGTCCACACCGTCGTCGCGCACGGCAGCGATGAGCTTCAGCCCAGCCGACAGGTCTTTCTCCAGGACGTGCCGCACCAGCTGGCGACCGCGGACGTCGGCGGTCAGGCCCAGCGAGTCGCGCACCTGCTCCAGGCTGGGCGACGACCCATAGTAGTTGGTGAGCTGCTCCACCAGGTTGATAGCGTCGCGGAGGCTGCCGCTGGCGCTGCGAGCGATCTCCTGGAGAGCAGCCGCCTCTATCTGGATGCCCTCCTGCTGGCAGATGTGCTCCAGGCGGGAGACCACCGCCGCCAGTGGCAGACGGTGGAAGTCGAACCGCTGGCAGCGAGAGATGATGGTGGCCGGCACCTTGTGGGCCTCGGTGGTGGCCAGGATGAAGATGATATGGGGCGGCGGCTCCTCCAGCGTCTTCAGGAGGGCATTGTAGGCCTCAGGGGTGAGCATGTGCACCTCGTCCACCAGATACACCTTGTACCGCCCGGCCATGGGCGCCAGGCCCACCCGATCGCGCAGCTTGCGGATCTCGTCGATGCCGCGATTGCTGGCGGCGTCCATCTCCACCAGGTCCATAGCCCGCCCTTCGAGGTAGGCCTGGCAGGAGTCGCAGGTGTTGCAGGGCTCGCCCTCGGCCAGCTGGAGGCAGTTCGCCGCCTTGGCCAGAAGGCGGCCCATGCTGGTCTTGCCCGTCCCACGAGGGCCGCAGAACAGGTAGGCGTGGGCCACCCGACCGCTGGCCAGCGAGTTGCGTACCGTCTGGGTGATGGGATCCTGGCCCACCAACTCAGAGAAAGACTGGGGACGCCACTTACGATAGAGGACTTCGCTGTTACTGCTGCTACTCAAAAAATCACCGCGAAACTCTACATCTCAAGGCCATTATAGACTGGCGCCGAGCATTGTCAAAAAGACGCCCCTTCTAGATCCAGAGTCGCCAGGATTTCCTCCTCCCTTTCCCGCATGGTCCGCTCGTCTTCTGCCTCCAGGTGATCGTACCCCAGCAGATGGAGGACGCCGTGCGCCAGCAGGTGGGCCACCTCGGCCTCCACGCTGTGGCCCTGCTCCTCGGCCTGGCGCACGGCTGTCGGATAGGAGATGATCACCTCGCCCAGGGGGGCAGCCTCGCCCGGCGGCAGGGCGAAGGGCCTGTCGCCCGCCTCGCTCAGGCCGAAGGCGAGAACGTCCGTCGGCTCGTCGATGCCGAGATAGCGGCGGTTCAGCTCGCGGACGGTGGCGTCGTCGCTGATGACCACGCCCAGCTCGCTCGGGCCGGCACCCTCCGCCACCAGGACGTCGCGGGCAATTCGCCTCAGCCAGGGCACCCGCAGCCCCGAGCGGAAGAGCCGAGCGACCTGCACCTCTATGCGGTGAGCGCGACGAGACGGTCGACGGGCAGCCATGCTGGCATGCTAGCACCCGCTGCCTGGCGATTCAACAAAGGCGAGCCCTCGTGATTGGCTCACCGCTGGTGGGTGAGGTTTCCAACTCTGCGGGATGAATCCCGCAGCACCGTCCTTCGATTCTGGGAAGCCGCGGGTTTCAACCCGCGGAATGGCCGAGGAAGACTCCCCCCACCAAGCACAAACCGATTAGCAGCCCTTAGCTCCCGAACACCCTGGCCGCCGTCTCCGAGACCTCCAGCAGGGGGGAGGGAAGAATGCCGATGAACAGGACGCCGCCGCAGGCGATGGCCAGCGCCAGACCGAGGGAGGGCCCGGCGGGGACGCGCTCCTCGCTGGCCGGGGCCTCCAGATACATCTGGAGCACCACTCGCAGGTAGTAGTAGGCGGCCACCACGCTATTGAGGACGCCCACGATGACCAGCCAGACCAGGTCACTCTGGACGGCGGCGTTGAAGATGTACACCTTGGCGATGAACCCCGCGGTCGGTGGGATGCCGGTGAGCGATAGCAGGCACAGCGTCAGGCCCAGGGCCAGCAACGGTGCCCGCCGGGCCATGCCGCCGTAGTCGCCTATGTCGTCGCTGTTGATCCGGTTGGAGATGGCGATGATGGCGATGAAGGCCCCCAGGTTGGTGAAGGCGTAGGCTGCCAGGAAGAAGATGACGCCGCTGGCCCCCAGGCTGAACCCACCTTCGGCGGCGGAGATGGCCGCCAGGCCCACCACCAGGTACCCCGCCTGGGCGATGGAGCTGTACCCCAGCATTCGCTTGATGTTCGTCTGGCTGATGGCTACGACGTTGCCCACAGTCATCGAGATGGCGGCGATGGCGGCAAACATGTTCGCCCAGTCGCTGCTGATCGAGCCGTCGCCCAGGGCCTCGAAGAAGATGCGCATCACCACCGCAAAGCCCGCCGCCTTGCTGCCCACCGACAGGTAGGCCGTGATCGGCGTGGGGGCACCCTCGTACACGTCGGGCACCCACATCTGGAAGGGCACCGCTGCCATCTTGAAGCCCAGACCCGCCGCCAGGAAGACCATCGCCATCACCAGCGCCGCCCGCGTGTCGGCGTTGGCTGCCGCCACCATGTTCCCTATGTCGGCCAGGCTGGTGCTTCCCGACAGGCCGAAGAGAAGGGCCATGCCGTAGAGCGTGACGGCGGTGCTCAGGGCGCCCAGCAGGAGGTACTTGAGGCCGGCCTCGCTGGAGCGCACGTCCTTAAGGAAGGCCACCAGCACGTACAGCGAGATACTGGTCAGCTCCAGGACGACAAAAATAGCGATAAGGTCGACGGTGGCGGCCAGGAGCATCATTCCGGCTGCCGAAACCAGGACGAGGGCGTAGTACTCGCTCTGATAGCGGCTAAACCGCTCGCTGTAGTCGATGGAGGCCAGGATGACCACGCCGGCGATGCCCGCGAAGAGGAAGTTGAAGAACAGGGAGAAGTCGTCCACCACCAGCAGCCCGTCGAAGGCGCTGCCTCGCATGTCGCGGGCCACCAGCGTCCCCGCCCAGAGGAGGGAGCCGGCCACCGCCAGCAGGCTGCTTCCCACCACCAGCCATCGGCGCTGCACCACCAGGTCGGTCAGCACGATGATGCCGGCGAAGGCCAGCAGGATCAGCTCGGGTCCCAGGCGGTCGACGCTAGCCATATCCCCCATCTCAGGCCAGCCCCTCTACGATCGGCTTCACGCCGGTCTCGATGACATCGGCCAGCACCGCCGGATAGATGCCGATGAGAAAGATGACGGCCACCATGACCACCAGGGCCGTTCGCTCCCACCAGGCGGTGGCGTCGCCCAGGCCCTCCCAGCGAGGCAGGCGCTCGCCCAGGAACACCCGCTGGATCATCCACAGGATGTAGCCCGCCGTCAGCAGGATGCCGATCACTCCCAGGATCGTCAGCGCCCCGTGCTTATCGAAGGTGCCCAGGAAGACCATCACCTCCGACACGAACCCCGCCGTGCTGGGCAGGCCCAGCGATGCCAGTCCCGCGATGACCATCACCACGGCGATCATCGGCATCTGGTGGGCCAGGCCCGACAGCTCGCCGATCTGGCGCGTGTGGGCGCGGTCGTAGACCATCCCCACCACAACGAACAGCAGGCCGGTGATCAGACCGTGGGTGAACATCTGCATGCCCGCCCCCGTCAGGCCCACCTGCCCCAGCGCAGAGACGCCCAGCAGCACGTATCCCATATGGCTGATGCTGCTATAGGCGATCAGCCGCTTGAGATCGGTCTGCATCAGGGTGACCAGCGCCCCGTAAAGGATGTTCACCACCCCGAATACGGCCAGCCAGACGCTGGCATCACGGGCCACGTCCGGAAGGATGCTCAGGCAGATGCGCAGCATGCCGTAGCCGCCCATCTTCAGAAGCACCCCCGCCAGCATCACGCTCACCGCCGTCGGGGCGTCCGTATGAGCATCGGGGAGCCACGTATGGAACGGGAACACCGGCAGCTTGATCGCGAACCCGAAGATCAGGAAGAAGAAGAGCACCTGAACCGGCACCAGGGTGTCCCGGATCTCCATCTGGCTCAGCACCCTGATATCGAAGGTGTCGGCGGCGAAGCCCAGCACCAGCAGGCCCACCAGCATGAAGGCGCTGCCGAAGAAGGTGAAGAACACGTACTTCCAGGCCGAGTAGACCTTGCGGCCGGTGCCCCAGATGGAGATGAGGAAGTACATGGGGATCAGCTCGATCTCCCAGAAGATGAAGAAGAGCAGGAAGTCCAGGGCGGTGAACACGCCCAGAAGGCTCGTCTCCAGCAGCAGCAGCCAGACGAAGTACTCCTTGGGCCGCAGCTCGATCCTCCAGGAGATGAGCACCGCCACCAGGCCCAGCAGGGCGGTGAGCACCACCATGGCCAGGCCCAGGCCGTCCACGCCCAGAAGGTACTGGATGTCGAAGTGGGCGATGTCGCCGCTGATCCAGGTGTGGCTCTGAACGAACTGAAAGCCCGTCTCGTCGCGATCGAAGGCGACGAAAAGGCCCAGCGTCGCCACAAGGACGACGAAGGCCGTGGCCGCCGCCACCCACTTGGCGTCCCGCTCTCGCTCCCTGGGCAGGAGGGCGATGATGGCTACCCCCAGCAGGGGGAAGAAAACGATGAACGATAGCACGAACGTCTTCCCCTACGGATTCACAATCAGAATGCCCGCTATGATAAGCACGATCCCCAGAAAGATGGCCGCCGCGTAGAGCTGAAGCTGGCCCGACTGCACCAGCCGCAGGCGGGAGGCGCTGAAGCGGGTCAGCCAGCCCGTTGCGTTCACCACCCCGTCCACCACGTACCTGTCGAAAAGGTCCAGGCCCCTCGCCACCGTTCCCAGCACGACGCGCCGCACCAACTGCTCTTCGTACAGCCAGTCCATGTAATACTTGTTGACCAGCAGCCGGTGGACAGGCCCGAACGCTTGCCGCAGCCTATCGGCGCTCAGCAGGCGAGCGCTGTAGATGGCCCAGGCCACAACGAAGCCCGCCACGCCCAAGATCATCGACAGGGTTGCCAGCCCGAAGTGGAACTCTATCTCCGTTGCCCGCTCCAGGGCCGCCTCCGGCAGCCAGCCCTCCAGCAGATCGGTCACCCCGTGGTGCAGGTTCAGGAAGCCGGTGACCACCGCGGCCACGGCCAGCACGATCAGCGGCAGCACCATCACCGGCGGCGACTCGTGAGGCTGGGCCTCGTGGGCGGACTGCTCCCCGACCGGTGCCCCGCCCCCCCTGTACTCGCCACCGAAGGTCAGGAAGATGGCCCGCCCCATATAGAGCGCGGTCATGAACACCACGATCAGGGCCACCCAGAACAGGAGGCGCTGGTCCTCCCAGGCCGCCGAGAGGATCTCGTCCTTGCTCCAGAAGCCCGACAGGGGAAAGATCCCCGCCAGGCTCAGGGAGGCGATGACGAAGGTGACGAACGTCCAGGGCATGAACCGGCGCAGGCCGCCCATGCGACGCATGTCGAAGGTGTGGGTGGCGTGGTTCACGCTGCCCGCCCCCAGGAAGAGGAGAGCCTTGAAGAAGGCATGGTTAAACAGATGAAAAATGCCTGCCGCGAAGCCTCCCACCCCCAGGGCCAGCATCATGTAGCCCAGCTGGCTGATGGTGGAGTAAGCCAGCACCCGCTTGATGTCGGTGGCCACGATGGCCATGCTCGCGGCCATCAGGGCGGTGATCCCTCCCACCACGGCCACGCTGTTTATCGCCTCCTCCGATGCGCTGAAGATGGGGAAGAAGCGCGCCACCAGATACACCCCTGCCACCACCATCGTCGCGGCGTGGATCAGGGCCGACACCGGCGTCGGGCCCTCCATGGCATCGGGGAGCCACACGTGCAGGGGGAACTGAGCCGACTTGCCCACCGCCCCGGCGAAGACGCCGGCCGCCAGCCAGGTCAGGATGACGCTGCCGATGGCCCCGGCCATGGCCATCTCCTGGATACGGGGGATGTCCAGCTCTCCCGTCTGCGTCCAGATGAGGAGAATGGCCGACAAGAAGCCCAGGTCGCCCAGGCGGGTGACCACGAAGGCCTTGGTGGCCGCCGCCCTGGCCGCCGGTCGCTCGAACCAGAAGCCGATGAGCAGGTAGGAGCAGAGGCCCACCAGCTCCCAGAAGACGTAGAGCATGATCAGGTTCTCGGCCAGCACCAGCCCCAGCATCGAGGCAGTGAACAGCGACATGAAGGCGAAGTAGCGCGAGTAGCCGGGGTCGCCGTGCATGTAGCCCTGGGAGTAAATCTGCACCAGCAGCGAGACGGAGGTGACCACCATCAGCATAATGGCCGCCAGGCCATCCACCGTCAGCCCCACGTTCACCGTCAAGGAGCCGACGGTCAGCCACTCGTGGGTTGGGAAGCCCAGGT
>Ga0209979_1001747_pt1 | contig 22673 bp, 18 predicted proteins | sample AnhtaG_FD_183114 | JGI IMG/M metagenome (GOLD analysis project Ga0209979, IMG submission 183114) | Deep subsurface microbial communities from Anholt, Denmark to uncover new lineages of life (NeLLi) - Anholt_01485 metaG (SPAdes) (version 2) | ecosystem: Environmental > Aquatic > Marine > Oceanic...
TATGTCAACTCCGGGTGCTGCAATATCGACCCAGGGTCCGTAGTTTGAAAAAGATGCTCTGTGGTCGTCAGAGTCTGTGGCGGCGACGGCCATCATATTTTCGTAATATGCCGGCCAAAAAGGCCAAGGCGCACCGGAATTACCGGCGGCGGCCACCATAACCACACCCTGACTGTGGGCGTAGTCAACCGCCTCCCGGATTATCTCAGCAGGGAAGATACCGCCCCAACTGTTGGATATGACGTCGGCGCCGTTATCAACGGCATAGTAAAGGGACTGAGCGGCGTGGACCAGGTTTCCCCGGCCGTCCGCACTTAGGAACTTAACAGCCATTATGCGCGCGTCCCAACAGATGCCGGTTATGTCGAGAGCGTTGTCTCCCCGGGCGGCAATAATGCCTGCACAGTGCGTGCCATGGCCGTGGTCATCAAGGGGATTGCCGTCATCATTAATGAAGTCATAGCCGTAAATGTCATCAATGCTGCCGTTTCCATCGTCATCGACACCATCTGCACCATTTGCTTCAGCCTCATTGATCCACATATTGTTATGCAGGTCTCTGTGAGTATAATCGACGCCAGTGTCGACAACAGCAACTATGATGTCCGATATTCCGGTGGTTCTGTCCCAGGCGTCGGTGGCGTCTATGTCACTGTCTGGGGTTCCGGGCGGAGAGTTGTACCTGCCGCTTACAGGGTAATCCTGGCCTACGTTATTCAAAGGCCACTGCAGAGGATAAAGAGGGTCGCCGGGGGTTTTGCATATAGAGACGATGTAATTGAGCTGGGCGTATTCGACGTCCGGATGGTTGTTGTAAGCTGCCACTGCGTCGTGGAGGGATTGGCCGGGGTGAAGCTGGAGCTCCAACTCGTATATTCTGTGGAGGTCAGGGAGCTTTGGGTGTTTGGGGGCTCGCTTTAGTCTTGCGAGAATATGCTTTTGCTTTTTGGTGAGGAGCGTTTTGGTTTTTGCCCGGAGGGCGTTTATCTGTTGGCGTCTTTTTCTAAAGTTTTTGAAGACGGGTTTGATGTTCGTTACCTTGTATGTTGCATTTAGCCGGTCCAGGTGCGGCGACAAGGTCAGGTGAGAAGAGTTGTTAAGCTGGAGCTGCTCTTCGATGGTGTCGGCGACGGCAGGGCGGAATTTTATGATTACCTGGTTTGGAACGTATTGGTCGGGCAGTTGGTGAGTTGCTGGGGTTGCTGGGGTTGCTGGGGCTGCTGAGGCTGCAGTAATGAGCAAGAGAACGAGATTTAGGGTAATTATCCTTTTCGTTTTACGACCCTTCTCCTGATTATTACACACGAAGAGTTGGTTGTCGAACTGTTATAATTATAGCATTAAGGCCGGCGAAAGGCCAGAGAAAACCCTGCGGATAAAATGAGTTTTTTGGACGTGGGTGGTTATTGTGGGATTATTTCGGCGCAACAGCCGTTGGACAGCGCAAAGTCTGCGAAATTAACCGCGCCGTCCTGGTCGAGGTCGACACCATCGCACCAATCGGGCTCGCCGCAGTTGGTTTCAAGCCAGTGAGATGAGAGAGCAGCAAGGCACTTGAAATGTTTGTCGGTTATCTCGATTGTACCGGTACCATAAAAGGATTGGCCGGTAGTAAGGAAGCCTTCAACCGTAACGGTTACCCAAGCCGAATCTAAATTCCTTACAGCACTACAGAAAGCCCCACGGTCAAAAGAGGCCTTAACCTTAACTAAGCCATCGTCACCAATGGAAACCTTTAGGCGCTCGGATTCGAGGCCGCCCGGCTCAATCCTGGCCGGACGGTTAACATCCACGTCCTCAACCACGAATCCTTCGGGCAGAACCAAATGCGCTTTGACCCATCTGCCTTTGCAGCCCGGATTCAGCGCCCGTGGCGTCAATTTCATTTCCACTTCAATCGGCGGCAAGGACGGCATAAAGAACTCATAAGCGCCCATATCAACCACCGCATTGCCATCGTTGTCACCATCGACTATACGTGGATTGCCATCAAGGTCCCACGGTATCGGCTCAGCCGTATTCCCATTGCCATCGAGGTCGTAACTATCCGCCGGAACGCTGTTGTTATCGCCAGCATCAATACACGGCGAACCCGCCAACAAATGATAATCACCATCAACCCACACACCGTTCACGTCCCAATACCCCTTTTCCACAAAACAAGGGTCAGCGTCGATATTGCCTTGGCCCTCATAACCACCCTGCACGTTACTATAGGCAATAGTGATTGCCGAGTTGTCGTTGTTCCATATCTCATTGCCGCCGTCCCGGAATATGCAGTTTGCCACCTTCACGCTGCTTGGACAGCATTGATCATCAGAATCGCAGCCCACCGCATTTGCGTCGCGTGCCGCATTGCCGACAAACGTACAGTTTACCAGGTTCGCATCACCTTGGTCGCTGCCCACCCCGCCCCCGTATTGGCCGGCGGAATTCTTCTTGAAGATGCAGTTGGTTAACTTAACGTCGCCGGCCCAGTTCGCCAAGCCGCCCCCATACTCGCTTGCAGAATTCTCGTAGAAAAGGCAGTCCCTTAACTCAGCCTCACAACCGCAGACCATTCCTCCGCCCTCTCCGACTGTCGAATTTTCTCTGAAGATGCAATTTATCAAGTTGACCATACCACCTGCATTGATGATACCGCCACCGCCTCGACCCGCGGAGTTTCGGGTAAACCGGCAGCCTGCAAAGTTCACTTCGCTGGAAAAGCTGCTGACCCCGCCGCCCCGCCAGGACGCAGAGTTTTCGCTGAACGTACAGTTAATGAGCGTTGCGTTGGATCCTAAAGCGCCATAGCCCCAGGAAACGGAGTTGCCGATTCCTCCGCCGCTACACCAGGACTCGTTGCCGGAAAAGGTGCAGTTGTAAAGGTATGGGCTGCTGCCCTGATAATTGAACATCCCACCACCCCCACGATCGCCGCGGCACCGAAACCCCCGAGCTACGTTCCCGGTGAAAACGCAGTTATACAGGGTGGGGCTGCTGCCTTCCTCATTCGAGATGCCCCCGCCACTGTCGTCGGCCGAGTTTTCGCGGAAGGTGCACTGGGAAAGTGATGGGCTGCTCCTATGGCAGCCTATCGCCCCGCCATTATAGGCTGCGTTGTTAGTGAACGTGCAGTGGACAATATTGGGCTCGCAATACAAGGGGTGGAACAAATCGGTGCTGTAGCAGCAGATACCGCCGCCTAATCCTGCTGAGTTGTGGGTTATCCTGCAGTCTCGGATAGTCGGACTGCTGTCTCTGCAGAGAATAGCACCTCCAACCGAAAGCGAACGACCTTCAAGCCGTTCTTTTGGCCCGAACCCATTGGTGATGGTAAAACCGGCCACGACCGAGAAACGCGTCTCGTAGCCTTGAAAGAAAAAGCCGCGGTGCGGATCGTCTTCGGTGCCGTTGCAGTCGATAATCGTCGCGGCGACACTGTTCGGGTCGGCAGGGTCGAGACTGCAAACGGTAATGGCTTTGCCCCAAAAGTCGAGGTCGCAGTTGCCCAGGCCGCTGTATCTGCCGGGCGCAACAACCACCGTGTCGAAAGGCATGGCAGCCGCTATCGCTGCCTGAATGGTATCGTAATCGGCGGGCACGTTTATTATGTGGTCCAAATACCGAGAAACGCAAATCCTTACCGGGCTGTTAGTTGCGTTTTCGTCAACAACTGTCACGATGCAGGTGCCCGAATCCGGCCCGGGACCGTCAGGATGTACGGTAAGGGTGACCTCATCGACCTCGCCTGTTGAAACACCTTTTTGTGGTGAAACTTCCAGCCAGTTGCAGTCTTCGGTGACTTGCCATTGGAGAGAACCGCTGCCCGCATTTCTTATCTGCAGGATGCCTGCAGATGTTGTTGGCTCTATGACAAATGAAAAACCGACCTTGGAAACAGCAATGGTGGGACGATCCAACACGAGTTCGTATGCCCCCATATCGGCTTCGGGCAGAGCGTCACCATCTCCGTCGAGGGGACGTGGATTGCCGTCTTTGTCTGTTTCAGGCAGGCCCCCTGTCGGGGTATTGGTTCCGCCGTCGATGCATGGTGAACCGGCCATCAGGTGGTCGTCGGTTTCGAGGGCAAAGAGAGGGTTACTGTCGATGTTCCCTTCGCCGGGCCAGCCTTCCTGAACATCGCTGTAAGTAATCGAGATGGCAGAGGCGTTGCCGTTGTGCACTTCGTCACCGCCGTCCCAGAGTATGGAGTTCGTGATTACAAGATCGGCTGGGTCATCTTCGTGATAAGAGTCGCAACCAACAGCCCTACCCCTGGCGGCCGCGTTTCCGCTGAAGCTGCAGTGGACCAGCTTAACAATACTGTCACTGAAGTTGCTTATCGCCCCGCCTTGCCCGTCCGCGGAGTTCTCACTGAAGATGCAGTTGGCGAGGTTCACGTCCGAAGAGTAGTTGGCCACGGCACCGCCACCTTCTCCACCGCCGGCTGAATTTCGGCTAAAGAGGCAGTCCTCGATGCTCCTGACACCACCAATATTGTAGATTGCACCGCCCCCCCAAGCTCCGCGGTTGCCAACAAACGTGCAGCTCAGCACCTCTTGCCTGCCGCTGAAAAGCAACGCGCCGCCACCCCCGGCCTGCCCCATATTATTGATAAATGTGCAGTTGCTCAAAGTCGCGCTGCTGTAAACACTTTGGATGCCGCCTCCGGAATCAGCTCTGTTGGAACTGATAATGCAGTTGTGAATCTCTGGCCCCTCGCAGCGCCAGCAAGAGATTCCCCCGCCGTGGCCGCTGGCCAAATTCCTCGTGATGACGCAGTTTCTGATGGTCGGACCGGCAAGGTCACAACGGATCGCACCGCCGTCACCGGCATAACCGTTCATAATACTGAGGCCATCCAAAGTCGAATTGGTATCTTCATTGTTATGGAAGTAGAAACCGCGGTGGGGGTCAGCGTCTGTGCCGTTGCAGTCGATGATTGTTGCGGCGACGATTTGTAAGTCGTTCGGGTCAGTGCTGCGGACGGTGATGGTTTTGCCAAGGAAGTCGATGTCGCGATTGCCCTGGCCCGTGTATGTGCCGGGACTGACGAGAATGACATCGTCCCAGCCGGCAGCATTGATTGCGGCCTGTATGTTATTGAAATCGGCAGGGCCATCGTCATCAACGGTGAACACTTCTGCGGCGCAGGGAGTTAGTAAAAACAGGCATATGAAAGCGGAAATAGTTTTTCTCATTTTGGTAACCTCCCTTATCAAGTTCGCACTCAGTTATTATTCTAATAAAAACACGGCTGCGTTTGCAAGGAATTTTTGCGGCTTTTTTTTGCTTTGTGGAGAAATACGGGGGCGATTTACGAAGAAGAGGCTGCAATTGATAAGGGATTAGTGGTTATTGAGTGTTTGTGATTGAGATTGCTCAAATGCGCCGGAAATGGCGGCAGATAAGAAAAAACTGCGAAAAAACGGCTTCTGGAGCAGGATAGAGTTGCCAGCGGGTGTGTTGAGGTAGATTTCACTTGACAAAACGCGCGGGTTTAACTATTTAGTATCTGTTGTGGAAAGTAAAAATTGATGATGTCACCCCTGCGAAAGCAGGGGTCCAGAGCGAAAGAGCTGGATTCCCGCTTTCGCGGGAATGACAAATGCGTTTTCCGCAACAGGAACTATTTAGGATGTTTTTAGCATTAGTTCGTTGGTATTAGTGGTGTTACAGACCACCAGGAGTAGTTGATAATGTTACCTACGAAAAAGACGAGTAAGGGCAGGACAGGCAGCCGTCGCAGCCACGATCGGCTGAGGGGCGTAAACTATTCGGTGTGTCCCCAATGTGACAATGCGAAGCTGCCGCACTGTGCGTGCGAAAACTGCGGGTACGTGAATCCGAAAATCACATTGAAGCTTGGTAAAGAGGAAGAGTAGTAAGTTATGCGAATCGCAATCGACGCAATGGGAGGCGACAATGCTCCGGATGCAATTATCGCCGGTGCGCTGGAGTCAATTGCGCTACTGGATGAGCGTGATGAGCTGATACTTGTGGGCCCAAAGGATGTGATAGAGGCACGATTGCCTTCGTTGGAGTCTCGTGAGGGCACCATTAGCGTGGTCGAGGCTCCGGAAGTTATCGGGATGGACGAGGCGCCGATAGAGAGTCTGCGGAAAAAGGTGAAGAGCTCAATTTCGGTTATGGCGAAGCTGGCCAAAAGGGGGCGGGCGGACGCGGTCATCTCGGCGGGCAATACGGGGGCTTGTGTTGTGGCTTTCCAAATGAGGATGCGAAATCTGCCTGGTGTGAATCGGCCTGGGATAGCGGTAGTGTTTCCGACGTTCGAAGGGCCTGTGACGATATGTGACGTTGGTGCGAATATTGCGTGCAAGCCGATAAACCTTTACCAATACGCGATAATGGCGGGTATGTATTCAAAACATCTTCTGGGGATAGAAAACCCAAGGGTCGGTCTGATGAGCATCGGGCAAGAAGACGCGAAAGGTAATGAGGTGGTTAAGAAGACGCGTGAGCTTATTAAATCGGATTCGAATATGAATTTCGTTGGGAATATTGAGGGCAGAGATATCTTCAAAGGAGTCTGTGACGTTGCGGTCTGCGATGGTTTTGTGGGCAATGTAATCCTGAAACTAACGGAGGGTCTGGTTGCGGGCCTGTTCAAGGCGATAAAACACGAGCTTTTGGCGGAGAAGCTGCGTCTTGCGATGAAGTTCAAGCCGGTGATGACAAGAATTTATAAGAAATACGACTACAATGAGTATGGCGGAGCGCTGCTGTTGGGTGTTAACGGCACAGCGCTTATGTGCCACGGGTCAAGCGAGAGCAGAACAATTAAGAATGCCATCCTGGCCTCCAAGAAATATTATACGGAAAAGATAAACGATAAAATTATTGAATGTCTATCAGGGACCGCATTTTGCGATAAATCGCAGGACGGGGACCCCAAAATCCTTCAGTTAAGGACGGCTGATGAACAAACCAATTAAGGAATGCCCGCCTGTTTATCGCGCAGTTATCACCGGCTACGGCTCATTTGCGCCATCAAAGAAACTTACGAATGATGATTTGGCGAAGATGGTGAATACGTCTGACGAGTGGATTACGACTCGGACGGGCATCAAGGTTCGACACATTACCACCGAGAACGAAACTACGGCATTTTTGGCGACAGAGGCGTCTAAAAGGGCTTTGGCAGAGGCAAATCTGGATGCGGGTGAGCTTGAGATGATTATTGTGGCTACTATTACGCCGGAGATGGTTTTCCCTTCGACTGCGTCCTTTGTGCAGCGTTCTCTGGGGGCAAAGAAGGCATTCGTTTTCGATTTAGGTGCGGCCTGCAGCGGTTTTATTTACAGTCTGTCTATCGTGCAACAGTTTTTAGAGAGCGGGCGGTACAAAAATGCGCTTGTGATAGGAGCGGAAACACTAACGAAGATAACGAACTGGAGCGACCGGACGAGCTGTATCCTTTTCGGGGACGGCGCGGGGGCGGTGGTTCTGGAGCGCACCGAAGACGGGCGCAAGGGTATATTGTACAGCACTATGTCTTCAGATGGTGACCGGTGGGAGGCGTTGAATTGCCAGGCATACGGCTCTCGGTATCCAGCGGACAAGAAGCTGGATGATCCGAAGAAAATCTATATGGAAATCAAGGGCAGAGAGGTGTATCAGCAGGCTGTGCGTCGGATAGTTGAAGCTGTTACGGAGTGTCTGGAGGCGTGCAGTTTGAGCATTGAGGATGTTGGGATGGTTATTTCGCACCAGATGAACGCAAGAATTATTGAGTCTGCGGCGAAGCGGCTGAAGGTTCCTGAGGGGAAGATGTTTTTGAATATTGCGGAATACGGCAATACGTCGGCAGCATCTGTGCCGCTTGCTTTTGATGAGTGCGTAAGAACGGGCAGAATTAGTCGAGGAGATATTGTTGTTTTCGTAGCTTTTGGCGCAGGTTTGACGTGGGCAGCAAGTGTGATTGAGTTTTAGTGTGTCCGGTGAGGGGTAAATCAAAGAAGGAGCTATGAAGACCGCTTTTCTATTTCCGGGTCAGGGTGCTCAAGCTGTGGGGATGGGCAAAGAGATAGCGGAGGCATTCGCAGCGGCGGGAGAGATTTTTGAGAAGGCAAATAGGGTCGCTGGATTTGATTTGAGCGGAATCTGCTTCGCGGGGCCTGCGGAGCAATTGAATAGGACGACCATTTCACAGCCAGCGATTTTTGTAACTTCGGCGGCGATATTGGAAGCTGTCAGGACGAATGGTAACGGCAGGGAACTGCGAGCGGATGTAACGGCAGGACTTAGCTTAGGGGAATATACGGCGCTTTACGCTGCGGGCGTGATTGGTTTTGAGCAGGCACTTATTCTTGTGCAGAAGCGTGGAGAGGCGATGCAGGTGGCTTCTGAGGCACAAGAAGGGGCAATGGTTAGTGTTATCGGCCTTGATGAGGAGCAAGTCAACAGGCTTTGCGCAGAGGCAAGTGAGGGGGAGGTTTTGGCGGCCGTTAATTTTAACTGCCCGGGTCAAATTGTGATAAGCGGCAGCAAAGCAGCGTGCGGGCGAGCAGAAGCACTGGCAGCAAAGTACGGCGCTATAAAAGCTGTGCGTTTAGAGGTGGCGGGCGCTTTTCATACGGAAATGATGTCGAGCGCGGCAGATGCCCTGAAGGAGGCATTGTCGAATTGCGAGATTTCGGAGCCGGGTGATGTCAAGATTATTGCTAATATCACTGGTGAGTATTATGAAAGCGCCGAAAAAATCGGAGAAGGACTAACAAAGCAATTGACTTGCCCTATTCTTTGGCAAAAATGTATGGAAAAACTTATAGGCGACGGCGTGGAAGAATTTTACGAGATTGGGGCGGGGCGGGTGTTGAGCGGTCTTATGAAACGAATCAACAGAAAGACAAAGGTTGTCAACATAAGCAGTCTGCAAGCAATAAAGGAGCTGTCAGGGCTTTGATGGAAACGTAGATTTGATTTGGAGATTGTGAAGATGTCGGAGAAGAGACTGGCTGTAGTAACGGGCGCTGCCAGAGGGATAGGCCGGGCAATTGTTCTTGAACTGCTGAAGGAAGGTCGTATTGTTGCGGGGCTCGACATAAACGCAGAACAGCTCAGTGAACTTGAGAAAGTTGTAAAAGAAACGGGCTTTAGCTGTGAGACGTACTGCGTCGATATTACGGATACGACAGAGTTTACAAAAGTACTTGAGTCTCTGGCTTGTGAATATGGTGGAATAGGCATTTTGGTAAACAATGCGGGCATCACTCGCGACAAGCTGATTTTGCAAATGACCGATGAGGATTTTGACAAGGTTATTGGGGTGAATCTTCGAGCCGCGTTTATTGCGACGCGGATTGCGGCAAGGTCTATGGTGCGGAACAAATTCGGTCGTATAATAAGTCTAAGCTCGGTGGCCGGCGTGATGGGTAATGCGGGCCAGAGCAACTACGCGGCGAGCAAAGCGGGTCTTATTGGTATGACCAAGTCTGTGGCGCGTGAGCTGGCGAGAAAAAACGTAACGGCAAACTGTATTGCGCCGGGTTTTATCGTTACGGAAATGACTGATAAATTGCCGGAGGCGGTTAAAGAGGGCGCAAAACAAATGATACCGCTGCGAAGATTGGGCAGCGTTGATGATGTGGCTAAAGCAGCCGCATTTCTTGCCAGTGACCAGGCGGGCTACATTACGGGCCAGGTGCTGTGTGTGGACGGCGGAATGGCAATGTAGCGTCGTATTTGGTGATTGGTGCCGGGTATGAGGTTTGTATGGGTCGTTGCTGGTGTTTAATTGTCAGCGGACGGCGATAAAAAAATAAAAAAAATAATTGTGGACGCGTAGATTAGCAGGTATATTACGGCCCAAATAATAAATGACTTGAATAATTGTCGGCGTTAGTTATTGTTAGTACGAACTGATAGTGAGGTTACAAAATAAATTCGTGTTTGGCAAGGGAGGACAAAACAAGTGGGCGCGGATGAGGTAAACGTTCAAGAAATTGAAAGCAAGGTGATCGACATAATAAGTGAGCAGATGGGCGTGGAGAAGTCTGAGATAACGCGTGAGACCTCATTTATCAACGACCTGAATGCGGACTCACTGGATACCGTCGAGCTGGTTATGGAGTTCGAAGATGAATTTGACATGAGCATCCCGGATGAGGAGGCCGAGAAGATTCAGACGGTCGGCGCGGCAGTCGATTACATCATCAACACTATACATTCCAAAAGCCAAGAGTAGCGAACAAGTTTAGTATGAGTAGACGGCGAGTAGTAATCACAGGCTTGGGCTGTGTAACGGCCTTAGCCGAATCCGCTGACGGGCTTTTTGCCGCCGTGTGCGCGGGGGAAAGCGGCATTTCATTAATTGAATCCTTTGACACGAGTGGATATCCGGTAAAGTTCGGGGGCGAGATAAAAAAATTCGATGTAACGAAATACGTTGGCCAGCGTGAAAGCAAGCGAATGGACCGCTTCACGCAGTTTGCTGTTGCTGCGGCGAGCCAGGCTGTGAGTGACAGCGGGCTGGATTTTTCGCAAGAAGACGTTTTTCGTATTGGCGTGATCGTAGGGACGGGGATAGGGGGTATCAACGAAATCGAGGAGCAGCACAAAAGGCTTTTGAAGAAAGGGCCAATGAAGGTTTCTCCTTTTTGCGTTCCAAGGCTTATGAGCAATGCGGCGGGCGGTACTATTGCGATACGTTACGGACTTCACGGTCCGAATATCTGTGTTGTGAGTGCGTGTGCCTCCGGTAGTCACGCTATTGGTGAGGCTTTTTGCAACATTGTTGGCGGTCGGAGTGACATTATGATAACGGGCGGCTCGGAAGCAGCTCTGACACCGATAGGGCTGGCCTCGTTTTGCGCTGCGCGGTCGCTGAGCACACGCAATAATGATCCGACAACAGCATCGAGGCCATTTGATGAGGATAGAGACGGGTTTGTCCTGAGTGAGGGTGCGGGGATTTTAGTTCTGGAAGAGTATGAACACGCCAAAAAGCGCGGCGCCAATATATACGTCGAGCTTCTTGGTTATAGCGCCACCGATGACGGTTATCATATAACCGCGCCGCTGCCGGAAGGCACCGGCGCCGCAAAGGCAATGGAACTGGCACTAATTGATGCGTGTGTCGAACCGGAAAAAGTCGATTATATCAACGCACATGGGACAAGTACGGAGCTAAATGACATCACCGAAAGCGTGGCTATCAAAACGGTTTTTGGTGAGCATGCCTATAATCTGCTTATCAGCTCGACGAAGAGCAGCCTTGGACATCTGCTTGGGGCCAGCGGTGCGGTTGAGCTTATAATATGCGTGAAGGCCATAAACGAGTCGGTTGTCCCCCCTACCATAAATTTGGAAAATCAGGACAAGCGATGCGACCTTAAGATCGATTATGTGCCGTTGGAAGCCCGCCGGGCAAAAGTTAATATTGTGTTGAGCAACTCTTTCGGCTTCGGGGGCCATAACGCCTGCCTGGTTGTGGGAAAAGTATAGGGATATTCGATTTACGATTTACGATTTTCGATTTTCGATTTGGGATTTTCGATTGTCAATTTGAAATCGAGAATTATTTCTATCCGCTGCTGTAGAATAGCCCCCTGTTGAAACTGTGGGCCAAATACCGGCTTCTCGATTCGTGGTTTCGCGGGGAGGACATAACAGGAACGTCGCTCTATGCCTTTTGAGATGAACATAATCCGGTCTATTATACTTTTGGCGGGGGGACTGGTGATTCTGTGGAAGTGCGCCGGGCTATTAGTGGGGGGAGCAGTCATATTGGCAAAACGGCTGGGCGTCAGTCCTTTTATCATCGGGCTGACGGTAGTAGCGATGGGCACTTCGGCACCTGAGGTGGCTGCAAGTATTGCGGCGGCGGCTCGAGGCGCCGGCGACGCGGCCGTGGGCAATGTTTACGGCTCGAACATTGCGAATCTGGCACTAATCGGGGGTCTGGCGGCGCTGGTTCGGCCAATCAAGACAAGGAGACGGACGCTGCGGCGTGAGATACCTGCGATGTTGGCGGTGGCGCTGCTGCTGTGGCCTGTTGTGCATAATTTGTATTTGTCACGGGCAGAAGGGGTTGGGCTGTTGGGCGTGTTTGCAGCATTGATACTCTTGACGATTTACGCAGCACGCAGAGAGGCGGCGGTTCGAAAGAACAATGACAAGATGGATTCCCGCTTTCGCGGGAATGACAAAAAGGAGAGCGGGAATGACAAAAAGGAGAGCGGGAATGACAAAAAGGAGAGCGGGAATGACAAAAAGGAGAGCGGGAATGACAAAAAGGAGGGGGGGAATGACAAAAAGGAGGGTGGGAATGAGCTTGTAAGAAATGTATTGTTTTGCGTTATTGGATTGGTGGGATTGGCATTTGGGGCAACGATGACTGTCGAGGGAGCTATCTTCATCGGTCGAGAAGCGGGCTTGAGCGAAGCAGTTATCGGGCTGACTATTATCGCAATTGGGACGAGCCTGCCGGAGCTTGCGACGTGCGTGGTGGCGGCTATTAAGGGCCAGCACGATATCTCCATCGGCAATCTGGTAGGCTCGAACATCTTCAATACGCTGCTTGTTACGGGCACAGCGGGGGTGATTCGGCCATTTGAGCTGGCAGAGCGACTCGGAGGCGCGGATTACTGGATTATGATTTTCGTGAGCACCGGTTTCGTCCTGTTGGCCATAGCCGGTCGACGAACCATCAGCCGAGCCGGTGGTGCCCTGCTGCTTTGTGGATACATCGCATATATTGTGTATTTGTTGGCGTTTAGCGTATAGAAATCAGCATTTTTTTGCCTTTGAAATTGGGTTTGATTGGGTTTGTTTTTCATAATTAGTTCATAGTTCGTGGTTCGTAGTTCATTGATATAATTCACTGTTGTTGCTGAGGTTATGTTCATTTTGGGTGTCTTGGAAACTGCCGGGAAATTGGGTTTGTTTTGCATAAAAATACGTCGCTCGTCGCTCGTATTTAGTCGACAGATGACAGATGTCAGATGACAGTTGTCAGTTGACAGTAGTTCGTGGTTCGTAGTTGGTAGTTGACTATTCACCATCAACCATTCACTAATAACTATATTTGACTGGGCCTGCTGGCCCTGAAGACCTTGTGGCTTAGCCACTTACAGATATGCAATCTGCTGGCGGTTTATCGTTTGCCTGCTGGCTCCTAAGGGGCAGGCAAAACAGGCGGGTATTTTAACATAGTTTCAAACAAAAGTCAACAAAAAAACGGCCAAAAAAGCACTTTTTTTGGCCGCCCCGCACGAATTAGGTGCCCGCCGTAAATTGGTGCGGGGAGCGCAGTCGAATGGGAGAGATCTATTAAAATTGTCATTCTGAACGCAGCAAAGCGAAGTGAATAATCTCGTTTTGAATTCCCCCCCAAAAACAGAGCCCCAAGTGTAAACGCGGGGTAATTGCGAGGAGGCCGTAGGCCGACGAAGCAATATCAAAATCTCCTATACTACATGGTTAAAGGCATTAGTTTCGTTAGGCGGCACGGACACTCAAAGTGTGTTCCCCGATTTCTTCCAGGCAATGTTCCACAATTCTGACAGGTTATCCCAATTGCTAAAGAAAGAACATCATCCCCGAATTCCTCGACCTCCTCATCAGAAATTTCCATACCGCTAATGTTATAATGACATCCCACTTGGTTTCTGACAAAGGATGAGTCTTTGATTTTTGAAAAGATATCCAAAGGGCATGTGATAGTAAAATTCTCCTCGACTGCTTCTCTTACCTGTTTTTTGGTAAGAGGAGCATTTACTAACTGAGGTGACTTTCCAATTTGGAGTCTTCCGAAAAGTCTTGAGCATGCATTTGACAGTTCCATCAGAGTATGGTCATCATTTCGCGTGTGTCTGGTCCTACAACCATACTGCAATGCCAGAGTATCCAAGATAGACTCAAGCAGTATTCCCGCCCTTGATGCTACGTCTTGACGGTCAAAGGGCTCCTTGCCTAAAGCCTCTCTCAACTCCTCAAGCACCAATTTTGAATTGCAGGCTCTTACGCCTTTTTCAAGTGACCATCTATGAAGTTCAATCAGATGCACATTTCCACTTGCACTTTGCATATATCGATAGCGGTCTCTCCATTGACGGTAGTGCGTAGTTATTACAACCTGGCCAAAATGCTCAGCCTCGTCTGTTAAAAGCTCAACAATGTTCCGTAAGTGAACCGAATCCGCGGAAGTAAATACGTCATCCAAAATAATAATAGTATCTTGTGGAGTACCTCTTTTGGCGATCGATAGCCAGACACAGAATCCCAGTGTATCAAGATGAGAATCACTAAAATAGGCTTGCGGGGGAACTCCTTGATGCCCCTCGAATTCAGCCCCCTGATGGAGGGAATGTCTTCTGTCAGGATCAAGACTCAGAGTGCAATTACCCAATGGCTCATTTGGGTGAATTCTCTTGTAAAGACGATTCCATTCATCTGCCACCTCATTGAGAATACCCTGTGTAAAATCGATCCTCTTGGAATGAATAATGTCTAAGGCCTTTTGAAGCACTGCAAGGACTTTCTCAACATGCAAAGTACTCTTAAGACAATCAATGACCTTATCGTAGTGATTCTTGATGGCATTATGCTGGTTGATATCCTTTTGAAGTTCAGTATGCCGATGCCTTAAGTCTTCTATACATTTATTAATTGTGTTTACCAATCCAACACATAGTTTGTGTTTTTCCTTATTGTCAAGGTCATTCTTGCTCAACCCTGCATATTTCTCAACATCTATAACAAGTTCTGGAACACCAGGGTGCTCGTTTTCTGATACAATCCCAATCACATTTTGTGACTGTCTGAGAAGCTGATTTAAATGTGTTGACAATGTATTCTCGCTCCCCTGCAACTGCTTTTCAGCAGCTTTTTTTCGATCATCGAGTTCTTTGACTTCAGTCATACTTGTGAGTCTTTTCTGGATAGAGTCTGTAAGCTGTTCAGCCACTACAGGTTGTTCGCAAACTGGGCATTCAGTAATTGGCTCCTTCGTCTCTGATATATATGTCTGTGTTTGTTGAAGGATATTAAGTAACTTTATCGCCTCTTCTGCTGACAATCCAGGGCTACTTTTGATTTCTTCCTCAACAACCTTCAGATTGTTACACTTACCCTGGTAATCACTGAAAGACGTGTCAAAACGATCCTTGCTTCCAATTGCATTGTTAATACTGTCAATGACGGATGTAAGATAGGCAGCTAGTGTTTTTGTTTCACTTATATCGACTTGGCTCTTGTCATGGGCCCATCTTAGCCAACTGTCACCAGGAGACCCTTCATCTTTCCAGAGCTTTTCAAGCTCATTTTGAGCATCTTCAAGCTGTCTGTAAACAGACGTTAACTCGGCATCGGTTTCGCGAACACAGTCCCTAAGATACTGCTCAGACTGCTCCACTCCATCCACATCCACAAATCGTCTAAGTGCTTCATACCTTTGAGCAGGTTGAGTTTCGATCAACTTCAATAATTGATTTCGCCTTAAGATATGAACAGTCGGACATGGACTATCCCCAGAAACATGGATTGTGCTACCATCCAAAGAAGCTTCCCACTCCATTCCATCAATATACAACTTTACTGACAGGTCTTGATGATTACTATCAACGGACGGTAAATGCTGCTTTGTTGACGTCGAAGGTCTATCTGCAAGTGATCCAGGCATTCCGTTTGCAACCATATCGATTGCATCAACTATAGTCGATTTACCGCGACCGTTCTCACCGAAGATGACCACCGTATTCTTTGTGGGGTCAAATTCAATGACAGAAGGCCGGGAAGCCCCTCTAAAATGATCCATCTCAATCTTCTTGATCAGATTTGCCATCGTACACTTTGCCTTCGTCTTTGAGAATCTTCATCTCAACACAAGATTTCCAATCACTTGCTGTCATTCTTCCGTCACATATTGTTGACAAAATATTTTCTTGGTTTTCAGGTGCTATCAGCCCCTGAGAAACCAGGGTCTCCACAACAACTTTTCCCAGTTCCATGTTCGGAGTATTGTTTGATTCAGTCATTGTGAACTTTCGCACTTTTAACAATGTGTTAATCTGGGTAATTTGCATCGGCGGACGGATTTAACAACAGTTGGATTATTTTTAGCATGTTCGAGACTTTTACCGAACATGCATAAAATACAAAATCGCGTGTAACTGTTTGTTTCATAAGGTTTTCCTTAATAAAAAAGTGCGAAACTTGACTCATTCATAGGTTCCTAAATGAGTCTCCATATAGAGTGGAATAGGGACAGTCACTTATTTTTCTGCCCTATATTCCATTTTCAATCCACAAACCCGCAATTCCCGCCTTTTAATTCGTATCTCGTATATTGTATTGCGTATATCGTGCAAAGTTTCCGCTCGTGGGTGCATCACGCCTTTAGGCCCCGGTTAGATAACGCCTTGCTATCCCACAGGGTAAACTCACGGGGCAGGGACAGAAAATAACAGAAAGGTGTTAATGTGTCAAGTCCAAAAAATGATAAAAAGAACTGCAAAAACCTAAAATCTCCTCCCTGCTTATGCTCTTATGACTTGTGCTCTTTGCCCGTTTGTACTACAATCCGTCAACTTCTTGTTTTTTATGCGTGTTTTTCATGCTGCGTAATGCGTTAGCTGTTGCAAACGTACTTGAGATAGAGGATGGCGAGTTAGGTTTATTAGGGAAGCGGGTAGTTTAATTGACCCCCATCGCGCGGGATGGGGGCTAAATCAGCAGACCCCCACCGCGCGGGGTGGGGGCTAAATCAGCAGACCCCCACCGCGCGGGGTGGGGGCTAAGTCAGAACGCCTTGACGAGAGGCGTTATTGGGGAGATGTGAGTATGAGCAGGACTCACGGGTATATGGTGACGTGGACAACGTACGGTACCTGGTTGCAGGGAGATGAACGTGGTTTTGTGAAGAATGGAAAAATACTCGGCGGAAACAAGGGATTAGAACAAGCCAATAAGGAAAGGCGAAGGGGTGACAAGGTCAAGCTCAAAAAGGCCGAACGTGAGGTCGCCAGAAGAGCGATGCTGGCGGAGGCGGAGAGAATCGGCGAGAAGATACTTGCGCTGTCGGTTTGGAGTAATCATGTGCATGTGGTTATTAGAGAGGGCGGGAAGCCAATAGGCAAGGTTGTGAGTCGCCTTAAGAGTGCGGCATACTACGCACTGCGGGAGCGTGGAATCGATGGACGGATGTGGACGCGGGGATATGATAAGCGTTTCTGCTTTGATGAGAGAACTCTAAAAGACCGGGTGACGTATGTGATGAGACACAGAGGGTGAAGGAACCGAAAGGCCTCTGCTGAAGATATAGTGGCTCAGCTTCTTCGGGAACTAAAAGTGAAGTGTAGGCGAAATGTGAGGTTTTTGGCGGGTGAGCCGGACTTCGTGATATCTTCTGCGAAATCTGTAATATTTGTACACGGATGCTTTTGGCATAATCACACGAACTGCAGTAGAGCCAAACTTCCGAAAACCAACAGGTCTTTCTGGAAGCGAAAGATCGAGAAGAACAGAAGACGGGATGCAAGAGTAGCACGTTTACTTCGCAGGCGAGCTTTATCAACCCATGTAATCTGTGGCTCAGAAGGCCATTGAATCTGCGAAGACGGATGGGAAGTCTTTTTCGTGTGCGATTTCGATGTATTGGATTTTTCGGGCTAACTTGCGTGCCTGAGTTCTGGCCTGGCTGCTGAGAAGTATCATCTGTGCGCCGCTGCACGCGGCGTTGCCGACGAAGTGGATACGTTCAGCCGGCACATCAGGTAATAGTCCAATTCGCAAAGCACTTTCGGGACGAATATAGTTGCCGAAGGCGCCGGCTAAAAGAATCTGTTTTATGTCGGAGTCTTCGAGGCCGAGTTTCTTCTCTAAGAGTTTGATGCCCGCCCGGATTGCGGCTTTTGCGAGCTGGACCTCGCGAATATCGCTTTGGGTCAGGATAACTTCTTCTTCGCCGGAGGCGAGTCTAAAAGCCGGCTGACCACCCTGCTCGATAATCCGCGAAAGAATTGCCGGCGGTAAGCTACTTTTCAGCGTACCGGGGTTTGTGAATCGGCCGGTTGGGTCGATGATGCTTAGATTCAGGAGCACGGCCACGGCATCAATGAGGCCGCTGCCGCATATCGAACGAGGGGGGCAGCTTCCTATCACATCCAAATCTATGTCGTTGTCGTTCGCAACGACCGCTTGTATGGCGCCTTCGACCGCCCTGCTGCCACAGGATATGCGTGCGCCTTCGAAAGCAGGACCGGCGGCGCAGCTTGCGGCGTAGAGCTTATCGCTGTTGCTAAGTATCGGCTCGCCATTTGTGCCGATATCGACCGTTAGGATCCAGTCCTGAGCGGAATCCAAATCGACCGCGAGGGCAACAGCCGTAGTGTCAGAACCCACAAAGCCAGCTATATTCTCAACGGTGTGAATATTGGCAGCGGGGTTTATTTGCAGAGCCAGTCGGGCGGCGGGGCAATCGTGAGCGTCAAGAGAGAAGGCTTTGTAGGGCGCGTGTCCGAGCTGGGTGATGGGCAATTTTAGAAATATGTGGTTCATAGTGGTGTTGCCGACGACACACATTTCGTATATGTGGTTTGCGTTAATGTGCGCCTGTTTGCAAAGCCGGGAGAGCAGCTCATTTATACAGTCTATTATGACTTTGTGCAGCTCGGTTAGTTTAGCGTCGGTTTGAGCATAAGTAATTCTGCTTACGACATCATCGCCGTATTGACTCTGAGGGTTGAGAGCTGCTTTTGTTGCCAGGCATTGTCCGTCCGTCATATCAATCAGTTTTGCAACAACGGTAGTTGTACCAATGTCGAGCGCTATGCCGAAGATTTCACCGGCAGAAGCTGACCGGAGATACCTGGTATATACGTCGGGCTGGATTTGGGTTTGAGTGTCAATACCTTCGGCGAGTATTTTGTGCTCGAAGAATCTGGAAGTCGGCGGTATTGTTACTGTAAGGTCGCTTTGAATATTGTACTGGCAAGCCAGGACTTGCTGTCCGTGTGGCTGAAGGTTTACAAGGCACTTTTGACAGATGCCTTTTCCGCCACAGAGGGAGTTTAAGATAATGCCGGCCTGTCCTGCGGCCTCGAGGAGTGTTGCGCCTTCGTGAATGGAGATTTGGCTGTTGTCCGGCTCGAAAGTTACCTTAAAGTGTCTCATTATTATTTCAGCCGTTAATCGGCGATTGGGAGCAAAGCGTTGCTCACTGCCGGCTTATTGGTGCTGCCTATCAGCTCTTTTTGTGCCGAACTTTCCAGCGGGCACGCCTTTTTTTACTGCCGACTTTGCGTCGACGTCTTGGTTTTGCCATTCACTACTCCGTACAAGAGAGCAAAGTCTTTGTTTGAAGATACTTTCAAGCCTGTAGAATATATGGTATTATAACAGAAAGCAAAAGTAAAAAGTAAAAAGTCGAATTTTTTGCCGATTCAGATTGGGGTGCAAAAATGATTCAATGTAAAGACTGCGAATTGTGCGAGCTTGGTGTGGAAGGTCAAAGAACTTTCAAATGCGATCCTTTTTCTAATATCAAGGAGCCGGAGTGTTTGGCGAAATGGCAGCTAATCCGGCTTGATATGCTGGTAGCGAGCTATCAGAGGATGCTGAAGTGGTATGGGAAGCTGGCGCCGTTACAGGATAAGATTTTCAAGTATATGAGGCGCGAAATTGAGGACATGGAAGAATCCGACGGTTGGAAGCTCGAGGACGAAAAGGACGAAGAGGAAGAAGACAGCTAAGAGCGCGCAGGGAAAAGCGCTGTTAGAAATCGCTGCCGAGGGGAGGGCAGGCGTGGCCGGCGTGATATTTCTAACAGGGTAAAATTCAAAAGTTTTGCCCCCGGTAATATGGGGTGCGATTTTTCATTATTAGTTTTTTCTCATTTATGCAGTTTGTGCAATAAACCGATTCCGGGGGCCGTCTTTAACTACGTAAAAGATGCTTGAATATGGCAAGAAGCGACGATTTAGTACAGATAATCAAGGGCTGTAAGGGGAGTGAAGCAGAAAGTTTTGAGAAGTTAATCGATATATACGGACGGCGATGCTACGGCTATTTTTACCGGCTGACAGGCAATCGCGAGATTAGTGATGATTTGCTGGGGGAACTGTTTGTCAAACTGGTGGCGAAAATCGGCTCTTATAAGGGCGGCTCTTTTGAAGGGTGGCTGTTCAAGACAGCATCTAATCTTTTTCACGACTACTTAAGGAGTAAACAGCGACAGAGAAAATTGCTTGAGGTCCGAAAAAAGCAATTTGAATCAGAAGTAACCGAGTCGAAACAGTGTGGGTCTGAGCGAATTGATAAGCTGCAGATACAGCTTGAGAAGCTGGATGCAGATACGAGGGAATTAATAATGCTGCGATTTTATTCGGAGTTGAGGTTCAAAGAAATAGCAAAGATGCGAGGTGAGCCGATAGGGACAACTTTGTCGAAGCTTCATCGCGGGTTAAAGAAACTGCGAGTATTAATGGAGCAATAGAGCTGTGAATGCGCAAAATGAGGAAAATCTGAAGGAGCTGTTCGAGAGATTCGTCGATGACAGCCAGGCGGAGGGCAGCGTAGAGGATATCCGAAAAGGCGACGAGATTCTTTTTGAGCATCCCGCGCCTGAGCCGGATAAAGAACTCATAGCTGATATAAAGGCTAAAACTGCGAGGGCAGTTCTGCGCAGAAGAGCAGGTGGTTTTAAGCGAAGAGCTTACAAGATAGCCAGTGTTGCTGCAGTTTTTATCGTTCTGGCTGCCATAGGTGTAAAGTTATTTGAAAGCGGCAGTAGGTCTGAAGGGTTTGTTACCGCGTCAATAATACCGAGAGCGATTTGGGACAGCAACAATATTGTCACTGACGATGAGGATTTAGCAACTCTGACTGCGGAAATCGAACAAATTGAAGGCGAATTACTGGCTTTGCAATTGGGCGAGAACGGCCGTAACGGGTACGGAGACCTGGTGGAACTGGAAATGGAACTGATAGAAATTGATAGTGATTTTTGGAAAGGGTAAGGAAATGAAAAAGAATTATGTAACAATTTTGGTTCTGGCGATGACGACAGCGATAGTGCTCACCACTGCCCTGCCGTGTGGGGCTGCGGAGAAGGAGAAGAGCATCTGGTCGGAGGACGAACCGGAACGTAAACACAGACGGTTTGAACTGACCGATGAAGCGGTAGAGCGTATTATGAATGGGCTCAGAGAGACCAATCCGGAAAAAGCAGAAGAATTAGCGAAGCTGCGGAAGGAAAATCCTGAGCAGTTCAAGGCCGAACTTAGAAAAGTTATGCGTGCGCGATTCGGCGAAAGGCGCAGAGAGGGTATGGGCGAGAGGGGCTGGCGGAAGCCCGGCCCCGGGTTGGATAAGCCATCTGCGAGGCCCGGCGGGCGTGGCGGGCGCGGCGAGCGCGGCGGGCGCGATGAGCCCGGCGGGAGAGGGGGAAGAGGAATGATGCGTGGCGATCACGGGGAGTTTCTTAAGTGGTTCAAAGAGAATTATCCTGAGCAAGCAGAGAAACTGGCCGGGCTAAAGATGAGAAAACCAGGAGATTACGACAGAAGACTGGGCCTTAGCCTGAGAAAGTACCGCATAATCTTTGAGGCAGAAAAGGAAAATCCGAGATTGGCTAAAGTGCTTAAAAAGGATTTAGAGCTTAAGGGAAAGCGAGTTAAACTGCTTAGAAAGATAAGGACTGCGAAAGATGACGGTGAGAAGAAAGAGCTGACGGCGCAACTAAAAGAGGTGGTCAGCAGCAGATTCGACCTGCTTGTAAGACGCAAGCAAGTAGAGTACGAGCAACTGCTCAGGAAACTTGAGAAGCTGAAAGAAGAGGTCGAAAAAAGAGGCGCTGAAGTCCAGAAGTGGAACGACCCAAAAATCAAGGATGACAACGTGAAAATGCGAGTGGATGAACTGCTGAGCGAAAGGAAGAAATTCAGGTGGGACTGAGGGAATTGATTATTGACCATTGACTATTGACTATTGACTATTGAAAAGACGAGAGAAAAGTAAAAAGTAGATTCCTGCTTGCGGCTTTGGTGGGCAGAAGTCTGGCAGGAATAACGGTGAGAAGAACAAGGCCTTGCGGGATTTGCGTGAGGCTTTGTTTTTATGATTTGTTTCGCATACGTTCGGCTTCGGTGGCTTGTCTGAGTATTTTTTTCTCTTTTGGTGTGAGGCTGTGGATTCCGGAGTCGTGGACCTTCTGCAGGATGCGGTCAAGGTCGGCTTTCAGATTTCGGCGGGTGGCTACTTTTCTTTCCCATGCGCCGGATTTGATTCTTCTTTTGAGCTTTGTGTGCCAAGACTGATGAAGCACGTAAATGGCACCTGCCACCATACCGCCAAGATGTGCCGCCTGGCCGCCGGGATTGGCAAACTTGTCAGGACGAAGAAGAGTCATAATACTGATAGCGGCAACAATAATTGCTAAAGTCATCAGTCTTATTGGGAATATCCCGCAAACATAAACTCTTAAGTTGGGAAACAATATTGCCCCTGCAGCGAGTATGCCGAGAATTGCTCCGGAAGCACCAACCAAATAGCCTACGTTCAGCCAGCCTGCAAGAGCCAGCAGTGGATAGAACAAGCCCCCTACCGCTCCACATACAAGATAAAAAATGAGGAACTTCCTGCTGGCCCAAAAGCGTTCGAGCATTGGGCCGAAAAAGAACAGAACCAACATGTTGAAGAAAATGTGCCATGGGCCGGCGTGCAAGAAC
>Ga0209979_1001749_pt1 | contig 22659 bp, 16 predicted proteins | sample AnhtaG_FD_183114 | JGI IMG/M metagenome (GOLD analysis project Ga0209979, IMG submission 183114) | Deep subsurface microbial communities from Anholt, Denmark to uncover new lineages of life (NeLLi) - Anholt_01485 metaG (SPAdes) (version 2) | ecosystem: Environmental > Aquatic > Marine > Oceanic...
GCAGGATTCGAACCTGCGACCAATCGGTTATGAGCCGACCGCTCTGCCGCTGAGCTACGAGCCCATAAAGAGTGCCCTTCAGCTTCTTAAAAACCTGCCCTCTTCAGATGCTTTTCCACCCTGGCTAGCAGCTCCTCAGGGGTAACTGGCTTGTCAATATAGTCCTCGGTTTCCAGAGTAAAGCCTCGACTAACCGGAATAGAGGTTTCTAATCCCTTTTCGGCAAATGCGGTCAGCATAAGGGTTGGGATTTTGCGGAGTTGGGGGTCTTTTTTAAGCTGCTCGGCAGTGGTGAACCCGTCTTTGACCGGCATTATTACATCAAGGAGAATCAGGTCAGGTTTCTCCTCCCTCGCCTTTTGCAGTCCCTCATCTCCATTTCTGGCTACAATTACCTCGTAGGGCTTACTTTCTAATATGGTCTTGGTTGACTCCACAAAGTCAATATCATCGTCAACCAGAAGGATTTTAGCTCTCTTTTCCATTCCAAATCACCCCTTTTAAGCGCTCCCCCGGCTAATTCAGGCGCTTTTCTTCCGTTTAATAAGCCTCCCCACTCTTTCCAGCAAGATATCAGGAGAGATTGGTTTCTCTACGTAATCGTCTACATCAAGCTCCAGCCCGGTCTCCAGCTCGTAGCGGCGCCGGCTGGCTTCCTCCCTCACCGAGGTTAGAATCAAGATAGGTATACCCCTATACTTTGCCCACCTTGGGTCTTGAAGCTCTTTGCACACCGCCCACCCATCCATCTTGGGCATCAGGAGGTCAAGAATCAGCAGGTCTGGCTTTTCCGCCTTGAGGTTAGCCAAGCCCTCCACCCCATCGCGGGCAGTAACCACCTGATAGCCTTGGGATTCAAGAATCATGCTTAACGCATCCAGGATATCAGGGTCATCATCAACTACCAATATCTTATGCGGCATTTCACCTCCTTTGTCATTATAATATAGGTCTAGGCAATAATCCAGCCTGTTTCGTAATTTCAGGGACGATATCTTCCCAGCCTACCGCCATAATATGGACACCATGAATTCCGGGTATCTCCTTGAGCTGTTCAATAATCTCAATGATTATTCTCGCCCCCTCTTCCTTAGCGTTCTCAGCCTGCTCCATCCTGGTAACTAACTCATCAGGGACGCTTACCCCGGAAACGTAGTCTCTCATATAACGTGCCATACCTGCCGACTTAATGGGTATCACCCCAGCCAAAATATGTGTCTCCTTATCCAAGCCTCGGTCAGTAACCATCTCCATCCACTTGGCGAATTTGGCTACATCATAGACTGCCTGGGTTTGAATAAAGTCGGCTCCCGCCTTCACCTTCTTAGCCAGTCTTGGCACCCGGAACTCAAAAGGGTCAGCGTAGGGATTGGCGGCCGCCCCAATAAATAAAGGCACTTCCCCTGAGATATCATCGCCACACATGAATTTCTTTTCGTCCCGCATGATTTTCAGGGCTTGAATCAACTGAATAGAGTCAATATCAAAGACATTCTTGGCCATAGGATGGTTGCCAAACTGCTGATGGTCACCGGAAAGGCAGAGGATATTGCCAATGCCCAAGGCTATGGCACCCAAGACATCGCTTTGGATGGCTATCCGGTTTCGGTCTCGGCAGACTATCTGCATCACCGGGTCAACGCCCTGCTGCTTCAACAGCAAACAGCCAGCCAAGCTAGCCATACGCACAATGGCAGTTTGATTATCGGTCACGTTAGCCGCATCACAACAGTGGCGAAGCAGCTCACCCTTCCGCAGCACCACGGCACCGCTAGTCCCTTTGGGCGGACCGGCTTCAGCAGTGACGGCAAACTTTCCGCTTTCCAATACCTTCTCCAGGTTTGTTCCCGCTTTCATCACCCTCACCTCCGTTTGGTTTTACCTTTCTTGGGCAGGGTAAAGGTACATTTGCTCCCGACGCTAGTCTCCGGGCAGGGGCTCTCCACCCATATCCTGCCCCCATGAGCCTCCACAATCCTCTTGGCTATGGATAGCCCTAAACCTGTCCCCTTGGTTTCTACATTACTGGCTCGAAAGAAGTCATCAAAGATGCGGGGTAAATCCTCAGGAGGGATACCAATACCGGTATCGGTAACTTCAACCTGTATCTCTTTATCCCCTTCGCTTACCCTGATGATGACCGAACCTTCAGGGGTATAGTTGATAGCATTATTCACCAAATTGGTTATCACCTGCTGGAGCCGGGGAGCCGAGCCATTAATCTTGGGCAGAGCTGAGGGCAATTCTGCCTTCAGCTTCACCCCTTTTTGCTTCGCCTGGTCGCGCAAGTCCCCCATAGAAGCTTTGACTACTTGGTTTAAAGAAACCTGCTTCATCTCCTGGACAACCTGCCCGGTTTCGATACGGGGAATATCTAAAAGGTCGCTGATTAGATTCAGGAGTTCGTTAATCCGGTGGGTGCTCCTTTCCAGCATATTTTTCTGTTTGTCAGTGATCTCGCCAGAATAGCCACCCAGCATGACCCATAAGAAGCCTTGAATAGCAGTAAGGGGGGCTTTTAGGTCGTGAGCGGCTATCCCTAGAAAGCGAAGAAAGCGATTTTTCTCCTCTTCCAGTTTGGCTATCTCGTTAGAGGCTTTTTTCAGTTCCCCGGTTCTTTTCTTGAGCAGGCGCTGGCTCAACTGCATTACCTCCCGCTGCCTCTTCCTTAATTCACCGGAAATGGAGGTAGCCATATAGGCGGTAGCGAAGAGGGCAGTTGCCAAGACAATAAGAACCGCTAGTATATAGCTTCCTTGCTTGTATAGCGCAGGGTCAGCGAATCCGACCAGATTGACATGGGGTATTTTCCCGGCATATTCCAAGCCCACTAGCAGCATAACCGCAACAATCTTCGCCATAGCTAACATATAAACTACCCTATAGTGAAGTATTACACTGGCCCCGATGATGTGAAGCACAAAGTAGAAGACGAAGGGGTTCTCTATGCCTCCGGTGAAATGAAGCAGCACAATGAATGCTACCAGGTCAAGTAAAAGGTGGATGGTGCCGTAGGTTCTAGCTCGGCGGATTAACAACCCGGTCTGCATTTTTCCCAGGCTTCGGGACTGGTACAGCAGCGACAGATTACACAAGGCGACAAAGACGCATATTCCATACGCCGCGATGGTTGGGAACTCAATGAGGAATATCCTTGACGCTACTAAGGTAGCAGAAATGATGCCCAGGATGGTAATCCACCTGATGGTGATGAACACCCTGAGCCACATCCTGATGGCTGCTTCCTCAGGATTATGCTCTGGCTCACCCTCTCCAGCTAGAAAATTGTTGTCCCGGTTACCGATATCCACCATAACTACTAGAATTGGCTCCTAAGTCGATATAATAATCCAGCGTGGTCCTCCGGCGGAGCTAGTGCTCCAGTCTCGGGGAGGCACAATTTCCTCTAATTTATCTAGCTGACCCAGAGCGGCTAGGCGATCATAAATTATCTGCCAGGCACAGGGAATATCGGGCGATATTTCGCACTTGCCCTTTACCGAGCCCCCACAGGGTCCGTTCAGCAAGCTCTTAGCACATCTGACCAGAGGGCATATGCCTGCCGTCTTGGCTAGAATGCAATTTCCACACTGCATGCAGACCTCGGTAAAGTGCCCTGGTGCCTCCTCCTTGCCGACGAATAAGGTGTTCAGGGCGGGGTAGACCGGCTTATCGGTATAGAAGGTAATCGTCTGAGCCCCAAAGGCACAGGTCATGGCTAAAATAGCCTCAGCCTGGGCAATATCCTTGGCACTCTCTCCCAGGGCATCTTTGGTGAGCTCATCGCAGGCGGTGGGGATCACCATCCACCCGGTGACTTTCTTTCCCGCGGCTTCAAGCTTGTCTTTCATATCCAGAACCTCAGTTTTGCCGCCAGTGTGACACATAGTGGCACAGGTGCCACACCCCGCCAGATATACCCTCTCCACCCCGCTGAGAGCTTCGCTGATCTCCTCCAAGGGTTTTTGCGCCGTGATTGTTTTCATTTTCTACCCCTTACGCCTGACTCATCGGGCAAACGCCCCCGTAACCACTACTTATGGTTTTTCTCCACTCTCACCGCACAGACCTTATATTCCGGTATTTTAGCCACCGGGTCAAGGGCGGGGTTGGTCAACAGGTTAGCCGGACTCTCGGCAAAGTGGAAGGTCATAAACACCACCCCCACCGGTGAAACCTCGGTCAGCTTAGCCCTGGCTACTACCTCCCCCCGCCGGGAGATGACCTTCACCATCTCACCGTCAGCAATGCCCAGTTTTGAGGCATCCCGGGGGTTTATCTCCACCTCCCCTTCCTTCTTTAATACGTTAAGCCCTTCCACCTTCCGGGTCAGGGTTCCGGTGTGGAAGTGATACAGGCTGCGCCCGGTGGTCAAGATAAGAGGATATTCCTTATCGGGAAGCTCCATAGGCGGCTTATACTCCAGTGGGATAAACCGCCCCTTACCCCGGGTAAACTGCTGGCTATGAAGGATAGGGGTGCCGGGGTGTTCCGGGGTGGGACAGGGCCACTGGAGTCCGCCGTCTTCCAGTCTTTGGTAGCTGATGCCCCCATAGCTGGGGGTGAGAGAGGCAATCTCATCCATAATCTGGGAGGGGTGCTCAAAGTCAAAGCCCTTACCTCCCATCCCCCTCCCCAGCTGGCAGGTAATCTGCCAGTCAGGCTTAGAATCACCAATAGGCTCTATTGCCTTCCTCACCCGCTGCACCCTCCGCTCGGTATTGGTGAAGGTGCCGTCCTTCTCGGCGAAGCTGGTCCCGGGCAGGACAACGTCAGCCAGCTCTGCCGTCTCAGAGAGGAAGATGTCCTGGACTACCAGAAACTCCAGCTTTTCCAGCGCTTCCTTGGCATGAGTAATATCCGGCTCACTCAGCAGAGGGTTTTCGCCAATGAGGTAGATAGCCTTTATCTCCCCCCGATAGGCGGCATTAATCATCTCGGTGATGGGCAGCCCGGGGGTTGGATTTAGGCTGCAGCACCAGGCCTGCTCAAACTTAGCCCTGATATTGTCATCGGCTATTGCCTGGTAGCCGGGGTAGACGTTGGGCAGGGCACCCATATCGCAAGCTCCCTGGACATTGTTCTGGCCCCGGAGCGGGTTTACCCCGGTGGATGGCTTACCGATGTTACCGGTGAGCATGGCCAAATTGGCGGTGGCAATGACATTGTCGGTGCCGTGGGAGTGCTGGGTGATGCCCATGGCATAGAGGATGGAGGATGGTCTATCGGTAGCATATACTCTAGCCGCTTCGGCTATCTTATCTTTGGGTACACCAGTCGTCCGCTCCACAAAGTCAAGGTCAAAGCCCTCAAGCGACTTCTTGAAGGCATCGAGGTTTTCACACCGTTCATCAATAAAGGCCTTATCAACCAGTCCCTCATCCACAATGACCTTGGCCATTCCCATGAGCAGGGCGACATCGCTCCCCGGTTGTTGCTGTAGCCAGAGGTGAGACCAGCGCACCAGGTCAATCTCCCTGGGGTTGGCCACGATGAGCTTTGCCCCCTTATCCACCGCCCTTTTTATCTCCAGAGCGATTATGGGGTGGGCTTCGGTGGTGTTGGTGCCGATGGCAAGGATGCAGGAGGCGTCTCCAATCTCAGCCATGGAATTGGTCATTGCCCCGCTGCCGAAGCTCTGCACCAGACCGGCTACGGTGGGGGCATGGCAGAGCCGGGCGCAGTGGTCAACATTATTGGTGCTTAAGATCGCCCGGGCGAATTTCTGGGCAATATAGTTTTCCTCGTTGGTGCACTTGGCTGAGGAAATGACCGCTAGCTCATCCGCCTTATAACTGCTCAATTTACTGGCAACCAGGTCTAACGCCTCGTCCCAGGTGGCCGGCGTAAATTCTCCGGCCCTCTTGATAAGGGGCGTCTTTAGCCGGTCCTGGTGATGAACAAAGTCAAAGCCATACCTGCCTTTGACACAGAGGGAAATCCCGTTGACCGAATTCTCCGGGCATGAACTGACACCAATGATCTTCTGGTCTCTAGTGCTTAGGTAAAGGCTACAGCCACACCCGCAATAGGGACAGATGGTCTGAACCTTGCTCGTTTCTTTGCTCCAGTATCTAGTTGATTTATCGGATAAAGCGCCCACCGGGCACATAGAGACACAAAGTCCGCAGGACACACAGGCTGAATCTATCAGACCTCTATCCTGGGGGGTGGCTGGCTTGATGTCGAATCCCCGGTAGGCATAATCGATTGCGGTCACCCCCTGGATTTCGTGGCAGGCTCTGATACATCGACCACACATAATACACTTGGTCAGGTCCCTCTCGATAAAGGGATTGGTATCGTCCAGAGGGTAAAATCGTCTCAACCTTTTGAATCTAACCTGGGAGACCTCAAGTTCACTAGCTAACTTGCGCAGTTCACAGCGGTTACCTTTATCACAAACCAAACAGGAGTCTGGGTGCTCAGCCAGCATCAGCTCAACGAAAGCTCTCCGAGCCTCGAGCACCCTGGGGGAATCAGTTTTGATTGCCATACCGGGAGTAATGGGGGTTACGCAAGAGGCGATTAACTGGCCACTATTTTCATCTTCAACTAAACAGATTCGGCAAGCACCAGTAGGGGTAAGCAGTGGATGGTGGCACAGGGTAGGAATAGGTATATTATTCTCCTGTGCCAGGTTGAGAATGGTCATGCCATCGCGACCACTCAGCCGGGAACCATTTATGGTTATGGTTACCTTCCCCATTCTTGCTACAAATCTTATGCTATTTTAGACTTGTCGTCAATGCCATAAAGCAAATTCTTTGACAGCACATCAGCGGTGTGTTACCATACCTGATGATTCGCTTTCTCCGCTCAACCCGGAAGCCCGAAAAGGAATAGTCCATGCCTCCCATAGTCTCCATTGTCGGTAAATCGAAGTCAGGAAAGACGACCCTTATTGAAAAGCTGATTGGGGAACTGAAATCGAGGGGCTATCGAGTGGCTACTATCAAGCACACCCCTCAAAAGCTGACCTTTGATGAGCCGGGCAAGGATAGCTGGCGCCACACTCAGGCTGGCAGCGAGGCGACGGTAATTAGTTCCCCAGATAAGACGGTTTTAATAAAGCCTGTTGTCGGCGACACCGGCCTGGAGGAGATAGCCCATCTCTTAGGTGAGGACTATGACATCATCCTAACTGAGGGTTTCAGGCAGAGCAATTACCCCAAGATAGAGGTCCATCGCCGGGAAGTCGGTCCACCCCTCACCACCACCAAGAAGCTCATCGCTATCGCCACCGACGAGCCCCTGGAGACTAAGACCAGGCAGTTCTCGTTAGAGGACACTAAAGGCTTAGCCGACTTTCTGGAAAAGGGCTTCATAGGGCCCCAGAGGGAGCGCCTTTCCCTCTATGTGAACAGTACCCCCATATCTTTGAGCAGCTTCCCCAGACAGATAATCAGCAATATCCTTCTGGCTCTCGCCTCCTCTCTCAAGGGAGTGAAAAAAATCAGAAGCCTGGACATTTTCTTCAGGAAATCCCCGTAATCGAATTCTTCCCACCCTCCCACCCTACAGGGGTTTCACCCCTTTAAGACTCTATAGCCTCCCACACCCCCCTTTTTAACCTGTGTTTTTCTTCCCACCCTAACCTGCCCTCATAGGCTTTTTACCCCACAAAAACTTTGTTTTTGCGGGGGCCCCGTATTCGCCTCTCTAACTGAGAGCTACGCCCCTAATTCCCTCCTTTTTAACTGTTGTTTTTCCTCCCCTCCCCCCTTTTTAATATGAGGTTTTACTTCCCACCAAACCCACCCTCATAGGCTTCGCCTCTAAAACTCTCCTGAATAGGGGGGAGGGGAAGAATAAGAGAGTGAAAGAAAGGCAGAGCCTCTTCTGGGCGGGTGGGTGGGAAAAATAAGCTTGAGGAGGGGAGGCATCAGTAAATAATCTCGAGAAAAACCGTTTGTTTACCCCTCTCTGCCGTGCTAAAATCGTCAAGGGATTTAAGTGGACAAAACAGAACCACTAAACGAATTGCACCTGCGCCGATTAACCATAGATGAGGCACTGCCCAAGCTTGACCGATATCTGAATGACGCCTTTATGGCTGGGCTATACCAGGTAAGCATAATCCACGGTAAAGGGACGGGGACACTACGCCAGGCCGTCCGGGAAAAGCTTAGCCACCACCCACTGGTCGACTCCTACCGACCGGCCGCCTATGGTGAAGGTGGTGAGGGGGTTACTATTGTAGAACTAACCAGCAAATAGTAAGGAGGGAATAACAATGGCACAGCAATCATACCACGAGGAAATATTGGGGGGAAAAGACTATCGTTGCCGCCTCCCCATGGAACGGCTGAAAAAAGTGGACCTGCCCACTACCAGAATCACCGATAACGTGCCAAGATTTGATGAACGGGAACACGGCTTCAACCGAGCTTATCTCGGTAAGCTTGGCCCTTTGACCCAAAAGGAAGAGGCTCGTTTTTGTGAAAAGTATCCCATATCTTCTGCCATGTGTGAGATGGCTGCTTACCTCAAGCCTATAGCGAATGGTGAAGTAGCCCCAAACGAGGCACCAATACCACAGGATCCAGAGCTGCTGAGTAGACACATCAAAAGTTTGGGCTATTTCCTCAGAGCCGATATAGTGGGGATTTGCCGATTGCCTCAATGGGCAGTATACAGCTACAACCTGGAGGGTCATCAAATTGAACTTAACCATAAGTTTGCCATTGTAATCGTAATAGACCAAGACTATAGAACCATGAATGGCTCGACTGGAGACGACTGGATATCCTCCTCCCAAAGCTTCCTGAGTTACACTACCTCTGCTTTTATCGCCTGTACCATGGCCGCCTATATTAGACGGCTTGGTTACCCGGCTCGTGCCCATTTCGAAGCTGCTACCAGGAGCGCCTACCAGGTGGCGGTCACACCCTTACTTCTTCTAGCTGGCATTGGTGAGATCTGTCGGGCTGGCATTGTGCTTAATCCCTTCCTGGGGACGCGCTTCAAGGCGGCAGCAGTTACTACCGACCTTCCCTTGCTACCGGATAAGCCGGTTGATTTCGGGCTTCAAGAGTTTTGCCGGAAGTGCCTTAAATGTGCTGTTGAATGTCCCGCCAATGCCATTTCAAAGGGCGATAAAACCATGTATAACGGTTATGAGATTTGGCGATTTGATGTCGAACGTTGCACCAAACACAGGGTTATCAATCAGCACGGCTCGTCATGCGGCCGCTGCATCAAGGTTTGCCCCTGGAATAAGCCGGAGGGCTGGACCCATGATGTGGTCAGATGGATGGTGCAACATGCCCCACTACTGGACAAGTTTATGGTCAAAATGGACGGTGTCTGGGGCTATGGTAAGCAGGATAAAAGGTATAAATGGTGGTTTGACCTGGAGGAGGTTGACGGTGTTATTCAAATTCCGGACAAAAGGCGCTAGCATTAAGCATGGCCGGAACCTCCGATTGAAAGGCCAACAGCATTTCAGCTATAATTGTACTGTTATCTACGGTGAGTGTAGCCCAGTGGTCTAAGGCGCCAGGTTGTGGCCCTGGAGATCGAGGGTTCAAATCCCTCCACTCACCCCACCAAGAGAGCGCCTATAGCTCAGCGGATAGAGCATCGGTCTTCGGAACCGAGGGTCGTGGGTTCGAATCCCTCTAGGCGCGTACCTGAATCATCCTGTGTTGGCGACATTTTGGCGACATTTTCTCCGCTTAGCCAAGGCTTAAGGAGCTTATCAAAGCGTTCAGCTGCTGTTCTACCCATGCCAGGTAGAAGATGACCGTAAGTATCAAGCGTAATCCCGATGTTAGCATGTCCCATACTCTGGCTGATTGCCTTAATATTGACGCCCGCGGCTATCATGTTGGTTAGCGATGATTTTCTCATACCCCAGTCTGGAAGCCAGCACCTTAGATAGCTGATTTTCGCCATGGTCTCCATTTCCCTAATGTAAAGAGCCGTGGGAAAAAGACTTTGCGAACTTCATCGATAATAAAGGGAGAGCAACCGGCCAGTATAACAATGCCCCACTGGTTAATAGTTAGAGGCACTGTACCGAAAGCCACCTGAAGAAAGGGCACATAGACAACGGCTAGCTGTAATATAATAGCTGCCGAAATTGAAAGGACCAGCCAGCGGTTGCGGAATACACCCAGCCTGAAGATAGTATACTCATCTGAGCGTGCGTTAAAGGCTCTGAACCATTCAAAGGCAACCAGTGAGCAAAAGGCAAGAGTGCGGGCTTCTTCAAGACCTACCCTGGGGAGCGCCCAATTGAAGATTAAGAATATACCCACACCCATCATCAGGGCTAGGAAGCCAACACGGAGGAGAAGCCCGGGGAAGATGAGGCCTGCTGCTGGGTGGCGGGGAGGGTTTTTGAGCTCATCGCCGAATTTTGGCTCCAGCCCCAGCGGGATAGTCACTGCCGTGTCGGTAGCCAAATTAACCCAGATAATCTGCACGGCTAGTAGCGGTGCTTTACCAATAAAGGTAACGGCGAGGAGCAGTGCCAGTAGCTCTCCGAGGTTGGTGCTCAGTAAGAAGAAAATCACATTGCGCAGGCGGTTGAAAATTGCCCTGCCTTCATCAACGGCAGCCACAATCGAGGCAAAGTTATCATCAGCCAGTACCATGTCGCTGGCTTCCTTGGCTACATCAGTGCCGGTGATACCCATGGCAATGCCGATATTAGCTGTTTTCAGAGCCGGGGCATCATTAACCCCATCCCCCGTCATGGCGACAACATGCCCTCGGCTTTTGAGCGCGTTTACTATCCTGAGCTTCTGTAGTGGCTCAATCCGGGCAAAAACGAAAGTATCCTCTACTTGCCCTGATAATTCTTCATCGCTCATTTCCTTGAGTTCAGCACCGGTTATAGCCTTGCCCGGTGGTAGACCAAGCTGGTGAGCCACCGACTCAGCCGTCACCTTGTGGTCACCGGTAATCATGATTACCTTGATACCGGCCTGCTTGCAAAGCCTTACTGCCTCTTTGGCTTCCTCACGGGGCGGGTCATCCATCCCCACCAGCCCGACAAAAACCAGTTTGCCCCTGATGTCTTCGTCTTTCAGCTCTTCTACTTCGGCGGGAAGGTCGGCATAGGCAATAGCGATGACCCTCATGGCTTCTTCGGCCATGGCAAGGTTAGCCTGCATAATAGCCTCAACGTCGGATTCTCCGAGGGGAGCAACTCCGCTCTCTTTCAGGAGATGCTTGCTGAGGGAAAGCAGCCTTTCGGCCGCTCCCTTTACATAGACCACTCGACCTCCATCTTGGGGGTGAAGGGTAGCCATGTATTGCTTTTCGCTCTGGAAGGGAATTTCATCGAGGCGAGGAAAGGTTTTTTCTAGTTTTTCCTTGTTCGTGCCCGCCTTAGCCGCAGCTACTAACAGAGCGCCTTCGGTTGGATCTCCTAAAATGCTGAAGCTCCCGTCCTCCTCAGCAAGCAGAGCGTCATTGCACAGGGCTCCTATCTTTAAGAGCACGGTTAAAGGCGGCTTATCTTGCGGGTCCAGGCTCTTTCCTTCCTGACGAAACTCTCCCTCTGGCTCATAACCTTCGCCGGTTAACTCAATCCACTGACCGCTGACATAAAGACGCCGTACCGTCATCTCGTTTAGGGTCAGGGTACCCGTCTTATCAGAACAGATGGCAGTAGCTGAGCCCAGGGTCTCGACGGCTACCAACTTGCGGATGATGGCATTACGATTGGCCATTTTATGCATGCCTATCGCCAGAACAACGGTCACAACCGCTGGTAATCCTTCAGGTATGGCTGAGACGGCAGCAGCGACGGCTACCAAAAAGATTTCCAGCCACCCTATCCCTTTGAGCACTCCGACAACTATCAGAAGAGCACAAATTCCCAGGAAGAGGACAAGGATATACTGGCTGAGCTTACTTATGTTCTGCTGGAGTGGTGTTTTTGGGGTCTCGACTTCCTGAATAGTGGTGACAATTTTGCCTATCTCTGTCGACAAGCCAGTTTTCACAGCTACAGCCGTGGCTCTTCCATAGGTAATGATGGTGCCCGTATATACCATGTTCTTTCTCTCAGCTAGAGGCACTTCCTCAGGGACGAGTTTGGTATGCTTATCTACAGCTATTGATTCGCCGGTGAGTGTTGCTTCATTCACCTTTAAATTAGATACCTCTATTAGTCTGGCATCGGCGGGTACTCTATCGCCGGTTTCAAGGAGCAGTATATCCCCGGGCACTATTTCTCTGGTTGGTATCTCCCTTACTTCGCTCTCACGTCTTACACTCGCCCTGGGTGCCGCCATTCGCTTGAGAGCTTCCATAGCTTTCTCGGCTCGCGTTTCCTGAGTGAAGCCAACAACAGCATTGAGTAACAGTACTCCCAGTATTACCCCGGCATCGATGAAATGCCCCACAACGATTGAGATTATAGCGGCGAGAAGGAGTACGTATATAAGTGGACTAAGGAACTGTCTGAGGAAGACCAATATTGGTGGGGTTCTCTTCTTGCCCTCTAACTCGTTGGGACCGTATTGAACTAACCGTGCCTGAGCCCCGGTTTCAGTTAGTCCAGAGTGCCTGGAATCAAGTGCTAGCAACGCTTCATCCGGGTTGAGATTATGCCATTGCTCTTTCACATTTCATACTATACCAAAATTCCACAGTTTCCATCTACACTGGAATAAACTTAAAGCTCCTGGGGGTGAACAAGTTGGCTGTTTTTATAATAGACCTGGGAACCATCGCTCCATACCTGTTAGTGCTTAACCTCTGGTAGTACCCAGCACGGACTATTTCTGGTGTTGGCTGAGGAGTCCTGGTAAGGCGTTATAGCAGACAAGATAAGCTGAACAGCGATAAACTGACCTCGTGCCTTTGTGGCTGGTACCGGAACCAGCACCGGCTAACTATTAGCAGGTACCTGAACCGGCGCTGGACAAGGAGAGGCTGATGTTGTAATATAGATAAAGACCGATTTAACTGGGAGGTCTGGCCGTGGTAAAAACCTACAAAGGAAGGCAGATAACCAGCTGGTTGTGGACTTTATATCCTCTCTATCTCCAAACAGACATCTGAGTGACGAGCCTAGCCATATTTAATCTAGGCACATTGGTTAATGTCTCCCCAATTTAAACCTTAAACCCACTAAGCCTTCCCGGTTTCATGCCTAGTTTCTCCTAAGTTAGACCTTAGTTTGGCAGTTTTTCTTTTTGATACGGTGGCCCTTTTGTCCATTTTATGCCGCATATAGAACAGAAGGATAAAGGACATGATGACTATAAGAAATGAGCTTGATATTGATACAGAGCAGGTGTTGCACCATATTGGGTACGACACCGGTCATACGCCATCGGCTCGAATTGAGTCTCTGGTCAAGGAGTATGCCGATAACATCTGCCATCTCATTGAACCATCATATTCCTATGTCATCAGGGATATTAATTCGGTTCGGGGGTCGCGTGTTTTTATTGAGGGTTCAGTTACCTTCCGCAGCAATGTCATTGCCAGGTTGCTGGGGCAATGCCAGAAGGTTGCCGTGTTTGTGCTGACCATAGGTAGTCGTTTGGGGGACGTAGTCCGTCAACTGGCTAAGGATAGGCTTATGGTTCAAGCCTCGGTGCTGGATACCATCGGCTCAGATGCGGCTGAGACTTTAGCCCATGTGGTGCAGGACATTATCGGCAAGGAGGCGGCGGCTGATGGGCTGGGCATAAGCCTGCGCTTCAGCCCTGGCTATTGCGATTGGAGGGTCAGTCAGCAGAAGATGGTCTTCCGGGCGCTGAGTGGCGATACTGCCGGTGTGCGCTTAACGGATGGTTGCCTGATGGTTCCCCAGAAGTCGATATCGGGCATTATTGGTCTTGGTCCACGCGGCGAGGTGGAAGGTTATAATTCGTGTAGAACGTGTAAAAAGCGTGATTGTATAGGTAGAAGATAGAATTAGTTATGATTCGTAAGGGATTAGCCGGCGGCAGTTTCCAGCCTCTAACTAAAGAGTCCATATCCAGGATACACCAGACGGTAATGCGGGTTATTGAGGAGGTAGGTTTTGAGGTAAACTCGGAGACAGCCCTTCAACTCTTTGAGCAGGCGGGGGCTCGGGTGGATAGAGAAGAGCGGCGGGTGCGCCTGCCTCAGACAAAAGCCCAGGAGCTGATAAAGACAGCACCGCCGGAGGTCGGGCTCTGCGGTCAAGAGGAAAAGCATGACGTGCTCCTCGGCGGCAATAGAGTATATACCGGGACGGGAGGGACTGCCCTCTATATTTATGAGCCGGATACCAACCAGAAACGACCGGCTACCCTGGAAGACCTGAAGCGTATCGCCAAACTGGTTGACCGTTTGGATAACATCCATCTATTCATGCTGCCCACCTATCCCCATGAGCTTCCCATAGAGCAGGTTGATGTAAACCGCTTCTTTGCCGGGCTGGACAATACCACCAAGCATGTCATGGGCGGGGTTTACACCCTGGACGGGGTTAAGCAGGTGATACGGATGGCAGAGATGGCGGCTGGTTCTGCTGAAGAACTGCGCCAGCGCCCCCTCATCTCCATGATAGCCTGCAGCATAAGTCCCCTCAAGATGGATGCACAATATGGTGATTTGGTAGTTGAGATTGCCCGGAGCGGCATTCCCTTGGTATGTCCGGCTGAGCCATTGTGCGGAGCGACCTCTCCGGTCACGCTTGCCGGGAACCTGGTGATTCAGACTGCGGACTCACTGATGGGGGTAATGCTTACCCAGATTGTCAAGCCGGGGACACCGGTTATCTTCGGCTCGGTGGCGACTAACACTGACCTCAGAGACCTTAAGTATCTGGCGGGCTCGGTGGAGATGGGGCTGCTGAACGCCGCCGGTGCCCAGATGGCGCAGTTTTACCGTCTTCCCTTCTACGCCACCGGCGGTATGACCGATTCCAAGGTGCTGGATGCCCAGAGTGGCTATGAGTCAGCTATAACCAACTTGCTCTGTGCCCTGGCCGGCGCCAATTTCATCCACGACGCTGCCGGGCTTATGGAATTCGCACTAACGGCATGTTATGAGAAGTTTGTCATCGATAACGAGATACTGGGGATGGTGATGAGGGCAGTTGATGGAATAAAGGTCAACGATGATACCCTGGCTTTTGATCTCATCAAGGAGGTGGGGCCGGGGGGCAATTTCGTCACTGCCAAGCACACCAGGCGCTTTATGCGTAGCGAGCACTACCAGCCTTTTTTAAGCGACAGGAATAGCCGGGAGGAATGGGAGGCGAAGGGGGAACAAGCCACTTGGGAGAAGGCAGGTGAAATAGCACAGCGGCTTATCGCCGAGCATGTCTACAGACTCCCCACGGCAGTAAGACAACAGATACTCTCCGAGATAAAAGGCATTGTGGATTGAGAGATGCGGATAATTAGAGAAGGGAGTCGAGAATGACCGAGGATATAATCAGCCTGATTCGGGAGAATGTTATCCAGGGAAGAGTGACCCAGGATGACGAGGGCGTGGAGGGAGGAATGGTGGGTCAGCCCGGAGTACTCGAGCTTACCGAGAAAGCCCTGGCTATGGGCATAAATATCCGGGATATAATCAATAAAGGGCTGACTGGGGGCATGGACGTGGTGGGAAAGAAATTCGAGACCAAAGAATATTTTATCCCTGATATGCTAGCCTCAGCCGAGGCTGTGGGAACGGCTATGGAAATGCTGGAGCCTTACCTCGCCAAGAGCGGCATCAAGGCTAAGGGCAAGGTAATTATGGCCACGGTAAAAGGAGACCACCACGATATCGGCAAGAATATAGTGTCAATATTGCTCCGTGGCGCTGGCTATACAGTCAAGGACTTGGGCAATGATATTGAGCCCCAGACTATCGTAAATGCGGTGAGGGAGGAGAAACCCCAGTTCCTGGGGCTGTCGGCGCTGCTCACCAGCACTATGACCGGGATGCAGGACACCATCAAGGCACTGGAGGAGAGCGGGTTCAGGGACAGGGTGAAGGTGATCATCGGCGGGGCGCCGGTCTCGGAGGAGTTCGCTCAGAGTATAGGTGCCGATGGCTATGGCGCCGACGGTTTTCAGGCATTGGCGGTGATACGGTCTTTAACCGCCACTGGCTAGCGGTACCGGATATTAAGACTTCCCAACAGAGCTAGCAACCTAGAGGAGGAATAAATTGCCCAGAGAAGGAATATTAGTTCCTAATCCCTATGAGAGAATGACTGGTGAGCAAATCCAGCAAATTCACTGGGCTTCTATGCAAATTCTGGTTGACCCTGGCTTGGTTTGTTTCAACAAAGAGGCGGCGGAGATATTCCATGGTAACGGTGCTGAGGTTACCACCATTTCCTCCGGTGACAATCCCTGCTGGCATATAAAAATACCGGAGAAACTGGTGCTGCAGGCTGTTGATAGCGCCCCCAAGACGGTCAAGCTGGGCGCCAGGAATCCGGATAATATCCTGATAATGAAAGGCGACGAGCCGAGGGTCTACTTTATCTCCGGCTCGGAGACCAATATCTGGCTGGATGTTGATTTCCCCACCTATGTTAAGAAATCTGACCGCAGTACCGAGATTCAGGTGCCGGAATTTCACCCCCGCCGCGGCACCGTTGCCGACCTGTGCCAGTCAGCGCACGTCTGTGAGCACCTGGAGACCCTGGACGGCTACATCCGTACCGTAAACATCCAGGATGAGGACATTACCGAGGATAATAAAGATGTCAACAAGTTTTTTGCCTCGCTGAATAACACCACCAAGCACTTTATGTCGGGGCTAACTAACCTGAAACAACTGGACAACGTGGTGAGAATGGCGGAGCTGATAGCGGGGGGAAAGGGAGCACTCAAGGAAAATCCCATCATTTCCTTTATCACCTGTCTGGTCAAGAGCCCGCTGCAGTTTGTTGGTGATACCACTGATACCTTTATTGAGGTTTGTCGGAGGGGGTTGCCCATAGTAGTTTCCTCATCACCCCAGGCGGGAACCACCGCTCCCATCAAGGAGGCGGGCATTATGGCTCAGATAAACGCTGAGGTTCTGGCCGGTATAACCCTGGGCCAGCTGGTGAATAAGGGGGCGCCGATGCTGTATGGCAGCGTGCCGGTGAGGGCACGGATGGACACCCTGGGCGATTCCTATGGCGCCGCGGAAACCAGCCAGTATCACATCGACTGCGTTCAGATGGCCCGGTTCTATAAGATGCCCAACTATTCAACCTCGGGGGTATGCGATACCAAGATACCAGGACAACAGGCATCAATAGAGAGATTATTCTCGGATATAGTGGTTACCATGAGCGGACCCCAGTACCTGCATTGTGCCTACGGTCTTCTCGATGGCAATGCCGTTTTCTGTCTCCTCCAGGCGGTTCTGGACGATGCCCACTTCCAGATGCTCAAGTTTTTCTTAAGGCCGCCGCGAATTAGCCAGGAAGAGCTAACTGAAGTTCTGAAGCAGATAAGGGAGGTGGTGGCAACGCCACAAAAGCTGTACATTCGCTACATTCGCCTGGTGCTGCGTAGCGGGGAAATCTCGGCACCCTATCCCTTCGAAGGGGAGGGGGAGAGTGATAATGTGTTCGCCCTAGCCTACCAGAGAATGAATGAGCTCCTGGCAAAACCCGTAGAGCACATAGACCCGGCCACCACCTCCCGGATATTCCAGGAGATTCCCGGCCTGTTGCCGAGGCTAAACGTATATGAAGGAAGGTGATTATGGCAGGAATTGCTGGCATTCAAGGTGTAGATAATAGTGAACCGGCTCGTATGCTTGAGAGAATCAAGCATAGAGGTCCCCACGAGACCTGGATAAATCAGGGGAAGGAGATAAATCTGGGATGCTGTGAGCTGAATGCGGGTGGAGACTCCAAGCCCGGCTCACACCACACTGCCGATGGTGGGAGAGCCGTGGTGGTTGATGGGCGTATATATAATCAGGAGAAAGGGAATAAGACTGATGCCGAGGCGGTGCTGGCTCTATATGATAGATTTGGCACTCAGTTTGCCCGGAGGATAGACGGGGACTTTGCCTGTGCTATCTCTGACGGTGACAGGTTGATACTGGCCCGGGACTGGGCCGGCATAAAGCCGCTTTACTATGGGCATTGTGAGGGAAAGCTGTGCTTTGCCTCGGAGGCAAAGAGTCTGGTAGGCATTGCTGACGATGTTAAGGAATTCCCGCCCGGCTATGTTTATTCCCCGGAACTGGGATTCCAGAACTATGCTCGTCAGGTGGTAGAAACCCCCGATTTTGAAGATTTTGAACAGGCGAAGAAGGTATTACGCCAACTTCTAATGGAGGCGACTGAGAAGCGGATGAAAGATGGGGCGGTGGGGGGAGTTCTGTTGAGCGGCGGGCTGGACAGCAGCCTTATAATCTACATGGCTCATGAGATAAATCCAGACATTGAAGCCTTTACCGTAAGTATGGAAGAAGGACAAGACCTGCCGCTGGCTAAAGATGTGACCAAATACCTGGGTATTAAGCATCACATTTTAATTTTCGGGGAAAAGGAGATAAACGAGATTTTGCCGGAGGCTATCTATCACCAGGAGATGTATGAGGAAAGCTGCGTGCATGGGGCGATTGCTAATTTCTTGGCGGGACGGTTTGTTAAACCGCATACCAGTTGCGTTCTCACCGGCGAGGGAGCCGATGAGTTTATTGGCGGGTATGACGGGCAGTTCAGGCAGGGGGAAAACCCGGAGGAGGTTGCCAGCATAGTGGACAGGCTTATCAATGTTGCCCATAATACAGCGTTACAGAGGCTGGATAGACTGGCAGCGGCTAATTCCATAGAAACCCGCACCCCCTTTCTTGATACCAGGGTGATGGATTTCTGCTTGAAGATTCCTCTAAATTGTAAGATTCACGGTGAGGAACAGGTCGGCAAATGGATTCTGCGCCAAGCCTTCGAGGACACTCTGCCCGAACATATCATCTACCAGACAAAGCGGTTCTTTGCCCAGGGGTCAGGGGTGGCCTTTATCATGCGTGAAATGGCAGAAAAGCATATCACCGAAAAGGAACTCGGAGAACACAACCAGATAGAGGGTAATCCCTGGCTATCTTCCGTGGAGGAACTTTACTACTACCGAATATTCAAGGAGACCTTCCCCCAGCCTGCCTTTGACCGGCTGGTGGGCAGGTGGGACCCGTTCCGGCCAGACTTCCTCCGTTATATAGAGAAGGAGATTTCGTAACCTACCTTTGTCACCGGAGATACTGGCCAAGAGGGTTCTCTTTATGCATTTGGAGGAATACTGGAACCGCAGTTACGACGATTACTGTGCCCTGGAAGCGAAGAACCCGAGGATACGTTTTGCCTATGATGGTATGCGGCTTAAGGTGAGTGGTGGCACAACCTAGCGAATTGTTCACCCCTAACAAACAGCGACAAGTTGTTTCCATTGGTGGGTAGCACAGTCCCTTTGCCAACATTTTGCCAACAAACTGCTTAGCACCCAAGAGTACAGGGTGGTATGTCCAGATACAAACTGACACTTGACGTCGGACAAGATGAGCCATTATGCTATCTGCCTGGGACTATATGGTACAGCTACTCTTCATCTTCGGAACCGAGGGTCGTGGGTTCGGATCCCTCTAGGCGCGTACCTGATTTATTCCCCTTGCCGGCAATTAATGGGGGTGTTTATCTACCTCATCCCCTCGGTCCCCCTCTCCTTCAAAGGAGAGGGGGAAGATATTTTATGAGAGGGGCTTCGCCCCTCTTGAACTTCCTTTTATATTAACTACAATTCCTCCAGTCGTTTATTAATTAGTGACTGAACTTCAATAATTCTAGTTTTGTTTCTTTCAAAAACCTTCATGGCTTCTCCAAGTTCTTTTGCCTTTAGGTCTTTGTAGTACATAGCATCAATGTAGGATTCTCGATAATCTTTCAGAATCTCCTCCACCTTGTTTATGAGTTCTGTATCATATTGCATAAACAAAGCCTGAGAAAAGTCCCCGCTTGCCAAATAAGTGTTAATATCGTCAACATTCTCTTGTAGCTGCTTCTTTGCCTCTTCTTCTGTCATACCGAATCTAGTATGCAGTTTATGTGCGGAAGCTACCAATCTATCTTGCTTAGTAGCCATACGAGTCAACTCGGCTCTTAGTTTGAGTAGTGGTTCACCTCTAATTTCCCGTCGCCTCTCACGATAATCCACCTCTTTAGCCCTTTCAAGTTCCTTCTTAAATCGCTTGTCTGAATGCCTTACTTGCATCTTTGTGATGAAAAATGTCAAAAGAGCAGAGATAGCACTTGACCCAAGCACCAGTGTTACAATTGCCCATGTTTCCATCATCTTCTACCTAAGAGCTTACTTTTTGCCCACCGCCTCTTTCTTTAGAGTCTCGGCTTTGTCGGTCTTTTCCCAGGGGAGGTCGAGGTCATCTCTGCCGAAGTGCCCATAGGTAGCGGTCTGTCTATAGATGGGGCGGCGCAGGTCAAGGGTTCGGATAATGGCTTCCGGTCTGAGGTCAAAGTGCTTGTCAATCAGGTCAAGAATAACCTCGTGGTCGACCTTGGCCGTGCCGAAGGTCTCCAGAGAGATGGAGAGGGGGTGGGCGACGCCAATAGAATATGAAATCTGGATTTCTATGCGCTCAGCCAGCCCGGCAGCGACGATATTCTTGGCTATATAGCGAGCCATATAAGCTGCCGAGCGGTCGACCTTGGTGGGGTCTTTGCCAGAGAAGCTGCCACCGCCGTGCCGGGCGATACCGCCATAGGTATCAACCAGAAGCTTGCGGCCGGTAAAGCCGGTATCGGATACCGGACCCCCGATGACAAATCGACCGGTAGAGTTGACATAATACTTGGTTTTATCATCCATTAGTGAGGCCGGGATGACCGCTCTGATTACTTGCTTAATGATGTCCTTTTCAATCTGAGCCTGGCTGATATCGGGGTTGTGCTGGGCTCCCAGCACTATACTATCTACTCGCTTGGGAATGCCATGACTATATTCCACAGTTACCTGCGATTTTCCATCAGGGCGGAGGTAGGGGAGGGTATTATCCTTCCTCACCTGAGCCAGGCGCCGGCATAGCTTGTGGGCCAGGGAAATAGGCAGTGGCATGAGTTCCGGCGTCTCACTGCAGGCAAAGCCAACCATCATTCCCTGGTCGCCAGCACCAATACTATCAAGGTCATCGGCTGGAGCTGTCTTTGCCTCCAGCGATTTGTCCACTCCCATAGCAATATCGCTGGACTGCTCCTTGATAGAAACCATTACCCCGCAGGCTTGATAGTCAAAGCCGTATTCGGGGTGGGTATAGCCGACGTCACGGACTACCTCCCGTACTATCTGGGGAATCTCGACATAGCAGCCGGTGGTAATTTCGCCCAGAACAATTATCAGCCCGTTGGTTACTGCCGTCTCACAAGCTACGCGGGCATAGGGGTCTTGCACCAGAATGGCGTCAAGGACGGCGTCTGATATCTGGTCGCATAGCTTGTCCGGGTGCCCTTCAGTGACCGACTCTGAAGTTAGCATATAGGTAGGTGAGCTGTTAAAGGTATTGGTCATTTCACTCCTTTTCTATGTCCCTTCTTGCCAACTGGTCAGATATTCCTTTTGCTCCGGGGTTAAGGTGTCGATATTAATGCCCATGGAGTTTAGTTTCAGCCGAGCCACCTGTTTATCTATTTCTTCAGGCACTGGATGAACCCTAATCTCCAGGCTTCCCCTGTTTTTCACCATGTACTCCAGACATAGGGCCTGGTTGGCAAAGCTCATATCCATAACGCTGGCTGGGTGTCCTTCGGCGGCAGCCAGATTAACCAGCCTCCCTTCCCCCAGAAGATAGAGGCAACGACCGTCATTCAAGGTATACTCATCGACCAAGGGTTTCATCTGCCGCTTACTACGAGCCAGGCTTTCCAGGGCAGGGATATTTATCTCTACATTGAAATGCCCGCTGTTAGCCAGGATGGCTCCGTCCTTCATTACCTTTAGGTGAGCTTTATCAATAACATTTTTGTCCCCGGTGGTGGTGATGAAAATATCGCCTACTTTGGCGGCCTCAATTAGCGGCATGGCCTGGTAGCCGTCCATAACTGCCTCTAGGGCTCGAACCGGCTCTACCTCGGTCACGATTACCTGGGAGCCCAGCCCTTCGGCTCTTAAGGCTATACCATGCCCGCACCAGCCATAGCCGCAGACCACCACCTTCTTACCTGCCCACAGGATGTTGGTCGCCCGGGTAATACCGTCGATGGTGCTCTGACCGGTGCCGTAGCGATTGTCAAAGAGGTACTTGGTCTGGGCATCGTTTACCGCAATTATAGGATACCTCAGCCCCCCTGCTTTCTCCAGGCTGCGAAGTCTGACGACGCCGGTGGTGGTTTCCTCGGTGCCACCAATGACACCGCTAATTAAGTCGCTTCGCTGGGTGTGGAGGGTGGTAACCAGGTCAGCGCCATCATCTACAGTAAGCTGGGGTTTATTGTCCAGAGCAGTATTAATGTGCTTATAATATGTTTTTTCATCTTCCCCCTTAATGGCATTAACCGGGATGCCATATTCTACTAAGGCAGCGGCGACATCATCCTGGGTGCTTAGGGGGTTGGAAGCGCATAGAATGATGTCGGCTCCGCCCTGCTCTAGGGTTAGCGCCAGGTTTGCCGTCTCAGTAGTAATATGGAGGCAGGCTGAAATGCGAATGCCCTTTAGTGGTTTCTCTTTAGTGAACCTTTCCCTGATTAGCTTTATT
>Ga0209979_1001750_pt1 | contig 22646 bp, 18 predicted proteins | sample AnhtaG_FD_183114 | JGI IMG/M metagenome (GOLD analysis project Ga0209979, IMG submission 183114) | Deep subsurface microbial communities from Anholt, Denmark to uncover new lineages of life (NeLLi) - Anholt_01485 metaG (SPAdes) (version 2) | ecosystem: Environmental > Aquatic > Marine > Oceanic...
GTTTCCTTCGACCTGGCCTATTTTTGACGAGAATGAGGAAAAAGCCCTGTTAAAGGCGCTTCGCAACCGAAACTGGTGCTGTTTGAGAGGTAATTTCGTTTACGACTTTGAAAAGGTCTTTGCGGGGGCGATGGGTGTGCGTTACTGCACTTTATCTAACGGAGGGACTACGGCGCTTAGCGCTTCTTTGCACGCGCTGGGTGTAGGCCCCGCCGATGAAGTTATTACCACACCGAATACATTTATCGCAACTATTAACGTTATATGCAATGTGCATGCGCTGCCTGTGTTTGTAGATATTGACGGCGATACCGGCTTGATGAACGCCGAGCTTTTAGAAGAGGCCATAACGGAACATACAAAGGTGATTCTGCCGGTTCATTTGGCGGGGTATCCGGTTGATATAGAGAAAATTATGTCCATAGCTAATAAGCATAATATCCCGGTAGTTGAGGATGCGTGCCAATCGGTGTTTGCTGAAGTAAATGACAAAAAGGTCGGCACATTCGGGACCACAGGCTGTATAAGTTTTCAGGAGTGGAAATCTTTAGTTTCCGGCGAAGGCGGGGCCCTATTGGGAAACGACGAAGAACTAATGCGAAGATGCGCGGCGTTTGTGAACAACGGAAGAGACCCTAAAAGGGCCAAGAGGGGCTATCCTTATCCCGGGTCTAATCATCGAATGACCGAGTTTCAGGCCGCCGTTCTTACAGAACAGTTTAAGCGTTTTAAAAAACAAGATGCGGTTCGTCAAAAAAATGGGAAATACCTTGAGGAAAAATTAAGCGAGATTCCCGGCCTAAAAACCAGAAAGCGGTACTGCGATAAAACAAGAATCACATACGTCAGCTTTGAATTAGATTATGATAAGCAGTATTTCAACAATGTTCCCGCGTCAAGATTTGCCAAGGCGGTTCGGACTGAAGGTGTCCCCATCTCAGGCAGAGAGAGGAGATACAGTAGAGGATGCCATAAGGAAGGGATGTTGGAAGAGCACCTTAATTCAGATGCATTTCGAGCGTCATTCTCTAAAGCCCGGCTGAAAGAATACAGGGAATCGCTGCTGCGTCTGCCGGTTATGGATAACGTCAGTCCCAGCGGAAAAGAAATGCTTTCTATGGATAGCAAGATAGCTTTTCTCGAGGGTAAAAAAGATATGGATGATATTATAGAAGCCTTTGCAAAGGTTGCGAATAATACTGACAAGCTGACATAGTGTCTGTAGCTTGTGATTTGTTACTAAGCAGCCAACAACGGCGAACGATGACAGAGGACATTTCAATTGATTATTGATAATTGACTATTGATGAAGGGGGGCAGGGTTTGTAATTTCCAATTCTGGATTTAGTTAGGAGAGATAAAATGAAACGGACATACAGGACAGCAGTCGTAATAATTGCAGCCTTGGTGATTGTGAGCGTCTTTTGTGCCGCAGGTGGCCAGGGCCGGCAGAATAATCCGGCTGGTCAACGGCTTCCGGGCGCGCGGGCGGTTATCGATGCCGGTCGTTATCCGACTATCCAGGCTGCGATAGATGCGTTGCCGGATGAAGGTGGTGTTGTTCGTTTGCCGCCTGGTACGTTTGAGATTAGTAAACCTTTGAAGGTAACTAAGCCCGATGTGCTTATTGAAGGTGCCGGCACGGCCACGCATATCAAGAACATCAACACCGAAGGCAAGAGTGCGCTGATACTTCAGCACACAAGCGGAGGTGACAACCGAAAGGCTGAGTTGTGGCGGATTCGGTTAGCTAATTTCCGCATCACCGGCAACGAAAAGAGCGGACATGGTATCGAGGCAAGGCGGATAAACGAAATCTTCGTCGATGGTGTTACTGTTAGCTATCACGGTGGCGACGGTGTTCGGCTTTATTACTGCTACGAAGACCCGCGTATATGCGATTCGCTGATGACTTATAACAAAAAGACTGGGCTGAACGTGATTGGCTGCCATGATGTTGTCGTCTCGGCGAACCAGTTTGAGGAGAACCACGATGCCGTTAGGTTCATCGACGGCTTCAACCTTTGTATGACGGGTAACAATCTCGACGACCATTTAGGTAACGGTGTTGTGATTGAGAATACCTACGGGTCGGTCGTCTCGGGTAATATGATAGAAGAATGCGCGGGCACAGCCATTGTGCTCGACAGGGACTGCTACGGTATCGCGCTTAGTGCTAATGTGATTGCACACAACAGTTCCGGTGGGATAGACCTGCGCGATGCCCACGGCTGCACCGTCAGCGCCAACACATTCACTATTTCCGGCCCGGACGCCCTGAGCATCGGGCCAAACAGCGGGCGCGTTACAGTTACCGGCAATAACTTCTCCAACAGCTACCTCGGTGACGGTAAGGTAAAACGCGGGACAAATGACCTGGTGGCGGCCGGTATGGTTCTCAATGGCACGTCCAACATTACTGTAGTCGGTAATCTGTTTTCGAGCGTTCGGCCGAAGGCGATAACGGTCGAAGGTAAGCCAAGCAAATATATACTATTCGGCGATAATGTTCTGGTCGATGTGGCCAGCGACCATAAGAAATTAGACGCATCGTTAGTCAAAGATAACCTGGAGGCAGTGCGTTAAGGGCGAGGTGGAACTGAGGAGAAAAGGCAAAAATGAAACGAACAAAGATGTTGTCAGTGGGGCTTTTGGTTGGTTTGTGTTTGGGAATTTCAGAGATACAAGCGGTCGAAACGGAGCCAGTGTATCCGGGGAAGCAATGGGCAACTAAAAGACCTGAACAAGTCGGTCTGGATGCAAAGAAACTGAAAGAATTAAGCGATTATGCTGGTGGATTCGGATGTGTGATGCGGTACGGGTATATGGTTTATACCTGGGGCGATGCGAGCAGGCGAAAAGACGTCGCCTCAGCGGCCAAACCTTTTTATGCGCATTTTTTGTTTAAGGCCGTAGAGGATGGCAAAATTTCCAGCCTTGACGAGCGGGTCAACAGGTGGGAACCGCAACTGAACCAGATTAACAAGGATCGGGGCTATAAAGACCGAAATATCAGATGGCGGGACCTTGCGAACCAGATATCATGCTACGGTCTTGCTGAAGCGCCCGGGACGGCCTATGCTTACAACGACTGGCAGATGACGTTGTTCTGGGACACGCTGTTTAAGAAGGTCTATGGCGTCAGCTATGAGACGGTGAACGCTGATGTCCTGCATCCTAAGCTTACCAACTTTCTTCAATGTCAGGACAATCCGACGTTTATGGCCTTCGGTGTCAAGGACAGACCCGGCCGATTGGCGATTTCGCCGCGTGATTTTGCGCGTTTTGGATTGTTGTATTTGCGCAAAGGCAAATGGAAAAATAAGCAATTAGTCAGTCGTGAGCATGCGACAATGGCGGTAGCGAGCCCTCTACCAAATTCGATTCCACGGACGGCTGGTCAAGAGGCAGAGATGATACCGGGACAGCGTTCGATAGGCTCAAAAAGAATCCCGGATAATCAGTGTGACCATGTTGGCAGCTATAGCTGGCTCTGGTGGACTAATGGTGTTGGCCGGGACGGCACACTTCATTGGCCGGATGTACCAGTAGATACATACGGCTGCTTCGGGCATGGCGGGCTGCGTGCTATGGTTGTAATGCCGGGCATGGATCTGATTATTAGCTGGAACGACACCAAGATTCGGGGAAGTGAAATGGAGAACCATGCGCTGAAGCTATTGGTGGAAGCGGTAGCCTTAAATCCGAAAAGAACAACAGGCAGTGAGGCCAAAAAAAGTATAGTCAACGTTGGAGGTCAGGGCAAGGATTTTGGTGATAGAACCGGGATTATGTGGAAATGTATGGAATGGAGTGTAGAGAATGTTTCGTGTTCGGGTAATCCGTTCGATGTTGTGGCAACTGTAACATTTAGCCACGCCGACAGCGGTGAAAAACGTACGACAGAGATGTTCTACGATGGTGCCAAGACCTGGAAGTTTCGCTTTACAGCAACGCAGCCTGGAAAATGGACTTTTGCCACAAAAAGCGATGTTCCAGCATTGAACGGGCACAGGGGGGCCATTACTGTCAGAGAGAATGTTGATCCGAAAATCAAGGGCTTTCTTGCCAACGTCGGCAATAAGTACGCAATCCAGGCGAAAAATGCTTCGGATATAAGAGGATATATTTTCAACATCTATATGGGCGGGGTCAAGTTAAGTGCGTTTCTGGATGACTTTGGCACGGATATGAAACAGGCCGAGAGAAAAGCCAGGACTTATTTGGAGCATGCTCTGTCCGATGGGTTTGAGATTGTATTTGTCCATGTGAATAGCAACTGGTTTAAGTTCGGAGCGAAAAAACATAGTGAGCACGACAGTGAAAATCCGGACCTGTTGACGTTTAGAGTGTTAGAGAAAATTATCAAAACGATACACGCCTCGGGAGGTCGTGTTCATATCTGGGCGTGGGGAGACGAGTCGCGTAAATGGACGCCGAGGGGTGTTCTCGGTGGCATCAATGGGAAGGCAGATAGGCGTTTGCAGCGTTATATTGCGGCGCGGCTTGGTCCTTTGCCCGGCTGGACAATGGGGTATGGGTTCGATTTGCACGAGTGGACGAATGCAGAAGAATTGAATGCATGGGCGGTTTTTCTGCATAAGCATTTTGGCTGGCAGCATTTCTTATGCGCGAGAGGGCAGAGGCTTAAAGGGCCTTTCAACATCAATTCGTATGACGGATTCGGGCGTGGTGTGCCTCTTACTGCAACATCACACGGGCCGGTGGATTATCAAGAGATTGTGGAAGATTTAGATGGGGATTCGACACTGCCCCATCTTTATGAGGAAAGGCACAGCTATAAGCGTTCCGGGTTTAATCTTGATATGGACGGGACGAGGAGATTGCTGTGGTGGGAATCAATGGCTGGTGGGATGGGTGGGTTTTGGGGCTTCTACCCTTCAAGTCCACACCCTTATCCGAATCCTGAGCAACTGCGTACGCATTACACATTCTGGCATACAAAAAAGCGATTTATGTTGGATATGCAAAGGGCTAACAACCTGGCGAGTGGCGGTTATGTGTTGCGGGTTCCTTCAAATACTCATTATATTTTCTACAACGAAAACGCTTTGTCCATTCGTATGAACTTGTCCCGTATGGCAGGTGTGCAGCCGGGAATTGCTGTGGATACGAAAAAGGAATATGACGAGATCGAGATAGGGACACTCAGTAGCAAAGAGCATATTTGGAAGGCGCCTTATCGCTCCGATTGGGCGATTGCCGTGGGCAATTTCGGTGAAGGTAACATGGCCGTGAATTTGCCCAAAGACGCGGTCGAACAAATTGGATCTCGAAGGGGTCAGGTTATTGTTGATGCTGAGCATCCGCAGTGGCTCAAACGCAAGGGCGGCGGGCCTTTCTTCATGTGCGGGCCGGGCGACCCGGAGGATTTTCTTTATCGAGGAAAATTACAGCCGGATGGGACTCGTGACGGTGACCAGATGGAATTGATAGAGAAAATGAAAGGGACCGGTGCCAACTGTATTTACCTGATGGCGGTACGGTCGCACGGCGGCGACGGAGATAAAACGCATAATCCATTTGTGAATAACGACCCGCGTAAAAGCATCAATTTGAAGGTGCTCGCACAGTGGGAAGAGTGGTTTAGAGAAATGGATAGGAACGGCATTGTTATATATTTGTTTTTTTATGACGACAGTGCGCGGCTCTGGAATACGGGCGACAAGATAGGCAAAGCGGAGAGGGATTTTATTCGTACTATAGTTGATGGATTCGAACATCATAGAAATCTGATATGGTGCATCGCAGAGGAATACCAGGAGGCGTTCAGCGCAAGGCGAGTGAAGAATATCGCGGCAGAGATTCGGGCGGCTGACGATTATGACCATGTGATAGCTGTGCACAAGCTCAGCGGACTGGATTTTTCAGAGTTTGCAGATGCTCCGAATCTCGACCAGTTTGCCATCCAATATAATCAGTCAAGTGCCGATGCTCTGCATAATGCTATGGTTAGCACCTTCAAACAGGCAAAAGGCAGATACAATCTTAATATGTCCGAGGCGGCTGAATATGGGACTGGTGAGATTGCGCGCAAAAAGAGCTGGGCGTGCGCGATGGGCGGTGCGTACGTAATGATTCTGGAAATGGATATTGCCACGACAGCGAAGAGCGACCTTAAAGACTGCGGAAGTCTCGTGCGCTTTTTCGAGTCCACCAATTTTAATGAGATGTTACCACACGATGAGTTGAAATTTGCAGGGACAAAGTATGTGTTGGCACAGCCGGGATTAAGTTACATCGCTTATTCCCCGAAGCTGCAAGGCAAAATTGGACTAAAAGATATGAGGCGGGGGACCTATGAATTTCGCTGGCTTGATTGCGTAACTGGAAAAGAAGTTAGACAAGCAAAAGTAAATATCAAGGCCGGTAACAAAAGCTGGCAAAAACCTGGTGGCATCGGTAGAGAATTAGCGGTATATATCAGACGAATCGGGAAATAATGTAGTGAAAAATGAAGGGAGAATGAAGTTCAATGAACGATGTTCAAATCTTTACGACGCCGATTTTAGACGGGATTAAAATCAAGGAATATAAAGGTATTGTGATTACGCGGAATGTCAGGGCCGTCAATATTGTCCGTGACTTCTTTACACATTTTCGCGACATCTTTGGCGGACGCTCAGGATCGTATCAGGAAGTTATGAAGTCGATGCAGGACGACGTTATCGCTGAGGCCAAAGATGAGGCGAGGAAATTGGGCGCAAACGCCATTGTTGGTTTTGCTCTGGACTACGATAACATCGGCTCCAAAAACAAATCGCTTTTGATGGCTTCTGCCAAGGGCACAGCAGTCGTTATAGAGTAGTTAGTAGCAGAGCGTAAAAAGAAAGTTTGCCGCTGGAATGCTAAAACACTTTGGCTCGAATAGCCTTTTGGGCATTGCAAGGCCAGAGGCGTTGGCTTTATCGGCCACGTTTTTTGAGGATTAAGTTTGAAGTTCAAGCCAAATAAGAAAATCGACTATGGGGTCTCGATGTGCTATACTTGACCTGACAGTGTGTTTGTGAGAAGCTTCGCTGGCCCAAATGCTTCAGACTTCGAAAAGCTCGAAAAGATTAGGCGACATGCAGTAAATTTTCTGTGAAAGGAGATTCTCGTGCGAAAGATAACAAGCATTCTAATTATTTTCTCATTCTGTTTAGCTTTACAATCGTGCCGAGAAGATATTGCCGAAATACCTGGTCAACTTACCGATAATCAATATAAAGTGTATTCTGATGCTCTTTTACAATTGAAGCTGTTATCTGAAGGTAAAGACATGCTTGTCATTCGTGAGATGACCACGGTAGGTAGGCAAGAGTTCGATGAAAGGCACAGATCATATTTGAAAAAAAACTTTGGTGAGAAAATAAATGATCATTTGATCAATCAGTTCGGTGCGGTAAATGCCAAACCCGTGACGTTACAAGACAAATTTAGTGATTCTCTTAACATCGTTCTTATTTCCAAGGCGGAAGAAGATAAAATATTCGATCCTATTGATGAAAGTTGGAAAAGGTGGAAAAGGTTTTATTTAAAATATCCGAAATCTACGGGAATTGTTGAACTGTCGAGCCTTGCCTTTGACGTGAGTAAAACAAAGGCACTTCTGTATTATGGAATAATGGGCAACTATAGAGCCGGGGCCGGATATTATGTATTACTTAAAAGAGTAAATGACAAATGGGTTGTTGAGAAGAAAGTAAAATGTTGGATTTCTTGAGAGTAGTTTGTCACCACAAGTTCGGAAAACAAGCTGTTCGTGGCTCATCCACCTTTAGCAGATTCGTCCGAATACAATTCGGTGCTTCAAACGGTTGGATACGTTATCTAAAAATTTTGAGTGTTGTTAAAAAAAGAGATTTGATATACAGGTTTGAACTATTAAAGCAAATGAGGTGATGGTTATGAATAAGCTTTATGAAGAATCGGAAACGGGCTGTTGTCCGAGGTTTAATCCTGAGCCGTGGGATGAAAAAGAGATAACCTTTCAGGATAAGCTATTTGTTAAAGACCATGTCAGAAGTTTTTTTCATATCCCGCTGAATTTCGCAAAAGTGATGGTAAAAAATATGGAAATGATTAAGCAGGCCGATGCTCTTGTGCCGACGCCCGTTATGCTTTCGGATGAGAAATCTCTCTGGGGAGCTGATATCTACATCGCAGTGGCCAAGGAGGTGCCGGGGGCGAAGATGGAAAGAATATCAGGGACTTTTTTGACGAAGGTCTTTGAAGGGCCGTACAAAAATGCCGGGCAGTGGGCAAAAGAAATGAAAGATTATGTCAAATCAAAGGCAAGAGAGATTAAAAAGATGTACTTTTTTTATACCACCTGTCCGAAATGCGCTGAGTTCTACGGCAAGAATTATACCGTCATATTAGCGAAGGTTTAGAAAAATAATTAATCTAACAGCATGCTTCGGAACTCTACACAACCGGCTGACGCAAAATTGGTTCGCACTTTGCAAATACGCGAAACGTTAAGGGAAAATGCCCTTCTTTATAAGGTGATATAAATGCCAATACATAAATGCCCATCAATAGAAGATTTGCAAAAAGCACGAAAGGTCTTTTTGAAGAACGAACCAAGAGACCTTTTTTATCGAATTGCTACTGAGCTTATTGAACTCGCTATTAACGGAAAGACGGAAGTCACCCTATCGGAAGCGTTAGCAGTCCTTCTCCAAACTTGGAATAGAGCTTACTACCAATTCCGCCCTTTTGACAATGAGCACTTTAGCAAAATCGATCATCTTATTGAAAAGTATGCTGAGGAGATAATCACTGATTTCCGTACCCGCTCTATTTTATCTGTTTGTAAACGCGATGAGGATAAGATTTCTAAAATCTTCGGTGTGTTCGAGCAAGTTCTTGGCCCTGTTGGGACAGCGAAATCGCTACATCTTCTCGCTCCACGATTTTTCCCACTTTGGGATCGGGCGATTGCAGAAGCCCATGGTGTTCCTATGGGACCTGTAGGTACAAACGCAGGTCTATATTGGAGTTTTATGGAGATTTCTCGCAAGCAGTGTGAGACGCTGGATGGGACATTACCACAGGAAAATAACCCTTTAAAGCGTATTGATGAGTACAACTATTGTCATTACACCAAACATTGGATTTGATAATCATGATAGGGGCACATCGTTTGACGCGGTTTATACGGTTTGCTATGTTCACCCAAATTGACCTTTGGTCAACTTCGCATACACCGATAACGTTAGATGAAAACAGATTAACAAAAGAAAAAGGAAGGGATTTATAAAATGCCAAGCGCGTGGGTGCATGCAGTAATAGATTTAATCGCTTATGGAAGACCTTATTTCGATCTTCATAAGGAAAAAGATAAACCTCACGAATTCTTGGGTTCAAACCATAGGATTGTAAACCATGATTGGTACCAAGCTTATGGGAAATCTTGGAATTTCTGTGAGCCTTTTCCTTGTTGGATAAAAGAATCTATTCGAATATTAGGAAATGAGGAAGGGGCAGACAAAGCCGAAGAGCAAATGGCATGGGTTGATCATGATTATATCGATAGAATATGGGATAATCTATCGTCTCAGGAGAAAAAATATAGAGAAGGATTTTTTGCATGGATACTATTCAATCCAGGAATCCTTAAAGAATGGGCAGGAGTGGATGTTTTGGGCGGTAGAATACAAAGGCTGATTGACGAGCGTGAAGTATGGGGGTATTATCCTGAGTTAAAACTCGAATATAAAAGGCTATGCAAATATGTAAAGGCTGTAAAAGACAAGGATGAAGTTTTGCAAAATATGATAGAACGCTATGGACAGAAGGAATATATATCTAACTTTAGTTAAGAGGGTGCTTGTGGTTCGCTAAGCTCAGCCAAATGCCTTCGGCACTTCGAAAGAATCGGGGGCATTATCTGAAATTTTTGAGACTGTTGTAAAGGAGAGTCTGTTATGCCTTATATATTTGCTGTAACCATACCTTATACAGCGATAACCATAATTTTTATTGTCTTAGCTACGGCTGTTGGCGCTTTTATAAGAAAAAGGAGCAGAGATAAATGCCTGAAGGATTTTTCGCAGAATATGGTAACGCTGGAAGAGACATCCGGTAAGGCGATATGGGGCAAATTGAGGGTGGAAAATACCGGGCTGGAATTTATTTATCCGGAAAAACACAAAGACGAACAAGGACACGATGAGACAAGCTATATTTTATATAAGTACGAATATCCTAATATTGCGGCTTTGATTCGCTTTCACGATGAGTTAAGTGACGGTAATAAAAAGGAAAGAGAGAAAGAACTAAAAAGGACGTATCATCCGACAGTGCTGCGGAGGTTTAAGAGAAAAATAAAAAATGTTTTCAAAACAGTAAGAGATTCGGTAATGGAGATAGTGAATCTGTTAATCAGTCAGGCTAAAAAAGCTACGCCGGCCGGGGCGGTACTGACTTCTCAGGACAAGTATGTCTCCCAGATGAAGCAGGAGCTGATGGGTTCGGTGGGGACTTCTTTTGAGCCTTTGCTGGAAAGATATATCGGCCATAAGGTTGTGCTTGAGATGATTAAGAGTGATAAGATATTTGAATACTGCGGCGTGCTAAAGGAGTACACGGCGGAGTTTGTCGAGATAATGGACGTTAATTACAAGATTAAGGAAGACCAGCCGGCCAGAACAGCAGACCTTGTTGTGCCTCGCAAATACGGCGTCGTCCGACATCTCGGAGAATAATATCGTATTGCATGATGTAGTATAGTTGAAGAGCAAAATAGCGTACAGCGGATAGGTTTATTGTCCCACCTTGGCGTACTCGGAAGCAAACACAGGATGACGAAGGACTATTTTGTCATAACTATATTGATGGATTGATATTTTACAGAAAATTGTCACCCCGAGCGAAGCCGAGGGGTCTATTAAAACAGATTCCTCGACTCCGCTACGCTCCGCTCGGAATGACAATTCCCAAATCAAACGTGACAGAGCAGTAGGTTGGTTAAAAAGTGATTTTGAAGTCTGTGTGTTTTGGGTCGGGGGGGATTTCCTCGATTCTCGTTTCTTTAAGGTAGCCGGCAAAATATTCTTTAATGTCCTGTATGCAATCATCTACATCATCAGGGCGCCCCTGGGCGAGCATCTCAACGGTGCCGTCCCAAAGGTTGCGGACGAAGCCGGTCAACTGACGGCGACTGGCCGCCCTGCGGGCGGTGAAACGAAAGCCGACACCCTGAACTCGGCCGGCGAAAATTATATGCTTGGCAATCATTTATCGTATTGTGTATTGCGTATATCGTATTGCGTAATCGAACCTATTAGAGTCAGGACACGTATAATAATCCCGCTTAGTTCCTCCTGCAAGTGGCAGCAGCAGAATAAATTAAGGTTCACCGGGGGCGGTAAGTTGAGTATAATCCAATTGGTTTGTAATATTAGAAATTGATTATGGCGAAAAAGACAAAGAAACAAATAGAAAGAGATGAGCTGATAAATCTGCTTACCACGCTTGTGGCGGGTGAGTTTTCGCTTCAGGAAGTGCTGGATAAGTTAGCTGAGGCGGCGGTGAAGATTGTCGGGGTTAAGGCCTGCTCGATTCGGCTGCTGGACGAAGAGGCCGGCGATTTGAAGATGCGAAGCACCTACGGACTCAGTGAAGAATACCGCAATAAAGGCGTGGTCTCGAAAAATGATACCGTGGTTAAAGCCGCTTTTGCAGGCCAGGCGGTTGTGCTGGACGATATGCGTCTCGATGACAGGGTCAAATATAAAGAGGCAACAATCAAGGAGGGTCTTGTCAGCCAGCTTACCGTTGCGATGCAGTTCAAAGGCCGGGCGATTGGTGTGCTTCGGCTTTACAGTCCGAGACCTAAGCGCTTTTACGAAGATGATATTAACCTTGCCAGGGCGGTTGCTTCTCAGTGCGCGGTGGCGATAACGAACGCCAGGTTGTATGCAGAGGCGATTGAAGGCGCACGTATGGCCGAGCAAATGCGGTTGGCAGGGCTTATTCAGCGAAAGATGATTCCGGAAAGGCCTCCGCAGATACCGGGGCTGGATATAGCGGCTGCGTATATTCCATGCTTTGATGTGGGCGGTGACTTTTATGATTTTCTTAGAGTAAGTGACAGTTGCATTGTGGTGGCGATTGCCGATGTGATGGGTAAAGGGATGCCGGCTGCGCTTATGATGAGCTGTTTTAGAAGTGCCGTGCGGGCTTATGCAGATATCGAAGGCGGGGGCAAGGCCATAGAGGCAATTACGAATAAGCTCAATAAGATGATATGCGGCGAGTGCCGTAACGGGGAGTTTATCACGTTTTTTTACGCAGTTATCGACGCTGGAAAAGGGACTATAACCTACTGCAATTGCGGGCATGAGCCGACGGTGCTGATAAGAGACGGGCAGATTATAGACCTGGAAAAGGGCGGACTCGTACTCGGAGTCGATGCGCAGGCGGAATATGAGATTGAAACCGTTGAGTTTAAAGCCGGTGACAGTCTGCTGTTTTATACCGATGGGCTGATTGACGCAGCCAACTTTGATGGCGAATTATGGGGGAAGGAAGGAATGCTTGAGGCCGCAAAGAAGTTTACCGCAGGTTCGGCAGAGCAGATGATTAAAAATATACTCGGATACAGAAGGCGGTTTGTGGGACTTGCAAGGCAGATTGATGATACGAGTATTATAGTTGTCAAAGCTGAAAAAAATCAAAAAGCAGAACGGTGTCTGGAAAGGTTGAGAAATGAATAGACTTATATTTATATTAGGACTGGTAAAGAAATTAGGTTTCGTTTTTGGCTGAGCGAGGACAAGGCTGGCAAGGAAGCAAAACGCAGGCCTACTGGTTGGTAGTCCGAGTTTTGCTGACACCGCCAGCCGAAGCCGCAGCCAGCCAAAAATGGAAGATAATTTATTTACAAGTCCTTAGTATGCGGCGTCGTAATGTTTGCAGCTTGTAGTATAAATCAGTCGAACCAAAAAATTGGGAGAAATAGTATGCTGAAATTTGACCATGTTGGTCTGGTTACGGATCAGAAGCATCAGGGCGAAGATTTTGTTGCAGCGACGCGTGTATGGGTAACCAATCCTAACGAACACCCATTCAGAATAGAGTGGCTAAGATTTGAGCTGGACTCACCTGTTGAGGGTCCTGTCCGCACCCAGCCGCACATAGCCTTTTCGGTTCCCGATTTGGCGCAAGCCAGTAAGGGTATGGAGGTGCTTATAGAGCCTTTCGACGTTGGATTTGCTGTCGTTGGTTTTTATAAAACCCAAGACGGTGCGGTTGTAGAGTTAATGGAGTATAAAGAGAACGCCGAATGGAAACCTCAATGAGATGGCGGATTTGGTTATTACAATTGATGGTCCTGCGGGCAGCGGCAAAAGTACCGCGGCTCGGCTTCTGGCCCGGAAGTTAGGGGCGAGCTTTCTCGATACCGGTGCGATGTATCGGGCTGTAACGTTGGCTGCGATGCAGGCCGAGGTCGATATGAGCGACGAAGACAAACTGCTCGGCGTTATGGAAACGAGCGAATTTCAATTCTCTCTCAGGGATGACAAAATGGTGGTCTGTATCAACGGGATTGATGTTACCGAGCAAATACGCCAGCCGCAGATAACAGCTAATGCGCGGCATATTGCCTCTTCGCCAAAAGCGCGGGAGAAATTAGTGCAAATGCAAAGGCAATTCGCGGCAGGCCGGCAAAAAATAGTGACCGAAGGAAGAGACCAGGGCACGGTGGCGTTCAGCGATGCTGATATAAAATTTTATCTGATGGCTGATTCCATCGAGAGGGCGAGAAGGAGACAAGCTGAGCTGCGGGCCAAAGGCAGCGATGAAAGCCTTGAGCAAATACAAAAGGCCATCGAAGAAAGAGATAAAAGCGACGAGAACAGAACAGTCGGGCCATTAAGACCGGCCGAAGATGCCATTGTTGTTGACACGACCGATTTGAGTATCGAAGAGGTTGTGGAAAAGCTTTTGTGTTATGTGAAAGAAAAATGCTTAAGGAAAAACTAAAGGCAGCATGGTTCTGGTACGCGCGCTGGATTTGCAAAGTTTTTTGCATTTTATTTTTTCGGGTGCGTACCTACGGCAGAGAAAATGTCCCTGATAAAGGTGCTTTTGTATTAGTCAGTAACCACCAGAGCTATCTTGACCCGATATTTTGTGTGGGGCCCTTGAAGAGGCCTTCGAGCTTTGTTGCGCGTGATTCGCTTTTTTCCAATTGGTTCTTCGGCCCGCTGATTTCTTCGGTGAATGCGATACCGGTAAAACAGGGCGAAGCGGACATATCCGCGGTGAGGAAGGTCATCGGCAAACTCAAAAAAGGTAAGGGAGTCTGTCTTTTTCCGGAAGGGACTCGTACGTACGATGGTAAGATTGCGCCATTGAAGCCGGGCCTTGGCCTTTTGTGCAGACGCGGAGGGGCGGCGGTTGTGCCGGTTGTGATTGACGGCGCCTTTGAGTGTTGGCCGAGGCATAAGAAGCTGTTTTCGCCAGGCTCGATTTCGGTCTGCTACGGCAAAGCGATAACGGCTGAGCAGGCAAAGAATATGGGCGATGAGAAACTGGCGGAACTCTTAACCGATACCCTGCGTCAGATGCAAACAAAAAGCCGAGTAAAACAGGGCAAAAAACCGTATGACTATTGACTAATCAATAATATTGTCATCCCCGTGAAGCCTGTCCCCGTGAAGCATGTCCTCGACTCCGATCGGGGAACGGGGAGCGGGTACCTTAATCACTAATCATTGCCAACTGCCAGCCAGAAAAGGTAGGGTGTGCATTGCACACCGTTTGGATAATCCACTAATTCTCTAATCAACTAATCACTAATCAATTGCCACCTGCCAGCCAGTTTTCTGCAAGGATTTCAAGGTCGGCTTTATCGACTTGCCGGTTCCGGCTTACGGTGTCGGCCGATACAGACGAATATCATCAAAAAAGACTAAACCTGAACCGCCGGCCTGCAGATTGTTCTTATCGCCGAAACCAATAGCAATCGTATTGACATTGGCAAGGTTCACGCCCTGTGCTGCAAACTCCTGTAGGTCGATAGTCCATTCCGTCCATTCCTCTATCAATGCCGCGTCGGGATTATCGTGATAGACTGTCGCACTGCCGTTGAGAGCCACATACATACGCTCAGCAGCATTAGAGGCATCACCGTAGAACCACAGTGACAATACTCCTACACCTTCTTCGGTCCAATCACGTGGATAAACCAACGTTATGCTTACCTCAGAGTACATGAAATTGTTGTCGTAGGAAACCGGCATCGATTGACCGCCGCCGTGAACAATATTTGTCTCGGCAAAAGGAGGATCAGCATAACCTGCCATAGAGCCGTTCGTCGGGACTTCCCATCCATCTATCCACGTATCAAATATCCTGTCAGGTTCGTAATCGTTGTAATCTTCAAAATCGTCTATCCCAATGAAGTCGGTTACTGTGAAAGTCCATACGTTTCCTTTGCTGATTGTCGCGTCGGTATTATACTCATCGATACGCCAGTAGTAAGGCCCGCCGCCCCATTCAACTTCAGGTGGAGTGTAAATGGTAACACCCTGTCGGCCTCGATATATACCGGTCGTATCGGTTGCATTGGCATCGGCAACGGCGTCTCTATCGGTGCCGAAGTAAACATCGTGCTGAGATGCATTATCTCCCGGCGACCAGTTGAAGGGCGTTGCATCCCTGATGTACAGTGTTGAGCCATGAGTCGGGTTCGGATCCCAGGCAAGTAATGGGTCACCTCGCATAGCCAGCGTAATCTCTTCGACCGTCAGCACCTTATCATAGATGCGGATATCGTCCATAAGACCATGGTAATGCCTCGTCGTGCCACCGTCCCAGGCACCGATGATCATAGGACCTAAATACGGTGTACCGGTTCCACCTGAGCCTGTATTTTCCAACACGCCGTTAATGTAGAGCTTCGAGGCATTTCCGCCGGTGGTGGTAACCGTTAGCGCACAATGATACCATTGGTCTGCCTGTAAAACAGTAGTTGATTCTACACCCGGGCCGCTGTTTATATCAGCGTTGATTATACTGGTGGTATTCCTTAAATGGACGTGAAGGGAACCGGCGTTCCAGGCATCGTTGTGCAACACTGCGTAGAAACCGCTCGAATACGGTATGTCTCGAGGATAAATCCACATTGTTAGCGAGAAGGTTCCCGACACAAGTTGGCCATCAACGTCAATGTAATCAGTTGAGCCGTCAAAGTCCAGCGCATCACCGTTATATCCAGGCACAAAGTCTGGCGTACCACCGATTGTACCATGGTGGTTATGGCCGGACCCGTCCAGAGCAGTATTTCCAGAACCTTCATCGAGCTTCCACCAAGCGATAAGATTGGGGTCAGTGATGGGTATAAATGGTAAGGTTTTGAAACTCCAGACATCGCCTTTATGTGTAGTGACAGCATCAAACTCATCGATACGCCAGTAGTAGGTCTTGTCTAACTCAAGGGTGCCGGGAGTATAGCTTGTAGCTGCCTGAGGCAGACCTACAACGGCACTGTTGACATCGTCAAAATTTTCGCCGAAGTACACATAGTGTAATCGTGCACCGAGACCGGGTGTCCAGCTAAGCGTCACATCCGGAAGCACATATTTGACGCCGTCGGCCGGGACGGGGTCATAGGCTTTGTTGGGTTGAATCCAGAAGCTCCAGACAGGACCCTTCCACGGGCTGTTGGGATCGGCTTCATTGACCTCATCGATCCGCCAATAGTAAGTCGTTCCGGGAACAAGGCCGCCCGGAACAGGAAATCCCGGAAAGCCCACAATCAGAGACGGTGCGGCCTGATTGCCCGCGAACGTTCCCTCGGCGCCGTCGTTGACATCGTCGAAATTATCGCCGATATACACATCGTGCGAGACGGCGAAATCACCCGGCTTCCATTGCAGCATGTACCATGTGGTATCAAGCATACTGCCATTCTCCGGATCAGGGTTGGCGGCCTCCGGGTAGGGTTCGTCCGTCGTCAGGCGGACATCATCGATCCATGCGTGATAATGAACATTTGAGCCCTCGTAACGATCTCCCCGGAACTCGATCGTATACTCGCCCGTTACGGTCGGCACAAACCTGAACACAACATGTTCCGCGACAGCGTCAGTCCAATCAGTTTCATAGTCGTCCAACAACGAGATATCATCCGCACCGGAAAGATCCACGTCAATACGAGGATTCCCGCTTTCCCCCCACACGTAGAACGACAGTTCATAGGGCACTCCCTCCTTCAAATTCAGACCACCCTGCGAGAGAACATCAACTCCCTCATGCTCGAAACTGGCATCCAGAACCACGGCATAGTCGCCATCCGGCATTATATCGGCTCCCCCATCAGTCACGTGCCAGATTCGTTCAGTACGGTCCCAGCCATCCATATCTTCGTACCCCCACGCACCTGCAGCAAACCAAAGCGTGCCCAGTTCGGTACCCCGACTCTGACCCGGATCACTTGCCGGACTTTCGAAGCTGCCGTTCTCGATCAGATTTGCGCTTGTGAGTCCAGCCATTGAAATGACACTTAACATTACAAGCCATACATATCGAATTCTCTTACTATACATGATAATACTCCTCAAATAAGGTTAAATTGAAGCGACCGATGACAGTCTTGCCTCTGGTCCATTCTGTCCATGTCTGACCAGGACAATTTCTTGCGATTTGTCATTACTTCCTTCCTTTAAAACCTAATATTAGCCGTTAATTGAAATGTAAAAAACTTAACTGCGAAGCACCTGTACTCGCGTTACCGCACCTGTGCCTGCGTTACCGACAGGTGCAGGCAGGTGCGAGCACGAAGTGTCCTCTACAACACCGTACCTCACATAATAGCTCCTCCTTTATCGGAAAACTATAAGGATACCACACCTCAGAGGACCAAAATCCACACATACCCGCCTACGCGGGCACAAGCTTTACCTACTCTATTTGTACCAAATTAGCCACCTTCCCGTCAAGAAAAAACCAAGTTTTTTTTGCTGCGGTCTTTTTTCTATATAGTATTAAATTTCATTGCAAAATCTGCTGATTACGAATAATCTAAGCGCAAATTTTTCAGGTTTATTCGCTGTTAGGAGTAATTTGCAGGTCCGGACTTCCAATGGGCTTGGTGTAGTGGCCACGCTGCTATAAGTCAATTACTTATTGAATTTTAACTATGTCGAAAGGAGGCATAAAATGGACTCAAATCGTATTGAAAGTAACATTTCCGCACCAAAAACGTAACACAGCAGAGTACAACTTTTGACGCGCCTGTCAGAAGTCAGTTCTGTCCTCTGTCCTCTGTTCTCTGTCCTCTGTTCTTTGTTCATCTGCTCGGCTGTATAAATCAGGTATGGGTCGTTAGGCTCTCCGCTGCCGCCGTCATATTGTGCTTGAGCCGGCAAGCCGGAAAAGTACAGCATCACCAGGAATAGAGAAATTGCCCACTGGATTTTTCGTTTTTGTACTCCCACCATTTTTTTCCCTCCATTCCCCATATTTATATAACAGGTTACTAAACGGCTTTTCCCATTATCGCTGATATGTAGTATACCACACGCCCAGACTCGGCGTCAAGTAAAGATTAGGTCAATTGCGAGCTGTCAGATGTCGGTTGTCCGATGTCTGAAATCTGACGTTGGAAGTCGGAAGTCAGGTCGGCCGTTCATGAGTTTTTAGTCATGAGTTTTTAGTATTTAAACTTGGAGTTTTTTAAATGTCACATACGTAAAGCGCGTACGCGCTTTACGTATAAGCATTTTCCCCACAATTGATTGTTATCGAACAATGAATACAAAATATCGAATAGCGAATGTCCAATTATGGAGCGAAAAGTGTGAGAATTTTGAATGGAATTGAGAATGCAGATTTCACTTGATTTCTAATAATATATGTGGTATAATATACAGTTGACTAAGATGAATGGTCGCTTCAATGAATAGTCAATATCGAAGATCCGGCCTTCCTTGGACGGAGCAAATCAGAAAGGGGAATTCCCAATGTCGAAGTTCCGGCCTTCCTTGGACGGGGCCACCAAAGCCCAAATTTTATCCCGTGAGATGGCGCATGCCTATCTCAGCGGGACCACCATCGCCAACCGACGTAATGCCCGAAAATCGACCAGCCAACGCACTCTGTCGATGAGTCTCGGCCTGGCTACGGCGAAGCGCTTCGCCAAGACGAGCGCGCCGGGAGACTTAATTATGCAAAACAAACCCAATTTCGCAAAGGCCTAAATAAATGCAAGCTCACTTCTAATAAAGGATTATGAAAATAGATGGCTGCCCAGAGTCAGGAAAAGCAAACCCAATCAAAGCCAATTTTAAAAAGAATGAATGTAAACTTTTGTGCTACTTAGATTTATTCGTTGCTGATAAGGTCTTGTTGCATAAAAAGTTATGTTAATTATGTTAAATTCGAAATCAGAATATGGATACATACGTGCGTCATCCGGCGCCGCATCGACGGACTTCTAACAGGCGTATCGAAATCCGAGCCTTGGCTTTTTAGCCTCCTGGAGGACAAGCTGTCATTTCATTGTTGGGCTTGTAGAGGATTTTCGGTTCCGCACAGCAGTGCACGGCCGCACATACCACACGAAAAAAAGGCCGGCTTATAAAGAACCGGCCTTTTTCACCCATATCAAAATACCAGCAGTCCTAAAATTCATACTTGACGCCCAGGGTAAACCATGTCTCGTCCTTATCATCATTGATGGTCTTGTCCATTGTTACCTGGTGATAAACCCCCGGAGTAAGAGTTACATTCTCGGCTAATTCAAAGTCTGTTGCGATACCGAAGACCGCATTTGACCAGTCATGGTCCACATTTTGGCCGACCGGCCCGACGCCATCGTTGTAAACAACCTCTGAGTGCAGTCTCAAAACCTGCTCGGGGACATCAGGCAGAAACCCCTCTATGGGTAAGCCGTAGTCGAGCATAAAGATGTGCGCATAGCCCGAAGCAGTTCCTCCAAATCCAGGCGCTGGCACTCGAGAAGACTTGGAACCAGCATAGGAACCGCTTTCAGACGGCCACATCTTGACCAGAACATACGTAGGAACAACTCCTGCGGGACAGATCTCGGGCCAGGAAAGAACGGCATGTATTTCCTGCAGACTAGACATTGGAGCCATCCTGCTTCCCTCTGTGGGCTGGTCTGGGAAGTTATAATACATCCAACCGAGCCTGTAATTGGTGGCGTAAGATTCATCGCCAAATAGCTGATTCTGGTAATACAAAGTGTAGTCCCAATACTCGACGTTCTCGAATTCGTCTGAGTTGGCCCTGTGTCCCATAGCGCTGATACCAAAGCCCGTGCCAAACAAATCTAGATTAACCGATGGCTGAATTGCGCTCTTATCGTCGTAAATATCGAAGCCACGCCAGATATACTTACTCAGGTAAGTTACTTCGACCGCTCCATGCAGTTCGTCCTGAGCCTGCACCAGAGCAGTTGCCGCCATTAAAACAATGGCAGCCAACAATACTTTCTGTTTCATAATAATCTCCTTCAAAAAACCACATTTCCCAATAAAACCCTGCTACAATCTTATATTCATAAACTCCATAAAAGACCTACCATTTGCCGCTCTTTCTCTTTTCCGCCTTAGGCAGCTTTTCAAGGTCTTGGAGATACTTTTGTAGCTCTTCTTCCGGGAGCTCGTAATCAACAAGTTCCCCGGACAGGAAAGCGTCGTAACCACTAAGGTCCATCAGGCCATGGCCGCTGTAGTTAAACAGAATGACTTTTTCTTTGCCTTCTTCCTTTGCCTTCTTGGCTTCCTCAATAACGGCAGCAAGAGCCTGACTGGTTTCCGGTGCAGCGATAGCCCCCTCCGTTTTAACCCATGTCATAGCTGCATTATATGAATCCAGTTGATGGTATGCCCTTGGTTCCAACAGACCTTCCACGATTGCCTGGCAAACCAGTGGTGCCATGCCATGATATCGCAGTCCGCCGGCGTGAATTGGGGGTGGTATAAAAGCATGTCCGAGCGTGTACATTGCCAAAAGTGGTGTCGTACAAGCTGTGTCTCCAAAATCATAAGCAAAAGGTGCACGGGTCATAGTTGGGCAGGCCGTCGGCTCAACCGGTACGATTTTAATATCGGCACCATTGATTTTATCAGCAACAAACGGGAAAGACAAACCTGCAAAATTACTGCCACCCCCGGCACAACCAATAACGATGTCCGGCAGTTTCTCCCCAGCCATCTCCAACTGCTTCTTCGCCTCAAGACCAATTATTGTCTGATGCAGCAGGACATGATTCAACACACTGCCTAACGAATAACGGGTCGTACCGGACGTATCGGTTACAGCTTCTTCAATGGCTTCACTTATAGCTATGCCCAGACTGCCCGGCGTATCGGGCATCTCTTCCAAGACCTTTCTGCCGGCATTAGTCTCATTGCTGGGGCTGGCAACGCAGTTAGCGCCCCAGACCTGCATCATAATCTTCCGGAAAGGCTTTTGGTCGAAACTAATCCTTACCATAAAGACCTTGCATTCAAGCCCGAGTAACTGACAGGCAAAGGCAAGAGCGCTGCCCCATTGGCCGGCACCAGTCTCAGTCGTGAGCTTCTTGATGCCAAATTCCTTGTTGTACCAGGCCTGTGCAACCGCGGTATTGGGCTTGTGGCTTCCCGGCGGACTGTAGCTCTCATCCTTGTAATAAATACGCGCAGGGGTCTCCAAATACTTCTCCAGATACACAGCCCTCTTCAAAGGCGCTGGCCGCCAGCGGTACAAAATATTGAGAATATCTTCCGGGATGTCTATCCAGCGTTCGGCACTGACCTCCTGCTCTATCAGATTCATCGGAAACACCGGGGCAAGCATATCCGGCGTGATGGGTTTGCCATCAGGCCCAAGAGGGGGCAAAAGCGGTGTAGGCAAATCTGCCGCCAGATTATACCATTGTCGAGGAATATCACTTTCTTTCAGTTGGATTTTCTGCTCCATTGCTTAACCTCCAAAAACAAGCATATCAATACTGAAAACACAGGAAAGGCAGAATATAGTATGACAAGAGCCACACGTCAAATAAATTTTGGAAGTTTTTCCCAGATATGGGACAAACTTAACGCTCCACGCTTCCCTGTTTTTCCGCAAATTCTTTTTTGAACACATCCCAAAGGGGATTATCGCGCCGCCGGATAAGCTCTTCATGCCCTTTTCCCTGCTCGCGGGCTTCCCAGTACTTCCAGCCCAACTTCTCGACACCCAACTCGTAGTCCATCCCGTCCCAATCAGGTGACCGGTACGAATAAAAGGCCCAGTGCCAACGGTGCTCGTTAAAAATGGCGACCAAATCGCTTAAGTATTCCCTGGCACCACCGACACGCCGGTCGCATCCAAACTCCCCGACTACAATTGCTTCCGGCGGTATGTTGTACCGCTTTGCCCACTCGATTACCGGCCTTATACAGCGGCGCAAATCGGCGGATGTCCATTGTTTAGTCTCTGACGACCATCCGACCGGCATTGCATTAGGATATGAGAAGCGCCCCTTGTTAACGCGATAGGTCGTGTAGTTCCACGGAGTGTAAAAATGAAACGAATAGAGAATCCTATCGTCCTTCACCGGCTCCAGATAGCCAAAACCCTCAGGCCCCGCGTGAAACCAGCAATCAAGAAAAATCGGGGTCTGTGGATCG
>Ga0209979_1001752_pt1 | contig 22624 bp, 25 predicted proteins | sample AnhtaG_FD_183114 | JGI IMG/M metagenome (GOLD analysis project Ga0209979, IMG submission 183114) | Deep subsurface microbial communities from Anholt, Denmark to uncover new lineages of life (NeLLi) - Anholt_01485 metaG (SPAdes) (version 2) | ecosystem: Environmental > Aquatic > Marine > Oceanic...
TGAATTTGGAAATAAAAAGGATAAAATCAATAGAAGAATTAACTCACCAGTGGTAGTATAAAAGCCAGCATTTGAGTGGTTCGGGGCGAATGGCGGAGGCAGTTCACCTAGCGTATACCTTAAAAACCCAGAGGATATAGCACTAGTTTTAGCAAATGTCGAAGATAATTCAATTAATGTAGATCTTACATTTAAAAAGAAAATCAAAGTTATTTAAATACAAAAGCTTGGTATAATGCCGGGCTTTTTGCATTGGATAAAGATTTAAATAGGAAACCCTATAATGAGGAAGGATAACTTAAGAGATAATAGAGAAAATGTAAGTAGAAAATTTGGACTGTCTGCCAGCGTCTCCACCAGCTCCTCAAACAATAAAGAATACAATTATATCCCATCAGATAGGTTTTATACTTTAAAAGAAGAGACAACCTTAAGGTTTTACCAGGTTCCAAAAGCACTTTTTAAAAACCCTAAATATAAAGGACTCTCTCTTGGTCCTAAGCTTATGTATTCAATATTAAGAGATAGGCTGGATCTGTCTATAAAAAACAACTGGAAAGATGAAAAAGGATTTATATATTTAGTTTTTAGTGTAGAAGAGCTTATGAATCTTATAGAGATGTCTAATAAGATTATTATTAAATATAAAAAAAGGCTTGCTAAATATGGTTTGATTTTTGAAAAAAGATTGGGGCAAGGTAAAGCAAATAGAATATATATACTTAAGCCTGAATTATCAGAATTTCAGAAGTGTAGGAAATACATTTCTAGAAGTGGCAAAAATACACCTCTAGAAGTGCCGAAAGTACACCCTAGTGATACTGACGTTAATGAAACTAATTCAAATAACGTTAATAGAACCAGTAGGGAAGAGGTTGTGGAAAACTCTGAAAGTGAGATAAAGAAATATCCTGGACCAAAAAGATATAGATCCAGGGAAAAGGAGCAACTAGCTAAAGAAATAGCAGAAGAGCTTGAAGATGACCACAGTCTGGGAGCATTTAGAACTATAGTTGATAAGATTTCTGAACAGCAGATAAGAATATTTTTAAGTATAATCAAGGATACTTATCTTACTGGGAAAATCAAAAAGAATAGGGGTGCAATGTTAATATCACTTGCTAAAGCTTACGCTGAAAAAAATAATATAAATCTCAATTTCAGGTAATCCTACTACATAATATAAATTTTAAAGAAAAAGGGTAGATATGATAAAGACTATATTATAAAAGTTATAAGAATTAATCATAAGAATTAACCAAAAGTATATTGTACTATAAGTAGCCCAAAGACATCGGGACACTAAAGTTACTCCTGGGCCATTTTGATATAATCACAACACTACCTATGTTACCTTAGCAAATATAGATGTAGAAAACGGCATGAAATCATTCAAAGGCTTTTTATAAATTGCTTTTTAGTGTTAAAATTTTCCGCATAGAGTGAAGAAATGAAAAACATTTAGAAAGAAGTTAATCTTAAAATTAAAAAGGAAATAATTAAGCCGATAGGAGATATAAAAATGGAAATATCTGATGTGGAAAAGATGAAAGCAAATAAAGATGTTGAAGGATTGATCGAGGCTTTAAAGGATAAAGATTACGCTGTCCGAGAGAGGGCAGCATGGGGGCTCTTGAAATGATAGCTTGGCAACCTAAGGATGATGTTGAGAAAGCTTATTACTTAATTGCAAAAAAACATTGGGACGAGTTGGTGAAACTTGGAGAACCAGCTGTAGAACCTCTTATCGAGGCTTTAAAGGATGAAGATAGAGATGTCCGAATGTTGTGCGAAATTTGTTGAGAGTCGAGAGAGGATTAAAAATATGAGGAATCAAAAATTAGCAAGCTATGGGTTAGCAATATTATCAGGCATTTTGCTTTTGCTTAGTTTTCCACCTTTTAATTTAGGGAGTATTTTGGCTTGGGTAGCCCTAGTGCCATTGCTGGTAGCCATATATAACGAGAAAAATCTAAAAAGAATTGGTAGATTGACGATTGTTTCTTGTATTTTAGGTTTTTTTCTAATGGTCGTTTGGTTACAGTCTGAGTTTATTCATTTTCTTCCAGCTTCACTTTATCTAATTTCTTGGCTCATAGGTATTGGCATTTCAATTATGCTAGCTTGGATTTATGCTGAATTCCCGAGAGTATATTGGAAACCCAGGGAATTTCCCACCATAAAGCTGCAGTATCTACCTCCAATATTGTAAATATTCATTCTTCCAATAGTTTGGACAGCTTTTCAATTTCTGATAATGAACATACCAATAGTTATGAAAGTTGGAGGAGCATTTGGATTCTTCTCAATAGCAAAAACTCAGTGGCTAAATCCACCAATTTTACAATTAGCGTCTTTTACTGGCATGTATGGAGTAACTTTCCTTATTCTGCTGGTTAACTGCGCTATTGCCTATGGGATAATTCATTATAAAGAAACCAAAAGGATATCTAAGCAAGCAATTGCCGTCTTATTAGTATTTGGGGTGATATTTGTAGGTGGCTGGGTTAGTATCCCGGAACCTGTTCCTGGAGACATTACCGTAGCTATTATTCAAGTGCCACCAAGTGAAAATGTTGAAGATCTTTATATTAATCTGAGTGAAGATGCCCTAAAATATGATCCACAAATAATTATCTGGGCGCCCACAAGCATAGAAGAATCACTAGTTCCATCATATACAAACTTTAGTAAGAGACATAATGTTTATTTAATGGATCCGCTAGTTTCTCCAGATGGAGAGATTCAGAGTCGTGATTTTGCTTATCATTATTTAAAAACATTTGATGGAGTTATCCCTCCAAATTTGGATAAAATTTTCCCAGAAATTTATCCCTATGAGACAGAGTTTGGAAAGATTGGCTATCTACTTTGCCAGGAAGGTGCCTGTCCCATTCCAGCAAGAAATATTGTTAGAAACGGGGCAGACATGATTGCCACCACTACAGCTACTTACGGTTTTGCTGTCCCTGGACTTTTTGGAGGTAATGCAGTTTATAGAGCAGTCGAGAATAGAGTACCCGTTGCACTATATTTATGGAGCAGGGCAGGCTCAATCATAGTTGATCCGTATGGTAGGGTAGTAGATGATATAGCTCCAGAACCTGAGATAGTGGCTGGTAAAATATCTTTTGCTGGTGGAACCACATTTTATACCAAGTACGGAGATGTATTTGGCTGGACCATTTTACTACTTTTTGTAGCTTTGTGGGTTTATAATTTCTACTTAAAAAGAAAAAGCCCGTTTAAGTATTGTATTCGCTGCAATGCCAAACTAAAGAAAGATGTTAAAACTTGCGATCAATGTGGTAAAAAAGCAGATAGAGGAATACTAGGAAGATTGGGGAACATAATCCCGCCATAGAATAAACAAATACTCGCCAAACTCTCGGGATGTTTCGTATTTCTCGGTGCTCTCGCACTTGCACAACAGTGGATAGAAGGGAAATGTGAGATTCCCCCAAATTGCCTTCGGCAACTTAGAGCTGAATTAGACTCAAGGTAAAAAACCAGCAATACAAGAGGGTCTTTTGACCCTCTTTTTTATTTCCGTTTCTTCTCCGCTCGGACTTTTCTAATTACTTTCCTCCAGCGCCTGAACAGATAGCAAATCCTCCATCAGCCCTGATTGAACAGGACAAACTGCCACCTGAGGCAAATTATCCCTCCTTGTTACCTCTAATAGGCAGGTTAATTTGAAAGCAGAACTTTAAAAACAAGGAGGCGTTGAAATGCACAGCAGTTCTTATTTCAAATCAAACTTTCATCTCTAACTCAAACTTAAGATAATTGGTAGACCATTGTACACGGTCTTTCAAGGATTAATTTCTGCCGGCTGGTTCCAATTAGGAAAATGGAAATCAAAATATATTTAAAAGGCTAAGCAAAATGAGAAATTAAGAGTTTAGCCTTTTTATATTGACCCCGTTAGAAATTTGGAGATAATCAGGGAGCAAATAGAAAATGCCTAAAATTTCTAACGGGGTTGACAAAATTTTCCAATCAAGATAATTTAAATATGCTGCTCATTGAAAATAAGATATAGAGAGGTTAAGATGAATTTAGAAAAAGGTCGAAATAAAAAAGGAGGGAAGCATGAAAACAAAGATAGACGACATAGAGTTATACTATGAGTTACATGGAGTAGGTAAACCGATTGTTTTTTCTCATGCATGGTTAGACGACTGTTCTATATGGAATTCCCAGGTTAAGCATTTCCCTAAAAACTATACTGTCATATTATATGACCTTAGAGGACATGGCAGGTCAGATAAGCCGAAGGTTGGAGAAGGAAATTATTCTGTGCAAGCACTATCAAATGAACTGTACGCTCTCATACAGAAATTGAACTTGGAAAAGCCCATACTTGTTGGTTATTCGCTGGGGGGATATGCTGCAATACTACTTGCTTTAGAACATCCTGAAAAGATCTCTAAACTAGTTTTAGTGGGCGCAACTGCTAAAATGGCTCTTCCTACATCAGTTAAGTTAGTTACCGGGGTTTTCAGGGCTTTTATGAGTTACGAAACATATTTGCGGATATCGTGCAAATACAGGTTCTACAAACCGTCAAAGCAAATTGTTGACGAACAGTTTGCTAGAGCATTAAAAGTTGACAAGGCTGTAGCGTCTGAATGCTGGAAAGAATTAACTGAAAACTATGATGTCAGAGAGAAGGTCTCCAAAATAGAAGTACCAACACTGATCATTGTGGGTGAAAAAGACAAAGTAAACCTCGAAGCAAGCCGATACCTGAATAGAGAAATCAAAGGTTCAGAATTGCGAATTGTGTCAGGCAGTGGGCACACAGTTATGGTTGAGAAAACCAAGGAATTTAATCAAATCCTAGAAGAGTTTATTAGATAGAGGGGAAATTATCGTAATCACCACGCTCAAACGAATGGGAGAAAGCAAACAAAGCACTTCATGCTATTTCCTTATTAAGAAAGTCGAAAGTCTGGGGTGAAGAGAATGGAGAATAGATAACATTTCTTCGCCGGCAGCGTATAACGCGGTGTAAAAGACTCCGCTTCGCTCTGCCCAAATTGCCTTCAGCAACTTCTTTTATCCGTAAAACGATGGCAGCAGAGGCTCTTGTAAAGATAGGCAAACCAGCCGTAGAACCTCTAATTAAGGCTTTAAAGGATGAAGATTCAAGTGTCCGAAGTAGTGCAACAATTGCTCTTGGGGAGATAGGAGACGAGAGAGCTGTAGAACCTCTAACTGAGGTTTTAAAGGATAAAGTTTGGCATGTCCGAAATAATGCAGTATTGGCTCTTGGGGAAATAGGAGACAGCCGGACTGTAGAACCTCTGATTAAGGCTTTAAAGGATAAAGTTTGGCATGTCCGAAGTAATGCAGCAGAGGCTCTTGGGAAGATAGGAGACAGCCGAGCAGTAGAACCACTAAATGAAGCTTTAGAGGATGAAGATAGGCAATTCCGATTGTGTGCACTAGATGCTCTTGGGGAGATAGGAGGGAGCGCAGCAGAATCTCTAATTGAGGCTCTAAAGAATGAAGATAGCTATGTCCGATGGGGGGCAGCAGGGGCTCTTGGGAAGATAGGAAACAGCAGGGCTGTAGAACCACTAAATGAAGCTTTGAAGGACAAAGACAGCGATGTCAGAGAAGCTGCAAAAAACGCTTTAAAGAAGATCAAGGCAAAGAAAAGCTAAAAGTGGTAGGCGACCAACAGTGTGTAAGTTGTATTCCGGTGAGCTACTCCGTAGTTTTCCCGGATGTACTAAACCCCTATACCGATACCAAAATCAAGCTGCAGCTTGTACTCCTTGCTGAAACATAGCATGTGGTACCCAAAGTGGCTCTGCTTCTATAGTTTAGGTAATCAGTATTTTCCAAAATCCGTTACTTTTTATAGTAAGCTATTATTTTTATATCATCTAAACTATGGTTTTATCTCTTCCAGGATCCGTTACCTGGTCTGGAGACAGAATCCGTTACTTTTTAAAATTTAATTTCTGCATTTATAGGGCTAAATTCATAATAAATTTTCTCATCAAACCAGGCGCAGATAAAATTTGCCAGGGGGATCGAAGTTCTAAATGACAGCCCCATGGCATATAAGTAAAGCTGTGAGGAAACCTTTAATTCATTTTCCCTTGCTGCTTCCGGCTTAAAATCTAAAATAAAGATTTTACCCTGCCTTATCTGCAGGATATCGATATGGCCGCTTATTCCGATATTTAAGTTTTTCTCCCAGAACCATACAGGTACTTCAATAGAAATAGTAGAAGAGTCGTTTGCAAGCATAAAGTTTTCAACCGTAAGATGTCTCTGGGAATTTGAGGAGCAAGATTTTAAAGCTAAATCAGCCAGCTTGCAGGCATTATTATATCTACATTCTGTTTTAATTTTAACTTTGACTTTCGTCTGGGAGCAGCGGTTTTCAATACCGTTGAAAAAGTCAGGGCAACCTTTTTTCGAAAAATTCTCTATGTATTTTTGAAGAGGTTGAAATCTGCAGCTACTGCATAGCATTTCTAATTTAGGCCTGTGGTATTTAAAGTTATAAGCCAGGCCACTGTGGGTAAAAGTTTTACTTACTAAAATTTCTTTACCATAGTTTTTTGATACTTTTTCTCTTAACTTACAATAAGTGCAGATACTACTAAATTCTTTTAACCATTGGCTTACCGAGCTTTTGGAGATTTTTACCTTGAATCTCTTATTGGTAAGTTTGGCTGATTCCTCCAGAGTACTTCCCAGATTATAATAATTTAGAGCACTGATAATCACCTTCGGACCATATGTTTTGTGCTGGAGTTTGCTATCGGCAAATCCCTTTTTGCAGCTTTTACAGTAATAGAACTGCCTGGAGCCAAGCTTAGTTTTCCTTTTGTCCTTTTTAATTACCTCAGGACTTGCTCAGCTAGGACATTTTGTTATTTTTTGTGATTGTTTTTTATACATGTGGTTGTTTAAAGTAAATTCTTATGAATTGAATCTTATAAGGAAAACTATAGTCCTTTTATGAAATCTTCAATAGTTAAACCAGATCTATCAATTAGTGCCCGTAGAGTTCCCCTTGCAACCTCATTATGATTTGGTATAGATAAGGTTGAGATACTTCCTTCTTTTGTAAGAATTATATGACTTCCACTACTTCTTGCTACTGTCCAACCAAATTTCTTAAAGATTTTTATTACATCTTTAGGCTTTAGTAGTGGAACATTTGGCACTAAACCTTAACCTCCACCTGGCGTGTAGATATTGTTAACGGAATACCCTTTTCTGCTCTAACTTCAAGACATTCCTTAATTGCATCATGAATATTTTTTTCTGCTTCTGCTTCAGTTCTACCCTGGCTTACACATCCAGGTATAGAAGGACATTCTGAAATATACATTCCATCTTCATCTCTAAAAATAGTAATTATAAATTTCATAAATTCTCCATATTATTGATAAGGATAATTATTAAAACATTATTAATTTAACATTGTTTACTTTATTTATCCACTATTTATATATATAGGGTAAAAGTGATATTGTTTATCAGGGATTGCTACAGACATTGCAGCCATTTTGAGTACATTTTGTACCTCAGTTTGTCTAAGGGCAGCTTAATTGATTGGGCTCTGGGGTGATGAGCTATCTCCAAGTCCTCCCGGAGGGGCCAAGTCCCTATACCAATATCAAAATCAAGTTATAGCCTTCATCTCTCGATGAAAAGATCATATAGCACCCAAAGCGGCTCTGCTCCTATAGTTTAAGTAAGTCTTTCCAGAATCAGTTACTTTTTATAATAACCTTTTATTTTTCACTGTCTAAATTAAAGTTTTATTTCTTCCAGGATCCATTACCTGGTCTGGAGACAGAATCCGTTACTTTTTATAATTTAAATATTATCTAAGTAAGGTTAAGTAGCTTTAGCAGTACCAGGGCAATATTTTAAAAGCTCTTGTTCTTTATCTGTTACTCTTAAATTATTATTCTCAACTAGCTCCCTGGTAAAATCAAAAACATCATCAGTCACAGTTGGATTATCCATTAGCAGCTTTATAAACTTATCGATTATGTATTCCAAGAAATATTCTGAGCTTTAGGAAAAAATTTATTAGAATATTTCATATTTAGTTTTATAAAAGTAATTTATATATTATGATTATTTAGTATCAACACAAATAATAATTTTAAAATCTACCTATTGAATTTGAAAATGAAAAGGATAAAATAAAAGCTCACCAGTAGTATTAAAACCAGCATTTGGCTGGTTCGGGGCGGATGGCGGAATTGGTAGACGCGCTAGGTTCAGGGTCTAGTGTTCGTAAGAACATGGGGGTTCAAGTCCCCCTTCGCCCACCAGTGGATTTATCAAATTCGCTAATAACTGTAAATCTAAAATATTGGAAACATGCTGGATGCATGTTTTCAGGGACTTGAAAGGACGGACTGAATCGGAGATGAAGGAGTCCGCGGCTCTGCAGCGAACGGAGTGAGACGAAAGACCAAGTCCCCCTTCGCCCACCATAATACTTATACGCATACTTATATTAATTATTTATTTAATATATTACTTAAAGTTCGGATCCTCTATCCCCAACCAACCTGCTTCTCTTAGATTAGTTACTAAGCTAAAATATCCAAAGACTTTTAATTGGTAGATTTATCAATAAATTAGCCGAAATCACATAATAATAGAATTATATAAAGACAGCCTGTATAATTCTCTTACACCTAATAAATAAAGTTATATTTTTTAACATTATATTGGAAGATTTTTTGCAAAAAATAACTATGGTCATTCCTACATACTGGAGTCCTCCTGAGGATACTGATTTACAGGAAGATAGAGTATTTGACCATCCCATCCCTCTTGATCAGGAAGGCACCCTTGGAAGAGCTCTTGAAAGCCTGGATGTGCTAAGCAGAAGTGATTTTTCAGTAGTGCTAATTGTGGCATCGACTTTGGATAGTATTGAAAATGAAGTAATAAGCAGGGTTGAAGAGATCTGCAAGCCTTTTAAAGGAAAGATTGATATAAGTCTTGTTCATCAAGGAAACCTGAAGAACCTCAAGGGAAAACTTCTTAATAATAATGTTCCTCTTGATGCCTGTGCCTTAATCAATCTTGATAATTACTCCTCAGTAAGGAATATGTGTTCCCTTGCTGGAATCCTAAATAGTAGTGAGCTTGTTATCTTTATCGATGATGATGAAGTCTTTACAGACAGTAAGTTTATCGACAAGGCAGTAGAGTTTGTGGGTACAGAAGTCAAAGGAGAAAAAATACTGGCTGTAGCTGGATATTATATTAATAGTGATGGGAATTACAGGTTAGATGAAACCAACGTACCTTTATGGAGGAAGGAGCACTGGAACAATGTACTTGCGATGAATCAGGCTTTTGACCAGAATATTGGTAAAAGCCCGAGATTAAAACCGACTCCTTTTGTTTTCGGTGGTAATATGGTTATTCACAGGGAACTTCTGGCGAATGTAGCTTTTGATCCAGCGATTACAAGGGGGGAAGATATTGATTTCCTTATCAATACACGGATAAGCGGTATGAAATTCTGGCTGGATAATACCCTTTCCATAATGCACCTTCCACCATCTAAAAAAAATCCACAATGGCTAAGTTTCAGGGAAGATATTAAAAGATTCTTATATGAGAATAAAAAGGTATCAGACCATAGCTATTTAGATGAAGTCAGCAGGGATGAGCTGATGCCTTACCCCGGTCTTTTTTTGGGAGAAGATCTGGAGGAAAAAATACTTGCGGCTAACAAACTTCTTTACAGGGATTATAAGGAAGCTAGAGACCGGCCTGGTATGGAGCAGTGCAATATCAATGAAGAGATAGTCAAGTCGGACAAATATAAAGCTATAGATACCAGAAAATGGCTCTTAGAGCTCAAATCCAATTGGAAGGTTTTGACTAATGCTGCTTCAGGAATTGGCATACCGGGATAGGTAAATATTAAGAAATCCAATAGTCGGGAGAAAAGTAAGCATGAAAATACTATTTGTACCCAAAGAGTTTCCACATGGCAAAGTAATTGGAGGCCCCATCCTTGTTTATAATCGGATAAAATATTTATCTGAAAACCATAAGATCGGCCTGGCATCATTTATAAGGGAGGGAGATAGGAAATACCTGGATACCCTGGAGCCTTATCTGGACGAGATAGAGTTAATGCCATATCCAAAGGTTAGAAACAGGTTCAGAAAAGCATATGATTATTTCTTCTCAGAGGTTCCATCTTATATGGCAAACACCAGATTACGGGAAATGAGAGAGATGGTTGCCAGGATGACGGTCAGATCCGGATATGATGTGGTCCTAGCAGAGTATAGCGTCATGGGCCAGTATCTATATAAGAATTATGGGATGAATAGCAGGACAAAGAGAGTGGTATCCTGTCACGAGAGCTATACTCTGGCCAGAAGGCGGGCCCTGGAACTATATGGTTTCTTTTCCAGGGAAGGGTTTGATTCCTGGTTAAATCTTTATAGGCTAAAGAAATATGAGTTCGCAATGTATAAGTATGCCGATCTTCTGCTAACCTTGACCCCGCAGGAAAAGGAGAGGATTTTAAAGATAGAGCCGGATCTAAAGATAGAAGTGGTTCCTCATGGAACTGATACCGAATGGTTTAGTCCTTTTCCGGAAAGTGATAGGGAAATAAGTGTTGCTTTCCTGGGAAATTATCCGCACAATCCTAATGCTGATGCAGTAATGTTTTTTATTAGAGAGATATGGCCCGATATTAAGAGCAGGGTTGGGGGAATCAAGTTTTATGTGATAGGCCGGGGACCCACCAGGGAGATTCTTTACGAAGCAAAAAGAGATAAGAATATTATAGTAACCGGGGAAGTAGATGATGTAAGGGATCACCTTAAAAAAGTAATGGTATTTGTTGCACCTTTGAGATTGGGTTATGGTTTCAGGGGGAAAATACTTGAGGCGATGGCTATGGGTATACCAGTGGTGACCACATCCCTTGGAGCAGAAGGACTGCTGGTAAGAAATATGGAAAATATTATAATTGCTGACCAGCCCAAACAGTTTGCTGGAGCCGTGATTCAATTATTTGAGGATAGGGGATTGTATACCAGGGTAAGTAAAAATAGCAGGACAACTGTTGAAGAGCATTTTTCATACCGCAAGGGTGCAGATAAACTTGGAGAAGTGCTTGAGAATCTGGTAAGGCGGAGTTAAATAAAGATATGGCAAAGGCTGAATAATAACCCGGGATATCACATTCAGGCATTGCAGACAAATAAGGAATTTAAGGAAAAAGTAGTGATATAATCCGGCTTATCAGATAACTGAGTGCTATTATATATCCATTCTTTTTATATGTTTATTTCTGATATAAAAATATCATCATCTAAAACAATAATTCGGATTCTAACTTTACTCATTGTCCCTATATAATTTATTAAGATCGGCTAATTCCTTCAGTATCTGGTTCCAATTCTGTAAACAATGGCCCACCAGTGGATTTATCAAATTCGCTAATAACTGTAAATCTAAAATATTGGAAACATGCTGGATGCATGTTTTCAGGGACTTGAAAGGACGGACTGAATCGGAGATGAAGGAGTCCGCGGTTACGTGAGCGAACGTACGTGAGACGAAAGAACAAGTCCCCCTTCGTCCACCAGCATAGTTTATGAATTATTGTAAGTAATATGATTCATATTTTAATTACAACCAATCCTATTTATTAGCATTGTTTTAATGCTAGCTTCTCTAAATCTTAAGTAATTTATATAAATATAATTTTTTTTATAATAGTAATATGATAATTATCAATAGTGCTTTTATTGCGATTATCTTTAAGGCCTGGTTTGTTATTGAGTTTATAGATTGAATCAATTCTGGAGAAACGAAACTGATTTCGAATTTGGAAATTCATATTATTATGATATTATAATAAGTCAGTTATTTTAAAATTATACTGGCTAGGTTTTATAAATAACAGTTTAATGGAGAGTTGATTTTATATTAGTGGGGATGTAGTTCAGTGGGAGAACGCTTGTCTGGCAGACAAGAGGGCAGCGGTTCAAGTCCGCTCATCTCCACCAGTAAATTTACTGAATATGGTAAAGGATGTTTAATCCAGATTGTGTAAAATATGCCGGTGGTGCATATTTTACAGGACTTGAAAAGACGGACTGAGCTGAAGGCGAGGGAGTCTGCGGCTCTGCAGCGAGCGGAGCGAGACGAAAGACCAAGTCCGCTCATCTCCACCATTTTTTAAATAAAATCTTAAGTTGCTATAGCTATAAGTCTTTTATTTAACAGTGATATTTATTTTAAACAGAAATTCTTCTTTTAACTCTTCCTCTTCCCAGGGTCTCTGGTAAGTCAGGATAATTTCAGTCTGGCCGATTTTCAGAGCCTCGAAAGTAAATGTCTCATAGCCCCCTGCCCCAACAAGTTCTTCTTCTTTTTCTGTCTGCACAAATTTAGAGTCAAACAGGGATACTATAGCAGTATCTGTTTCTTCACTTAAGATCCATTCATAGCCTGTGGTAGGGTTGGATTCAAGTTTTATATTTATTCTATCTCCCTTTTCCAGTTCGAAAGATTTACCCTTATCGTCAAAAGTTAATTCAGCAATGCTTTTACAGGAACAAAGTAAAATTATTAAAAGTGTGATAACCAGTACAAAAAATAAAAGTCTAATGAGCACATTCTTACCTATCATTTTGGTTTCCTTTCTTCTTATGTAATGATAATATTAATTTACACCTGCAGTGTAAAGTAGTTTTCAAATATGATGGTTTAATAATAACTTAAAAATATTTAATTTGAAATCTAAAGCTGATACAGTTTCAAGGGACCAAAAAAATCTTTAGGGGGAATCTATATGAAAAGTTACAGAAAGGAATTATGGTTTCAAACTAAAAATAGAAGAGAATTGATCAATATAACTGGTGAGGTAAAAAAATGCTTAAAGGAAAGCGGAATAAATGAAGGTCTTGCTCTTTGTAATGCCATGCACATTACTGCAAGTGTGTTTATAAATGATGATGAAAGTGGCCTGCACCAGGATTTTGAGAAGTGGCTTGAAAAAATTGCACCGGAAAGACCTTATAATCAATATATGCATAATGGGTTTGAAGATAATGCTGACGCACATCTGAAACGGACTATAATGGGAAGAGAAGTAGTAGTTGCAGTAACGGAAGGCAGGCTTGATTTAGGGCCGTGGGAACAGATATTTTACGGTGAATTTGATGGTAGGAGAAAGAAAAGAGTGCTGATTAAGATAATAGGAGAATGATAAACGCATTTTTTAAAGAAAAATATTTTATTATTTCTTATAATTATAGAAGAACTGCTAAAGGATTAAAATTAACTTTATATGACCTTATTAAAGTATTACTCTTTTATTTTATACTTATCGAAAAGGCATCAACTGAAGGCAGGATTGTTGAATAGATTATTTTTATTAAAAAGGACTTAAATAGGAGATTATAATCAAGCTAGGAATAATAGGTCTTCCCAACGTGGGTAAAAGCACACTTTTTAATGCAATAACAGCTGCTGGTGCAGAAGCTTCAAATTATCCATTTTGTACTGTAGAGCCAAATATTGCTACAGTACCAGTTCCTGACAGGAGGCTGGAGGAATTAGCCAGAATAGTCAATCCTGAAAAAATTATCCCCACAGCTATTGAATTTGTAGACATAGCGGGGCTGGTAAAAGGCGCCAGTGAAGGTGAAGGTCTTGGAAATAAATTCCTATCTTATATTCGTGAAGTGGATGCTATTATTCATGTTGTAAGATGTTTTAAAGATGAAAATGTGTCACATACATATCCTGATATAGAGCCTGTAAGAGATGTTGAAGTAGTAAATCTGGAATTAATTCTTGCAGACCTTGAAAGCCTTGAAAAAAGGATTGATAAGGCACAGAGGATGGCAAAAAGTGGTGAGAAAAAATATATAACTGAATATGAACTGCTAGGGAGAGTAAAAGAAGAACTGGTAAAAGGTATTCCTATAAGAAATATGGAATTCAGTGATGAAGAAAGAATAATTATAGGCGAGCTTTTTTTACTCTCTGCTAAACCAGTTATATATGCTGCAAATATAGATGAAGCTGATCTGGGAAAGGATATGGAAGGTCTGTCTGCCGTAAAAAAACTTTGGCAATATGCTTCTAAAGAAAAATCAGAAGTGATGGTAGTAAGCGTTAAGATTGAGGAAGAAATAATACAGCTGGACCCTGGCGAAAGGGAGTTATTTATGAAAGAACTTGGTATTCCCCTCTCAGGTATGGATAGGTTAATAAAAGCCTGCTATAAGCTGCTGGGGCTTATAAGTTTTTTAACTATAAAACCTCCTGAGGTCCGGGCGTGGACTATCAAGGAGGGCACCAGGGCTCCAGAGGCTGCAGGTAAGATTCATACTGATTTCCAGAAAGGTTTTATATGTGTTGAAGTTATAGATTACAATACTCTTGTAGATATTGGTTCATACTCAGTAGTAAAAGAAAAAGGGCTGGTCCGCCGTGAAGGAAAAGATTATATAATGAAAGACGGAGACGTTGCCTTATTTAAATTTAGCAGTGATTCAGACATAAGGAAAATCTAGCAAAAAATACTACTATATTAATACCCAATAAATTATTTTTAATACAAATTCAGGCAAATGATATATTTTGCTTGTAAATTGGATAAATAATATATAATATATATCCATATGAATAAAAATGGTGACCTAAAACCAGATGAGATTAGAAAAATAATATGGGGTCTTTCAGTAAAAAGATCGAAATTACAGAAAAAACTCTCCACTCCTTCCCACATGGTAGAAGGCTGCATTCATAAGATATATAAAAAATGTGGAAATCCCAAATGCTACTGCGCTAAAGGTAGAAAACATGGGCCATACTGGGCCATATCTCAAAAAATAAATGGTAAGACCAAGCTTACCTATGTCAGTGATACAGATATAGCAAAAAAGGCATTTGCCTACAAGAATTATAATAAAGATTTAGCACGTCTTAGAAAGATAAATGAAAAAATATACTTCTGGCTTAGAATACTAAGGGATAAAAACACTGTATCTTATGAAAAATAATCTTACTGTATTTAAAAAAAATAAGCCTAAAGTAATTAAGGCTCTAAAAGAGGGCAGGATTGATTATGTAAGTGATAGCAGGTGGAGCTTTTCTGATGAGTTCTTTTCATTTCTACTTTCGGTAGGCTTTTTTGATTTTGTAGAAAGTACCTACCCCTCACCCAGAATGAGAAAAAATATTCCCTTGTGGATACTAATTGGGCTTATGTTTCAACTAAAGTTAAGCTTAAAAAGTTCATTCTATAAACTTCCTGGAATACTTAAAAGCGGCCCAATACTTACAAGGGCCAGTTTCAATATTGGCAAAGTAGAAGGTGGATTTAATAGAAGAAATAAATATCCAAGAGATTCCGGCGAGATAGTAAACCAGGACACTTTAAGAAAATATTTTAAAGATACAAACGCTGATGAGCTTATCAGCTGGAACAACACTGATGTAGCGAAGTTTTTCTCTTCCAAACAAGCGATACTAAAAGAAGGAATATTCTTGCTTGATGGTTCAATTATTGCCCTTCCGGATAATAATAATTACGAAAAGGCAGAGTATTTACCCTTAGATAAGCACAAAACTATGTAGATGTGGACAGGTTGCCCAGAAATGAGGCAAAAAAGTTCAAATATACCCTATGTTACAAAATGGTTAACCTTCTTCATATATCAAAAGAAAAAGATTATTTTGTATTTTTGGCCACCCGTATTACTGGCGGCAAATCCCACGATAAGCCTGTGGGAGAAAGAATAGTTAAAGATTTTGTAGCCAGTGTAGGCAGAGTTAAGATAAAAAAATTAATTGTAGACAGAGCATTTCTAGATGGAGATATGATAGCTAATTTTAAGAAAAAATATGGTATTGATACTCTAATACCCTTGAAGAAAAATATGGACGCATACCTGGACGCTAAAGGACTTTCTAGATTTAAAGATAGGCCATGGAAGAAAGTAGATGAGACTACATCCTGTTATATGGCTAAAAAGATAAAATCTTATGACGGCTGTGATGTTGATCTTAATGTGATACTTGTAAGGTCAAAACAAAAGAATGGCAAAGTAAGGCTGTGGTCACTTGCTACCACTAAAGATTATTCTGATCCCAGAGAGGCTGTAAGAGACTATCGTCTTAGGTGGCAGATTGAAGAACGCTACAAACAAATTAAGGCTACCTGGCTGGATCAAGGATTTAAAAGTACATCTTTTAATTTAGTAGCAGCACATATAATATTTCCACTACTAGTTTACTCTCTTATTCAAATTTATCTAAACATAAAAAAACTAGCCGATTTAGCAAATAAGACGATGGAGTCAATGCGAGCTGACCAGAGGCTTGGAAAAGATGCTGTTATTATGCATGCTGATGGTTACTATGCTGTACTTGATTATCATGAAGGTCTTTATTATGTAGCCTTCCTGGAAGGCAAACCTCTAAAAAGATTTAGAAAATGGATATCTGAATTTAGAGCTCAGAAATATAGAATACCAGATGACCCATAGCTTGCTATATTTGAATTTAACCCTTGAAAAAATAATAATTTATTTTCTTTGCTTAGATAATTATCCCCAGATTTTATTAAACTTTAAGTATCTTGAATAATTATTTCACTGAAACCAATTAAGGGATAATTTTTTACTCCCTACTGGTCATTATTATTAAAATCTTTTAAAAATATTAGATAGATTTCCTGGTTGAATTGCAATTATTAAGTTATTATGTCTGAGCCGAAATTAAATTTAGTGCGTAAATTGAGTTTTCCACTATACATTTGTATAATGTATTTTAGTCTTTGCAGGCAGTTATAAATCTTTGTTTCTATAACCAGAAAGGATATTCTTGGAAAGAAGAGGCAGGAAAGAATCAATCATAACTTTAACAATAATGATTATAATCGTTATAGTAATCGTAAGCTGGCTTTCTGGTTTGTGGAGTTGTGAAGCTGGCAGAAAGGATTTAACTGATGAAGAAAGATTAAACATTCGCGATTATGTAAACTCGGTTTCAGTCCTGGTCCAGAAATCCAATAAAGTTTCTTACAAATTCTTTAATACTATGGCAAAAACAAAAGAATTATCCAGGGAGGATCTGGATAGTGAGCTTTTAGAAATAATAGAAGAGAGTAAGGTAATTTTAGAAAATAGTAGAGATTTAACCCCCCCGGAATTTTTTGAAGTCGCGCATGGATATTTAGGATTAGTATTTGAGACCAGAAATAAGGCTTATGAAGATTTTAAACCAGCTTTATTTAACGCATTACAGGATCTGGATTTAGATATATCTACTACCCAGATAACAAATACCTTTTTATATATGTTTATGAGCGATAAAATATATTTGTACTTTCAGGATAAGTTAGAAGAGTCAGGAGAAAATTTAGGAATAAAAAACTTGACCATAATTGATTCAGTGGTTCTTCAGGATATTCAGTATAAAGATAAAAAATTCACCATGACCAACACCCAAGATGTTACGAGGTTTATCTCAGAAATTAAGAGTGTGGCCGAGTTACAGCAGAGGAGAGGGGTAGCGGTTATTGGTGATAGCATAGAATTTAATCCACGGGTGCTTAATGAACAGGGTGACTATTTGATATTGGCTAATGGACCTAAAATTAGTGTGGCTGTCAAAATACAAAATCAGGGCAATGTAGTAGAGAATGATGTGAATGTAGTCATGAGATATATGACTCAGGATAATATTTTTGAGGAAAAAGAATACACTATAGATTCCATCGATCCTTCCAGGCTGAGGGTTGTAACCATATCAGGGTTTACTGCTTATCCGGGTAGAAAATGTGAACTGGAAATAACTGCAGGTCCTGTGCCGGGTGAAGTACTTCTGACCAATAATACAGAAAAATACAAATTCATGATGGAGGATTAGAAATACTTAGAGGTTAAGCTGCCATTTGCAGTTCTATAAACCTTAATATTTTTATAATAAAGAGACTTAAATAAAAAAATTTAAATAAAAAGGTTTTCCATATTATATTTATCGGTTATAATATTATATCTATATCTAAATTTTAATACCGGAATAATTTGTTTATGGAGGGAAAAAAGACTAAATCTTTTACTTTATTAATTTTATCTGATGCTAAATCCAGAATAAGGAAAGTAAAGATTTCACATAACGTGTTAAGATTATTATTTATTGTATTTATAATAATCTTAGCCTCTGCTGTAATCCTTGTTTCAGATCTATTTCTTACCCGCCAAAAATTAAATGAGAAGACAGCTGAGCTTGAAAGAGTAGAATATAAGGTCAATTATAAAGAAATAGAACTGGCAAATCTCGAAAAGAAAACCAGGGAGATAGAAACAAAAACAAAAATTCTGGAAAGTTACCTGAAAGAAGTAGAAGACCTTGACCGGATGGTCAGAAGCATAACCGGAAAAGGTGGATACGCTGAGGAGGTAGCAATTTATGTCTCAGATTTAAGTTCTGATATTGAACTTGAAGAAGACCCTAATGAGATTTATTACTATATTAGTGACCAGGAACAGGAACTGGACGATATAGATGCGCTGCTGGATGATCTTCTGAGTAAAGCTCCTGAATTATCAGGGATACTTTCTCGGGATAAGCAGGATATGGAAGACCATATATACTTAATGGAGCACACTCCTGATATGCGGCCAACCTATGGAATGATGACGTCTCTATTTGGAGAAAGAAGAGGGGGCTACAGGCATAAAGGACTGGATATTGCCAACGATGTTGGTACCAATATACATACAACTGCCAGCGGGGTAGTAATTTACGCGGGCTGGCATGGAAGCTATGGCAGAAAAATTATTATTTATCATGGGCCTGGTCTTAATGATGCTACATATAGTACCGTTTATACACATCTCAGTAAAATATATGTTAAGGTAGGAGATGAAGTAACAAAAGATGATGTAATAGGGACAATGGGAAATACAGGTCATAGTACCGGAACACATCTGCATTATGAAGTCTTGGTAGATGGTATACCAAAAAATCCACAGGATTTTTTCCAATAAGAAATAATCTTGATTTACAAAGCTTGTTTTATTTTATATTATTTTAAATCAATAAAATATATGGCCAGTATTTTTTATTATCAAAGTTTTTAGGTATATTAATATGAGTATAAAAAAGAAAATAGCATATTTAGGCCCACCTGGAACATTTACTGAGGAAGCCCTGGATAAATTTATTAAAGACTTAAGTCAGGTAAGAAAGATATCCTTCCCTACAGTTGCAGATGTAATAAGGAGCGTGGACAGAGGTGAAGCTGATGAGGGACTGGTTCCAATGGAAAATTCTATTGAAGGCTCGGTAAATATTACCCAGGATATTCTTACCTTTGAAAGTGAAGCAAAGATAATAGGTGAAGTGATTATTCCAGTTAAACACAGTCTTATTGGTAAGAAAAAAATTAAGCTTGATAATATAAAAAAAGTTATATCACATCCTCATGCAACTGCCCAGTGCAGGAAGTATTTATCAACAAACTTAAAGGGTGCTGAGGTAATTGCTGCTAATAGCACTGCTGAGGCTGTAAAAATCCTGAAAAAAGAAAATGACGATATCGCTGCTATAGGAACGAAAACTGCTGCAAAAATATATGATCTTAAAATAATAGAAAATGACATTGAAGATAATAAGGATAACAAGACCAGATTTGTTTTTATTGGAAATAGTATTCAGCCAAAAACAGGGAATGATAAAACTTCAATAGTGTGCTTTCTTAAGGAGGATCGGCCAGGAAGCTTGTATAATATATTAAAAGAATTTGCCTGCAGAAACATTAATCTGACCCGTCTGGAATCCAGACCGGCTAAAAAAGATCTTGGAGATTATGTATTTATGATAGACCTGGATGGTCATCTACATGATGAGAATATTTTTGAAGCGATTGAAGTCCTAAGAAAAAGTGTGTACCTGGTAAAGATTTTAGGTTCGTATCCTAAATGGATTGAAAGTAATAGAAGATAATAGGGACAGTGAAGACCAATGATTGATTTAGAGTTATTTAGAAAAAATCCTCAAATTTTTGAATCTGAGATAAAGAAGAGAGGTTTAAAAATTAATACCAGTATTGGTCTTAAGCTGGACAAGGTAAAAAGAGATCTTATATTTAAGATCGACCGGTTAAGGTCTGAGAAAAATTTGGCTTCAAAAATAATATCAGGACTTAAGGGAGAGGAAAAGAATAAGAAAATTGACCAGATGAAAAAGATAAATGATGATTTAAAAAAAATGGGAGCTGATCTGGCAGAAGTAGAAGATAAATTTATAATTCATTTTTCAACATATCCCAATCTGTCACACAGCACCACTCCTGTAGGGAAAGATGAAAGTGGAAATGTAGTCCAGTCATATTACGGTAAAAAGCCAGAGCTTGATTTTAAACCTAAGAGTCACGTTGATCTTGGTGTAAACCTGGATATACTTGATGAAAAAAGAGCAGCAAAAATTTCTGGTTCAAGATTTGTTTTTTTGAAGAATGAAGCAGTCCTATTGGAATTTGCATTAATTCAATATGTCCTGGGTATTTTAATCAGTAAAGGCTTTACGCCGCTATTGCCACCTCTTCTGGTAAAAGAGGCTGCAATGTATGGTACAGGGTTTTTCCCTGTAGAAAAAACTCAATATTATAAAACCGAACTCGATGGTCTATTTTTAATCGGAACTTCTGAGGTTCCGCTTTGTGCTTATCACGGTGATGAGTTTCTGGATGCAGATATGCTTCCTCTAAAATATACTGCTTTTTCTACCTGTTTCAGAAGAGAAGCCGGAACTTATGGTAAAGACCTGGGGGGGTTGTTTAGAGTTCATCAATTTGATAAGGTTGAGATGTTTATATTTGCTCATCCTGAAAAGTCCTGGGAGGAATATGAAAAATTAAGAGGAACACTTGAAGAAATTATGCAGGGACTCAAGCTTCATTACAGGATTGTAAATATGTGTACCGCTGATATTGGATCTCCTAATGCTAAAAAATATGACCTGGAAGCCTGGCTTCCTAGACAGAAGAGGTACAGGGAACTGGCGTCATGTAGTCATGATACGGATTTCCAGGCAAGAAGATTGAATATAAAGTACAGGGATGGAAAGAAAAAAGAACTGGTTCACACCATGAATAGTACTGCCTGTGCGGTGGGAAGGACATTGATAGCTATTTATGAGAATTATCAGGATGGTGATGGGAATATAAAAGTTCCTGAAGTACTGCAGCCCTATATGAGTGGGATAGAGATAATATCCAGAAAAAAAAAGGATAAATAATATATATAATTGTCCTTTAATTACTGTCTGCAAGTCGCAATGAGACGTACATTTATAAATCCAGATTTTATGTTATAATGTGTCTTTGCCTGGAGAGGTGGCAGAGTGGTTGAATGCGGCGGTCTTGAAAACCGTTGAAGGTTTTTATCTTCCGGGGGTTCGAATCCCCCCCTCTCCGCCATGAAGATAATTCTGTTTGCAAAGATTAATATGGTTAAGCTGTGTAAAATATGCCATAAGTGCATATTTTACGGGATTCGAAAGGACGGACTGAAGCGGTAGCGAAAGGAGTCCGCGTTTACGTGAGCGAACGAAGTGAGACGAAAGAACGAATCCCTCCCTCTCCGCCAGTATTGTCGAACTTTTTTTTAATAAACTACTTATAAAATATTTGATATTGTTGTAAGAAGTTATAACAATGATTAATTTTTTGGAACTAAATAAATCTCGTTAAGAAGAAGAGTTTTACAATATTTCTTTACTAATCCTGATAAAGATCTATATTTGAGCCTTTTTCTTTACACACTTCATAAAAACCTTCAATTTTTTGTTAGGAAGTGTACAAAAAGAGGCAAAAAAGATATACTTTTACACAGCTAAAATTTGAAGAGAGCTGGTAAGTAATTATTAATGATGGAAGGAAGTTATGGCAGAGAAATATACAGAAAATACAAAATTATCAGAAGTGTTAAATTCGCCTGAAGCAAGTAAAATTATTGCTAAGTATAAGCTGCCCTGCTTGCATTGTTCGATGGCTGCTTATGAGTCAGGGATATTGACGCTTGGTCAGGTTTCTAAAATTTATGGTATTAATATTGATGAACTGCTGAAGGAATTAAATGAAATTTCCTGATGTGGTTATAACTGCTACATTTTAAAAATGGATATATTTTTATTATACTAATATACAGTAACTGTAATTCTTCTATTTATGCTCATATAAACTTTATGGTTAAGAATAATAAGCGCCTGTAGCTCAATTGGATAGAGCAGTGGACTACGAATCCGAAGGTTGGGGGTTCGAATCCCTCCAGGCGTGCCAGGTTTGTATAGGTAAAACGTTGAGTACAGTAGAGGCAGTTAGTGGAAACATGCCAGTGGCATGTTTCCTGGATTCGAAAAGACGGACTGAGGCGAAGACGAGGGAGTCTGCGTCTCTGCAGCGAGCGGAGCGAGACGAAAGAACGAATCCCTCCAGGCGTGCCAGGTTTGTATAGGTAAAACGTTGAGTACAGTAGAGGCAGTTAGTGGAAACATGCCAGTGGCATGTTTCCTGGATTCGAAAAGACGGACTGAGGCGAAGACGAGGGAG
>Ga0209979_1001753_pt1 | contig 22622 bp, 21 predicted proteins | sample AnhtaG_FD_183114 | JGI IMG/M metagenome (GOLD analysis project Ga0209979, IMG submission 183114) | Deep subsurface microbial communities from Anholt, Denmark to uncover new lineages of life (NeLLi) - Anholt_01485 metaG (SPAdes) (version 2) | ecosystem: Environmental > Aquatic > Marine > Oceanic...
AGCCACAGTGTTTAATAACAACTGAAAGACAAGACCCCTATCCTGCATAGAAAGTCGTGGCAGTAGCTATATTGGTGCTGGGGTGCATGCGAAGTGTAGTTGCTACTCCAGAGGAGGCAGATGGTTCCGACATAGTTAAGAACCGAAAACTATTGCTATGTGCCGATACTACTTAATATTAACCCAGCAACTAATGTGGTAAGTTTGTTGGTAGGAACTGCAAAGTAGCTAGGTTACAAGATACACAGTTGTAAAAATCAATCCTGTAGCCACTGAGCTATGTTCTAGGCTGCCTCTTCAGAATTCCGCCCATCAGGTTCCATCTTGGCCAAGTTATTCCCCTTCTTCTGGTTGCATGCCTAAATATAGGCGTTATTGGTAATGGTTCCAAAAAGTGCTAGCCGGTATGCCGCTATCACTGTCCCGTCTAACCATGACATATAGTAAAGGTTTTACTGAATCAGTAAAACCTTTGGGCTACAGGTTGCGGCTACAGAAACCGAAGGAGAACCATAAACGCAATCAAAATTGCCCCGATTACCGGGGAAAAGATTATCGTTGTCAGATAATTAAAGCAGCTTAAATCATTAGGGGTTAAATCCTAATCTTCTTATCAATTTGTCATTTAATTGTCCAATAGTGCCTAAACGCCTATAGCCTTCCTCAAGTGTATCAACCCCTCCCTCACTTTCAACGCTTAACCCGTTTTTATCCAATTTAAATTGGACAATTCCCCTCAGCTCCCTAGCATTTATCGGCACTTAGGCAAAACTTACAGGTTAACCCGTAAGTTTTTTCAAGTCACTATCAATCTTTATCGGGGTCAGCATAGTTGTCACCTGTTTAAGCCTTTGTCAAAGAGCCGAAATACCTCGGCTTTTTATGCCTCTTTGTTTCAGACATCGCTTCAGAATTTATATCAGAAATCTGGTCATAAAAATAAGCTGCTGTGAAAACTTTTAGCCTTATTTCTAAAGCGCTCATTCGCCTAAATACTGGTGATACTGCCTATCCCCCCTTATGCCCTTAAGGTGACGCAAACGAGGTTTTCAGCCCCAAAATAGTCAAACAATCTCTGATATAGTCGACCGCCAAGGCGGTATCCAGTGGAATCCAAACGATGGTCTCTTGGTTGCCAGCAAGATTGCCGGGGAAATGTCAGCTCTTTGACATGCTAGCAAATTTTTTTGACTTTTTCCCTACACAATATAAAATAGAGCCAAAAAGCCCTTGACAGCGTGGGTGGGGTAATATACTATAAACTAGAAATTTTGGAAAAATAATGGAACAGCAAACTAAAGCCTTACTTTCATCCTTGAGGGTGTTAGATTTGACCGAGGGAGGAAGTTTGCTCTGTGGCAAGGTGTTGGGTGACCTCGGTGCTGATGTGATTAAAATCGAAAGGCCAGGCGGAGGTCCCAGTCGCAACATCGGGCCATTTTATCACGACATTCCCGACCCTGAGAAGAGCCTTTTTTGGTTTGCGTACGGTGCCAACAAGCGGGGCATTACCCTCGACATAGAGACTACTGATGGCAAAGGAATCTTTAAGAGACTGGTCAAGACTGCCGACATTGTGATTGAGTCTTTTCCTCCGGGATACCTGAGTGGACTCGGTTTGGGTTATGATACACTCAGCGAAGTGAATCCCCAGGTTATCCTTACCTCCATCACTCCCTTCGGTCAGACCGGCCCCTACAAGGATTACAAGGGTCCGGACATCGTTTCTATGGCTATGGGGGGGTACATGTTCCTTACCGGCGACCCGGATCGTGCTCCAGTACGTATCAGTTTCCCTCAAGCAGATTTCAACGCTGCGGGTGAGGCAGTGGTGGGTACAATGATAGCCCTTTACTACCGGGGGACCAGTGGACTGGGACAGCACGTGGATGCTGCTGCGCAGGTGGCCATGATTCGCTGGCTGCAGAATTCGGTTCCCTTCTGGGTATTACATAAGGTGATCCTGAAACGGGAAGGCCCTTATATGGCGGGAAGCAGCGCAGTAGTTCCCCTGCGTGGGGTTTGGCGGTGTAAGGATGGTTTTGTCGCCTTCACCATATTCGGGGGAGCCATAGCGGGGAAAATGATGCCTCCTCTTCTGGAATGGATGGAGGCTGAGGGTATGTCAGATGAAGGCATGCAAAAACTTAAGCGACGGCAATGGGCGGAGTTTGATATGGCTTGTGGCGATGCAGAGGTTTTTAACCTAATGCAGGAAAAATTCGCTGCGTTCTTTCTTACTCACACCAAGAGCGAACTCTATGAAGGCTCAGTGAAGCGTAATATCATGCTTGCTCCTGTGGCCACTGCCAAGGACCACCTGGAAGACAAGCAGCTTAAGGCTAGGGGCTATTGGGTGAAGCTGGAACACCCAGAATTGGGCACTACGCTTACGTATCCAGGCGCCTTCTGCAAAGCATCTGAAATCTCGTGTAGCCTCCGGCGCCGGGCGCCACTCATCGGCGAGCACAACCTGGAGATATATCAGCAGGAGCTAGGCTTCCCCACAGAGGAGCTCGTCGCCCTAAAACAGGGAGGAGTTATCTAATGAGTAAAGGGGTCTTTGAAGGAGTGAAGGTTGCCGAGTTCTGCTGGATAGCGGTGGGGCCAGCCTCAATTAAGTTCCTTGCCGACCAGGGGGCAAAGGTAGTCCGCATAGAGTCCACTACAAGGATGACTGGGCTAAGAGCCACACCACCGTTTTTGGACAACAAGCCGGGCTTAAATCGCAGCGGTGCGTTCAACCTTTTCGATCCTAACAGATACAGCCTTGCCCTTAACATGCAGCATCCCAGAAGCATGGAAGTAGCCAAAAGGCTGGTAGCCTGGGCTGATATTGTAGCTGAAAACTTCAGTGTTGGAACCATGGAGAAGTGGGGGCTAGGATACGAGGAGCTGAAGCAGATAAACCCCGGCATTATCATGTTTCGCACCTGCAATCAAGGTCAAACTGGACCCCATGCCAAGGTACTCGGATTTGGCGTCCATCTGCAAGGGCTTACTGGCTACACACATCTAACCGGCTATCCCGACCGGGACCCGTCGCCGCCCTTTGGAACCTATACCGACTACGTTTCAATGTTGTTCGGTGGGACAATGTTAATCGCCGCTCTGGAACATCGGCGTAGGACAGGCAAGGGTCAGTGTCTAGACCTTTCACAGTTCGAGGCCAGCCTCCACTTTTTGACACCGCTTATCCTGGACTACGAGGTGAACAGAAGAGAAGCCAACAGGGCGGGAAATTCTTGCCCCTATGCTGCCCCCCATGGTGCTTACAGGTGCCAGGGGGATGACAGGTGGTGTGCCATCGCCGTGTTCACCGATGAGGAATGGCAGTCCTTCTGTAAGGTTATTGGCAATCCAGAGTGGACTCAAGAACCGAGATTTGCCACTTTAGTGGGTAGAAAACAGAATGAGGATGAGCTGAATGCGCTGGTGGAGAAGTGGACGAAAAACTTCCCTCCAGAGGAGGTCATGACCCAGATGCAGAACGCTGGTGTTGCTGCTGGTGTGGTGAAGAATCCGAAAGATATATTTGAAGATCCCCAACTGAAGCACCAAGAGGCTTACTGTATGCTCGAACACAAAGAAATGGGGGTCTACCCTGTATATGGGAAGCCGTTCAATCTATCGAAGACTCCCGCCCAAGTCAATAGGCCTGCCCCCTGCTTTGGTGAGCACACCGAGTATGTGTGCCGGGAGTTTCTGGGAATGTCAGAGGAGGAGTTTGACGACCTGCTGGTAAGTGGCGTCTTTGAGTAGCACCTTTCGGCAGCCGAACTTACAAAATAGAAAGAAAATAATATGATAAACTTGAAACCGCTAGTAATAAAAAAGGAAGTGTATATTGCAACCGTGTTCCTGAATCGCCCTGCGGATTTGAATATCATCGAGGGCACGGTCAGTTTACCCGGGAGGCGGTGGTATTTCCTTGACTCTTACAGCCGCTATATCGTCCACTGGGAGCCTCTATCCATGCGGGCCCAGGAGATAGCCGAGATAATTGCCACAGCCCTGGAGCGAGTGCACGGAAAGAGGCCCAGGATTGTCAGGGATAACGGCTCTCAGTTTGTCGCCAAGGAATGGCGGGAGGTCATGCGTTATTTTGAGCTGGAAGAGATCCCCATCAGGGTGAGGCATCCTCAGTCCAATGGCCGAATAGAGCGCTACCACCGCAGCGTAAGAGAGGAAGCCCTCGGTGATACTGAGGCCGAAAGCCTCTATCGGGCGAGGGATCTCTTAGCAGAGTGGGTGAGGTACTACATCGAAGAGCGGCTGCATTCTGCTTTGGAATACCTGCGCCCGGTTGACTACTACAGAGGTAACCCGCAGGCACTACTGGCCGAGCGAAAGACGAAATTGAGAGAAGCAGCCGCCAGACGAAAGGAGGTGAATAGAGGCAGGGACTTGACAGTAGCTGAGGAAGATTGTATCATTTTACCATAGTCGATTTGTCCGAAAACGACTGAACCAATACAAATAGATAGGAGGTGATACACAAAGCTTAATTTAATTTATTATGGTAAGCAGCAATAATCGAAAATGAAAGACATCAAGTAATGAGGATGTGCAGATGTTTTTTTATGGAGATTTTAAATGTTTGACTTAAGGGATTATCTTCAGAAATTGGAAGAAACGGGGGAGCTGATTACTATTGATGAGGAAGTCAACTGGAACTGTGAGGCAGCAGCATTATCAGCTATGGGTTGTCGGGCGGGGGCTCAGGCAATGCATTTTAAGAAATTACTGGGATACCCTAAAGGTTATTCTCTAGCCACAAACCTGTTTGCCGGACCGCCGATGCATCATCCCCTACCAGCAAAGCGAACTACTCAGACAAGGTTCCTTACTTCCTTGGGAATAGACCCGACGACTCCCTATGAGGAGGTACTGGCGACCATTGCTGACCGCTACACCCACACTGTTCCGCCGACCAAGCTCTCAACCGGCTCTTGTAAGGAGGTTATTAAAACCGGTGAAGATATTAACCTTTTGGAGTTTCCTATACCTTTTCTGCATCAGGAAGACGCAGGGCGTTACGGGACAGGTCATGTTCTAATAGTCAAGGACCCAGAAAGTGATTGGCAGAACTGGAGCGTATTTAGATGGAAAGTGCTATCGCCCAATACTCTAGTTGGTAATGCTCAGCTCTCTAGGGATGCCACGGCGATCCGGCGAAAATATGAAGCCCAAAATAAACCTATGCCGTTTGCCATAGTTATTGGAGGTGCCCCAGCAATTCTAATGGCAGCTGCGATGAAAGTGCCGCCGATGATTAGCGAGGTTGAATATGCTGGGGGCTTGAACCTTGATCCGATTAATCTTGTTCAGGCTGAGACTAGTGAATTGTTGATACCAGCAGATGCCGAAATAGTAATTGAGGGAGAAACTATCCCCGGGCAATTTGTGGATGAAGGACCCTATGGCGGTATTCATGGTTACACCAGACCCTGCTCGCAGCCTCTAATGAGGGTTAAGGCGATAACCCATAGAAGGAATCCCATTCTGACTGCGATCGTTGATGGCACTGAAGTTAATGATACCGAGGTTATTATTTCCACTTTGGAATCGGTTCGGCTTTGGAAAGAACTGACCGTGAACTACCAGTATCCAGTAAGGTGGGTTAACCTTATTCCTGATTTTAAGCTTGGGTTGTGTGTCATATCTATAAGGCCCCTCTACTTCGGCTTGCCTTTCAGAGCAGCTCGTACTGCTTTTATCTTGTCGAACATTTTTGACAAGATACTTTTTGTAGATTATGAAGTCGAGCCATATGGTTACTACTCTATAACCAATACTTTGGTTACGAAGGTTCACCCAGCACGTGCTTTCCACGTCATACATGGGTTCCCACCAGCCTTGAGCCAGTGGTATATAACCGAAGAGAGGGCGAAGACAAAAGGCGCTGGGAGGCTCTATATTGTTGGGTCTTGGCCAGCCGAATGGTCACCAGAGGACAAGGGAGTCCCGGTTACCTTTGAGAGTTCTTTCCCAGCTGAAGTTCGGGATAAGGTTCTGAAAGGATGGAAGACCGAGTATGGGTTTAAAGAGGATGCCTTTGTGGTGCCTGAGGGAATGCGCTTTGAAATTTAGATCAAGTTAAAAGGATTAAGGAGGCCGAGTTTTAGACTATGAAAGAAGAAAGACGTGGCTTAATAACCATAAATGTGGATTTGAGTTGTGACGGTAAGTGTGAAAGCTGTGAGAGGTTCTTTAAATGCAAGTCACCACAAAAGTTGGAGATTTTTGGCCGACGCCGGATGAGTCGAGTGCGTGACACTATGGCTAAGATTAAGCACCAGATCGCAGTTTGTGCCGGTAAAGGTGGTGTGGGGAAGTCCACAGTTACTGTCAATTTGGCTGTAGCCTTGGCAATGAGGGGTAGGAAGGTAAGCATCCTGGACCAGGATTTTGATGGTTCCTGTATTCCAAGAATGATAGGAGTTTCTGATCAGAAGTTACGCATGTTAGCAAGAGGTATCGTCCCTGCGAAAGGTTTACTGGACATTAAGGTTGTGGCTATGGCCTTAATCCTGGCTGAGGAGGATATCAATACTTGGTATCATGAGCTGAGAAGAAATGCTACTGAGGAGTTTCTAGCTCACGTTGACTATGGTAGCTGCGATTATTTGCTTATTGACCTCCCACCGGGGACAAGCTCAGATGCGATGAATATTATGGAATACATTCCAAATCTTGATGGCATGATAATGGTAACCAATCCAAGCACTGTTTCCCAAATTGTAGCCAAGAGAGCGACGGTAATGGCTCTCGAAGCTGGGGTAAAGGTACTTGGTGTCATCGAGAATATGAGCGGTTTTATTTGCCCCAAATGTGGTAATGTTTCTCAAGTGCTCAGGTTTGGGGGAGGGGAAAAGCTAAGCCAAGAGGGCGGGGTGCCTTTCCTAGGGCGCATTCCTTTAGACCCCCAAGTTAGTTATTCTACAGATGTAGGCAAACCCTACGTTTATGAATACCCAGAAAACCCAATATCTAAGGCATATTTCTCTATGGTTGATAAAATTGAGGAAATGGTTGGCTGGGAAGGTTAAGATGCCTATCTATGAGTACCTCTGTCATAAGGGTCATAAGTTTGAACTGAGGCAGGAGATTGGGGGTACATCACCAGTAAAGTGTCCCTTGTGTGGGAGTGAAGCTACTCAACTTATATCCAGAGTGAATCTACCCAAGAACGCTGGTATTTGGCTCTTTGAAAGAACTAAGGACGGGATAAGGGAACTCCTGCATGATTAGTTTTACCTAGGAGGGAGAATATGGCTGAACTAAGCGGAGAGATCCAGTCTATTAATGTTGATTTAAGCTGCGATGGTGATTGTGCAGGTTGCGAAAAGTATTTCAGGTGTACTTTGCCACAAAAAGACAATCTTATGGTGGGTGGCAGGATGGGGCAAATACGCGAGGTTATAAGCAAAATCAAGCACAAGATAATGTCGGTTGGTGGTAAGGGTGGGGTAGGTAAAACGCTAGTTGCGGTTAATTTAGCCATGGGCTTGGCTATGAAAGGGAAAAAAGTAGCCGTGCTTGACCAAGTCTTTGATGGTCCTTGCGTTCCTCAGATGCTGGGGGTAGAGGGTCAGGGGATGGGCTACACCCCCGAGGGCTTGTTGCCTTGTGAAGGACCGCTAGGAATTCAAGTGGTCTCCATGGGTTTAATAGTCCCTGAAGACGAATCTATAACTTGGTTCCATGCTATGAAAAGGAATGCTACAGAAGAGATGTTAAGCAATGTGCTGTATGGAGAGCAGGACTACCTTGTTATAGATGTGCCCGCCGGCACCAGTTCAGATACGGTAAACATAGTTCAGTGTATTCCTGAGATGGATGGAGCTACTGTAGTCACTGTTCCTTCAGAGGTTAGCCAGGCTGTGGCTTACAAGGCAATTATGCTTCTTAAGGAGGCGAAGGTGCCTGTGCTTGGTGTCTTTGAGAATATGGCTACGTTTACCTGTTCTCACTGTGGTGAGAAAATTGATATTTTGCAGAGTGGCGGTGGCAAAAAGCTAGCTAAAAGGTGTGGTGTCCCTTTCTTGGGTAGTATTCCTTTCGATAGCCGGGTGGCAGAATGCGGTGACGAAGGGATACCTGTTATCTACAAATATCCTGATTCTGAGGCAGCTCAGATTTTTAAAGCTGCTATTGATAAAATAGAAGAGAGGCTCAAGTGAAAAATGTTAGCTTGCAAGAATTCTGGACCTAAAATCAAAAAGGAGGAAGCTGATGGAGATAAGAAGGTGGATTGAGGTATTAAGAGCGAATGATCTACTTCAAGAAATAGATGTAGAGGTTGACTGGCGGCTCGAAGCGGGAGCTGTTGCACTGATGAACCAACGAGTTGCCCACAAAGCCGTTCTCTTTAATAAGGTCAAGGATTACCCTGAATGGCGGCTTTTGGGCTCTACCTTTTGCCTATATCCATATAGGCACCCGTGGTCTATGTTTAATTTACTAATGGGCTTGCCCATAGATACTCCATACCGAGAAACCAGGACAGAATTCTTGAGAAGATTCACCAACCCCCTCATGCCCATTGAGATTGCTAGTGCTGATGCCCCATGCAAAGAAGTCATCAAAGTGGGTAAAGAAGCAAATCTTCTAGATATACCTTTTCTTTACACTCATATGCAGGATGGTGGTCGTTATTCAACATTGCACCAAATCATAAACAAGGATCCGGATACCGACTGGACTAACTACGGCATGTACCGCTTCATGGTGCATGGTCCCCGCCGAGCCGGTTGGTGGGCCTTTATGGGACAGCATGGGCCTACCATATTTTACCTCAAGTACGATTTGAGAGGTAAAAATTGTCCGTTTTGCCTCTGTATGGGAGGTGACCTATCTCTAATGGTTGCCTCTATGGTCTCTGTTCCTGCAGGGGTATGTGAGGCCGATGTTGCTGGGGGCTTCAATCAAGCGCCGCTTGAAGTTGTGCGAGCTGAGACTAATGACCTTCTTGTGGCAGCTGCGTCAGAGGTGGTTATCGAGGGTGAGGTACTTGCCGGTAAAAGAAGCGATGAAGGTCCTTTTGCGGAAATTACTGGATTTGTCAGTGGCCGATCGAAGCAACCCGTGTGCCGTATCGACTGCATTACGCACCGCAAGAACCCTATCCTAACCTTTGCGCAAACGGGTGGCAGTGCCCATGAGGGGACCCAACTTGCTCCTGCGGTGTCATACCAGACTTATCATATGCTCACTAAATTGTTCCGGCTTCCGGTTGCAGATGTCGGATATTTCTCAGATTACTGGGAAAGCATAGCTATGGCAGACACAAGCCCGCAGGCTAAGAGCCTAGTGGCTAACACCGTGTTCGTCCATGGTATCCCATTATTCACTAGAAATTTTGTGGTGCTAACTGACCCTGATACTTATATGGACCATGGTTCGACTGTGTTAGCAGAGTTAATAAATTGTGATCCTGAGAACGATTTGCATGTGACAGACATGGATGTTACTGCGATACCGGTAACGTTCCACGTTACCCATGAAGAGAGAATAAGGGGACTTAACATGGCGTCGATGTGGTTGGATTGTACAACCTCTGAGAAACCGCAGGAACTGGTGCCTAGGAAGGATAGCTTTGAATATGCCTTTCCGCAAGACTTGAGACAGCAAGTGGCGGCGAAGTGGTCTCGACTGGGGTTTGACAAGCCGTTTGATGAGAGAAGGTGAATGACTAAAACATAGTGTTGGAAGGAGGAAAGGAAATGGCAGAATACGAAATAGCTGACGGCTATGTTAGGATGTTTAGTAGAGAAATAGCGAATCAGGAGCCGATAATATGCGAGATTACTTCTCAAGATGACTGGGCAAAGCATTTGGTGAAAGCTAAGGTCGTAAAGTCCGGATCACCATCTGCTCAGGCACACAAGTTGTGGGCTAGACGTGGTGCGAGCGGCGAACTAATAGACGAGGGTTTGACAGTGGAGATTCTAAAGGAACTTGACCCGGAAGAAGTAGAGTTTTCGCCGCCAGAGATGTGACTGAGGGAAGGACGGTAACTCTCACGTAATGGAGCGGAATAGGCTAACAAAGTGTTGCTTTAGGTAAGCGGGAGGCGATGGGGAGAAAAAGCATGGATTATTTTCTTTATGAACCGGTTGAAGGTAGCCTACCACCTGAAAATGAGGAGGTAGAGGTCACGTTGACTGATTCTGCAACTCTCGAAGAGTTTACAGCTCGGGTGATAATAGGCTCAAAGGCTGAAGAAGAGGGAACTAGTGACATGGTGTGGTTTTTTAGCGCAAAAGGAGAAAAGGAGAAACAACCCAGGGCACTAAAGATTATCGAAAGGATGGTTGAGGAAGAGCCTGACGTTAAAGCACTACCTAGGCGGCGGCTGAGCTTGGGGGAAAGGAAAGGGCGTATGCTCGAGGACCTACTCCGAGAAAGAGAGGCTAAAAAGGAAGGTAAATAATGGCAAAAAAAGAATATGATACCTTTTGCGATGACCCGACAACGCTGGGCGAAGGGAAAGTAGTTATTGCAATAAGGGAACTCACCCCTGATAACCCTAGGAAGAAATATTTGACAAGGTATGTTGAGGCTGTAATTTCAAAAGAACCCGAAAAAATGCCAGATGCTGACATCTTGTGGCTACGGTGGCAGCGGGGTAGGTTGCACCCGAAGCCATGGGCTATAAAAGTGCAAGCCGAAAAGGGAGAGTTTCTGGCTTAAAGAAACAATATTTAAATCCTAAAAGAGAGAAAAAATGGCAGCCAAGGATTATCGGGAGTTTATTACCAAATTGGAGAAGGTTGGCGAGGTAGTACATGTGGAAAGGGAGGTCGATTGGGATTTAGAGGTAGGAGCAATCACACGCCGAGCCAACGAAATGGGCTTACCTGCGCCTCTGTTCGAAAATATTAAGGATTACCCTGGCTTTCGTATTTTAGGTGGACCTGTTGCTAATTTTAGGCGAATGGCTGTTGCCTTGGGTCTTCCTGCTGAAACCAGTATCAAGGACATGAGTAATAAGTATTATGCCAGAAGCCAAAAAAGGATTAAGCCAGTAATAGTTAAAAAGGCACCCTGTCAGGAAAATGTGGTAATGGGGGATGATGTTGACCTTACCATGCTTTCAACACCAATGGGGGCCGATGGGGACGGTGGTCGATATTTGGGTACTTGGCATACGGTTATTACCAAAGACCTTGATTCAGAGTGGACAAACTGGGGTTCGTATCGCCAAATGATCCATAATGAACACATCATGTGTGGGTTGATAGCGCCCTTTCAAGATGCCGGAAAGATGCAGGCAAAGTATGTGGCAAAAGGATTGAATATGCCATTTGTTACTGCTATAGGTGACCACCCCTGTTCAGTTTTGGCGGCTGGTACTCCTCTCGGAGTTGGAGAAGACGAAGTTGAATTAGCCGGAGCATTGATTGGAGAACCAGTAGAATTGGTGAAGGCTAAGACTTGTGATATTCTTGTCCCCGCTCGCGCTGAGATTATAATCGAGGGTGAGGTTTTGTCGCCAGAGGTGAAGGTTGACGAAGGCCCCTTTGCTGAAGCCCACGGATATCGTGCCTCACCGCGAATGCCCCGCTCTGTTTACAAGGTAAATTGCATAACCTTTCGCGATAACCCTATTTTTGTCTTTTCCTCCACGGGGGTGCCGATGAACGACGGATACGTTACGGCTCCTCTGCACGGAGGGGAGTGGAAGAAACTCCTTTTAGACCAGGGAATCCCAGTAAAGGACGTCTATGTTGCACCGGGAGGGCCAGTAGTAGTAAGCGTAAAGAAGTTTTATAGCAATATAGCTAACCACGTAGCTTGCCTGATATGGGGTAGCAAAAATGGGTTTTTGCACACTCACATTATAGTGGTGGATGAAGATGTAGACCCCTTTAATATGTCAGAAGTGCTTCATGCCCTAGTTACAAAGTGTCATCCTCTAAACAACATACATGCTACTCTGATGGTTGGCGCCACGTTGGGGTCGTTTTTGAGTATGCAGGATAGAACGTACCTTCGTGGAGCTGCGGTAGTATTTGACTGTACCTGGCCATTGGACTGGAATCCATACACTGAGGTACCGACGAGATGTTCATTCACAGGAATCTATCCTAAAGAGGTGCAAGAGAAGGTTTTAGCCAACTGGAAGAAATATGGCTTTAAATAAGCAATGCGTGGTGCTGTTGGAAGGGAGCCAAATAGTTCTCATCAGAGACGACATAAGGTGACCTTTGGTGAATCTTCGCAATATGGCTTGGGAAATTTGATAGTTAGTAAAGGCAAGCTCATAAGGTATTTTTAGGTGTGTGTGGCTATGTTTTTGGGCTTAACGGTGCCTCAGTTTACTATGCTACTGACTGCGGTGGTTCTTGGAATTGTGGGCTGCATTACTGGTCCCATGATTTTTGGAAAGACAGGTTTGATAAAGCCCAATTTGTGGGCAGCGTCCCTACTTTTTGCAATATTCCTGTATATTGCCTGGGCTACGGCTGGGACCGCGTGGATTTGGATTTTCATTTTCATCACTGGCATATTTATGGGAATGGTGGTGCCAGTTGCATTGTTATATCCTATATTTCTTCCCGAGGTTGGGGGCTGTCTTCGCCGGAATTGGGGTTGGCTTCTGCTTGTCAATAGGTATGTTCGGCGGCTTCATTCTGCCGTCGTATGTGCTAATGCCACTGGCAGGGGAGAATTTCAACCTTATGTTCATACTTCTCGCTGTTTGCATTGCGATAGGGGGGCTAATCATCTTACCAGCTCGTGAAGTAGGACCTAGGGGCCGTAAAGGATAAAGGAGGGTTTGAAGCAGCTAGTAGTAGAGCTATCTTGCGAGGCAGTTTGGTAAGTATCTGAGACTAGTGTGCCTTGGACAGACCATGGGAGTGTAGGCATGTTTAGGGATTTGAGGGAGTTTTTAAACGAGTTAGAAACGTCAGGTAACTTAATTCATTTTAGTGGGGAATTATCAACCGAGTACGAAGTACCTGCAGCCATTACATATGTAGCGCAATATATAAGTAAGGCGGTAGTTTTTGACAAGGTCAAAGGTTATGATACTCCTGTTGTTGGAAATGTCTTCAGTGGGCGAAAGTCTCTCAGTATAGCTTTCGCGGTCAAGGAGGACAGGCTCGAAGAGACCTATATGACACGGGCGAAAAAACCAGTTAAGCCAAGACTGGTAAGTAGTGTTCCGGTACAGGAGGTAGTGATTGATAAAAATATTAATATCCAGCAAACTATTCCTGTATTGACACACCATGAAAAAGATGCCGGACCTTATATGACTTCAGCCATCACCATCGCTAAGGATCCTGAGACTGGGATTAGAGGGATGGGATTGCATCGCATTCAGGTGAAGGACAAGGATACCATAGGAATTTTCTTGGGAACTCCGCCATTATCTAACTTCTTAGCCAAGGCAGAGCGACTGGATAAGCCTCTGGATATTGCTATAGCTTCAGGCGTAGATCCGCTGACTTTTTGTGCTGCCATCTTCTATGCTCCAGAGGGGATTGACAAGTTTGACATTGCTGGTGGTTTTGCTGAGGCACCGATAGATTTAGTGAAATGTCGTTCAGTAGATATTGAAGCACCACCTAACGCTGAATTTATCTTGGAGGGTTACATAATCCCACATCTAAGGGAGAAGGAGGGACCCTTTGGAGAATCAACGGGGTACTACATGACCTTTAATAATCCTGTTGGCAAGATAACAACAATAACGCACCGTTCTAAGCCAATATATCATGGTTTGATGCCCTTTACCGCTGAAGAAAAATGCCTGGTGGAGGTTATGTTGCGGCCCTATCTCACCAAGATGATTCGGGAAGCTGTACCTGAGGTTAGGATACAGGGTCTGAGTTTGCCGGGCATGGGCGAAGTTTGTGTTGTTCAAATTGATAAAAAAAAAGAAGAGGATGGGGCAAAGGTTATTGATTGGTTGCTATCCCATCCCTTTTCCAAGATTGGGGTAGTTACAGATAGTGATGTTAATATAGCTGAGCTGGATGAGGTTGTTTGGGCAATAGCTACTCGTGTCCGACCTGACAAAGATGTAGTCATTAGACCAGGTCTTCCAGGCTCTATGATCGATCCGTCTACTAGCGGTTTAGGAATAACAACCGAGCTTTCGCTCATGGTTACTCAAACCGCCAAGGTAGGTATTGACGCTACTAAACCGCTCAAGGAGCTGGAAAGGTTTCAAAGAATAGATGTGCCAGCAGAGGTAAAGAAGAAGGTCTTCATTAAGCTGCAAAAGGTTTTTAAAAGTTGTGGAGCGCATTACAGAGCGTAAGACCGAGCAAATGCAGATCTGTTCCACGATGGAGGTAGAGGTGGGAGGGAATACCATATGGGACGAGATGCACCTTATCCACAAATGTTTGCCCGAAATTAACAGGGATGAAATTGACCTCTCCGTGGAGTTCTGTGGTCATCGTTTTCGTTACCCTTTGCTTATTTCCGCGCTGACTGGCGGGCATTCACAAGCTACCGCAATCAATGAAAATCTAGCCCGAACGTTGGAGCATTTTGGCATTGGTATGGAAATAGGGAGCCAGAGACCGCTACTCAAGTTTCCCGAGCTGGAAGCGACCTATTCGGTCGCCCGTAAGGTAGCCCCCGGAGCCTTCCTAGTAGCGAATATCGGCGCCTCACAATTGATCAATCAGCCGGAGAGCTCGGCTTGCACACTGGACGAGATTCAGAGTCTTATCGATGTAGTGAAAGCTGATGCTCTAGCCATCCACCTAAACTTCCTCCAAGAAGCAGTGATGCTTGACGGAGATACTAAAGCCAAGGGTTGTCTCAAGGCTATTGGGGAGGTCGCTCATTCTATCTCTGTGCCGTTGATCGTCAAAGAGACCGGTGCTGGTATTTCTAAGTCCTGTGCCTTAGATCTTAAGGAGCAAGGGGTTTCTGCGTTGGAGATAGGGGGTGCTGGGGGAACCAGTATGGCTTTGGTAGAATCGCATCGGGCGGCATTACATCAGAACCCTAAGCATGAAAGACTAGCAAAGTCCTTTGCTTCGTGGGGCATCCCTACTCCAATATCGGTAATAGAGGCGAAAAACAGTGGCTTACCGATCATTGCTAGCGGTGGTATACGAAGTGGCCTAGACGCAGCCAAGGCATTCGCGCTCGGCGCCGACCTAGTTGGTGTTGCCAGACCACTTCTTTGTTGCGCTGCAGAGGGGCCTGAGGCTGTAGTGGAGTGGCTTGAGGTGTTTTTCGCCGAGCTTTCCGTGGCCCTATTCTTAAGCGGTGCCTCATCTGTGAGGGAAATGAAAGGGAAAAGAATAATCATCCTGGGGAGAATGGGAGAATGGCTGCAACAGCTCGGTTATGACTTGAAAAACGGCTGGTGAGCAAAAGGACAGTGATAAAGGGAAGGATATTTTCTGGAATGGGGGAGGGGGCGTTTTTTACCTGCCTGGAGTGGGTAAAGCGACAATGCCAGGAGAAACTGAATTTTATCCCTTTTCTGGGCACTTTAAATTTGCGAGTTGAGGACGAGTATTTAGATATTGTTATCAAACTGAAGGAGAAAGAGGGGATTCTCCTCATGCCACCAACACCCGAGTTTTGCCATGCGAAATGTTTCCCGGTATTTATCGGCTCCGTCAGGGGGGCTATCATTGTCCCCCAGGCCGAGCACTTCACTAACGAGGTACATCCCCCAGAAGTGATTGAGATTATTGCCCCCGTCAATATCAAGGAGACCCTTTCAGTAAAGGATGAAGATGAAATAATTATAGAAGTGGAGGAACAATGAGGTTAATCATAGGGATTTGTGGAGCAACTGGCGTTATCTACGGGATAAGGCTTGTCCAAGTACTCAGCGAAACGCCTGATCTTGAGACGCACCTGGTGATGAGTGAGGCTGCCAAATTGGTCTTAGAGGACGAATCGAACTGGACAGTTCCTCAAATTGAGGCTTTAGCCTCATATGTTTACGATAACAGGGATATTGGGGCCCGAATAGCCAGCGGTTCTTTTCAGACAGCAGGCATGGTAGTTATTCCCAGCAGTGTGAAGACAATGTCTTCCATTACCAATTCCTTTAACTATAATCTAATAACCAGGGCAGCCGATGTAGTGCTGAAGGAGAGAAGGAAATTAGTGCTCGTCGTTCGAGAGACGCCGTTACATCTTGGTCATTTGAGGATGATGGTTAGTCTGACTGAAAGAGGAGCCATTATTTTGCCTCCTGTCCCTGCCTTCTTTCACCGCCCAAAAAGCATCGACGATATCGTTACTCAAACAGTGGGGAAAGTCCTAGATCAACTTCAAATTAAGCATGATTTATTTCAACGTTGGGAGGGGATAAGCAAGCCAGCCGCAGGGGAGTGGATGGACAATGCCTGCGAAGAGTAAAGAGTTAAAGAATGTAGTTTTGGAGTACCTGAAAAGACATAACACGATGACACTGGCCACTGCCCATGACAATGTTCCTTGGGCAGCGGCAGTGTTTTACGCCAATGATGGCTTTACTCTTTACTTTATATCTAACCCCAGTATCTGTCTGCATTGTCATAACATCGCCCATAACCATCGTGTCGCTATCACGATAAACAAAGATTACGCATTTAGGAGCCAGAGTGATTGGAGGAAGGTGAAAGGGATTCAAATAGAAGGAATAGCGAAGATGCTTACAGCTGAAGAGGAGATAAGCCAGGCTGTAACCATATATACCAGCAAATATCCTTTTACTTCGGCATATTTAAAGTCAATGTTTTCTTTACCTCGAGAGAAGCTCGAGGAAGAGGTTATGAGCTTGGCTAGAAGGATTGCCTTGGTGCCACCCGTAGCCATCAGTATGTTGAAAAGGTCTCTGAATAAGACTCTTGATCTGATGGGACAAAGAGAGAGGTGGGAGTGGCATCTGTTGAGCCAGGTGGCAAGCCACTTTACTGAAGAAGGAGAACAGCTGCGGAGACAGTTAGAGACGGCACATAAAGCTGGCACTCTTAAAGGCTTCTACAAGTGGAGGGATGCAAGGTTTCGGTCCACTTAAAAGAGAATGGGGGTGGTAAGACCTCACCATAAAGGGAAGAAGGAAAATGGATATCCAGGAGATGTTTAAGGACTTCAAAGTAAAGATACTTGGAATAGGTTGAAAGGGGCAAGAATTGACGAACCCCATTGCAATACTGATTACATACTAATGGAAGCTCTCAAGTCAGCAGAGAGGGCGGGACCTGTTGAAGCTGAGGCTGCTGAGGTATGACTGGGAGGACTGGAAAGCTTATTGGCGGCGAAGAATGATCTGAAATCCAGGAGGTGATGCGAGATGAAACATTTAGACTCGTGAACGGAGTCCCACTTGTTGGGGCGGAGTGAACGAAGAGCCGGAGCGAATAGCGGAGGCGATAAAAGATTCACCCCTGAGGCAAGAAATTGGAGGGGGGACCCCACTTGACAGGGGACGCGAAGGAGAATACTATTTTGGTGGAAAAAATTTTTTGGGTGAGCTGAAAAATAACCAACTTTTGAACGCAACCGATATAGGAGGTGAGCCACGATGCAGGCAGTATATTAATGATCAGACAAGTAATGCTTTCCCGAAATTGCTGAGACCATAGGCTGTGAAGGTTGGCTGAACCGATAAGGGGTAACGCAGGCAGGATTGGCAAGAGGGTGGGAGAAGCATGAACTCTCCGGGTGACAAAAATGGGTAGTGTAACATTGGGATGACATTTCTCCAGGGCAAGGGGATTGTATAATGGAGAGTAGATTAAGGAGGAGGTACCTATGGTTGCCCCGGAGACAAGAGTGATGGTTAAGGTTCCGTCGTACGGAGAGGTTTTAGAGGAAGTGAAGGTAGAGGTACTCAAACTGGTAGGAGAAAAGGTCGTAGAGTTCCAAGAGGAGCAGTTCCGCACCTGGTTCGGCATACCCTGGCACAGAGAGAAAGACGCCAGTGGCGTCATCCTATGCCCTCGATGCGCTGAAAGCTCAGGTTTTGAGCGCAGGGGGAAGAGGGAGAGGTGCTTTCACACCCGGTATGACAGGGTGGAAAGCGCTCTACTCCAGGTCACCTGCAAAAGGTGTGGCTGTACCTTCTCGCCCTTCGTTGGCTTTTTCTCGGAGAAGGGCAAGCGGTATTCCAGGGACCTGGTGGAGAATCTGGTGCTCTCAGCACTGACTGTTTCCTATCACGAGACCTCGAGGAGGGCTGAACGGGAGACGGGCATCAAGGCGGCAGCAATAACAGTATGGCGTCAGCTGAAGGAATCATACCAGAGATATGAGCGCAGGCAGAAGAAGGCTTCCTCCAGCCGCGGTGGTGTGCTGGTAGCCGACTCCACCGGGGTGAAGACGGGGAAAACCAAAAGGGGTTCATCCCTGAACCTGGCTATCAAGGTAACCGGTAGGCAAGTCAAAGGTAAGAGAGCAATGCTTAGGAAGGAGCTGGTCACCTTAAGTGTGGGGAAGTGGCGTGAGGATGAGCTAAAGGACGCCAAGGCCGATTTAGGCATCACCGACGGGGAGCCTGAGCTTAAAGGCGTCATAGCCCGAACCCAGCCTGATCTTCCCTCTCAGCGCTGCCTCTTCCATGCCCCAAGAGACCTTTACTGGGCTCTCTATCGGGATGGAGCCCAAGGGGAGTGGGCATACTGGGAGGAAAGGCTAAAGCAAGAGCTTTGGAAACCATCACCTAAGGGGATGGCAGGTGTGGACTGCCTCATTGTTGAGCTTGGCTTAAGGAGACTGCATTCGGCTGCTACCTATCTTAGGAACGCCAAAGACGAGCTCTTTACCGTCACCAGGCTAAAGGAACAAGGGATTGCCCCAGAGTTGGTGATGGTAGCTACCAGCGCCGTGGAAAGGGAATTTAGAGAAATAAACCGGCGGACTGAGGTTGGTACAAGATGGAGCGACGAAGGTGTGGAGAGAGTTGCCAGGCTTCTGGAGGAAGTACGGCTTAATGGAACAAAGCTCGAATTCTGAGGGGGATGTAATGTATTGACTAACTCTGAAACATCAATTATTATAAAGTCAAGGACGGTTGTTAGCAAGATTGCCGGGGAAATGTCAGCTCTTTGACATGCTACCCAAAAATGAAACAAGGAGAAGACAGGATGACAGAAGACTATACTCACATGGCCCGTAAGGTAGATTATTCAGACTACAAATACCTTAAGATAGAGGTCGAGGACGGGGTAGCTACCGTCACCCTTAATAGACCTGAAGTTCTTAACGCAGTAAATCAACGGATGACTAGTGAACTACACACCATTTTTCAGGATTTGCACCAGGATAATGAGGTTAAAGCTATCATATTTACTGGGGCGGGAAGAGGTTTCTGCTCTGGCGCCGATGTGGGAATGTTTCGTAAGTTTCATACCAAAGAAGAAAAAGAACCGACTACTCAAGAGTATGCGAGATGGGCGATGGGTGGGGGGCCAATAGGGAACATGTTAGACACAGACAGGATCATTATTGGCGCTATAAATGGACCAGCGTCAGGCTTTGGGGTGCAACTAGCTTTATCCTGTGACATCGTCATCGCTGCCGAAACCGCCACTTTCGCGGATAGTCACATACGGGTAGGTCTAGTACCTGGGGATGGTGGTACCATAATTTGGCCTCTTCTAGTAGGGCCACATAAAGCGATGGAATACCTCATAACCGGTGACACGGTCGATGCCCAAGAGGCATTGCGAATAGGACTGGTAAACAAGGTTGTCCCTCTTGAGGACCTCATGCCAACGGCTAAGGCGCTGGCAAGACGGATAGCCGATGGACCAACTTTGGCTATTGGATTGACTAAGCGTTCTATAAATCAAAGGATTAAGCGAGATTACAATTTGCTTCATGATGCCGTTTCATCGGCAGAAAGGCATAGCGCGCTTAGCGAAGACCATCAGGAGGGCGTTAAGGCCTTTATGGAAAAACGTAAACCTCAATATAAAGGCAGATAGGTGGCTATGCTCACTGGAGTTGACCACCGAGGAAGACAGAAAAATGTTTGATTCTTACCTGAGACTTCTTGAGGTAATCAACCAGGAGATAGCAGCTAGCAACAAGATGATTAAAGAGATATACGACAAAGACAAGGATGCACAGCTTCTCACCACCATTCCCGGAATAGGGATAACCCTAGCGACGTTGATCAGCACTGAGAGCGAACAAAACTAGCTGAAAGAGGGTGTGGTAGCCTTCAAGAAATAAAACAATGGTTAAGGTGTTGTAGGCAATCGATGGTCGGTGATTAGCCTCTGCCAGAAAAGGTTTTTAGAGAGCCTGTCTTATCAAACTAGGAGGTAAGAAAATGCGAACAGAAACTCTTACTTTTTGCTCAATATGTCCTGCCCACTGTGCTTCCAAGGTAACGGTAGAGGACGGAAAGATAGTCAAGTGGGAAGCAGACAAGGAAAGTGGTCTTCGGTATCGGCCATGTACTACTTATAAGGCGCTTGGCCTTATAGAGATAAACGAGCACCCTAACCGCCTGAAATACCCGCTAAAGAGGACGGGGGTGAGGGGTGAAGGTAAATGGCAACGGATTTCCTGGGATGAAGCCTTAGATACCATTGCCAACAGGCTCACTGAGCTCAAGGAGGAATATGGTCCCCAATGTCTTGGCGCCAGTGTCGGAGAGCCGAGACACTTTGAGTTTGCCTGGCTCCAGAGATTTTGCTCTGCTTTCGGGACGCCTAATATTCGCACACCAAGCGGTATATGTGGTGCAGCTGGGTATGCGGCCGATCGGTGCACATATGGCCCAGGACATTTTCTAAATGGAGCGGAGAAGCCGCTTGTAGAGGGCAGGCCAGAGAAATTAATAATAATCTGGGGCTGCGCTTGGACTGAGAAGACAGGAAAGTTTTGGGAAGAACACATAAAGCCCTGTTTAGCCGCGGGTGGGAAGCTGGTGGTGGTAGACCCGAGAAGGCTGGCGATTACTGACAAGGCTGACCTCTGGATTAAACCTAGGCCCGGTACTGACCCAGTCATAGCTATGGGATTGTTAAAGGTCATCATCCAGGAAGAACTCTACGATAAAGACTTTGTTGACAATTGGACAGTCGGTTTTGACCAGATGCAGCAGGAAGTCAAGAGATTCACCCTCGATGATGTAGAAAGGATAACCTGGGTGCCTAAAGAGCAAATTCAGCAGCTCGCCAGATGGTATAGCAAGCTCCAGCCGTCCTATATACGGATTGGAATGGGGGCTTTTGGTCAAGGGTCGACTGGCTTCCAGGGCTGCCGAGTCCTTGGCATTCTGGGGGTTATTGTCGGTCCCGATGCTATCCCGGGGTGGGGGGTAAAGCAGAGCCGTGTCCCCACGGTCCGGGGCCGCCAACTGTACCTGTTAGATGAGTTTCCCAGGAGTATCGAGGCGAACCTGGCAAGGCAGTATAAATACGCGGTTAGGGCTAATTATATACCTGACCTAGAACTTATCAACGGCATCCTGGAAGATAAGATAAAAGCAGTGCTAGTCACTCAAAGCGAGCCCCTTATCACTTTTCTCAATGCTCGTAAGACATACCGTGCGTTTATGAAGGTTGATTTTTTGGTGTCAGCCAATATTTTCATGACACCGACTCCCTCTATTTCTGATATAGTCCTGCCCGTAGCCACTACTAATGAGTGTGATAGTATCTACGTTGGTACTGCGAACTCCCCCCCCTACGCTTTACCCAAGATTGTTGACCCGCCGGGAGAGGCGCGGTCCGATGTAATGATACTAAATGACCTGGCAAAGAGGTTGGGGCTGGGGAAGTATTTCTTTGACAGTGATGTGGAGAGCATAAACTATGTGCTGGCTCCCTCTGGCATTACCTGGGAAGAGCTGAACAAGAGAAGGGTACTCAAGCCAGAGACAAAAGAGATAGCTGAAGACGGTGCTTCTTTCTTTACCACACCTTCAGGCAAAGCGGAAATGTATTCCACTCAGGCAAAAGAGAGCTTTGATTGTAATCCCTTGCCACGTTGGGAAGACATGCAGCCGCTCTATGAGCTCTCAGAAGAATACCCGCTTTTCATGACCTCGTATGAGGATTCAGACTATCATCTCAGCAAATTCAAAGAAATAAAAGCTTTCCGCAAGCATAAGCCTTATCCGACGGTACAGCTAAACCCCGAAACTGCCCAAAAAATAGGGGCTAAGGATGGAGACTGGATCTGGATTGAGGGAAAATTGGGCAGGATAATGCAGAAGCTGGTCGTGGACCCTGAGATAGACCCGAGGCTAGTAATGACCACCTTTGGCTGGTATTTCCCAGAAGACCCTAGTAACGCCTGTCAGTTTGACAAAGCCAATATCAATATACTCCTCCCAGATGAACCAGTAGAGAAAGCGACAGGGGCGCCGGATACACGAGGTACCCCCTGTCGGGTATATAAAGCTGAACCGAGCGAAGTTGGCTTGCCGGAGTACATAGAAGGAGTTCAACCCGTGTAAGGTTGAAATGGAAAAAGTTGATTAGTTTTTATCACGTTATGCTCATGGTAGTCAACACCTCCTTCCTTCGGTGTAGGGAGAGTTATTCAAGCAGAGAGAAGCAGCCGCCAGACGAAAGGAGGTGAATAGAGGCAGGGACTTGACAGTAGCTGAGGAAGATTGTATCATTTTACCATAGTCGATTTGTCCGAAAACGACTGAACCAATACAAATAGATAGG
>Ga0209979_1001754_pt1 | contig 22611 bp, 21 predicted proteins | sample AnhtaG_FD_183114 | JGI IMG/M metagenome (GOLD analysis project Ga0209979, IMG submission 183114) | Deep subsurface microbial communities from Anholt, Denmark to uncover new lineages of life (NeLLi) - Anholt_01485 metaG (SPAdes) (version 2) | ecosystem: Environmental > Aquatic > Marine > Oceanic...
TAGGGCAACCCTCCTGACATGGGCACTCTGAAATCGCCTTCAGTGTAGCTTGCCACAGTTCCTCTATTATGTCAAAACCCTTCTCGGCAATGCCGATGCCACCGGGATAGGCATCATAAATAAAAATCTGGGCTCTTCCGGTATCAGGATGAAATGGGGTAGAGACGCCACCAATATCATTGCGGTCGCAAAGAGCAAACAAGGGGAGGATAGCTATAGCCGCATGCTCAACAGCATGTAATCCCCCGGCAAAGTCCAGTTGCTCCTTAACCAGTCGAGCAACAGCCTCAGGCGGTAGGTCAAACCACAAAGCAACGGTAGGAAAATGCTGGGGCGGCAGGTCAAGGGATTCCTCCCCAATTACCTCCTCAGTAAATTGTGCCTTCTTCCTGAAGCCAACCACAGTAGTAGTAACCTCCACCTCACCCAAGTATACCTTTGCCTGCCCACAGCTTTTATCACGGATTACCCTGACAATGTGTAAATCAGTGATGTCCTTAGCCTGGGTATAGTAAGAAACAGTGGTCGGCACGGCACAGGCAGTTCGGCTAGACAGGTCAAGCTCGGTAACCAGATATGATTCTCCCTGATGAAGGTAGATGGCACCGGGATGTATCTGAAAAAAGGCAACACTAGCCTCAACCGTCTCCAGCAAAGAGCCAGTTGAGGCATCCATAAGAGCAAAGCTCACCCCGGAGGTGGAACGAACATTGATACTTTGAGCCGGATAGGCGATAGTCGGTGAAAGATACCACTTCCTAATCCGCTCCCTGAGTATGCCTAGCGCCTCCAGCTCTGCCTTTTCCTGGTCTAAGGCAGAGCCGAAAAACTCCTCATCATCACTGCTTAGCGGCAACTCCCAAGCCGCACACAGCAGATGGGCTCTCAAAATGTAGGGGTTGGAGGGGTTAACCAGGGTATTTTCAACGCTTTTATGAAAGAAGTAATCGGGATGACGCATAAGATACTGGTCTAGCGGATTATCCAGAGCTATAAGAAAACTCAGCGACCCATCTCTACCCCGACCGCTCCTACCTGCCTGCTGCCAGGTACTGGCAATGCTGCCCGGATAGCCAGTAAGCACCGTAGCCTCCAGGTCACCAATATCTATGCCTAACTCTAAAGCAGTAGTAGCCACCACGCCCAGAAGTTCACCAGCAAACAGCTCTTGCTCTATTTGACGCCGTTCCTGCGGAAGATAACCAGCCCGATAAGCCTTGATTCGCTTTGCCAGCGCCGGGTTAGCTTCGGCTAACCCCTGTCTTGAATAGGTGTAAATAAGTTCAGTCAGCCGGCGACTACGAGCAAAGGTCAGGGTGCGGATATTACGGCTCACTAACTCGGTAAACAAGCTTGTGGCTTCACTATTAGCACTACGCCGGACGCTCCTAGCCTTATCTATGATTGGGGGATTCCAGAAAACAAAGTCCTTGACACCATGCGGAGAGCCATCATTGTCAACCACCACAAATGGTAAACCTACCAGTCTTTCCGCATGCTCACCAGGATTAGCTATAGTAGCTGAACAGCAAATAAACTGTGGGTTTGAGCCATATAAGCGGCACAGACGGCGCAGGCGACGCAGTATACAAGCTACATGGGAGCCAAAAATACCACGATAGGCGTGGGCTTCATCCACTACCACATACCTCAACTGGCGCAGTAGTCCTGACCAGGCTTGATGATTAGGCAATATGCCAATATGGAGCATATCTGGATTGGTGAGTATTACCCTGGCTCGCTTCCTTATCTCAGCCCGCTCAACCTGGGGGGTATCACCATCAAAGGTGGCGAATTCCTCTGGCTTGAATAGACCGGGGCAAAATAGCTCCCGCAAGCCACGCAACTGGTCTTGAGCCAGGGCTTTGGTGGGGAAGAGGTAAAGGGCACGGCTAACCTTCTCAGTCAAGATTGCCTCTAATACAGGAATGTTATAGCACAGTGTCTTTCCACTGGCACTTGAAGTTGCCACTACCACATTCTTACCCTGCTGGGCGTTATTCACCGCCTCAGCCTGGTGAGTATAAAGAGGCAATAACCCATGCTCATTGAGGCAATCTTGAAGGTCACTAGTCAGAGGTTTATCTAATTCAGCACAGTTTGCTTCACGAGGCGGGATATGCTCAATATGAGTAATCTGACCGCTATATTTAGGTTGAGTTGTAAGATGATGGAGGAAGACCGAGGTATCCATTATGGCTCTCGTTGAATTTACCGGTTATTTAGAGAACAGGTAGAATCTCAATTTCATAATCGAGCATCTCTACCTCAAACCGACCATTGGTAATAAAGTCCACTACCTTTGACAGGACTTCGTTAATATACCGCTTATTGTTGCTCAGGCAACAAATACCCAGTGTAGCCAATTGCCACAGATTCTGGTCGTCAACCTCAGCCACAGAAACATTGAATTTACTTCTGACCCGCGTGGTAATTGACTTCACCACCCGCCGCTTACCCTTGAGAGATAGATTTTCAGGCAAACGAAGCTTAATCTTACACACGCCAATGTGCATGACCTAAATAGTTGCCACTAACCGGACGGAAAACTTAAAGGGTTTTTTTCTGCTTGGCGTAGCACTCACGGCAATAGACAGGACGCCCTTCCCTAGGCTCAAAGGGAACTGTAGTTTCTACACCACACTCAGCACATGTTACAGTGTACATCTGTCGTGGCTGGTTATAGCTACCCCAACGATCTCTTCGCCGAGTGGCACGGCATTCCGGACAACGGCTAGGTTCATTCTGAAAGCCACGAGATGAATAGAACTCCTGCTCACCAACAGTGAAGGTGAAATTCTGTCCGCAATCACAGCACACCAGGGTTTTGTCCTCCAGAGCCATAACTGCACCTCCTTTAACTTTGTTATCCCCCTTGTTTTCGGTGCAATCTCCTAGCTCCAAAACCCCTTACCGAATTGCTTTGTTGCGTGCTAGGCAGAGTTCGAGTTTAGAAATGACACTGAACCAAGGTATCTAATATAATTCTCACTATACTCCCTATAGGTAGTCAAGTCAAGACTAAAAACAGCCCACACAAATTTACAGCCAACTTGACTTATGCTATAATCGGTTAACTTATGGAACAGTTAATATTTGTTAAAATAGCTTAGGAACAGAGGAGTATAATTTGGAGAAAGAGAAAAAAACAGAAATCATAAACAAGTTTGGGCTCAGTGAAGGAGATACAGGCTCAACTGAGGTTCAGGTAGCCCTGCTCACAGAAAGGATAAACCAATTGACAGCACATATGATGGCTAATCGGCATGATTACCACTCGCAACGCGGGCTACTTAAGCTGGTAGGACAGAGAAGAAGACTACTAGCTTACCTGAGCCGAGAAGATATAGGTCGATATCGCAGCCTAATCAGCAGGCTTGGGCTACGCAAGTAAGTCCTTCAGCAGGGAGGGAGCATTGATAGAATCTAATTCGTTTGAGTGCGAAGTTGGCGGTAGAACACTCATTATAGACTCGGGAAAGCTTGCCGGGCAAGCTAGTGGAGCAGTAACTGTCCGTTATGGAGACACTGTGGTTCTGGTTACCGTTTGTATCAGCGATAAACCACGAGAGGGGATAGATTTTCTGCCACTAACCGTTGATTATGAAGAACGACTATATGCCGCCGGTAAAATCCCAGGCGGCTTTATCAGAAGGGAAGGACGTCCCAGCCAGGAGGCAACCCTAGCTTGCCGCCTTACCGACCGCCCACTACGTCCACTTCTGCCCAAGGGATGGCGTAACGATATTCAGCTTATAGCTACTGTTCTTTCTGCCGACCAAGAAAATGACCCTGACATTCTGGCTATTATTGGTAGCTCGGCTGCCCTATCAATATCAGAAGTTCCGTTTGGTGGTCCAGTTAGCGCTGTCCATATTGGCTATATTGATGGTGAGCTAATATTGAATCCAACATTAGTCCAGCTTGAAAGCAGCCAGCTTGACTTGGTCGTGGCTAGCACCAAGCAGGCGATAGTGATGATAGAAGCAGGAGTCGAAGAGGTCTCAGAAGATATTGTTATCCAGGCAATTGCATTTGGTCACAAGGCAAACCAAGATATTATTAAGCTCCAAGAGCAGCTTCAGCAAGCTTGCGGTAAAACCAAGAAGGAAGCTCCTATCATTGAGGTTAACCCTGAGGTAATATCAGCCATCTCACCGATGGTTGATGGCAGGCTTACCCAAGCTTTAAGCCAATCAGAGAAGTTGCAGCGAGAACAGGAACTCCGCAATTTACAACAAGAACTTATAGAGGGTCTAGGGGAGTCATTCCCCGAGCAAGATATAATTTCTGCTTTTGAGGCGAAGGTTAGGGATGAAATAAGAACTAATATCCTTGACAAAGCAAAGCGTATTGATGGTCGCAGTCTGACAGATGTCCGAGCCATTAGCTGTGACATAGGGCTTCTGCCCCGTACCCATGGCTCAGCTCTATTCACCCGAGGTCAAACGCAAGTACTGACAATCACTACCCTGGGCTCTATCAATAAGGAGCAACAACTTGACGGACTAGGTATAGAGGAAACTAAACGTTTCATCCACCATTATAATTTCCCTCCCTTCTCCAGCGGTGAGGTGAGCCGCATAGGTACACCAGGTCGCCGTGAAATCGGGCATGGCGCCCTAGTCGAGCGGGCTATCGCACCAGTACTACCTAAAGATGAAGATTTCCCTTACACTATTCGTCTTGTCTCAGAGGTCTTGAGTTCCAGTGGCAGCACATCTATGGCCAGTGCCTGTGCCTCAAGCTTATCTCTAATGGATGCTGGAATACCTATCAAGGCAGCAGTAGCCGGCGTAGCTATGGGCTTAGTCACCGACGACAAAGGAGGCTATGCTATTCTAACTGATATTGAGGGCATAGAGGATGCTCATGGCGATATGGACTTTAAGGTAGCCGGCACTAATAAAGGTATTACTGCCCTCCAGCTAGATACTAAGCTTAAGGGCATAAGCCTAGAAATTTTGGAAAAGGCACTAAATCAAGCCAGGGAAGCTCGCCTATTCATTCTAGACACAATGGCGCAGACTATTAGCTCCAGTCGACCTGAGATCAGCCCCTATGCGCCACGAATGTATAAAATAATGATTAACCCTGACAAAATTGGTAGCGTAATCGGCACCGGGGGCAAAACAATCAGGTCAATTACCGCTGAGACTAAAGCAAGTATTGATATCAACAATGATGGCACCGTGATTATTGGCTCACCTGATGAGAAAGCAGCTCGTAGAGCCATTGAAATCATTGAGAATTTAACCAAAGAGGTAGAGGTTGGTAGTATCTATACCGGGAAGGTAACACGTTTGCTAGACTTCGGCGCTATGGTAGAAATTCTTCCTGGCAAAGAAGGCTTAGTTCACATTAGTGAACTAGCTGAATATCGAGTACCCAAGGTTGAGGATGTAGTTAAAGTAGGCGATGAGATTACGGTGAAAGTAATTAGTATTGATAATCTGGGTAGGCTAAACCTGTCACGCCGGGCTGTGTTTGAAAAGCTTTCTCAGATGCCTGGAGCTAGACTAACGGATTCACTAGCTACAAACCACCCATCTGAAAAACGCGGGGTTCGCTCCCCTCAACATCCCCCTAGGAACAAGCAGCGCCATTATAAGGGGTAAGCTATGAAGCCAATAAAGGTAGTAGTTCACGGTGCATCAGGTAAAATGGGGCGAGAGGTGATAAATAACCTGTGTGGTCACCCTGAAATAGAGATAATGGGGGCGGTGGAGCTAGAAGTCCCTAACGAGTTCTACCTGCCTCTGCGCGATGAGTGTGAGGCAATACCATTTTCTTCCAACCTAGACTATATCCTCACCACTTGCCAGCCTGATGTGTTAGTGGATTTCACTACAGCTAAGGCTACCATGCCGGCAATGCGTACTGCTACTAAACATGGTGTTAACCTGGTGATAGGAACTACCGGGTTAACCGCTGATGAACTTAGTGAGATTGACCGATTAGCAATAGAGCACAATGTCGGGGCAGTAGTAGCTCCAAACTTCGCTTTGGGAGCAGTCATGATGATGCACCTAGCCAAGATAGCTGCCAAATACTTTGACCAAGCCGAAATCATAGAACTCCACCACCATAAAAAAGCTGACTCACCATCAGGAACTGCTCTATCTACAGCCAAAGCAATGGCTCAAGCTAGAGGGAGACCATTTTACCACCTCCCAGAACAAGATAAGGGCTCGGCTAGCCGAGGAGAGCAAGTTGAAGGAATTATCATTCATAGCGTTCGCCTGCCCGGTCTCCTGGCACACCAAGAGGTCATCTTGGGCGCGCCGGGGCAAACGCTAACCATACGCCATGATACCATCAGTCGGGAATGTTACATGCCAGGCGTTGTGCTAGCCATCAAGGAAGTGAGCAAACACAAGGGGCTAGTCTATGGTCTGGATACTCTGCTCGGCTTATAGGAAGGAGCAATGATGGAGTATAGAGTGGCTATTGTTGGTGCCACCGGGTTGGTAGGGCAGGAGTTTATTAAGGTATTAGAACAACGCAATTTCCCTATGACCTCAATTCGTCTCTTAGCCTCAGACCGCTCGGCAGGTAAAAAGCTATTCGTCAGCCACCAAGAGATTGAAGTCAAAGAGACTGTTCCCGAGTCTTTCAAGGGGATAGATATTGTCCTTTTCTCCGCTGGCGCTGAGACTAGCCGCCATTTCTCACCAATAGCCGCTCAATCGGGAGCCGTGGTTATTGATAATAGCTCTGCTTTCAGGATGCATCTCGAGGTCCCCTTGGTGGTGCCTGAGGTCAATCCTGAAGACATCAAATGGCATAAGGGAATTATAGCTAATCCAAATTGCTCCACTATTCAAATGGTGGTAGCTTTGTACCCATTACATAAGGTCAACCCTATCAAGCGCATTGTCGTTGATACCTACCAAGCGGTGTCAGGTACCGGTTCAGTAGCAGTAGAAGAACTAACAACACAAGCCAAGCAAGTTCTGGAGGGGCAGAGCACTGTCCCCCATGTCTACCCCCACCAAATAGCCTTTAATGTACTGCCGGAAATAGATGTTTTCCTGGACAACGGCTACACTAAAGAAGAGTGGAAACTGGTAGAAGAACCAAAAAAGATAATGCACGCTGATGAAATCGCTATTTCGGCTACTTGTGTGCGAGTTCCAGTATTTACCGGACATAGTGAGGCAATCCATATAGAATTCTCCAAGCCTATGTCTCCCGATGAAGCACGACATATCCTTGCTCAGGCTCCAGGGGTTAAGCTATTAGATGACCCGACTATTAGCCTTTATCCTCAGCCGTGGTCAGCAGCCGGCACCGATGAGGTTTTTGTCGGACGTATTCGTCGAGATGCCTCCCACCCCTGCGGCTTAATTATGTGGGTTGTTACCGATAATCTACGTAAGGGAGCAGCCCTAAACGCAATCCAGATTGCTGAAGAGATGATTAAAAGAGACTGGATAGTTCCCGAAAGGTAGAAAATTGAAAGAGCTAGGACGATTGCTAACAGCAATGGTAACACCCTTTAATGAGGAAGGGAAGGTCAATTATGAACAGGCCAAGAGGTTAGCTTTAGCCTTACTCAACTCAGGAAGCGACGGGTTGGTGCTCTCAGGCACAACCGGGGAATCTCCCACCCTCACCCTGGAGGAGGAGCAGCGCCTGTTTGCCGAGGTAAAATCAGCAATCGGCGAACGAGGGACAATAATAGCCGGTACTGGCAGCAATAACACAGCAGAAGCCCTGGAGGCAACCATGGGGGCAGAGAAAATCGGGGTTGATGCCTGCCTGCTGGTTGTCCCTTACTACAATAAACCTACCCAGGAAGGCTTATACCAGCACTTCAAGACTATTGCCCAGAGCACCAAGCTACCCTGTATCCTCTACAACGTGCCTTCACGCACAGTAACCAGCTTATCAGCCGACACCGTCATTAGACTAAGCCAAATAGATAATATCATCGGTGTCAAGGAAGCCAGTGGTAATCTAGGCGAAATTTCCAAGATTATCAGCGGCACAGGGGATGATTTCCTAGTATGGAGTGGGAATGATAGCGACACCCTACCTATACTAGCCCTGGGTGGCTATGGTGCCGTTAGCGTTGCCTCCCATCTGGTTGGCAACCAAATCAAGGAAATGGTTAGCCGCATTGTTAACGGTAAAATAGACGAAGCCGCCAGCATCCACCGCCGCCTTCTGCCTCTGGTTAATGCCCTGTTTATTGTTTCCAACCCTATACCGATTAAATATGCCCTTAATCACATTGGTTTCTACGTGGGTAAGCCACGCTTGCCTCTTACTGAACCTGATGAAAAATCAGCCACCTTCATCAAAGACACCCTGAAAAACTACCAAATCGACCTGCCAGTATAGAATAAAGATACGTTTCCGCAATACCAATCAGCGGAGGTAACTGGGACGAAGACGAAGAAGATATTCGCATCTGCATTGATAGCTTCTTTACTATTAATATCTCTTACTGTTGGTGGTTGTACTTCACAAAAAGAATTTTCGATTTATTTAACCAAGCAGGATACACCTGTCTCTGAGTTGCCAGCACTAAGCCAAGTGGAACTTGCCGACAAACCTATTATTTCCATTGACGACATAATTTCTTACACCAAAGAGACACACGAAATAGAACTAATTGCTGATGCTTATGAGCGAGTCACAAAACTCGAGGTTCCGACGTCTGGTAGGGCTTTCGTTGTTTGTGTAGGCAGTAAGCCTATATACTGGGGTGCATTCTGGACTCCATTTTCCTCGCAATCTTTTGATGGCGTTACAATTTTGATACCTCCTTTTTCTCCAGATGGGCACCTTATCCAGCTTGAGCTTGGCTATCCCTCGTCAAGTTTATACCGCGGTGAAGATCCTAGATCTAATCCTGAAATATTCCAGTCATTAGAGCGGGCGGGCAAGCTGAAGTAGATATGGCAAGAAGGGGTCGGGGGGATAGGTTAATAAATACTCTATAAGATAGGCATCTTCACGATAGTTTGCTCCCGCCCTGGTCCTACACAGATGAGGCTGACCGGGCGGGAGATAAGCTCCTCCAGTCTAGCTATATACTGGCGAGCCTCAACAGGCAACTGCTCATACTCTCGAATATTGGTGGTGGGGGTTTGCCACCCGGGTAGCTCCTCATAGATAGGTTGACATCTACCTAAAGCACTGAGACTAGCCGGGAAATAATCAATGCCGCGCCCATCCAGTTCATAGGCAATACATATCTTCAGGCGGGGTAAGGTGTCAAGAATATCAAGGCGAGTGATTACCACGTCGGTAAAACCATTGATTCGGGTGCTGAAGCGAGCGGCAACGGCGTCAAACCAGCCACAACGGCGGGGTCTACCGGTGGTAGTACCATACTCTTGCCCCCGTTCCCGAATCAAGTCACCAGTTTCATCCTTCAGCTCAGTGGGCATAGGACCACCACCAACCCTGGTGCAGTAAGCCTTAAACACACCTAGAATGCGACTAATCCTGCTGGGACCGAGACCGGCACCTAAACAGCCTCCCCCCGCCAGTGGTGAGGAGGAGGTAGTATAAGGATAAGTGCCAAAATCAGGGTCAAGTAAAGTCCCCTGCGCCCCCTCCAGTAGAACCAGCTCATCCCGGTTCAAGACTTCCTCCAGCATTATAGCTGTTTCCCGAATATAAGGAGCCAGAAGCTCACCGTACTGACAATATTGCCCATATATATCGTCCAATGATAGAGGGCTGACTCCATAAATTTTGGTCAGGACATCGTTTTTGTGGTCAAGGACGAAGCGAAGTCGCTCCAGTAACGCTTCTTTATCTAAAAGGTCGCCACTTCTAATGCCTAACCTAGCTGCTTTGTCAGTAAAAGCAGGACCCACACCCTTACGCGTGGTGCCTATTGCCTTCCCACCCCTAGATTCCTCCTCCAAGCCGTCAAGAAGGATATGGTATGGCATTATTAAGTGAGCCCGGTCACTGATAAATAGCCTGGTGGTATCCACGCCGTGCTGGTTAAGCTCGTCTATTTCATTAATTAGCACGGGGGGATTAATCACCACCCCATTACCGATAATACAAATAGTGTCGGGAGAAAAGATACCAGAAGGGACAAGATGCAGCCTAAACTTACCATAGGGGTTAACTACAGTATGCCCAGCATTATCACCACCAGAAAAACGGGCGACCACTCTTGCCTTCTGAGCCAGCAGGTCCACCACCTTGCCCTTCCCCTCATCCCCCCATTGACCTCCAATTACCGCAATAACCGGCATTATCTCCCCCTATAATCCTTATTATTTGTAACACAAACGGGGTTGTAAGTAAAAGGAGTTACAAGACTACCTAGTTTTTGTCTGTCGCCACACATAAATCAATCTCTGACCGACGGTGAAAAAGCTGAATACCGCTATAACAGCTAAGGCAATAACTAAGGCATAAGCAATCTGGTTTAGCAAAAGACCTAGCGCCAGCACCACGACCCTCTCGGCTCGAGTAAATAATCCTACCTGACACTCCAGACCTACTGCTTCCGCCCTAGCCCTGATATAACTCACCAGGAGTGAACCAAGCAAGGCAACACCAACCAGCAAGACTGCCCATTCCTTACTAAATAAGGTAAATAGAGCTGAATTTTCCTCAGTAAGTAGAAACAGCGCCAAAATGCCGAGCAGCAGTACCGCCTCAGCTAAGCGGTCAAGGGTAGAGTCAAGGACGGCACCAAAATGGGTAGCCTGATTTTTATGACGAGCCAGTGCCCCATCCAGAATATCTAAAAAACCGGCTAGTAACACCACCAAACCAGCGGCAAAAAGGTGCCCTGTAATAATAAGTGCCGCAGCGCCAACAGCTAGCAAAAAACCAAGCCAGGTTATGGCGGTAGGTGTTATAGATGTCCTCGCCAGAATCCGCACCGCTGGTTGGGTAAGATAATAGCTGGCAACCTTACGAACTTCAGATAATTTCACCATTGACCACTGCTTTTCTGGAATAACACTGTACAAGTTGTCTTTCTCCGTTAAACCGAGGTTGACATAGCCTCAACTTCTGGAAATCGTTTCTGCCATGGGGGTTCACTAAGCACTCTAACATAGTAATTAAATACTCTTCGGGCAATGTGTTCCCAGCTATAATCCGCTGCTTTGACTCTTCCCCTAGCTCCCATCTCCTGCCGGAGTGACTCGCTAGCCATAAGAGTAATTAAAGCCTGAGCTAACATTTCCTTGTCTCTAGGTGGCACCAGCAATCCCTCAACACCGTGCGTTACCAGGCTGGCATAACCATCTATATTTGAGGCAACAATCGGCTTACCCATAGCCATAGCCTCAAGCAAAATAATACCAAAACTTTCCCAACCAATGGCTGGGGCACAAAAAATGTCGGCTGTCTTATAATATCTAGGTAATTCATCATAGGAAACATAACCAACAAAAACAACATCCTTTAAGCCACTGCGCTTGACCTGCCTCTCATACTTGCCACGCAGTCTGGTGCCAGGACCTACTATGATAAGCCGCGAGTTAGGGATTTCTTGTCTAACTCGCTTATAAGCTTCAAGTAGATAGCTCACCCCTTTCCGTTTTTCCAGACGACCAACAAATAGAATATTCACCTTCCCGTCACAGAATTCATCAATTGGCGATACATTGGGAGAGAAATGGTCTAAATCGACACCATTAGGAATAACAGTGTAGTATCCAGGTACATACTTATGGGCAAACTCCATAGCCGGTTTAGACACTGCAGTTTTGCCATCAAGCTTGTGGACTCGTCTCCTCAGCATTATCGTGCTAATGGGTCTACCAAAGTTATAGCCGGGCTTACCGTGAACAGCGTGAAATGTCCCCACATTGGCCGTATTTGAGAATCGGAGGACAGCAGTACATAGCATGGGCATAAAAGGTTCATGAAGATGAATAATATCAAACTTTTCTTCATTAAGTACAGCTTTTATTCTAGAGGCTAACCTCAGTGAAGTGGTAACACGGGCAATGGAACCGCTGGTGGGAATAGGTCGAGGTTTACCTATAGGTATAAATCTGTCACCAAAAGTGGAAATTACCCTCGATGCAGGAGCGATAACCCTAACCTCGTGACCCATCTGGGTAAAGTGACGCTCTAGTGCGGAAATATGATTGGCAACACCGCCAGGGTAAGCAAAGTCGTAAGGGGAAACTAATGCTATCTTCATTCGTAGCTGCCTAACCCTTCCCCACAGATTCACTCAGAAGCTTGTTGACCACTAGCAATAAACTCTTCCACCATCTGGCGAGCTTCGTCATCGGTATATTGAATAGGCGGTGATTTCATAAAGTAGGCTGAGGGGGCTACCAGTGCCCCCCTAAGTCCTCGGTCTAGGGCAAGTTTACAGCATCTTATAGCATCAATAACCACCCCGGCTGAATTAGGGCTGTCCCACACCTCGAGCTTTAACTCCAGGTTCAGAGGTACATCACCAAAGGTTCGCCCTTCCATCTTAATATAGCAAAACTTACGGTCATCCAGCCAGCGGACATAATCACTGGGACCAACATAGATATTATCAGGGTCAAGTTGGTAGTCCAGTTGAGAGGTAACAGAGGTAGTTTTAGATATCTTCTTGGATTCAAGGCGCTCGCGCTCTAACATATTGTAAAAGTCCATGTTACCACCAAAGTTTAATTGATAGGTTCGCTCCAGTCTAACCCCACGGTCTCTGAACAGCCGAGTAAGTACCCGGTGGACAATGGTGGCACCAACCTGAGATTTTATATCATCCCCAATAATGGGAAGCTCTCTTTCAGCAAAGCGCCCCTGCCAATACTTCTCTCGAGCGATAAAAACTGGAATACAGTTGATAAAGCCACAGCCAGCCGTCAGCACCTGCTCTATGTACCACTTGGTTGCCTGTTCACTACCAACCGGTAAATAGTTAATGACGACATCGGTTTGGGTTTCCTTAAGGATCCTAACAATGTCGGCTGTTGGACCTGGCGCCTTCTGAATTATTTGAGACAGATACTTACCCAAACTATCATGGGTCATACCCCGCTGAATCTTAACCCCTGTAGTCGGCACCTCACAGAATTGAAAGGTATTATTAGGCTGGGTAAAGATTGCCTGCGCCAAGTCCTTCCCAACTTTGTTCTTATCAATATCAAAGGCAGCTACGAAATTGATATCGCCTACATGGTATCCCCCCAGATTAACATGCATAAGTCCGGGCACAAATTCGGTCTCTTTCGCCTTCTTATAGTAGTAAACACCCTGAATCAATGATGAGGCGCAATTACCCACCCCTATTATAGCTACATTTATTTTACCCAAGACTTATCCGCTCTCCTTCCTAGCAAGAAAAGAACTATAAAAAGGTTGCCGTAGTTATCCTACTTATGTTATTCTCAGATGTCAACATTACCGATTAAATTAAATTGTTGCCACAATTTTGGTAAGCAGTAGAAAAAATGGTCTACGATTTTCACACCCACAGTTCACTTAGTGACGGTGTACTGTCACCAATTGAGTTAATCAGGCGTGCCTTGGTTAACAACTATCGGGCTATTGCCATTACCGACCATGCTGCCACTGGGGCTTTAAGTCGTATAATTCAAGAGACAGCCGAAGTATGCGCCTTAGCCCGCAAACACTGGGACATCTTAGCCATTCCTGGTATAGAACTTACCCACGTTCCTGCCCCAGCCATCGCTGAAACAGCCAAAAGGGCAAAAGAACTGGGGGCATGGATTGTAGTAGTTCACGGTGAAACAATTATAGAATCGGTTGAAAAGGGCACCAACCTAGCTGCACTCCATAGCCCCCATGTTGATATATTAGCTCATCCTGGTCTTCTGAGCCTTGAAGAAGCCAAATTAGCCGCTGCCAATGGCATCTTCTTGGAAATTAGCGCCAGAGCAGGTCACTGTCTCACTAATGGTCACATCGCCTCTCTGGCTCAGCGAGTAGGTGCTAAGCTCCTCCTTGGCTCTGACGCCCATTGTGAACAGGATTTACTGACCCCATCTCTAGCCAATACCATTATTCGTGGTACCGGTCTAGATGATTCTGCCTGCCACCAAATCTTAACCAAGAATCCCCAGTCATTAATTAAAGGCTTACCGTACCACTGCCTGAATCGAGAAACCGACTACTAATTACCCTTGACCAATTCTAAATACTTTGGTGCCACACTTGGGACAAACTCCCTTTGTAGCCGGTCTCCCGTTCTTCAGGACAACCTTCGTGGGATTCTTTATCTCTACCTTCTTTCTACACTTAAAACAATACGCTTGCAATTCTTGTTACCTCCTTTTTGACACAACAATCCTCTCTCTATTCGAAGAGTCACTACAAAATGACCCAGGTCGACTTTCAAATTTAACTTTAGTACGACTCTGTTTACTTAAACATCGGTTTACCAATCCCTAACTTAGGCGCGCCAGCAACTGTGTTGGTGACAAAAACTGTCCCAACATACAAAGTATATAAACCAAAGAGACCAATTAAATAACCAGATATAGTCATTACGCCCATGCCCGGGAGCACCCCAGTCATCAGACCAATAGCCAGCAGTATAACGGCTACAGCAAGCACAAGCACAAACAGGAACAGGCTCCAAGAAGCCCGACCAACGCTGGGCAGAAACAGCAAAAGTATTATACCAATACCTAGCCAGATCCATCCACTGAGGGCTAGTCCAGCAACTACTGCCTCCAGGCTCACCGCCGCCAAGCCGAGTGTCGCCTGAAATGACCAACCACCACCAAGGAATATGAGGGTAGCGAATACTACGAAAATTGTGCCCAATAGTATATCGCCCCTCGCCAGGTCAATTATGCCACATATAAAAATTCCTACTGCGGCAGCAATAAGCCAACTAGACATAACAGATAAAGCTGGTACCGCGTCTAATCCTTTGCCCAGTAGCCCGGATAGCAAAGCAAAAAGGCCAAAACATGAGGCACCTATTATATAAAGTGCCGCTGGTGTGCCCATTGCCCAATTAGTCTTACCTTCAGCCATTTAAATCCTCCTTTAATATATTTTGTCTGGCTATACGCGTCATTCTTGTCTTTGGCCTCACCCCCTTTCCTTTTAATATCGTTGAACTATATTCCTATTATATGCAAGCTGTCAAGACCTTTTAGATACTTTTTTGCCAAAATCTGGATTTAAGTTAGCTATCAGCAATAAGTGTGCTGAAAAACCTTTTCTGGTTGCCACTGCCCTGCTTCAGGGTTGAAGCGAAGCACAGCTAAAAAACATCCGTCAGAGGTATAAACTCGGCAACGATTCTCAAAAGAAGACAATACAGACAGATTCTGTTCAAAGCAACCGTTGCCTAAAACCAGGGAGCACCCGTTCTTTATAGTCCGTTCAGTAGCATCGCTAACAACCATAGCTGTCCAATTTAAAAGTACAGTATCTATAGGATGAACAAAGTGCTGCCAATAGCCATAGCGAAAGGCATGCTCAAGTTGAGGCATTGAAACTGCGTCCTTTATATCAAAAAGCCCGCATCTCAAGCGGGTTAGTCTTTTCAAATTAGCGCCACAACCCAGCGCCTGCCCTAAATCATGAGCTAGTGAACGGATATAGGTGCCCTTACCACATACCACCTCTATAGTGACTACCGGCGGTTGCCAGTCTACAAGCTCCACAAGGTGGATTCTAATCAGCCTGCTTCTCCTCTCAACCTCAATGCCAGCCCGTGCCAATTGGTAAAGTCGCTTACCATGATGCTTCACGGCACTATACATCGGAGGCGTCTGCTGTATCAAACCGCAGAAGGAAGTAAGTGCTGACTCCAACTGTGCCTGGCTAATCCCAGAGGGGTCTCCTTTTTGAATTATCTTACCACTGGCATCATAAGTGTCTGTAGCCACACCCAACTCAATCTGGGCCAGGTAGACCTTAGTAGTATCTACCAAAAACTCAATGACGCGTGTTCCCTGACCGAGGCAAATAGGTAAGACGCCTGTTGCCGCTGGGTCAAGAGTGCCGGCATGGCCAACGCGTCGCTCTCCACTCAGCCGTTTCACCATAGCTACAACGCCAAAAGAAGTCTCCCCCTGAGGCTTATTAATATTTAATATGCCATCCACAGTCAATCCCTATGCTGGTCAGGAGTGCCATCCACACTAACCTCATCAATCAGCTTAAGGAGGTGGGCTCCCCGCTCAATAGAATCATCCCACTGAAAGCTCAGTTCAGGGATACGTCGTAACCTCAGACGTCTAGCCAACTCCCTACGGAAGAAACCCGAAGCGGCAGCTAACACACTTAGTGTCTCTCGTCTTCCTTCGTCGCTGCCGATACGACTTATGAATATCTTGGCATACCTCAGGTCAGGTGAGGTGGAAACCTCGGTTACAGCAACAAAACTGCCAAGTCGTGGATCTTTGACTTGGCGCTGAAGTAACTCACTAATCTCTTGGCGAATGAGATTATTTACCCGCTCAATACGGCGCGTCATAATTTAGCCAGCTTTCTCCCTTCGGAAAAATTCTAGTATATCACCAACTTGAAAATCATAAAAATCTTCGATACCCACACCACACTCATAGCCAGCAGCCACCTCTTTAACATCGTCTTTAAACCGCTTCAGGCTGCTAACAATAGATTCGCACACCATTTGTTCCTGGCGCAGCACCCTAACTGAGGCACCCCGCGTTACCTTACCTTCAGTAACATAGACACCGGCTACCTTTGTCTTTTTCCCACTAGAGAAAATCACCCGTACCTCAGCCTGCCCATCGATAACCTCGCTATATGTAGGCTCTAACATACCTTTGAGAGCCTTGCCCACATCATCTACCAAATTGTAAATGACATCATAGTAACGAATATCTATACCTTCCACATCAGCCAGTCGCCGTGCTCCTGGCTCAATGCCGGTACAAAAACCAATAATAAGCCCCTTAGACGCAATAGCTAACATAACATCACTCTCAGTAATATTGCCACTACCACTATGGATAACCCTGACCCGGATTTCCTCTGTTCCTAGCTGTTCCAAAGAGCTTGTTATTGGTTCAATACTACCTTGAACATCAGTCTTGAGAATAACATTAAGCTCTTTGATTTGACCAGTGCTTATTTGGTCAAGGAGACTGATAAGACTCACCGAAGGTCGTTGTTGCCTCTCCTGCTGACGCTTCTGTATCAAAGCCTGTACTTGCTGTTCGCCAGCCACAGCAGTCAGGGTATCCCCCACTTGAGGCACACTATTTAAGCCAAGGATTTCAACAGGGGCAGCTGGCTCAGCTTTCCTCACCTGCCTACCCATATCATTAAACATTGCCCTTACTCTACCCCATGTGGTACCAACCACTATAGTATCACCTAGCCTTAAGGTTCCTGTATGAACCAGTACTGTAGCTAGTGGTCCCTTCGTCTTGTCCAGCCCAGCTTCGATAACTACTCCAACCGCTGGTCGGGAAGGATTTGCCCTAAGGTTCTCCACCTCAGCCACAACCAGAAGGTTTTCTAACAAGTCAGAGATGCCTATATTCTCCTTGGCTGAAATTGGAACACAGACTGTATCACCCCCCCACTCCTCAATAAGCAAGCCGACATCAGCTAGCTGCCGCTTAACCGACTCAGTGTTAGCATTGGGCTTATCAATCTTATTAATAGCCACTACGATAGGCACCCCAGCCGCCTGGGCATGGTCTATAGCTTCTAAGGTCTGCGGCATTACCCCATCATCGGCAGCCACTACCAAAATAGCGATATCGGTTACCTGGGCTCCACGAGCTCGTATTGCCGTAAAAGCCTCATGCCCAGGGGTATCTAAGAAGGTAATCTTCTGCCCATTGATTTCTACTTGATAAGCACCAATATGCTGAGTAATACCACCAGCTTCAGTGCCCATTACATTAGTCTGTCGAATAGCATCAAGTAATCTAGTCTTACCGTGATTAACATGACCCATAATAGTAACCACAGGAGGTCGTGGTCGCAAACCACCAAGTTCCTCGTCACGGAGCCGTTGATGCCTCTTAACCTCCCCAATGGTGCCAGCCAGTCTTTGAGATGTCCGAGGCTTCTGGTGGACTTCATAACCAAGGTTTGTAGCTACAGCAGCCGCTGCTTCATAGTTAATGACTTGGTTAATATTAGCCATGATGCCATTTCTCATCAGTCGCTTGATAATATCTATGGCACTTATCCCGAGGAGGTCAGCCAGCTGCCTCACACTTAACGAGTGGGGAATCTCAATTAAGTGTTTCTCCGGTGCAGAAGGAGCCCCACTACCTTCCTCGCCCGTTTGTTCCACAATTTTACCTGGTTTGCTCGCCTTTGCCACTGATTGACTCCTTATGGAACGCCTTTTCAGAACCTCTCAGCCCCGGCTGAGAAACATAGTTCTTAGCAATCTTAATTAGCTGTTCCCGATTATCTTGGGTAAGACTAGTGCGCAAAGTATGCTCTAACCGACCACCCTTTAGCCCAATTTCCCAGCACTCCTCTACCGGACATAAATAAGCACCTCGCCCCGCTTTCTTTCCACTAGTATCAACCTCCACCTTCCCATCAGAAATACACACTAAGCGAATTAACTCCCGTTTAGGTCTTACCTTACGGCAAGCCACGCAAGTCCGCTGCGGTATATGCCTAATACTCTTCATCACCTGTATCTATATCAATCTCTGACCCTCGGCATAGCTTCCTCAGCCTGACGCCATCATCAGCACTTTTCTTACCCTGAATGCCTTTCTTTTTCCTCTTCTTTGACTTAGCCTCAGGCTTAGTCGGCACAGATACCAAAATATCCTCAGCAAACCGGAGCCGAGGTTTTTCAATTGCTGCTTGCGGTTCAAATGGTGGAAAAGGAACCGCTTCAAGCGCTGGCACGGGCTCAGCCGCTTCTTCTACCGACTCAGCCAAGGCTAGAGGTGAACCAGCAGCAGCTGGTATCTCATCAGGAAGCTCCTCACCAACCACGGCCTCTTTTTCCTCCTCAGCTAAAAGCCTAGCTTCTGCCATCTTTTCTGCCTCAGCATCAGAAGCGCTCTTGATGTCAATTCGCCACCCGGTAAGTTTAGCCGCCAGTCTAGCATTCTGCCCCTCTTTACCAATAGCTAATGAAAGCTGCTCATCAGGAACAACTACCGTAGCTACCCCTTCCGTATCATCCAGCTCGACACCTAATACCCGGGCTGGGCTAAGAGCATTAGTAATAAAGACAGAGGCATCCGGGGCCCACATAACAACGTCTATCTTTTCACCATTTAACTCACCCACAATATTCTGTATCCTGATGCCCCGCAACCCAACACAGCAACCAACCGGGTCGACGCCCTCTTGGCGTGCGGCGACAGCTACTTTACTTCGATAGCCAGCTTCACGAGTAACTGACTTTATTTCCACTATCCCATTAAAAACTTCGGGAACCTCCAGCTCAAAAAGTCGACGAAGTAGATTTGGGTGAGACCGTGACACCACCAGCTGAGGTCCTTTACCGCTCCGAACTACCTCTAAAAGATAAACCTTGAGCCTTTGACCTACCCGATACCTCTCACTGCGCACCTGCTCCACTGCAGGCAGCACCGCCTCTGCCCTACCCAAATCGATAAACATCTGCCTGGGTTCAATACGCTGGACTACACCGGTGATAACATCGCCTTCCTTATTAGCATATTCCTCAAATATGGCACTATACTCTGCCTCATGAAGACGCTGCATAATGACCTGTTTTGCTGTTTGAGCAGCAATGCGTCCAGCATTGCGCAGTATAGCTTCTACCTCAACAACATCATCAATCTGAGCATCTGGCTTGATTCGGCGCGCTTCATCTAGCGATATCTCACGACGACCATCTGAAGGTAGCTCAACGATAGTCTTTTCAGCCCACACTTTAACCCCACCAGTAGTAGGATTAATCTTAACCGAAATATTCTGGTTAGCAGCAAAATTATTTTTCCTATAAGCTGATACCAGTGCTGCCTCTATCGCTTCAATTACTACCTCTTTAGGCAAATTCTTTTCAGCCGACAGTTGAGTGATAGCAATCAGAAAGTCACTCTTCATCTCAGATTAGGACCTCCAATCCTATTATTCCCCCCCCCACAACAAAAAAGTGGGGCGAAACCCACTTCACTAATTAACCTTCGTTTTGTAAATAGTATATCACAATTAACCTGTAGATGCAAGCTTTTGAAGAGGCTTTGCCCCTTCAAACTTCCCTCTTATCAAATGATGCCTATTTACCTGAACAGGGCATGTTAATATGAAAGTGGCAAATACTATTGAGGCAACATTGATGGCAAAGGGGGTGGTTGCGGCAGGCACTCTTACCCAGGCAGACCAGCAAGGCATGGTATTCATTGAATAGCTGGGCATTAGCCGGCAGATTATGCATAAAGAGGTTTTGATAGGCAGTGTAGTTATTACTACCGGGGGCTAAACCAATGCGGTTTATGATACGACGGGTATAAGCATCAACGACAAAATTCGGCTTGTTAGCAGCATACAGTATTATGGAGTCGGCTGTCTCCTGCCCAATACCATGGACGGAAAGAAGCTGTTGGCGGAGATGGTCAGTATTATTGGCAAACAGTTTACCAAGGTCATCATTATAGTATTCTCCAAGCCAATGAGCAAACGACTTAAGCTTCAGTGCCTTAGCGTTATAGTAACCGCAGGGGCGGATAAGTCCAGCGACTTCGGGGAGGGTCAACCGGCGTAGTGCTTCTGGTGATAGTGCCCTGGCTGATTTTAGATTGGCTATAGCCTTCTCTACATTACCCCAGGCGGCAGATTGGGTAAGGATGGCGCCAACTATTATCTCAAAAGGCTCCTGCGCTGGCCACCAGTATTGCCGTCCATAACGAGCCATAAGGTGGTGATAGATGTTTAGCAGTGCTTGGCTTACCGATTGGTTATCCATGGTGGCACTCTAGGATTAGCTACTGAATCATATCCGGGGATATAGGGTTTAATATCAATTACCGGTGTGCCATCAATGGCATCAAGCCCCTCAACCTTTAATATGTTACCCTGGCGCTGGAGCAATCTAACCGTAGCCTTGCCTATCGGGTTCGGTCTATATGGCGCTCTAGTGGCAAAAAGCCCCACTAGAGGAAGTTCATATCTGCCTTTGGGATGAACCTTAGTCGCTACCTGGCTAAGGGCAGAAACTTGGTGCATCCAGTAGAGAACTATGATATGAGAAAAATCGTCCAGGTTGTCCAGAGCCTCGGTCAGACTACTATCAATTACAATATCGGAAACAATTTCTCTACAGTCCTGCCTCGATGGTTGTTTAATTTCACTTCGGACAATACCAATAGCTTTTAAGGTCATGCCAAGCAGTTCATTGACCATATTCAATGCTTCCCACTGACCATTATATCAGCAAATCTAAAACAAATGAAGAGAGGCTGCCTCTCAAGACAGCCTCTTGGTTATTTCCAAAATACAACTATGCTAGCGGAATTAGGGTTAACAGCTTTTTGGCAATTTGGGGATACCTGGCTATGAACAGTAACTCATCTTCAACGAGTGGTTTCTGTGACTCTACATTAGCATATCTTACCAGCTCCAAAACTTCATTAGCCTCTTCTCTATTAGCAAACGATACTTCTATATTCCCCATTATATGGCTGAAGCCAGATATCCCGCTATACTCCCCGGTGCAAATTTCTCTCCCAGTCTCCACGAAATCTGGTTCACCCCTGCCCAGTTCTTCATAACCATATAGCTCATAGTTTTGCGGGTCCTTTAATACGCCGTCAGCATGTATGCCAGACTCATGAGCAAAGGCATTAGCCCCGACTCCCGGCTGGTTTATTGGAATCGGCACCCCAAAGGCGTAACTGGCAAACTTGGCTACCTTCCATGCCTTAGATAAATCAATTGACTTGCCAAACTGATATTTCTCAGCAAACCCCTTTGATTTGGTCGCAGCTAGAACGGTCGCCACAAGGTCGGCATTCCCCGCCCTTTCCCCAAGACCGTTTAGGGTGGTATTGATATAAACATCCTGCCCACCATCTATAGCTCCTTTAGCTGCGGCAATAGAATTGGCTACAGCTAACCCCAGGTCACCATGGCAATGAGTCTCAATAGCTATGCCAACAGTTTCAGCCAATATCTTAGTAGTTTCATAGATGGTGAAGGGGTTGTCATAACCGAGGGTATCACAATACCTGAATCTATCAGCCCCATGCTCTTTGGCAGCAAGTCCAAATTTGATTAGGTAATCCAGGTCTGTCCTTGAGGCATCTTCAGCGTTGACACCTATGCTCTCAGCGCCAAGAGCCCGAGCGGCATCGACTGCCTCGACCATACTATTTATGATGTCATCCCTTGTCTTTCTCCCTTGGAACTTGCCTTTAATCATCTGGTCTGATGTAGATATCGAGAGATTTAGATGCCGGATACTAGGTACCAGCTTAAAGGCTGTCTCTACATCACCGGCGACGGCTCTTATCCATCCTTCCAAACGGATAGGATGCAGGACTCCCATCTCAGCTAGTTCCAGGTTGGCTTGCAGGTAAATGGATTCATGCCTGGTGGTGGGGAAGCCAAACTCAGACTGAAAGACTCCCATTTCATTCAGGTAAAGATTTATCATGGTCTTCTCCAGCTTGGATAAACCAAGCTTCGCTGTCTGCACTCCATCCCTGTTGGTTACATCAAGAAAATAAATCTTAGGCATAACTTTACTCC
>Ga0209979_1001755_pt1 | contig 22606 bp, 17 predicted proteins | sample AnhtaG_FD_183114 | JGI IMG/M metagenome (GOLD analysis project Ga0209979, IMG submission 183114) | Deep subsurface microbial communities from Anholt, Denmark to uncover new lineages of life (NeLLi) - Anholt_01485 metaG (SPAdes) (version 2) | ecosystem: Environmental > Aquatic > Marine > Oceanic...
CTTTTTTAAGAGACATAACGCCTACCTCTTTCCAGGGCATAATACCCTCCTTTCCAAGTTGGGTAATATACCTCAAAGTGTAACCTATGTCTCCGAACATGTGTTACCTATGTCCCCGGTCTGTACAGGGGGGAGAGGGTAGGGTGAGGGGGGAACTAAGAAGCACTGTTTTAATGAGGCGGGGGGTGGAACCCACCCCGCGAACGAGAGGAGGTCAATGGATTAAGCGGATTAAACGTGTCAACGGACTTGTCCTGAAGGCTTTGCCTGAAGGATTAAGTGGATTGAACGGATGAAAGAAAACAATCTATTGTATCCGTTTCATCCTTGGTATGAACCATTATGGTTCATACCGTTGACCGGTTTAAGATTTTCTTCTCTGGAAATCTCTGGCTTGGTGCATGAAGGCTTCCAGCCGGGTTATCTCGTTGGCATCCTCCTGTCCTTCGTAAGCCAGATTAAGCCAGGGGACATTGCCAAAGTCTTCCCTGAGTTTCTTTGACATGGCGGTGACCACGGTTCCGGGCATGCAGGTGAAGGGCATGGTGTTTACTACGCCGGAAAGACCCTGGTTTATGTAGTCGATGGCTTTGCCAATAGACAGGATGGCTTCTCCACCAAATGACTGGTCCAGATATGGACTGGCGAGTTCCAACACCTCACCGGTCGAGGACTCGTGGCATTCCAGAATCGATCCTTCCAATCTTTTCTCCAGGTTGTGCTCTTTTCTTCTCTGCACCCAGTCGGTGAGCCATCCCTTGGCATACTCTAAGTATCTTCTCTCCAAAAGACTTTGCCTCTTGTACATGTAACTGGTGTAGTTGATCCATTCAGCCATGCCTGCCACCCAGGCTTCCCCTCCCAAAGCCTCGATCTTTCTGACCAGATCATTGTTGGAAAACCTGTTCGATCTTATGTAAATCTCACCCACCACTCCGATGATGGGCTTTCTTTCTTTCCTATTCTTCTCGATTCTGGCAAACATCTCCTTTGCCCAGCTGAGAGTCTCCTCGATGTCTCCCTTGGAAGCTATGGTTCTGGCTAACTGCTCCAAACATCGGCGATAGACCCGATCAGTCTCTCCTCTGATCTTCTCATAAGGTCTGGTCTGATGCAGAAGTTTTATCAAAAGATCGGTTGCCACCATCCCCTTCCAAGCTAATTTGCGGAAATCGCCATCAAGATTTGAGACAGTGGAGTAGCCATCATCTGAATCGGGAGAGATAATAGGGACGTTCGAATATCCCATCTCATCTAAGATCACCCGATGCAGGTTATGATACTGACCGAATCGGCAGGGTCCATTTGCCTTGGGCATAAAGAAGGCAACCTTATCAGGTTTTATCTCCGGCTTTTTCAAGAATTTCAAAAGATCACCGGTGGTCAGAATGCAGGGATAGCATTCCTTTCCGGAGGTGAATTTTCTCCCCAGAACGAGAGTAGCCTCATCCGACTCTTCCAAAACGTGGGCCTCTTGCCCACAGGCGTTCATAGCGGATTTAAAAGCAAAGGCGTGATCACACATATATGGGATATACAACGTTCTATGGTTCCCAGAAGCGGTGACTTTATATCTTGGAAGAGGTGGTCTTTTCTCTTCGGGCGGCTGGTATTTCTTCAGGCTATCCAAGAATGCCTCACAGCGGGTGATTACGCCGGCATCGGCTGAATGTTCATCCAGCTCGATTAAAAGGAAAGGTTTACCATCTAAATTCTTTTTGAAGAAATGAATGATAAAAGAATCAGGTCCGCAGCCGAAATTAGAAACATACAGGCCGAAAAGATTCTTGTGATTTTTTAGAATCTCCGATGCGGCTAAGATCTTCTGTCCATATTTCCAATACATATTAGGCAGATGGTCCTTTTTGATTTTAGGATCATGGCACAAGAAATCCATGGGAATTGCCAATACTCCCAGATCTGCCAACTTCTTCGGAAGATTCAAGCTGATATCAGGATCACAGGTATTATAAGGTCTTCCTACAATGACCAATGCCTTTTGACCTTCTTTCAGGCTTTGCAAGACCTCCTGCCCTTTGGAAGAAAGTCTTCTGTAAAATTCCTCCTGACATTTTTCCGCTTTCAGCAGTGCTTTTTCTATTTGACTCTTTTTTATTTTTAACTCCTTGCCCAATTTGATAAGCGTCCTTAAAAGGATGCTTCTGTTCAACTGGAAATAGACCGGGAAGGTGAGCAGTCGGGTGGGATAATCTTCTATATTTATGGCGGCTTTGATCACGTAGGGCAAAGACTGAACATAGGGACAGGCATAATTCTCGGTATTGTGGTCATCCTCCTTTTTCATGTTAATCAGGCTGGGGAGAAGAATATAGTCCACTTTTTTCTTCAGTAGATTTAAAACATGTCCATGTGCCACCTTAACCGGGAAACAGGTTTCGGACAGAACCTGCTCCACGCCCTGGCGGATTATTTGCTTGTTAGTTGGATCGGAGAGCACCACCTCAAAGCCCAACTCCTCAAAGAAGGTCGCCCAGTAGGGGAACAGCTCGTAGAAGACAAGAGATCGAGGTATGCCGATCTTTTTCCTCTCCCCCTGCTCCGAATCAGAATGAGAAGTTACAAATTCCTTATGAATGTTGAAAAGAATTCTCTCCCTCTCTTTGAAAAGATCGGGACCGGCGGTTCTTTTTGATTTTCTTTTGGTGTCATATTTTTCGCACCGGCTCCCGTAGAAAAGAGACGGTTCACCTTCCACCTTTACCTCTTTTATCTCACAATGGTTGGGGCAGTCGGTGCATTCGAAGGTGGAGACGGAGTATTGCTTTTCAGAGAGATCGAATCCTTTAAACGTGCTTTTGTCGCCTTTATATTCCTCCATAGCCAGGATGGCGGCACCTATAGCGCCGGTCACATCATGATGCGGAGGAACGGTGATCTTCTTTACAGTGACCTTTTCGAAGGCAGCCACCACTGCCCTGTTCCATGCCACCCCACCCTGGAAGAAGATATGATTCCCCACCCTTTTATCACCCACCACTTTGTTCAAATAATTATAGACGATGGAATAAGCCAGCCCCGCCACCAGATCCTCTTTGGGCACGCCGGATTGCTGATGTGCCACCAGATCCGATTCCATGAAGACGGTGCAGCGCTCCCCGCAGTTGACCGGACATTTCGACTTAAGCGCCAGATCGCCAAATTCCTCCTCGATATTGATGTTAAGCTTTTCCGCCTGCTCCTGCAAAAAAGAGCCGGTTCCAGCCGCACACACTTTGTTCATCTCAAAATCTACCACCGCTCCATCCTGCAGGCTGACGTATTTTGAATCCTGTCCTCCGATCTCGAATATGGTATCCACCTTTGGATCGATGCTGACTGCAGCAATAGCCTGAGCAGTGATCTCGTTATGCACCACGTCTGCTCCCACAAAATCGCCGGTTAAGTATCTTCCAGATCCAGTGGTTCCCACGCCCAGGATATTCACCTTGTCCTTGATTTGATCGCCAACTATCTTCAGGCCACGTTTTACCGCCTCGATGGGACGTCCTTCAGTCATGAGATATATCCGGGCGATCACGTTTTTGTCTTTATCTATCGCCACCACATTGGTGGATAAAGAGCCCACATCAATTCCCAGGAAGGCATCGATTTTATCATCTTGTGGCACCCGGTGGTTTTTGGTGATTTCAAAATATTTGTTTTCCGGAAAAGCAAAGACAAGAGGCTCTTTTCCTTTGTGTGCTCTTCTTTGGGAAGACAGATACTCATCTAACCTCTCTAAGCCCAAGAACGGAATTTCCGCTTTCTCTGTTCCGACGATGGACAAGCTCGCTCCGATGGCTCCCATCTCCTTGTAGAATTGCGGAATTACCAACTCCCCTAAAGACAGCTCAAATACGCTTTCAAAGGCTCTCCTCATCCCCAAATTGGCCGCAACCCCGCCCTGGAAGGAGAGGGGCTTTTGGATCTTTTTCCCCTTGGCAATGGAACCTTTAAAGTTTCTCGCCATGGCAAAGCACAATCCAGCGACGATATCGTAGTCCGGGGTGGCGATCTGTTGAAGATGAATCATGTCCGATTTGGCGAAGACGCTACATCTTCCGGCAATGCGAGGGGGATTTTTTGATTTCAGTGCCAGCTTTCCAAATTCATCCTCGATGGAGATCTTCAGCCGGTTGGCTTGCTGATCTAAAAATGATCCGGTGCCAGCGGCACAGAGCATGTTCATGGAGAAATCTTCCAGCACCGGAGTTTTTGAGCCTTCATCCCATCGCAAAAGGATCAGCTTAGAATCTTCTCCCCCCATCTCAATTATGGCCCGGACGTCAGGACACAAAAAACCGGTGGCTTTCACCTGGGCGATCACCTCGTTTACAAAGCTCCCCCCCAAGATGAAGTTTACCAGCTTTCCACCGGTGCCGGTGACGGCCAAAGACTTTATGTCATTCGGATTGAACTGCTCAAAAAGATCTTCTAAAATGTTTTTTAGAGTAGGGAGCGGTTGCCCCTTAGATCTTTGGTAATAAGATCGAAGTATCTTCCCTTTAGATGAGAGAAGCACCACCTTCACGCTGACTGATCCTATATCAATACCCAAATAGAAATTCTTTTTCATTTTTTTGACGAGTCGGAGTCAGGTTTTAGTCAATTGAAATTTTGAATTCGAGCATTCTCCTCTCTTGGCTAAAGTTGGATTAAATTATATAATTCCAGACTGAATTTGTAAAGGGTTTTTTTAGAAAGAATTCAAAAGAAGTTTGGTCAGCGGATGAAACGGATGTTACGGATTTTCATCTTTTCATCTGTTTCAATCTGTTTAATCTGTTGGGATATTTATTTTCAGTTCAAAAAATATTTGCCAAAAGATTTTTAAATTGCATCTTATGTTATAAAGTTGGGGCAGGGGTTTAACCCCTACCCTAACTTGAACTGCTTTTTCACCATCCATAGTTCTCCAAGTTTACACTTTCCAATTACGAAAAAAACGTTAAATTAGAGGGAACTGTTCTGAAGTACTGAATTGTATCTTGCTTAAGCTTAAATTCTTTCTTTTGGACTAAAGAGCTTTCTAAACGTTTTAATACATTTCCTATGCCCATTACAGCGCTTGTGCTTATCGTGTTCTCAGCTTTACTTCAAGCTTCCTTAAATCTTTTGATAAAGGGAAGCGAAAGGAAAGTTGCTTTTGTCGCTGGCGCCTTTTTAATCAGTCTCATGCTTTATGTCCCCATTTTCATATGGGGACGAAATCTGCTGGGAGAAGTAAATTTTCCCAGCAGTCTGTGGTCGTGGATGGGTATTTTAGCCTGCGGAGGGACGGGGACCCTTTACTACATCTTCTTGGGCGGTGCTTATGATAGAGGAGACCTCTCGGTGGTGTATCCGGTGACTCGCAGCTTTGGACCGATATTCATCCTTGTCTTCGCTTTAATCCTCTTGAATGAAAAAGTGTCCTATCTTGGCTTTTTGGGAATTTTGATCACGGTGTTTGGGTCTTATGCCATTTACCTTCCGTCTTTTTCATTTTCGCATCTTTCGTTACCTTTCAAAGCTTTAAAAAGTAAGCCCTTTCTCTTTTCCATCGGGGCGGGAGCGTGCACTGCTACATATTCGCTGATCAACAAAAAGAACCTGGAGCTGGTGGAGCCGTTCACCCTGTATTATCTGATAATCGGCTTTATGGCTTTGTGTTTGGTGATTTCTCTTCTGGTAAGGAAGAAAACGAACCAAATAAAACAGGAATTCAAGCACAACCTGAAAAATCTTTTCCTGATGGGACTTTTCGGCTTCGTCAGCGCGGCTCTGTTCCTCTATGCTTTACAAATGAGTAAGGTGAGCTATCTGGGGGCGGCAAGAAATATAAGCATAGTCTTCGGCGTAATTTTAGGAAACTTCTTTCTCCGGGAGGGATATGGAAGAATGCGATTCTTTGCCTCCCTTTTGATCTTTGCCGGGATATTGCTGCTTTCTGTGAGTTAAATTTAGGTGAAAGCTAGCACCTAACTTAAGTTAGGTGCTAGCTTTAAACACCCGCTTTTATCCTCTGGTTGTCTTTTCAAGCTTCTTCATTCAAATGAATAGCTACGCAAACAGACTTTAAATCTTTCAAGGTCGAAGAATTTTCTATCCTTAGCTTCTTCTGCACAATTTTCTTTTCCATCCGAACAAATTTTGTGCGAAACAAAAAACAAAAGAAAAATAGGCTTACTGGAGCAAATATTCTAATTGCCTGGTATTCATTTAGTTAAGACATATAGTTAACCTTAAACATTAACCAGCCAGGTTTGGCATAAAGCTTGCTTTAACTTAAAGAAGGAGACAACCGGAAAGCCAGTTAGAATATGGAGGAGTGAGAATGAAAAAAGCTTTCTTAATATTGATTCTTGTATTTGGGACAGTTTTCCTTTTCGGCAGTTGCGCGGATGAGGTGTATATAGTTCGCCCGGACTATACCCCGCCTTCGGTGCCCAAGGGACTTTATAGCGTTACAGCAGATGAGGCGGTGTATTTGTACTGGTACGATAATGAAGAGAAGGATTTCAAAGAATATCGTATATATAGGAGGGTGGACGGAGATGACTATTACTATCGAATCGCAATTACTAAAATAGCCGAATATGTGGATTGGGATGTAAAAAACGGATTTACCTACTTCTATACCGTGACCGCCAGGGACAGACACGGAAATGAGAGCGATTTTTCTGAAGTAGCTTATGATACTCCCCGACCGGAGGGATTCGAGCGGATGTATGATCGTTTTTACAAGCCCTCTCTTTCCGGCTTTGATTTCTCTGAGCCCGAGGTCTTGCACTGGCAGGATTCTGACGCAGATATTTACTTGGAATACGATGATTATCTGGAAACTTTCTTTTTATGTGTGGCGGACAGCCTTACGGACATTCAGGATTTTGGCTATACGGATCACTTGGATGATGTGGACTGGTCGCCCTTAGAAGGCTGGTCCAAGGTTGGCTGGGTGGAGGTGATAGAAGGACATTCCTACATAATCTGGACTGCGTATGATCATTATGCTAAGCTCAGGGTAGGTGAAATCGTTGGCGACACCAAGATATATTTTGACTGGGCGTATCAAATAGATAGGGGAAATCAGGAGCTTGCTCCCAGACCGCCTCATGGGGAGAATTATTTGAGGGTGGCTGTGAGAAGATAGGGGCAAGGGTCAAGAATCAAGGGGCATGGGTCAAGGGTCAAGAATAAAGAGATAACAGTGTTGATTGGATGAGGATTTCGATCAAAAAGGTAGCCCGCCCATTTGGGCGCCAAGAGAAAGGAGTGAGTAAGATGTTGAAAATAAACAGAATAATAACGGTTGTTTTAATTTTTAGTTTATGTTTTGCCGCAAGCTTATTTTGGGGAATAAGAAGCTTTGCCGAAGTAACTGGAGGCATGGTCCATGATTATGATGACTCTTACGGGGTGAAGCATCGGGTCATCTCCGATCCCTATTTAGATGTGGAGATTTGGGTGGATAAAGGGGAGGGAGCCACCTACTATCCTGGTGAGGATATAAAAATCTATTTCCAAGCTTCCCGCGACTGCTATGTGGTGATCTATAACATAGACACCAGAGGATATGTACATCTGCTCTACCCTTATGATCGAGGAGATGATTTTTATGTAGAAGGCGGAAGGGTCTATAGAATCCCGGATAGGTTTGATGATTACGACCTGACCATAAACGGACCCAGCGGAGTGGAGTACATCCAGGCAGTGGCAAGTCTGGACCCTTTAGCTCTCCCTAACTTCCCAGGTGGATATTCATACGACGGTGAAATATATGCATACCAACTGGATGGAGAAGATCCATTTGAATTCATGGCGGAGGTAAACGCTGAGATTGCTCCATACGATTATGCATCGGATGTATGCATGTTCACCGTGGAATATCAACACCCCAGGTGGTATTACTGGCCCCGGGTGGTGTATGTGGATCGTCCGGTCGACATAATTTGGGGAGGCGTTTATTTCGGCTATCCCTGGGGGGTGGAGGTATGGATTGACGGGGTGTTCTATGGAATCACCCCTATAACCATTCCTGCACTGGTGGTGGGAAGACATTACGTAAGCTTCTGGTTTCATGGATGCTGGATATGGAGAGATTGGTTTCGCGTGAGAAGAGACTACACCACAACAGTATGGGCTGACTGTCACGATAGATACAGATATGTGAAGGAGACGTTTGTAGAAAAAAGCTACCGGGCGGAGAAAGCTAAAAGAAGAAGGGGAGCTGGGGATATGGGTGGATTGGTGAAACCGGTTCGGCATGTGGAAAAGGAGAGAATAGTTAAAGCTGAGGTTTCACGTATCAAGAAAGAAAAGGAATTCAGAAAGGAACCGTCGGTAAAGCGAAGGGGACTTAAGGATCGTCCTGCTCCCTCACGTATTACCGCTAAACCAAAGCCGAATAAGATAGATAAAGTCACCAGGGCTAAAAGCATCCGGAGGTTTTCGCCTTCCGAAAAAGCTACTTCCCTGGATAAAAGAAAGGTAAGAGCAAGGAAAATAATATCAAAGGAGAAAGCATCGAAAAAGACAGTGAGGGATAATGAGTTTAACCGCCTAAAGCAGCCGACAAAAGTGACGCAGAAGATGCAGAAGAGTGAAAGCTCAAAACCGAAGATTAGCAAGCCCAGAATAACCAACAGAGAAAAAAGCGTGTCAAAATCAGCCGGAGTCAGAAAAACGCAGGTCAAGTCGGCAGAGGGGAGCAAGCCAGGGAAGAAAAGAAGGTAGGATTTTTTTGCTTCCCAGTGGTGTTCTTCACTTGGGAGATAACCGGCGGCTGTCCGCAGGTATGAACCAGATGACTCATACCGCAGAATCCTGTGGAAATAATACCGGCCTGAAACTGAAGATTAGCTTTTTATAGGTTCGATATAGCGAGTAATTACACAGAAGGATGAGTGGGTAGCCGCAGGCTTCAGCCTGCGAGAAAGGGATTAAGGATTCAGCAGGTTTCTTAAGATAAACTGTTGACAGGTGGCGCAGTTCGGATATATTAGGATTAGCCATTCTAAATTTTGGCTTCAGATGTTAGGTTAACCGTGATATTGCTCAAAATGTATTTCTGATGAGAGGTGAGCGAGATGAAGAAGATATTTATCGTTTTTGTGTGTATCCTAATCACTGTGGCTTTTCTTTCTTCGGCGTCAGCCATTGATCGAGATCCCAAAAGCAACGGTTCAGATACGAAAGAGAAGTCAACCAAGATTAAAGAGGTCAAAGAAAAAAAGACCACCAAGGAAAAGAGTGGAACGGTTACCTCCTCAAAGGAGGGTATCGAGAAAAGGGAAGACAAAGATGCGGTTGTGCCCAAAGAATCATCAGAGAAAATTAAGGAGCGGCTTGACACAAAAAAGAGCAAGGAGAAATATGATTACTTTATAGACAGGAATAATAATGGCATTGATGATCGGTTAGAAAGAGACGTAAAGGCAAGAAGCATAAAAAAGCAAGAACCTCTTAAGAAGCAAGAGACCATTAAGAAGCGGCCTTCTGTCCCTGCAGAAAAAGCGCCAGCAAAGGTGATCCCTTCCGCCAAGGCGCCGCAAAAAATAAAGGGTACCAAGTTAAGCGAACAGAAAAAAGAGACAAAAGAAGAGAAGACCGAGAAGAAGAGAGGAAGAGACAAAAGGTGATTTCTGATTTATAAGACTTTAGCCAACATGTCATCTAAGGTGGTTAATAGGGGTGAAGGCCAGCACCTAACTTAAGTTAGGTGCTGGCTTTTTTGATGTGCTCTTCTGAAAAAAACATGTTTTTAATCACTGCTTGGTGAGATATTATCATCCCCAGCCTTTCGGAGCCCAAAAACAGACGAAATCTTTTACCAGGGCAGGTTAAGAATCATAAATTTCCTCCCGATTAGTATTTTATGGATGAAAGTATGTGCAATTGGTGATGGATTTGTGTTTAGAGATTTAACCTTCAAGTTCATTCCTGAGCATGAATGTTGAAACCAAAGAAGTGGGGCTTACCGGAAATCTGCGGACGGTTCCTTTATCCGACCTGCTTCAGTTAATCAGCGCGGCAGGAAAGACGGGGATGCTTCTGATCTCCCGGCATGACCAGAAAAGAGAGATATATTTCAGGAAGGGAAACATCATCTATGCTACCTCTTTGGGAAGCGAAGATGAGCTTTTAGGAAATCTTGCACTAAGAAGAAGGAAGATTCTCAAGCCAGACCTTAAGAGAGCTTTAAACCTTCAGAAGCTAACCCCAAAAAGATTGGGCATCATCCTCCTTGAGATGGGGGTTTTAACCAAAGAGGAGCTGATAGAATGCTTACAATATCAGATAGAGGAGATAATTTATAACCTGTTTGACTGGAATTCAGGCGAGTTCATCTTTTACGAAGGGAGGTTGCCACCTGCAGACCAAATCACCACCCAGCTCAACACCATGAACGTGATCATGGAGGGATCAAGGAGGATTGATGAATGGATACAAATCCAAAAAACCCTTCCGGCTGATGATGTGAAACTTCAGATGGTGAAAAATCCCAAGATAAAGTCGAGCACAATGACCATGGCCGTAAATGACCTACTGCTGCTTCCCTTTATCGATGGAGAGAGGACCATTCCCGAACTTCTGCAGGTAAGCCCGTTGAGCGAATTTTACACACGCAAGGCGTTATATAACATGATCACCTCAGGGTTGGTTGAAGCAGGTGAGAAGAAAAAGACAATCAAACAAAAAACGGATGTGGAGAAACTACTTCTGGAAGTTGTGATCAGACTATACTCTCAATCCTATCAGACAATTGAAAAAATGGTTTCCCGAAAATTGGGAGAGGGGGCCAAGAAGATTTTAAAAAGATGTTTTGATGTTCAAAAATCTTTGAACCCTCTCTTAAGTAAACTGGAAAGTTCTGAGGATTTCTTGGATTTTCGCCATCTGAAAAGCTCGGTAAATAAAATCCCTCAGCCTATCCGATTTCACAAGCTGATGGATGGATTAAATGATCTGCTTTTAGAATTCTTGAGGGCCATCTCCAGAAGTTTGGGAAGAAACTTAACTCGTCAGGTTATCTCTCAGATCAAGAAGGAGACAGCCCAGGTGGTAGCCGAAAAGAGATGGATCGCAAAAGAGTATGAGTTAGAAGAAGAGCTTTTAAAAACTCTAAAGAAAAGCCAGCGATGTTTATAGAAAAACTTCATAAGTTCTTGAAAGGAAATATAAGTAAAAAATTAACTTGTGTTATCAGTTTCGGGTTAATATTTTTTTCTGCGCAGGTCTCCTTCACCTGTGAAAGTGCCGATACATTCCGGGCGGCAGTTCACGGCTCTGGCTCTTCGTCGGTGGTTCCGGCACTTTTGGATATCCTACTTTTGGTGGGGACGTTTGCCTGCTTTCTTATCTCAGTGAGAGTCAAATCGTTCTTAAGGGATGGGGAGCTGGCTTCCGGATGGACTCTTTTTTCGCTCTCCTTTGTCCTTCTGTTTGTGGCTCAGCTTCTTAGCTTTTCTTTAAGCGTTGGTCTTCTAAATGTCTCCCCCAACATAATCACCTCACTTCGTCTTTTGTTTATCCTTTTTTTAGCTTCCGGTATTTACTTCATGAAGAAAGTCCTGAGCTGATCTGACACCTTTAAATTCACCAGTCTTATGAACTTCCGGATTTCTCTCAAGCCCAGAAAGTAAGGGGACTTAGCCCCATTTTTTCAACCACCAGAGTTAAGTAATCGAATTTGGCGGTCGATAAACTTATTAGTTAAATCTTAAGGGTCTTCGGATTTGTCTTAAAGCATTCATCCTGGGGAGTTGTATCTTTGTCGGAGGTGAATTTTTGTAGCATCTGTGATTTAGGGGGGAAGTGTAACTTAAGCTGAGAGGATTTATGCAGCCAACTGCACAGCTGGATGAAAGAATTTCCAAATGTGAGGAGATTTTATCCCACAATCCCGAATCCATGATTTTTGCGGCCCTATCGGATGCCTATCGTAAGAAGGGAGATTTGGCTAAAGCGTTTCATGCCTGCACTCGAGGTTTAAAGCTTCATCTCGATTACGGACCCGGGCATCTGGTGATGGCAAAGATTAACATGGAAAGGGGGATGTATTCCGAGGCGGAAAAGGAGCTTGTTCTAGCGGTTCAGGCAGATGGGAGAACCAGAGCCACCGAGCTTCTTCTGGCTCAAATTCTCATAAAGAAAGATCAAATAAAAGATGCCAAAAAGATCTTAGAAAAGCTCAAAACCACTGATCCAGAAAATGAGATGGTGGGCGAGCTTTTGAAGGCTATAAAGCAAAAAGCAGATTTTCGCAAGATCCATGGGACCGACAAGCCGGGCTACGATGTGATGACGGTGCAGGAACGCTGGCGTATAGAGAAGGTGGTAGATCTTAAAGACGGGGTGCATTATTTGAAATCCCTGCCAGGTGTATTGGGAGCGCTGGTTGTAGGAGGGGATGGATTGGTGCTGGAGAGCAGGCTAAACCCCAATTTCAAAAAAGAGCAAATCGGGGCAATCGCCACTTGCATCACCCAATGTGTGAAGGATGGGGTATGTGAGATAAGGTTCGGAGAATATGAACAGGTCTTGATAGAGACGGAAGACCTTGAGTTTTGGATAATGAAATTCAATAACCAAGCTTTTGTGTTAGGTTGTGCCCCAGAAGCCAATCTGGGAGCTTTAAAGATAAGAGTGGGTGAGCTTCTGGAACACCTCTCCAGGAACCTCGAATAAAAGGGAGATAAGGTGAATTCTGATTACAAAGGGGAGTTGAGGGGAGTTCTTTTGGTCTCCTTTTTTATCATGGTGGTTCCACTGATATTCTTCCCCAAGGATTTCGGGCTGAAATTGGATTGGTCACCCTTTTCGCTTTTCGCTTTTGAGCTGGGCTGGTATATGCTGATCCTGTTTGTCATGTTCTCCAGAGCACCAGTTCCAAAGGTGTTTCTATTTGCATTGTTAACTCTAGGTTATCGAATCGGGTTGGGGATTGGATTTGGTATCCTCCTTCTGGTCATGTTCTCTTTGCCTTTATTCTCCTCTCTCCAGCGGGGGATCTACCAGTATGTGCCGGCTTTTCTTCTTCAAGTTTTAATGTCTCCATTTGTGCTCAAATCACTTTTTGAATCCTTTATGGGAAAAACAAAAAAAGCTAAAGAGACGCCAATGAAGTTTGAACGAAGGCCTGCAGAGCCCCTTCCCTCTTCTTTTACTCCTGAGATATCAAAGGAGAAGTTAGATGGCAAAAGTTCAATTCCCTCACAAAAGGAGATTAAGGTGACAGGAGAAAACAAATTAGAAAACGTTTTGCACTATCTGAGGGAGTATACCGGAGTGAAGGCGGCTATTCTTTTGGATCAGGAGGGTCTGGTGGTGGCGAAAGATTCTTTATCCGATCTCGATCCCGAGAAGGTTGCCTCTTTCGTTCGGTGTTTGAAGGAGACGAATGATCAAATACTTCACAAGATGGGAGAGAAGACTTCAGAACGAATTGGCATTCATACCCCGGATATGTGGATATGTTTAAATCAGATAGAAAACTTCACCTTGGTGGTGCTGTCTGATCGCCGCACGGATGAACTACTTTCGGTTCGAATATTACAGTCCACCGGAATGATAAAGAAAATTCTTTCCGAGAGGTACCAGCAAAATATCCTAAAAGTTGTGGAGGCGTGATATGTACAAGATATTGGAGGAGCTGAACAAAACTACCGGGATCAACGGCAGCATGATAGTAGGAGAGGACGGCATCGTGATCGCCGCTGATTTAAATGCCCAGCTTCAAGACGAAACAGTGGGGGCTTTGGCAGCTTCCATCGTCAGCACGGTCAAGAAGTCGATGGAACGCCTTTCCAATGAGGATTTAAAACAGATAACCGTGGAGGCCAGCAAAGGGAAGTTGTTTTTTACCGAAGTGGGGATAGGCATCTTGGCGGTCACCACGGATCCTCAGGTAAATGTGGGGCTGGTTCGGCTGGAGATAAAAAATGCGACGGAGAAGATAAGGCTTGCCCAAAAGTCCGTTTAAGACAGACTGAAGTTGCCAAATGGAGACAAAAGATGGCATCTATAAATTATGCCTTCAAGGAGATCTCATGTAAGATAGTTTTCTACGGTCCCGGACTTTCCGGAAAAACCACCAACCTCCAATATGTTCATCAAAAGATCCCGCCTCAGACCAGAGGGAGCTTGATCTCTTTAGCCACTGATCAGGACAGAACTCTTTATTTTGATTTTCTTCCGGTGGACATCGGCAAGATACATGGGTTTTCCACCAAATTTCAGCTTTACACTGTCCCCGGGCAGGTGTATTACAATGCAACCCGAAAGCTGGTCTTAAGAGGTGTAGATGGTTTGGTCTTTGTGGCCGATTCCCAGAAATCCAAAATGGATGAGAACATAGAAAGCTTCCAGAATCTGGTGGAAAATTTGTCAGAATACGGATACAACATAGACAAGATTCCTTTAGTGTTTCAATATAACAAAAGAGATCTTCCCAACATCAGCTCGGTGGAGGAAATAGAGAAAGCATTAAACCCCAAGGGGCTTCCCCGCTTTGAAGCTGTTGCCACCAAAGGGATAGGGGTGTTTGATGCCTTGAAGTGTATCAGCAAATTGGTCTTGGATCAAGCCAAACGTAGACAACTCTTTCCGGAAAGGGAGATTGAAACCGAGGGGGTTGAAAAAGCGCCGGCTTTGCTGAGTCTCTCCCAGATGCCGCAAACTGAGCAAATGGCAGAAGCTTTGAGCTCCTCAACTTCTGTTGAGAGCTCGCCCCAAGAGGCGGTAACCACCGTCACCCAAAAGAAACCTGAGCCTTTAGCAGAGGAGACAACCGCAAAGCCACAAGAGACCCACAAAGAAACAAAACCCGAAATCGAGCTGGATATAGGAGAAATCGCCGAGAAAGAAAAGGTGAAGATGGATCAGATTCCCTCCAGGGAGAGCTCCACCATAATAAGCTGGTCAGCCGGAAAATCCGGCAAAAAGATCAAATCGAAAGGATTCTTTTTACGGCGCTTTGTGAATAAACTTTTCAATAGATAGAGCGGAGGTGTGAAATTGAGACAGGAGGATCTGGTAATCTATGAGGAGCAAATCGAAAAGATAGAGAAAGCTCTGAGCAGGTTAATCAAGGATGCACAAGCCAAGTGTGTGCTCCTGGTGGACAAGGATGGTCATTTGATCACTCGACAGGGTTTCACTCAATCCTTGGATACCACTGCTCTGGCGGCGCTTTTAGCCGGAAGCTTTGCCTCCACCCAAGAGATCGCCCGTCTGGTGGGAGAGCCGGAGTTTTCCGTTCTTTTCCATCAGGGCAAGAAAGATCATATTCATATCACCCTGGTGGGAGAAAGGACCATTCTGGCGGTCATCTTTGATGATAGAACCACCATCGGCATGGTTCGGCTTTATGCTAAAGAGTCTTCTGGAAATCTGGAAAGGATTTTCTCTTCTGCCAACCGTCAGGACCGCCAAACTGAAGGCGAGAAGAAAACCGACTTAGATTCTGAGTTTTCGACTTCTTTAGAAAGCAGGCTGGATGATATCTTTTCTGAGCAATCCTGAAAGATGACGTTTTAAAAGCACCAAGAAAAGCAAGACTCAAAAAAGTATATCACTCAGTTAGGTAAAAAAGGTATGAATATATCTTAAGAAATGGCAAAAGAGACAGTCTCTTTGGACAGATATGATATTGAGTAAGTTTTTAGGTGAAAGCTATGTCACGCGAATTCACAGATATGTTGGTTAGGGCAGGCAAGATATCGGAGGAACAGCTTGCCCGGGCTTTAGAGTTGCAAAAAGAAAGTAACGAGAAGATAGGTGATATTCTGATCAAGACGGGAGCACTCTCCAGTGAGGAGGAGCTCTCAGAATTTATCGGTAGGCAGTTAAATATTGGCGCTTTGAGGCTATCTGATATCGAGCTGAACCCAGAAGTGGTGAAGATGATTCCCCCGGACATTGCCAGAAAGTTCAACGTCATCGCCGTCAGCAAGATAGGCAAGACGTTGATAGTGGCTATTTCCGATCCTAATAACATCTATGTTTTAGATGCCATCAAGTTCATCACCAGATATTTGGTTCAGCCGGTTATCAGCCCGGAGAAAGCCATCCAGAAAGCTATAGATACCTATTATCGGGATGCCGCAGGAATCGACCAGATACTTAAGGGACTTAAAGAAGAGGACCTGGAAGTGATTGAGGAGAGCGAAGAGGTTCCCACCGAGCAGGACCTAATATCCCAGGTGCAGGATAAACCTTTAGTCAAGCTGGTGGATTCCATCATCGGCGATGCCATCCGAAGAGGTTGTTCGGACATTCACATAGAAACCTATGAAAAAAGAATAAGGGTCAGATCCAGATTGGATGGAAATTTGCAAGAGATGTCTCCCTTACCTTTCAAATATCGTGCTGCCATCGTTTCCAGGATAAAAATAATGGCGGATTTAGACATCTCTGAGAGAAGATTGCCTCAGGATGGCAGGATAAAGGTGAAGTTCGGTGATCGGGCGGTGGATCTGAGAGTATCCGTTCTTCCCACCATATTTGGCGAGAAGGTGGTGATGCGAATTCTGGATCCGGGGAGCGTTAACGTCGATTTAACAAAATTAGGTTTCCCGCAACACTCTCTTAAGGAGTTCGAAAAAACCATCCACCTTCCCTACGGCATGATCCTGGTGACCGGCCCTACCGGAAGTGGGAAAACCACCACCCTCTATTCTGCCTTAAAACAGATTAACACCACGGATATCAATATAATGACCGCCGAAGATCCGGTGGAGTTCAATTTTGAGGGAATAAATCAGGTGGCGGTGAAAAGTGAGATCGGATTGACCTTTGCTGCGTCTTTAAGATCGTTTTTAAGACAGGACCCGGACGTAATCATGGTGGGAGAGATCAGGGATACCGAGACCGCAGAGATCGCGGTGCGAGCCGCCTTAACCGGACATTTAGTCTTCTCCACCCTGCATACCAACGATGCTCCCAGCACCATCGACCGGTTGATCGATATGGACATTCCCAACTATTTGGTGGCTTCCTGTATCAGGTTGATCATGGCTCAGAGGATGGTGCGCAAGATCTGTCCTAATTGCAAGCACCAGGTTCAAATTCCTCCAGAGACTCTCCAGATGCTGGGACTTGCTGACAACGAAATAAAAGATCTCAAAGTTTATGAAGGGACGGGTTGCTCGACATGCAACAATACCGGCTATTCAGGAAGAACCGGTATTTTTGAGGTGATGCCCATAACCTCTACAATTGAAAGAATGATAGTTTCCGGGGCCTCCAGCGCGGAGATAAGGCAACAGGCTATAACCGAAGGCATGCTCACTTTAAGAATTGCCGCCCTGGAAAAGCTAAAGAAAGGTATTACCACCATAGGAGAAGTTTTAGCAGTAACCTCTTGACGATAGTGAGAGAGTTAAGTTGCTGGCAAGAAAGAATAAAGATCAGGATAACAGATTTAAGAAACAATTACCCAAGTCGATAATATATAAGGAATCTCTTTACCTTAAGATCTGAGATAAAAAAAACAGGAGCAAAAGTTGGTCACCTTACGGGAACTCTTGGAATTGATCGTGAAGAAGAATGCCTCCGACCTTCATTTAACCGTGGGTTCGCCACCCCAGCTCAGAATAGACGGAAAGCTGGTCAAGACCGATTTTGATACCTTAACCGCCGAGGAGACCAAAAAGCTGGCTTACAGCATAATGAATGAGAAGCAGAGGCAGAAATTTGAGGAGAGCAGCGAACTTGACCTCTCCTTCGGGATTGAAAGCCTGAGCAGATTCAGGTGTAACGTTTTTATGCAGAGGGGGAATGTGGCGGTAGCTATAAGACAGATCCCTTTCCGCATCCCCAGTTTCGAGGAGTTAGGCATACCCAGGGTGGTAGCCGAGCTGGCTGAATTGCCCCGGGGTTTGGTACTGATAACCGGACCCACCGGAAGCGGAAAATCCACCAGCTTAGCCGCCCTGATCAATAAGATAAACCAGGAAAGACACTGTCATATTTTGACGGTGGAGGATCCCATCGAGTATCTTCATCGGCACATTTGTTCACTGATCAACCAGAGGGAGGTTTATGCAGATACCCAGTCCTTTGCCAATGCTTTAAAATACGCCCTAAGAGAAGATCCGGATGTGGTTTTAGTGGGAGAGATGAGAGATTTAGAAACCATGGAAGCCACCTTAAACATCTCCGAGACCGGACATTTAGCCTTTGCCACACTGCATACCAACTCCTGTGCCGAGTCGATCAACAGAATCATCGACGTGTTTCCCAGCAATCAGCAGGAGCAGGTTCGGGTTACTGTCTCCTTCGTTTTGCAGGCGGTGATAAGTCAGCAGTTGATCCCTAAAATAGGAGGAGGGAGGGTGTTGGCTTTAGAGACCATGATCTGCACACCGGCCATCAGGGCCTTAATCCGGGATGATAAGATTCATCAGATCTATAGCCTGATGCAGGCGGGGCAGAAGTATGGCATGAGGACCATGAATCAATCTTTAGCGGAGCTTTATCTAAAACATAAAATCACCCTGGGTGACGCTATGGGAAGAAGCTCAAATGTACAGGAGCTAAATGAGCTTTTAGCTAGAAAATCTGAGATAAGCCGGCAACGGCATACAGCTGGAGTATGATTCGCAGGAGTGAAATTGAGGAAAACTCAAAACAAAAGCATAACTTTTCAGATAGCGCAGACATTTACTCTAAGGAGCCAGATCAGGCTCTTGTGGAGAGACTCGGGCTTTAGGGGTGACAGTTTTTTTGAGGGAAGGAGGTTAAATTGCCAGTTTTCACCTATAAGGGAAGGACACTAGGGGGAACTCAAGTTACAGGTGAGTTGAAGACAAAAAACCGGGCTGAGCTGGAAAGGATCCTGCGGAGCAAAAAGGTTTTAGTCTCTCAGGTTTCCACCAAACCTTCTCAGATAAGCATAAGAATCGGCACCGGAATAAAGAAGGTGCATATCTCCCGATTCACCCGGCAATTCGCCACCATGATCGGAGCCGGACTCCCCATGGTGCAGTGCCTGGAGATATTATCCCAGCAGATGGAATCAAAAGAACTGAGAAGGGTCGTCGGCGAGATAAAAGAAAGCGTGCAGGCAGGTACCACCTTGTCAGAAGCTTTAGCCCGACATAAAAAGGTCTTCGATGATCTTTTTGTCAACATGGTGGACGCAGGTGAGATCGGAGGAGCTTTAGACATCATTCTGACAAGACTGGCCATTTACCGGGAAAAGGCGGATGCTCTGACACGTAAGGTCAAAGGAGCCTTAATCTATCCGGCGGTGGTGATGACAGTAGCCATCGGAGTCACCTTCATCATGTTAACTTACATTGTCCCCGTCTTTGCCAAGATGTTTTCCGGTCTGGGCGCGGAGTTACCTGCTCCCACTCAGTTCATCCTCTCTTTGAGTGCGTTCATTCGAAACAATATCTTAACCGGAATAGTTTTGCTGATCCTTTTGATCATCGCATATAAATTTTATTCCAAGACCGATAAGGGCAGATACAATATCGACTGGTTAAAACTAAGAATCCCACTTATCGGAGATTTGATCAGGAAAAGCGCCATCTCAAGATTTTCGCGCACCTTGGGAACCTTGATCTCCTCCGGAGTTTCCATTCTGGAGGCGCTGGACATCACCGCCCGCGCATCGGGCAATCGGGTGATACACGATGCCATAAAAAAATCGGTCCTCTCCATCGCAGAAGGAGAGACCATAACCCAGCCTTTGAAGCAGTGTGGAGTCTTTCCACCCATGGTTACCCAGATGATCTCGGTGGGAGAAAAAACCGGAGGGCTGGATGAGATGCTTTCCAAGATCGCTGACTTCTATGATGAGGAGGTGGACGCTGCCGTGGCGGCTTTAACCTCCGTCATCGAGCCGGTGATCATAGTCTTCATGGGAGTGGTGATCGGAGGAATATTGATAGCCATGTACCTCCCTATGTTCGATATTATTGGAAAGATAAGCTAAATTATATCTAACAAGTTTGACTGAAGCGGAGAGATAAGATTTAGAATTGTTCATGCACCACTGTGCTTTTTGGCAGTGGTGTATATTTTTAAGCCTTTCCTTGGGTTTAAAATCTAAGATTATAGAGTTTACACCTTTTAATTACAAATTAATTACAAAGTCAAGTGGGCTTAATAAGGCAATCGATCAGAACCGTACGTTACTGCCATTTCGTCCATGGAAAGAAAAAGTAAGGCGAAAAAAACATTGTAGTTTTGCTTTCTGGTAAGACTTGAGTTTATGAGAGAGCAACCATTTTAAAGAAAAAGCACAAATCAGGTTAGATGCAGATGGATGTAAACAAGTCAGAACCCTCTTATTCTAAAATCCCCTGGCTTCTTTTGTCACGCCTCTCCATATTTATTCTGTTGTTGATAATTGTGGTTCTCTTTTTCCAGGTGCCGGATTTTCTGCTGCTTCCCTTCACCATTTACTCTTTTGTAACCCTGGCTCTTCTTTTGCTCATTGCGTTTGACCTGAGGCAAACTCAAAAGCTACTATTTAGTGCCGTAGTGATTTTGCAACTCATCCTGGAGATCGCAGTCGAGACCGGGGTGGTTTATCATACCGGAGGTATGAATAGCCCCTTTGCTATCCTTTTTGTTTTGACCATACTTTCCGCCTGTCTGGCTTACAGCTTAATTGGAAGCGTGGTCATGGCTGGTTTATCCAGCTTGGCTTATGTTTCTATTCTCTGGTTTGAGGGAGGATTGGAATTTTCCTTCAAAAGCCTACATTTGATTAGCGATACCTCATTTTATGAAGCTTTTCTTTACATCTGCACCTTCTTTCTGGTGGCTTTTATAAGTGGCTATTTAGCTCAAAAATTGAAAGTAAAAGGGGAAGAGCTGTGGAGTGCTTCTCTGGAGTTAAGCAAGATTAAAACGGATACGGACGATATACTAAGGCATCTGAAAAGCGGTCTGATAACCGTCGACATCTGGGGAAGAATTGTTTATTTTAACCGGGCGGCGGAGGAGATATTAGGATATTCTGAAGCCGAGGTGAAAGGAAAGGATTGCCAGGAAGTGTTCAGACGAAGGATGCCCCAGCTGGCAGAAAAAATAATTCAGGTGGTAAGGTTCAACCAGGAGGATTCGAGGGGTCTCCTGCATATCGAAGGTAAAAACAACCGAAAAATTCCCATAGGGATAAGCACATCCATCCTGACGGATAGGGAAAAGGGAGTGAGGGGAGTGATCGCCATATTTCAAGATATCACCGAGGTGATAAGATTGGAGGAAAGACTCAGGATGGCCGACAGATTGGCCGCAGTGGGTGAACTCTCAGCCGGGATTGCTCATGAGATACGAAATCCTTTAACCTCCATCTCCGGGTCGGTGGAGGTTTTAAAGGGGGAGCTTTCTTTATCCGAAGAGAATCGAAAACTTCTGGATCTGATCATCAAAGAGACCGGAAGATTGAATCGGATTCTGACGTATTTCTTAAAGTATGCTCGCATCGGCCCTTCAATGTTGAGCAAGGTGGAGTTAGTCCGTATTTTAGATGATGTTATAGAGATCGCTAAAAAGCATCCGTCTTTTGAAGAAAACATCTCAATAAAGAAAATCTTCTCTTCAGACGTCCGATATGTTTTAGGTGAAGAGAATCAGATAAAGCAGATATTTCTAAACCTTTTAGTAAATGCCATGGAATCAATGGAAGACAGGTGGGGAGAGATATTGATAACTGACCGGACCTTAAATCAATTAGATCAATTTTACTTTACCCAGGAGGAGCCGGAGGAATCGGAATGGATTGCTGTTGCCATCGCCGATCAAGGAAAAGGAATGACCGAGGAACAGAAAGAAAAAGTTTTTTCTCCATTTTATTCCACCAAAAAGAATGGCACCGGTCTGGGACTCTCCATAGTGCAAAGATTGGTAAACAATCTGGGTGGAAGGATGGAATTTCGCAGCCAGCCGGACAAAGGCTCTGTATTTGTGGTCTATCTGCAGAAATATGTTAAAAGGAAAGCCAAGTTATCTCAGACGGTTTATACTGCAACCTCAGCAAACATGAATGTTTATACTCCAGAACTTCGGCAGACATAAATGCCTGCACTCCAAATTTCTTAGAAAACTACTTTTTGAAAGACGATATAAATCCAGTTTGACAAAGAAACAATGGTGGCCCTCCGCCCGCTGCGATCCCGGATGATCGAAACTCAAAGCCGCCCATTTCAGGGCGGTTATTTTTTACAAATTTTGCTTGCAGATTGGCAAAATCTTGTTATATTAAATTAGAGAACACGGAAAAATCTAAATATAATTCAGGCGTTTTATGGCAATTCCGATTTTTAGGAAAATAACCATGAAAAGGTTTTTGATTCTCTGCGTATTGATTTCTACCCTTCTTCTTTCAAATTCCCTACGGGCAAAAATTATCCACGTGCCTGCTGATTCTTCCACAATTCAGGCTGGAATTAATGGTGCAGTTGATGGAGATACGGTTTTGGTGGCAAGAGGGCGTTATTGCGAGAGTATAGATTTTCTGCGCAAAGCAATACTGGTTGCTAGTGCTATCCCAACTTAATATACCTAAATCTATAAAGTGGGCTGCTATTTCTTCCGTATTGTTTATTTCGCCAAGTAAGGTAACGATAGATTCTGTTTCTCCTCTCATTATGTGAAGTATCAT
>Ga0209979_1001756_pt1 | contig 22552 bp, 10 predicted proteins | sample AnhtaG_FD_183114 | JGI IMG/M metagenome (GOLD analysis project Ga0209979, IMG submission 183114) | Deep subsurface microbial communities from Anholt, Denmark to uncover new lineages of life (NeLLi) - Anholt_01485 metaG (SPAdes) (version 2) | ecosystem: Environmental > Aquatic > Marine > Oceanic...
GTCGACCTGGGCGTCGGAGCAGCCGTTGGCGTCGACGGGGGCGGCGGGAGCGGTGCTGGGGCAGAGGTCGGAGCCGGAGCAGGCGGAGGGCCCGGTGCTGGGCGCGCCTGGGTCGCAGATACCGTCGGCGTCGGTGTCGACCTGGGGGTCAGAGCAGCCGCTGGCGTCGACGGGGTCGGCGGGAGCGGTGCCGGGGCAGAGGTCGCAGACATCGCCTAGGCCGTCGCCGTCGGCGTCCTCCTGGCCTGGGTTAGGCACGAGGGGGCAGTTGTCCTGAGCCTCAGGCACTGTGTCGCCATCCTTATCCGTGTCGCAGGCATCACCAAAGCCGTCGCCGTCCGTGTCGGTCTGGTCTGGATTCGGGACGAGCGGGCAGTTGTCCAGCGCGTCGATTATGCCATCATTGTCGTCATCCGAGTCGCAGGCATCGCCTAGGCCGTCGCCGTCGGTGTCGGTCTGGCTCGGGTTGGCCACCCGCGAGCAGTTGTCCGTGGCGTCCACGATCCCGTCGCCGTCGCTGTCATCGCAAGCATCGCCGATGCCGTCACCGTCCATGTCTTCCTGCCCTGTGTTGGCGACGAAGGGGCAGTTGTCAACGGTGTCGGCGATGGTGTCGTTGTCATCGTCGGGGTCGCAGGCGTCGCCGAGGCCGTCGGAGTCGTTGTCTAATTGGTCGGAGTTGGGGACGAAGGGGCAATTGTCGATAATGTCGTCCACGGTGTCGTCATCATCGTCGGGGTCGCAGGCGTCGCCGAACCCGTCGGAGTCGTTGTCCAGCTGATCAGAGTTGGGGACGACGGGGCAGTTGTCGGCAGCGTCGGGGATGGTGTCGTTGTCGCTGTCATCGTCGCAGGCGTCTCCCACGCCGTCGCCGTCGGTGTCCGTCTGGTTCGGATTGGGGACGGTGGGACAATTGTCGACGATGTCCAGTACGCCGTCGCCATCGTCATCGTCGCAGGCATCGCCGATGCCGTCACCGTCAGTGTCGGCCTGACCGACGTTGGGGACGGTCGGGCAGTTGTCCAGTGCGTCGATTATGCCATCGTTGTCGTCGTCGGAGTCACAGGCATCGCCTAGGCCGTCGCCGTCGGAGTCAAGTTGGCCAGCGTTGACGACCCACGGGCAGTTGTCGATAGCGTCCACGACGCCATCGCCGTCGCTGTCGTCGCAGGCGTCGCCAATGCCATCGCCATCCAGATCCTCCTGCCCTGGGTTCGTGACTAGCGGGCAATTGTCAATGGTGTCGACAATGGTGTCATCGTCATCATCGGGGTCACAGGCGTCGCCGAGGCCGTCGCCGTCGGTGTCCGTCTGGTCGGCGTTAGGCACCGACGGGCAGTTATCGACGATGTCCAGGATGCCGTCGCCATCGTCGTCATCGCAGGCGTCGCCGATGCCATCGCCGTCGGTGTCTTCCTGGCCTGGGTTGGGGGTGTTGGGGCAGTTGTCGGAGCCGGAGCAGGCGGAGGGACCGCTGCTGGCGGCGGCTGGGTCGCAGATGCCGTCGGCGTCGGGGTCGACCTGGGCGTCGGAGCAGCCGTTGGCATCCACGGGGTCGGCGGGTGCGGTGTTGGGGCAGAGGTCGGAGGTATCGGGTACGGAGTCGTTGTCGTCGTCGTCATCGCAGGCATCGCCTAGGCCGTCGCCGTCGCTGTCTTCCTGGCCTGGGTTGGCTACGGCCGGGCAGTTGTCGGCGGCGTCGGGGACGGTGTCATTGTCGCCATCGTCGTCGCAGACGTCTCCCATGCCGTCGCCGTCGCTGTCTTCCTGGCCTGGGTTCGCTACGAGCGGGCAATTGTCGGCGGCGTCGGGGACGGTGTCACCGTCATCGTCTGAGTCGCAGACGTCGCCTGAGCCGTCGGAGTCGGTGTCGGTCTGGTCGGGATTCGGGACGAGGGGGCAGTTGTCCAGTACGTCAACGACGGTGTCATTGTCGTCATCTGAGTCGCAGCGGTCTCCCTTGCCGTCGCCGTCGGTGTCGGTCTGGCCTGGATTGGAGACCCAGGGGCAGTTGTCCATGGCGTCCACGATCCCGTCGCCGTCGCTATCGTCGCAGGCATCACCGATGCCGTCGCCATCGCTATCGGTCTGGCTGGGGTTCGGTACCAGGGGGCAGTTGTCGGCAGCGTCGGGGATGGTGTCATCATCGTCGTCGGGGTCGCAGGCGTCGCCTAGGCCGTCGGAGTCCGAGTCAAGCTGGCCTGGGTTGGGGGTGGTGGGGCAGTTGTCGGAGCCGGTGCAGGCTGGGTCGACCACGCCCGGGTCGCATATGCCGTCGTTGTCGTCGTCGGGGTCGCAGGCGTCGCCGAAGCCGTCGCCGTCGTTGTCCAGCTGGCCGGGGTTAGGGAGGAGGGGGCAATTGTCGATGTCGTCATCCACAGTGTCATTGTCATCGTCGGAGTCGCAGGCGTCACCGATGCCGTCGGAGTCGGTGTCGGTCTGGTCCGGGTTAGTCGTGGTGAGGCAGTTGTCGACGGTGTCTAGCACACCGTCGCCGTCGCTGTCGTCGCAGGCATCGCCGATGCCATCGCCGTCGATGTCGGACTGGCCGGGGTTAGGCACGGTTGGGCAATTGTCCAGTGAGTCGACCACGCCGTCGCCGTCGTCATCGGAGTCGCAGGCATCGCCGAGGCCGTCGCCATCGGTGTCAGTCTGGGCAGGATTGGCAGTCCAGGGGCAGTTATCGATAGCATCCACAATGCCATCGCCGTCGCTGTCGTCGCAGACGTCGCCGACGCCGTCGCCATCCTCATCTTCCTGGCCTGGATTCACGACGAGGGGGCAATTGTCGATGCTGTCCGGCACGCCGTCGTTGTCGTCATCGGGGTCACAGGCGTCGCCTAAGCCGTCGCCGTCGGTGTCGGTCTGGCTGGGGTTGGGGGTGAGGGGGCAGTTGTCGTTGATGTCTGGGATGCCATCGCCATCTTCATCGTCGCACAGGTCGCCGATGCCATCGCCATCGATGTCCTCCTGGCCTGGGTTGTAGGTGCTGGGGCAGTTGTCGGAGCCGGTGCAGGCGGAGGGTCCGCTGCTTGGTGCGCCTGGGTTGCAGATGCCGTCTGAGTCGGGGTCGACCTGGGCGTCGGAGCAGCCGTTGGCGTCGACCGGGTCGGCGGGTGCGGTGCCGGGGCAGAGGTCGGAGGTGTCGGGTACGCCGTCATTGTCGTCGTCGGGGTCGCAGGCATCGCCAAGGCCGTCGGCATCGGTGTCCAGTTGGCTTGGGTTGTAGGTGTTGGGGCAGTTGTCTGAGCCTGAGCAGGCGGAGGGCCCGCTGCTGGGTGCGCCTGGGTTGCAGATGCCGTCTGAGTCGGGGTCGACCTGGGCGTCGGAGCAGCCGTTGGCGTCGACCGGGTCGGCGGCTGCGGTGCTGGGGCAGAGGTCGGAGGTATCGAGTACGGTGTCATTGTCGTCGTCGTCATCGCAGGCGTCGCCTAGGCCGTCGGCGTCGGCGTCCTCCTGGCCCGGGTTGGGGGTGTTAGGGCAGTTGTCTGAGCCGGAGCAGGCGGAGGGGCCGCCGCTGGGGGCGCCTGGGTCGCAGATGCCGTCGGCGTCTGCGTCGACCTGAGCGTCAGAGCAGCCGTTGAGGTCGACCGGGTCGGCGGGTGTGGTGTCGGGGCAGAGGTCGGAGGTATCGGGTACGCCGTCGTTGTCGTCGTCGATATCGCAGGCGTCGCCGATGCCGTCGCCGTCGGCGTCCTCCTGGCCTGGGTTGGGTGTATTGGGACAGTTGTCATTGGCGTCGACGACACCATCGTCATCGCTGTCGTCGCAGGCGTCGCCGATGCCATCGGTGTCCATGTCTTCCTGACCGGGGTTGGGCACGAGAGGGCAGTTGTCGGTGGCATCGGGGATGGTGTCCTCATCATCGTCGGTGTCGCAGGTGTCGCCAAGGCCGTCGCCGTCGGTGTCCGTCTGGTCGGGGTTGGCAACGAGGGGGCAGTTATCACAGGCGTCGCCTAGGCCATCTGCGTCGGCGTCCTCCTGGCCTGGGTTGGGGGTGAAGGGGCAGTTGTCGGAGCCAGTGCAGGTTGGGTCGACGATGCCAGGGTCACATATGCCGTCGTTGTCGGCGTCGGGGTCGCAGGCGTCGCCCAGGCCATCGCCGTCGGTGTCGGTCTGGCCGGGGTTGGCGACCAGGGGGCAGTTGTCGGTGGCGTCGGGGATGGTGTCGTCATCGTCGTCAGAGTCGCAGGCGTCCCCAAAGCCATCGCCGTCGGTGTCGGTCTGGTCGGAGTTGGCGATCACGGGGCAGTTGTCAGTAGCGTCGGGTACGGTGTCGTTGTCGTCGTCGTCATCGCAGGCGTCGCCGAGGCCGTCGCCGTCGGCGTCGGCCTGCCCGGGGTTGGCGATGAGGGGGCAGTTGTCGGCGGCGTCGGGGATAGTGTCGCCGTCATCGTCTGAATCGCAGGCGTCGCCCTGGCCGTCGCCGTCGGTGTCGGTCTGGTCTGAGTTGGCGATCAGGGGGCAGTTGTCGGTGGCGTCGAGGACCGTGTCGTCGTCATCGTCAGTGTCGCAGGCATCGCCCTGGCCGTCGCCGTCGGTGTCGGTCTGAGCGGGGTTGGCCACGGCTGGGCAGTTGTCGACGGCGTCGGGGATAGTGTCGCCGTCGGCGTCATAGTCGCAGACGTCTGGGATGCCATCGCCGTCGCTATCCGGCTGGTCGACGGCGATCAGGGCGTTGAGGACGGAGCCGTCAAAGTAGCCGTCGAGGTCATTGTCCCCGATGGGGTCATCGTTCTTGTCCTTAAGCTCCAGCCAGGCGAGGTTGGCGGCGCTGACGCCTGACCCCACCGCCTGCAACGTGAGCCTGGCCAGCACACCCGTCCCGGAATCCTCAGCGCCTGCCCCCAAATCGGCTGCGCCGACGAAATAGGAACCGTCGCTGTCTGGCACCGAGTCGGAGAAGTTGAGGATGCTGCTGCCGCCATTGGCGGCCTGGAACATGTACACGTTGACGGCGGTCAGGTTAACCACGGAGCCGTCGTAGGAGAAGGAGGCGGACCAGCCCATCAGGTCGACGACGTCGGTGATGAAGATGTCGAGGTCGAAGGTGTCGTTTGTGCTGACGGAAGTGCATGACTCGATGGAGCCGAGGGAGGTGGCAGTGTTAGCCGGCGACTGGAGGGGGTCTCCGTCTATGCCGATGGTGGTGACTATCTCACAGGCGTCGCCGGTGCCGTCGCCGTCGGAGTCGAGCTGGTTGGGGTTGTAGACCAGCAGGCAGTTGTCTATAGCATCGACGACGCCGTCGCCATCGATGTCATCGCAGGCATCTCCGACGCCGTCCCCATCTATGTCTTCCTGCCCTGGGTTGGCGGCCAGCGGGCAGTTGTCGACGATGTCGAGGACAGTGTCGCCGTCTTCGTCACCAGAGGTGTCACAGGGATCGCTGATGCCGTCGCCGTCGCTATCCGGCTGGTCGACGGCTATCTGAGCGCTGGATACAAACCCGTCGAAGTAGCCATCGCCGTCGATGTCGCCGATGGCCGCGTTGTTCTTGTCCTTCAGCTCGGACAACAGAAGGGTGGCCGGGCTGATGCCTGGTCCGACGGCCTGCAACGTGAGCCTGGCCAGGACGCCAGAGCCAGAGTCCTCGGCGCCTTCTCCGATCTCGGCGGCGCTGACATAGAGTATGCCGTCGCTGTCTGGGGTGCTCTCTGAGGCGTTGAAGACGCTACTGCCAGGGTTGGCGGCCTGGAACATCTGGACGTTGACGGCGGTGACGTTGACCACCGACCCGTCGTATTGGAGATACATGTCCCAGGCCACTAGGTCGGCGACGTCGGTGACGTAGATATCGATGTCTAGGGTATCGTTGGTCGCCGCTGAGATACAGGCTTGGACGGAGCCCAGGGAGGTGGCGGTGTTCGCCGGCAGTTGAGTTGGATCGGCGTCTACGCCGATGCTGGTGGCTACCTCACAGGCGTCGCCGATGCCATCGCCGTCGCTGTCGGTCTGGTCGGAGTTGGCGACGAGGGGGCAGTTGTCGGTGGCGTCGGGGACGGTGTCGTTATCATCGTCGGGGTCGCAGGCATCGCCGAGGCCGTCGCCGTCGCTGTCGGTCTGGCCTGGGTTGTGGGCATTGGGGCAGTTGTCGCAGGCGTCGCCGAGGCCGTCGCCGTCGGCGTCTTCCTGGCCAGGGTTGTAGGTGTTGGGGCAGTTGTCCACGTCGCCGCACACGCCGTCGCCGTCGGCGTCGTTGTTGGCGTCGTTAGGGCAGAGGTCGCAGGCATCGCCAAGGCCGTCGGCATCGGTGTCCAGTTGGCTTGGGTTGTAGGTGTTGGGGCAGTTGTCTGAGCCTGAGCAGGCGGAGGGACCGGTGCTGGGTGCGCTTGGGTCGCAGATGCCGTCTGAGTCGGGGTCGACCTGGGCGTCGGAGCAGCCGTTGGCATCCACCGGGTCGGCGGGGGCAGTGTTGGGACAGAGGTCGGAGGTATCGGGTACGCCGTCGTTGTCGTCGTCGGGGTCGCAGGCGTCGCCTAGGCCGTCGGCGTCGGCGTCCTCCTGGCCCGGGTTGTAGGTGCTGGGGCAGTTGTCTGAGCCGGAGCAGGCGGAGGGGCCACCGCTGGGAGCGCCTGGGTCGCAGATGCCGTCGGAGTCGGCGTCGACCTGGGCGTCGGAGCAGCCGTTGGCATCCACTGGGTCGGCGGGGGCGGTGCCGGGGCAGAGGTCGGAGGTGTCCGATATGCCGTCATTGTCTTCGTCGATATCGCAGGCATCGCCGATGCCATCGCCGTCGCTATCTTCCTGGCCTGGGTTGGGTGTATTGGGGCAGTTGTCGGAGCCGGAGCAGGCGGAGGGCCCGCCGCTGGGTGCGCCTGGGTCGCAGATGCCGTCGGCGTCGGCGTCGACCTGGGCGTCAGAGCAGCCGTTAGCGTCGACGGGGTCGGCGGGAGCGGTGCCGGGGCAAAGGTCGGAGGTATCGGGTACGCCGTCATTGTCGTCATCGGGGTCGCAGGCGTCGCCTAGGCCGTCGGCGTCGGCGTCCTCCTGGCCTGGGTTGGGTGTATTGGGGCAGTTGTCGGAGCCGGAGCAGGCGGAGGGGCCGTTGCTGGCGGCGCCTGGGTCGCAGATGCCGTCGGAGTCGGCATCGACCTGGGTGTCTGAGCAGCCGTTGGCGTCGACGGGGTCGGCTGGGGCAGTCCCGGGGCAGAGGTCGCAGGCATCGCCTAGGCCGTCGCCGTCGGCGTCCTCCTGGCCTGGGTTGGGGGTGATGGGGCAGTTGTCGGAGCCGGAGCAGGCGGAGGGACCGGTGCTGGCGGCGCCTGGGTCGCAGATACCGTCTGAGTCGGCGTCGACCTGGGCGTCTGAGCAGCCGTTGGCGTCGACGGGGTCGGCGGGAGCGGTGCCGGGGCAGAGGTCGGAGGTATCGGGTACGCCGTCGTTGTCGTCATCGTCATCGCAGGGATCGGGGATGCCATCCCCGTCGCTATCCGGCTGGTCGACGGCTATTTGAGCGTTGAATATGGGCCCATCGAAGTAGCCGTCGGCGTCAGTGTCGCCGATGGGCAGGTTGTTCTTGTCTTTCAGCTCAGCTGACAGAAGGTTGGCGGGGCTGACGCCTGGCGCGACGGCCTCAATCGTGAGCCTGGCCAGCACGCCAGAGCCAGAGTCCACCGCGTCAGTTTGAAGCTCCACCGCGCTGACATAGAACATGCCGTTGGTGCCGGGGGTGGCGTCTGAGGCATTGAAGACGTTACTGTCAGGGTTGGCGGCCTGGAACATCTGGACGTTGACGTTGATGATCTGAGCGACCGAGCCGTCATGTTCCAGGTACATGGCCCAGGCCATTAGGTCGACGACATCGGTGATGATGATGTCGATGTCAAAGATGTCGTTTGTGCTGACGGAAATGCATGACTCGGTGGAGCCGAGGGAGGTGGCGGTGTTGGCCGGCAACTGCGTGGGGTCGGCGTCCACGCCGATGGTCGTCGTGCCCTGGCCGAGTGCAGGCGCCGCCGGCGGCAGATCGGAGCCAAGGCTGGCCATGTAGCTGCCCAGGAGGACTATCCCCACGAGTAGCCCAATCGCTGGGCCTACCGACGATAGTCTTCGCATTCCCATCCCCCCTTAAGCCACGTGGCCTGGCGCCATCACAGAGCCGTCTACTCGCAGCCATCCGAGCACGCCTTTATGAGGGTCACCTGTACACCCTCAGCGTGCTCGCTCCGCGTAAATCAGAACGCCCGATTGCCGACTTCGGTACGGTCGGCAGAACAAGAAACATTGGTCGGCGGCCGGCCGAGTTCTCCGCCGACGTCCACTGCTTGCAAGATTGGCAGAGTCTAACACCCCGCGAGGAACTGACACCACGAGGGCGAGGTTCCCCCCAAGCAAGATGACATAATTATACCACCGGGGGGAACCCAGGCAATGAAGACTCGGGAAATAGTGAGTGGTTATAGGGCTGTGCCGCTGGGCGACGAGGAAAGGCGCGCCGCTATTATCGGGAGCCTTTGGCCTGCTTGCTGGGCTTGCCGGCGGCCAAGGGCTTGCTGCTTGGCGGACCTTCAGGGGCTATGAATCGAAGACCCAGAGGGCGCCGTTCTCATTGGCGATCAGGATGAGGACGGAGCTGAAAGGTTCCAGTTGGGTGAGGTTGCTCACCTCGGGCCTGCCAGGAATGAACCGGCGCCAGTCCTGATCGCTGCCCAACTGATACATGATGCCGAACCCGCCGGCCACGCCGGCAGTGGCATCTTCGGCTGACTTCGTCTGCCCCGTGTAGCACACGCTGTTCCAGCCGCTGGCAAGAGGGACGGAGGTAGGAGGCGTACCCGACGGTTCGTGTCCCCAAAAGGCCTGCTGGCCCATGAGGATGAACAGGGGCTGGTAAGGATTGACGGCAGTGATGTTGCTTACTTCTGGTCTGTTGGGGAACCAGCGGTCGAAGCCCTGGTCGGAACTCATTCGATACACAGCCAGGACGTGATCGACTACGTCGGCCAGCGCGTCCTCGATGGGCTCCCCAGGTCCGACGTAGCACGAATTGTTCCAGCCGCCCACCAGCGTAATTGTGCCAGGAGGCGGCGTGGGCGTCGGCGTGGGGGTCGGCGTGTCAGGAGTCGGTGTGCCTGGCGTCGGTGTGGGCGTCGGCGTCGACGGCTCAGGCGTAGGGTCGCAGGCATCACCCAGTCCGTCGCCGTCGCTATCGGCCTGGTCAGGGTTGGCGGCCAAGGGGCAGTTATCGCTGCCATCGGACACGGTGTCGTTATCGTCGTCATCGTCGCAGGCGTCTCCTTGCCCATCGCCATCGGTATCCGTCTGGTCTGCGTTGGCGAGCAGGGAGCAGTTGTCGCTGACATCGAACACGGTGTCGTTATCGTCGTCATCGTCGCAGGCGTTGCCTTGGCCATCGCCATCGGTGTCGTCCTGGTCAGTGTTGGACGTCCCTGGGCAGTTGTCGTATGTGTCGGGTACACCGTCGTCATCCGTGTCGGATGGACAGATTCCCCCGGATACCGTGATCTGGGCGTCAAACATGGAGTCGACGGTAATAGTGCGCGGTATTTTATCTGGACCGTACTCGTACAGTGCCTCCCGCTCAGGGCTGAGGGAGCTAGTTCCCTTTCCTACGGCCAGTATAGTGAGCCTCGCCAGCACTCCCGAGCCGCTGTCCGGCTCATCCTCGATGTCGCGCGCCTCAAGCTCATAGCCCCCGCCCAGGCCGCGGTCTCCATACGAGATGTCGTCCACCTCGCTTCCCGGACTGGACGCTAGGAACATGTGGACATCCCTGGCGCCTACATAGAGCACGTTAGTGTCATACATCAGGGCCAGCTTCCAATACAGAAGGTAGTCCACGTCCTTGACGTAGATGTCAACGTCGAAGATATCGCCGCAGGCAACGGTTCTTGAGGTTTCGATGGAGCCTAGGGAGGTGTCGGTATTGCCGGCGGGGTCCACGTCTACGCCCACCTCGACTCCCGGGCTTGCCTGCGTCATCCCCTGCCCGCCGCTGGCGGTCCACCCCGCGGCCGCTGCCGTCATCACCAGAGCAGCCGCTACAGCAGCAGCGAGCAGCTTTGTCTTCATGAGCGCGCCTCTCCCCTCTACCTCACCTTGCTGACAAAGCCGGCCCTAGCCAACTTCCCGTAGCTGTGAGCATGCCTACCCAGCCCCGCGCCTTGTGACAGCGAGCAAAGCCACGCCCGCCACGAGCAGGGCCGCTAAGCCTGCGACCACGTAGCCTATGATCCAGGGTAGACTCGTCCATGTTGACCCATCATCCTCTGTCGCGAGTGGTCCGCCAGGCGTCGGGCTGGCGACCACGGCCGTGGGTGTCGGGCTCACCGCTGCCGGGGTGGCAGTCGCTGTCTCCGTCACCTCGGGCGTCGTCTCAACAGTGGGTGAGGCGGGCGATGTCGGCGAGGGAGTAGCGGCGGCTCGCGTGGCCGTGGGAACCGCCCCGTCGGTTGGGCAGGCTGTGTCTACCGCTATCTGGGCGTCGAAGATCTGCCCGTCGAAGAAGCCATCGTCGTCCAGATCATCGATGGGATCGCCGCGGACGTTGTTCAGAAAGGGCCCCAGGTCTAGCTTCCCGTCGTCGTTGACGTCGATCGGTGCGAGGCTGGCCGGGCTGAGGCCTGGGCTCACGGCCTTCAGGGTGAGGCGGGCCAGCACCCCCGAGCCGCTGTCGGGCGCCGGTGGCTCCGCCAGGTCTGCCGCTGCCAGGCCGTAGCGAGCGTCGAGGTCAGGTAGCACCTCCGACAGGTCGAAAATGTTGCTGCCCTCATTGGCCGCCTGGAACATTTGCACGTCATGATCGACAATGCTGACGATACCGCGGTCGTAGATGAAGTAGATCTCCCAGGCCAGTAGGTCGACGACATCCGTGACCAGGATGTCGACATCGAAGGTATCGCCGCTGCTGACCGACACGCACGAATCGATGGGGCCCAGAGAGGTCGCCGTGTTCGCCGTCGGATCAGCGTCCACGCCTATAGAAGCCACTGTTTGAGCCGCGCTCTCCCCGCCGCCCACCATGACTCCTGCCAGCATGGCCGCGGCCAGCACTACTCCGGCGAGTCTCGCATTCTGCAACATCATCCTCACAGGTGGCGCTCCTTTCGGCTGCCCGGCCCAGGCGCTCACTCACCAGTGAGCCGCTTTGGGAGCAGCCTGCGGCATCGAGTCAGGTATGTTCCTCGCCAGCTCGAGCCGTGGGCAGCAGCGAACAAGGCAGCCGGACAAAAGCTCCCCAATTCACAACGTCGTCGCTGTCCCAGCGATACGGCATCTACTTGGGCCTTTCCCCGCTGCCCGTCGGCAGAAGCATAGCTGGCTACATTGTAGCCTCCCCGACCAGTTGGGCCAAGGCGAGAGCGAGAGCACGGCGAGCAGTGGTTGACACCACGTCGATCTTGCCTGTGCCAAGGTCTACTCACCCATGGCATGGCGCCAGGTGAAGCTGCAACGTGTAACGTTGGTGATACGCCTTTCGTCTCATTAAGATGGCGGAGAGGTCGCGCTCGTTACACTATTTGAGGTCGAGCGCGCTCGTTTGTTCATAGTACGCCGCGCAAGGATTGTAGCGTTGTTGTCGGCGAGCGATAGCAGGGGCAGGAGAGAGAGCACACTGCGCGCGGCCGTCCCGCTCGCGCTCTGGCTCGTGGCAGCCCTCCTCGTGTTCACCGGAGCGGTTGCTTGCGGCGAGCCTACCCCCTCCACTGACCGCGGCCCGACCGACGATGCCAGGGGCCTGGCGCCACCGCTGACAGAGTCCGAAAGCGATGTCGCAGTGGCTCTGGCCAAGAGCGAGCATGTCGAGGCACCCGTTGATATGCCCGTCGACTTTACGGTGGACGTGATCGTAACCAACGGTGCCAGCGCCATCGATGTCGAAGTGCTGCTCTCTATGGTCGCCTCCGACCCTTGCGAGGCGGATTGGCTGCCCGCGGCGGGCGACACTGTGCTGACGCCCATCGACGTGGGACCTCTCCACATCAGCCGCCTCCGCTTCCTCATGTCCGACCAGCCGCCCGAGGGTCTGATGGGGTCCGGGGAGACCCGTACCGCCGCCCGCGACTATCGGCTGGTCTGCACAGCGCCTGGCGACTATGCCGGCGGCTTGCAGGTCCTGGCTCAGGTGACGGCGCTGGCTGCTATCGACCCCGACGGCCTCAACAATTTGGCTGAGAACAACATCACTGTCACCGCCCAGGAAGACGTGGACAGTGACACTATCCCTAACGCTGATGACAACTGCCCCTTCGATGCCAACCCCGATCAGGAGGACAGCGATGGCGACGGCATCGGCGATGCCTGCGATGAGGACAACGACGGCGACGGCGTGCCCGACGCCGACGATAGCTGCCCGGACTTGCCTGAGGATGACGATGGCGTCGATGACGAAGACGGCTGCCCTGATACCGATGCCTCCGTAGACCTGGACAAGCCCGAGGAGCTGTTCCTCGACGTATGCCTGCCAGCCGACTTTCCCGTGACGATCACCGTCACCAACGGCAACTATCCAGTCGACGTCGATGTCATTCTCCTCCTCGTTTCAGAATTCGGCGTCTGTGAGGCCCGCTGGCAGACTGAGCCTGGCGACATCTACTCTGACTTCCCCACCGATGAGGATGGCGACACGGTCCTCGACACGTTCTTTAGCCAGATCGAGTTGATCTTCTTGGACATGGCGGCCGGCGAGGTGCAGGTCTTCGCCCGCACAATGACCGTCCACTGCTTCGTTGCGGTCGTCGACTACACAGGCGTTCTCGTCGAGGCAGGGGTTATCCCCCGCTTGCCGGTGAGGGAGGAGGATGTCGAGGGCAATGTCCACAAGAATAGGCCGACGATAAATCCGTCTGCTACACCGACGCCCACGCCGACGCCCACGGCTACGCCCACGGCGACGCCCACGGCTACGCCCACGGCGACGCCCACGGCCACGGCGACGCCCACGGCCACGGCGACGCCCACGGCCACGGCGACGCCCACGGCCACGGCGACGCCTACGGCCACGGCGACGCCCACGGCCACGGCTACGGTCACGGCTACGCCCACGGCCACGGCTACGGCCACGGCGACGCCCACGGCCACGGCGACGCCTACGGCCACGGCGACGCCCACGGCCACGGCGACGCCCACGGCCACGGCGACGCCCACGGCCACGGCTACGGCCACGGCCACGGCTACGGCCACGGCGACGCCTACGGCCACGGCGACGCCCACGGCCACGGCGACGCCTACGGCCACGGCGACGCCCACGGCCACGGCGACGCCCACGGCCACGGCCACGGCTACGGCCACGGCGACGCCTACGGCCACGGCGACGCCCACGGCCACGGCGACGCCCACGGCCACGGCGACGCCCACGGCCACGGCGACGCCCACGGCCACGGCGACGCCCACGGCCACGGCTACGCCCACGGCCACGGCTACGCCCACGCCTACGCCCACGGCCACAGCGACGGCCACACCAACGCCCGTGACGCCACAGCCTGATCTCTTCCTGCTTAAGTGGACTAGCGCCCAAGAGATCCAGCCGGGCCAGCTTCTGACCTATACCATCGCTGTGGGCAACGCCGGACAAGCAGACGCCGTGAATGTGGTGGTTATCGATACCTTGCCAGCGGGGATGACCTACGTGAAGGATACGAAGAACTGTCGCCAAGATTCGCTCGGGGGGCTCACCTGTGACCTGGGCGACGTTCCGGCTGGCGGGACCGTGACCTTTGACATAATCGTTCGGGTGGACGGGTCGGCAACGGGCTCCATCAGCAATGTAGCCACCGTGATCAGCGACACGTTAGATCGTGACGTGATCGACCAGGTGGCCATCGTGCCAACGGTGTTGAGAGAGGTAGTCGGGCCGGGTAGCCCGACACCCGTGCCCCCTCCTCCGACGCCGGGCGTCGTTGGGCCGCCAGCAGCGGGCGCCAAGCCCAGCGGCCTGCCAGGGGGTGGGCCTTGGTGGCTCTGCTTGGCCGCCGCTGGATTGCTAGCGCTCGCTGGTTTGGCAGCCGTGACTAGCATCGTGGGCGGTGGGCGGAGATGAGCCGCACATATTGGCAGGCCTTCCTTCATGTGCTAGAGTTCTGCTGGCAACGCGACGGTCGGTCTGCAAGAAATGGTTACCTGGCGGGGGGAAGATTTGGTCCGCCGGAGCGCCGCGCGGGCGCAGGGCTGCACCGGAGGTGAAGCAAGCATGAGTGGTCTACTGAGCGGAAGATACATGATTCCTTGGGTTGGTGGCTTGCTCTTTGCCACGGCGATGGCGGCCTGTGGGGGAGGTGGTGAGGCTGATTTCACCGCTCGTCCGATCAGTGACGCTGACCTGGGCACGATGGCTGTGTACGAGGTGGACCTGCCGGACGAGTTCGCTGGTCTTGTCAGGACCGGGGAATCGGGCTTCAAAACGAATGAGCAAAGCGCTGAAAAGCACTTCGACCCTACAGATGAGGCTCAAGACCTGGAGCGGTTCGGTCAGGTCAGGGAGTATATCAGAGCATATCGGCCTCCTCCGGTCGACGGGCTGATGCCGCAGGAGGAGGCGATCAGTTTTGTTTCGGGGGTACGGCTGTTCGAGGATGCGCAGGGCGCCTCGGGCTACCTGGATGACGAGCTCGCTGACATAGAAGGCAGCGTAGGCAAGGACATGGACGGCGCCACCGTTGAGGAAGTCGAGCGCTTCAAAGTAGGCGGCATCGCCGATGAGGCCGCCGGCGTGCGGGCAACACTGGTGTTTGGCGATGACGGCTCAGAGCGCCCCGCCCACGGAACGCAGGTGTACTTCCGGCGCGGACGCCTGCTGTTCAGCATTGCGGTGATCAGGATGGACGACAAAGATGTTAGCGCGGAACTGGAGCTTCTAGCGCGTAGCCTCGACGAACGCATTCACGTGGTGCTGAAAGCCACGCCGGTGGCCGGTCCACCGATAACGCCGTAGGGGAGGAGCAGCGGAGGCCGGAAGCTAGTGGGCCGCTCCATCAATGACCGAGATGGTGCTATCCCAGGCGTTGGCGATATAGATACGGTTGGTGTGCGGATTGACCGCTACCCCCCAGGGCGCCCGCCCTATGGACACGGTGGCCACCACCTCATTGGTGGTGGCGTCTATAACCGACAGGTCGTCGCTCCAGGAGTTGGCCACGTACACGCGGTTGGTGTCAGGGTTGACTCCCACGGCTAGCGGTCCCTGACCGACAGGCACGGTGTCCACCACGGTGTCTTTAGCTCCGTCCACGACCGAGATGGTAGCGTTGCCTCCGTTAGCCGCGTAAATGTGGTTTGTCTTTGGGTTAACCTCCACGCACGTTGGGCCGTCGCCCACGGCTATGGTGGCCACCACGGTGTCGGTGGCCGCGTCGATCACCGAGACGTCGTTGCTCGCCTCGTTCGCCGTGTAGACGCGCTTGGTATCAGGGTTGACAGCCACGCCGGACGGGTGCTGGCCGACAGGGACGGTGGCCACCACGCTGTCGGTGGCCCCGTCAATGACCGATACGCTATCGGACCAGGAGTTGGGCACATATATACGATTGGTATTAGGGTTGACTGCTACCGCCCACGGCCCCTGGCCCACCGGGACGATGGCCACCACGGTATTGCTGGCTCCGTCGATCACCGAGACGGTGTCGTCCCAGGCATTGGCGACGTAGATGCGGTTGGTCTCGGGATTGACTGCAAGGGAGGATGGGCCCCGCCCCACGGGTATCGTGGCTAATACACTGCCGCTGGCCGCATCGATCACCGAGACGTCGTTGCCCGCCTCGTTCGCCGTGTAGAGGCGCTTGGTATCAGGGTTGACCGCCACGTCCCACGGCTTGGAGCCCACCGCGATGGTTGCCACGGGCGTAGCCGATGCGGCCGGCACCGGGGGCGATGGCGAGCTCAAGGAAGAGGGGGTGCCAGTGGGAGCAATGAGCTCTTCTTCTGCTCCACAGGCAGCGAGGAGACCAGCGGCCAAGATGAGGGGCGCCAGCAAGAACAGTGCCAGACACGGCTGCGAGCCCCCGGTTGGGATTGGGTCACGCTTCATGAGGCTTTACTTCCCCTTCAAAGAATACATGAAGATCTCCCTAGGGTGAATGGGCTGGCGATGTTTCTCCAGTTACGCGACGGGGGGCGAGAGGCCGTGGCTGCAGGGCTGAAGCCCTGCATTTTGTCGAATTATCTTGTTGATGGATATCAGACGGGGTAAAGAGCCTGTCTACCAGCCGTAAACCAGGCATCCCTGTTTGTGTTATCTTGACTGTGCTATCTTGACAAAAAGCGATCGTTCTAACCTATGAGCAAGATGTGCTGGCAGGGAAAGGGGGTCAGGCTTTGAAACTATTTGGCATCGTGCTGCTTTTCTTGGGCATCGCATTGGTGACGGCGTGTGGCGAAGAAGAGGAGGGCCCTACGCCGACAGCGGCGGTGGGCTCGCCCACGGCCACGGCGGCGGTGGGCTCGCCCACGCCGACAGCGGCGGTGACCTCGCCCACGCCGACGGAGGCGGTGACCTCGCCCACGCCGACGGAGGCGGTGGCGATCCCTATGGGCAAGATCGCTTTCTCTTCTCGGCGCGATGGAAACGGCGAGATCTACTTGCTTAGCTCCGAGGGTGAGATAAACATAACCAATAACCCGGCCGAGGATGCCGAGTCCGATCTCTCTCCCGATGGCAGCAAAATCGTATTCGCTTCCGACCGTGATGGCACCTTCCACATCTACGTCGTCGATGTGGACGGCAGCGGCCTTGTCAAGCTGACCAACGAGGCGGCTGGCGATCTCAGCCCAAGGTGGTCTCCAGACGGCAAGCGCATAGCCTTCAGTCGGGTGGGAGCCATCTACGTGATGGATAGCGACGGCACCAACGTCCAGAAGGTGACCGAGCCCAAGCCGGAGACCACTGCGCCCCCCTGCGAGGCTGGTGGCTTCTTGGGCACCTGGTCACCCGATGGAGAGCGGTTGACCTTCTACGCGGCCAGCGCAACTAGAGGGCTGGGCCAGGTCTGCATTGTCGATGTAGATGGGTCCAACCTGACGGTAGTAGTCAGCGAGCCGCCTGGCTACCACGTTGAGCCCGCCTGGTCCCCCGATGGCGAGTGGATAGCCTACAGGTCCATCCGAGATGATAATCATGAGATCTACATTGTGAAGCCCGACGGGACGTCGGAGACTAACCTCACCAATCACCCGGCCACCGACCTAGAGCCCGATTGGTCACCCGACAGTGAGTGGATCGTCTTCGGCTCCGACCGCAGCGGCATCTTTGACCTGTACATCATGAGGCCTGACGGGAGCGACTTGGCTCGCGTTACCACCAGCTCCGGCAAGGATAGCGACCCGTCCTGGCAGCGCTAGGGCTATCTCGTTCCACCCTTGCGCTCTGCCGTTCTCGCGGCCCGCATCTATTGGGCGATGTCGGCAGTCTCAATCGCGTAGACCTCACCGGCACCAGGCCTGCCGTTCTCGGGGCCGTCTGCCTCGCTGGCCACAACGATCATTTCCTCTTTGCCATCTCCGTTGAGGTCGGCGATGCGCATGGCGCTGCCGAAATGATCACGGGCATCGGCCCCATATAGCACCACGTCGTGAGAGCCTAGCGCCGGGTCAAGCGTCTGCCGAAGGGTGGGCGAGCCGAAGATCACGTACATTTCGCCGGCCCTATCTCTGCCGTTGTCCGGGCCGCGGCCGAAACCGGTGCCCAGGATGATATCAGCGATGCCGTCACCATCAACATCACCGCTGGCCAGGCAGGAGCTGAGAAGGTCATGGGCGTCGGCGCCGTAGATGGTCATGTCCTGGTCGCCCGCCAGGACATCGATGGTGCCGCCCAGGTCCGGCGAGCCAAAGATGACATAGGCCTCACCGGAGGTATCGCGCGTCCCGCCTGCTGCGTCGGCCCGCTGTGCTACCAGGAGGATGTCGTCGATGCCGTCGCCGTTGATGTCGCCGCTGGTAGCGCAGAAGCCCAGGGCATCATGAGCGCCGGCCCCCAGGATGGTGACGTCCTGCTCATCTTGAGCGATGTCTACCATGCCGCTCAGGCTGGCCGAACCGAAGACAATGTAGACCGCGCCGGCGTTAGGCCTGCTGCCGTCCGGCCCATCGGCGGCTTCCGCCACGGCGATAATGTCGTCGATGCCGTCGCCGTTGACGTCGCCCACGGCCATCGCATCACCCAGCTCACTCCACTGTTCCGGTCCGCTGATGGTGAAATCCTGCTCCTTCTCGGGAATGCTGATGCTGCCGCTCAGGTCGGAGCGGCCGAAGATGACGTAGACCTCGCCGAGCTCTGTCCGCGACCCGCCGTGAGGAGCGCCTGGCTCGCGGCCGGCAAAGGGTGCCCCCAGCACCATGTCGTCGATGCCGTCGCCGTTGACGTCGCCTATCGCTATTGAGTCGCCCACGAAGCTGAAGCCCTCAGCGGCAATGATAGTGACATCTTGTGGCTCTTCGGCGATGTCTATTGTGCCGCCCAGGTCGGACCGGCCGAAGATAACGTAGACCTCGCCCCGATCGGTCCGGAAGTCGGCGCTGGGGCCCTCGGAGAAAGGCGCTGAGACAATGATGTCGTCGATGCCGTCGCCGTTGACGTCGCCGCCGGCGACGGCAAGTCCGAGGCCGTCGCTCGAGCTGATGCCTACCTTGGCCCCGAAGATGGTCAGGTCCTCCTCACCCTGGGCCAGGTCGATGGTACTGCTCAGGTCGCGGGAGCCGAAGATGACGTAGGCCTCGCCGGCGCTCTCCCGCGAGTCGTCTGGCCCGTCCGCGAAGCGTGCCCCAATGAGCAAATCGGCGATTCCGTCATCGTTGAAGTCGCCCACCGCCAGGGCGGGTATGTCGTTTCTCATATCGCCGGTCGACTGGCCGCTTGGAGGGGGGACGGGCTCGCCAGCGAAGATGGTCACAAGGGGCTCGATGGTGGCTAGGTCGATGACCGAAGGTTGGCCACCGATCACCGGTTGTGTGGGAAGCGGACTGCCTGAGGGCATGCTGGTGGCCGGTGAGGTGGCTGTCGGCGTGGCCGTTGGCGCCTCTTCCCCGTCGCCACAGGCAGCCAGGATGAGGATCAACACGGACGCCGCCACCAGCGTCCAGGCGAGCTTGCGCTGAATCATGTTCTATGCTCCTTCGGATACGACATCGCCGCTGGTCGTCCGTAACGGTGACAGCCGCCTCCCTCTGGTCGAGGCCTCACCGCCACCGGTGGCCGTTGCGTTGCCAGGTGTTGCCCAGCCAGATGGCGGGCCCCGTTCAGAACATCCGCGGGTAAGCAAAGGTGTGCTGGCAGGCAGGCTGGCGGTACGCTCAGCTTTCGGCATATTATATCACTTGCATGGCGGGCTACGTTGGCATATTGGAGCCCACGGTAGACAATATGATGTGGAGCAAAGGATGCTGATTATGCGACATCTGTCCAGAATGCTGCCGACAGTGACGGGCTTAGTGCTCTTGCTGCTATTAGCCGGCTGTGATGGCGGGGGTGAGGAGGAAGCAACCACCCCTACCGTCCCCGCCGTTACCGCCACCGCTACCGTCACCACCACCGTCCCCGTGGATCGCACCGCCATCGCCGTCGATGGCACGAGCATCACCGTGGATAGCACCACCGACACCGATGCTCGCGATGGCATGGTCACCCTGCGCGAGGCCGTCATGCTGGCCAGCGGCGAGCTGGCGGTGGCCGACCTGGAGCCCAGCGAAGCCAACAACGTCAGCGGTGCACCCGGCCCCGAATCCGCCGACACTATCGTCTTTCACCCGGAGGTGTTTCCTTCGGACACGCCTGCTACTATCTCTGTCACCTCCTCTCTACCCTCCTTGAGCACAGGCGATGACGCGGTCGTCGGTGCGAGTGCTGGCGTTATCGTCGATGGAGGGAATCTGGGTTTTCCATGCTTCCAGATAGACTCTGATGGCAACGCCATCAAAGGCCTCCAGATTCTAAACTGCCGCACCGGAATCGTGCTGGGAGCGCGGAACAACATGATTGGAGGCTCGGACGAGGGCGAGCGCAACGTCATTTCCAGCAACGACGCCGTCGGCATCCGGGTGAACGGCAGCGCCAATGTGATCCAAGGGAACTATATCGGCACCGACGCCAGCGGCACTCTGTCCAGGCCCAACAAGATGGAGGGGATCTGGGTTGCCCCGGGTGCCCAGGACAACCTCATCGGTGGCTCCAACCCGGGCGAGGGCAACGTCATCTCCGGGAACAACCTTTTCGGTGTGAGCATTAGCGGCCTGGGAGCGAATGGCAACGTGGTCAAGGGCAACTACATAGGCGTCGACGTCAGCGGTCGCGTTGCCCTGAAGGACCGCTACGGAGTGGTTCTCGATAACGGCGCTCAGAATAACATCATCGGCGGTAGCGCCCCTGCCGACGCCAATGTTATCTCTGGAAACCAAAGCGCCGGTGTGCTCATCCGTGGCTCGGAGACCAAAGACAACCTCATCATAGGGAACTTCATAGGAACCGACCGCTCAGGCAGCGAAGCCCTGGGACAGGGGACGGGAATATGGCTGCTGAAGGGCGCTCAGGGCAACATCATCGGCGGCACAGGTGACGGCGAGGGTAATGTCATCGCCAACAGCGGCATTCTTGGCATCCTCATCGAGGGCGCGGATACCACCGGCAATACGATTCGTGGCAACTCCATCTACTCCAATGCCCGAGGGAGCATCGTGAGCAGGGATGATGGCAACTTGGGCCTGGCCCCGCCCGTCATCGCCGCCGTCGATCCCGTGCAGGGAACCGCCTGCGTCAACTGCATAGTGGACATCTACTCGGACTCCGCGGACGAGGGCGAGGTCTACGAGGGGTCAACAAGCGCCGACGCCGACGGTCGCTTCAGCTTCGACAAGGCGCCTTCTGGCCCTTACATCACCGCCACCGCTACCGAAGCCGACGGCAGCACGTCCGTCTTCTCCGAGCCTTTCCTGGTGCCGGCCAGATGAACGGGGTCATGGACGGTTAAGGCCTGGCAGCGCTTGGTCTGCTCGGCGGCACCCCACATGCTGGGAGAACCGTTGCGCCTCTCCCCCAGCCGTACCTGAGGCCTACGGCTCTCCTTCCGCCTAACGTATTTGGATGGTGGCAGAGGTGGTCAACTGGCCACAGTTCTCGTAGTTCGCGTCACAGTGGGAGCTCTCGGCTACTATCTGGTAGTTGCCAAGCGGCACCTGCTGGCCATCGTTGTCCCGCTGGTCCCAGGTCTCAATAAACGAAAGCGTCTCGCTCGCCCCCAGCGTCACCTCCTCTGTGACCTGGGCGAAGGCGCGATCCCGCGACCAGCGCCAGACCTCCTGCCCTTGGGAATCGACGACTGCCAGATCGTAGCGCTGGCTGGTACGGTAGTAGAGGGTCATGGGGTCTCGCACGGCGACGCTTATGGCCAGCGGAATGGGCTTACCCTGCTCGAAGAAGGCGCCAAAGGTGCTCAGGTCGATGCCTATGGGCCCTTCGAAGGGGAATCTCGGCGTCGGGGACGCTGCTGGCGTTGGCGTAGCCACCCCCGTGGGCGTAGCCACCCCCGTGGGCGAAGGGCTGGGCTCTTCTCCGTTATCCCCGCAGGCGGAGGCGACCACCAGCACAGCAGCTAGAGCAGCCAGAAGGGCCACGAACGCCTTTGTCTTGATGAAGCAGCAGCCTCCTTTTGCCATTGCGCCTCCTTCCTGCTACTGGCTGCCCTCCCCAGGAGCCTCGAGCGCCCTTGGGGGCAGCCGCGGCGCGTTGATTGCCAGCTAGACGGTGCCTAGGGACGTACTTCCTCGTCCAGGGGGCAGTATTCGGGCTCTGGCTCGTCTACTGTGCAGGAGTCTCGCCCGGTCAGAGCAAATAGGCCTCTACCGTTAGCGGCAGTGAAGTCGTCCTTCTCCTCGTCGTAGTAGAACTCGGCCTGGAGATGGGTCTCCGTTGCCGGCTCGGTCGAGCGATCGACAACCCGCATGAATATGGTGACCTGCCAGCTAGCATCGCCCAGCCAGCGAGCCACCACGCGGTGACCGTGACCGGCATCGGGTTTATCGGCAGTGCGGAAGACCAGATCGGGGATAGTCTCCTCGTAGGTTGTGCCGTCTTCCCAGGTGACCCGACGCGCGACGCCGTTTGCCAGGTGTTCGACGTCCTCTCCCCTCGAGCTGATGTCCGTCGCCCCGGGAGTAATTGGGGTGCCCCCCGGACTGGGGGTCGTCGGCTGGGGAGACCCTGGTGTCGCCTCTGGAGCCGTTGCGGTTGGCGTAGCAGCGATGTCCTCTTCCTCTGCCCCACATGCGCTCACCAGCAGAAGGCAGAAGCACACGGCACCAAGCCGAGCAACTGTAAGAGTCCGATTCATGCTCTACTCATTAGCAGAGAATTGTCGCTGTGGCAAGGCGCGGCCATCTCTCCTGCCGCCGGCGGCCTATGGCGCCAGCGTCTTCAATCCTGATGTGCCGCAAACCTGCGACTATCTCAGCGCTTCTCTTCCGGCAAACGTCGCCCCTGGCCCCAGCTCCTCCTCGATGCGCAGCAGGCGGTTGTACTTGGCCGTCCGCTCGCCGCGAGCAGGGGCGCCGCTCTTGATCTGGCCGCAACCCGTGGCCACCGCCAGGTCGGCTATCGTCGTGTCGTCCG
>Ga0209979_1001757_pt1 | contig 22544 bp, 25 predicted proteins | sample AnhtaG_FD_183114 | JGI IMG/M metagenome (GOLD analysis project Ga0209979, IMG submission 183114) | Deep subsurface microbial communities from Anholt, Denmark to uncover new lineages of life (NeLLi) - Anholt_01485 metaG (SPAdes) (version 2) | ecosystem: Environmental > Aquatic > Marine > Oceanic...
ACCCGAGCTTGAAGCTAACAGATGGTCCTGGTCCACTTATCTCGATGTCCTCACCGGTTACGGAAATATACGCTAACCCAAAGGACCACTCGGCGATGAAGTTCTTGGGGAGAAAGTACTTGTAGCCGACGTTCAGGCCACCACCAGCTGAGCCGACGGGCATTGGTCAACAATGCGAGGGAAAAGAGAGACGATGCGGTGAAAGCCCTTCATGGGCCGAAAGTATCCACACAGAAGGATTATCTTCTTCCCCGTCATTCGCAGTCTCTCTTTGGCATTACCTACCGGCTCGATGACTCTTACACCGTGAGGGATCACGTGCACGTGACCGAAGGAAGAAACGGCTCTGGCAATGCTCTCCCTTTGATACTCCTCATGGACGATAACGGCATTTGCGGTGTGACAGATATTTCCCACCACCAGCTTCTGGTACTCGGAGAACGTCTCGTAGACGCTGTGTAAGGTCACTACCACGGGGATACCTTGAGCTCTAAGCCTGTAGAGGAGAGGTGTGATAGCCAAGCCACGGCTTGGATCGTACAGGCCGTAATGTGCTGAATATGGACCACGTCTGGTTTGAGTTTGACCACAGTATTGAACAGCCGCTCCGAGAGGTCGGAACCCTCAGCCCTGGATAAGGAAAAGGAGTCATCCTCCCCGTCCCCACAGGCACTTATCACGTCCACCGTGGCCGGAGGGTTGAGGGCCTCGAGCTTCGAGACAAGATAGGATGAGTAGGTCGCTATGCCGCACTGCGTGGGTGGATAGGTAGAGATCATTCCGATGTGCATCGGACAGCCTCCAATCGTCCCCTGGTCTAGTACTGTTGCGGGGTCGACTTCAATCCCATGAGAGAAAGCAGATTTTCGATTAGTTTAATCTTCTACTGGGTGGAAGCTCTGGGTTTATCCTCGCGAGCTTCGACTCCAACAACTGGCTAGCAGCTTTACAGTCCCGGGTTCTCGTCGAATGTGTTCCGGGGAGGGGATAGTGGGAGCGTATGTGGTGTGTCTTTCCTAGACGGGAGCTCTTCTCTTGGCCTCTGGACCCATCATGACTTACCTCTCGGTGCCTAGAACGCCAAGTATATTATAGGCGAAGTGAGCTCGGGGTCAAGTATCCCACCGCGGACGGCCCAATCTCCTGGCTACCTTGAGTCACCTCTTCTAGTAGGGTGATTGACAGTCGTTTGAGAACCATTTATAATCAATCGAAACCCTGAGAGCTCGGAGATTGCGGGACAGACATCCCGATGCCCCAATCAAAGAGAGAGTGACGGAAAGGAGGAGTCAAGTTGGCTGCATCAGGTAGAATGATCAGTCCTCGGTCTTTGTTCCATCGCTACCCGGGTAACCCCATTCTCTCGCCCTCGGATTGGTCCTACCCCGCGAATGCCGTTTTTAATCCCGGCGCCACCGAGATCAAAGGGGAGACACTTCTCCTGGTACGGGTGGAGGACATGCGAGGCTTCTCCCATTTGACGGTAGCTAGAAGCAGTGATGGGAGAGGGGACTGGCGCGTTGCACCCCAACCGACATTGCTTCCCGATGAGAAGATCCAAGAGGAGCCGTACGGACTTGAGGATCCCCGAATTGTCTACCTCAGCGAGGAGGGAAGGTATGCAATAACATATGTCTCCTTCTCGAAAGGAGGTCCTCTCATCTCCCTGGCGATGACAGAAGAGTTCCAGACCTTCCACCGGATGGGTGCGCTCTTGCCGCCCGAGGACAAGGACGCGTGTCTTTTTCCGCGACGCTTCGGCGGTAGATATGCTCTCATTCACCGACCAATCATTAGGGGTGAAGCACACATTTGGATGTGTTTTTCCCCCGACCTCAAGCACTGGGGAGACCATCGGGTAGTGATTCCCAGAAGACCTCGATGGTGGGATTGTCACAAGGTGGGCCTAGGAACACAGCCGATTGAAACGAAGGACGGATGGCTCATCATATACCATGGAATCAGAGCGGCTGCCTCCGGAAGTTTGTATCGGGTCGGTCTTGCCCTCCTTGATCTGGACGAACCCTGGAAACTCATGTATCGAAGTGAGGAGTGGGTGCTGAGTCCCAGCGCGCCCTACGAGCAGGTGGGCGACGTACCAGGAGTGGTCTTTCCCACTGGAGCACTGGTGGACAAGAACTCCAACGAACTTCGTATCTACTACGGGGCAGCTGATACGGTAGTCGCCCTGGCTACCGCCAACCTCACCGACGTCCTCACCTTCTGTAAGGCGTGTCCGGTCTAGCTCTCTTACCACGAAGGTAGTTCCTGGGGATCTTGTGACCATACCCGGGATCGCTCACCCCCTGCTCAACCATCAGTATGTCCGAAGAGAGCGGCAAGGCTGGCCACCTGACTGACTCCTTCAGGGAGAGGCCCCAAGGGAAGAAAAGGATATCAAGGAAGAGTAGAACGGTCTTCATCGAACAGATGATGAGGAGTTCTACATACCTCCTCTTCTGTCTTATCAAGAATGAAAAAGAGTTTCTGCAGTATGCAGGAAAATGGGTATATTGGTATAATGTAGGAAGACCGCACTTCGGTGAAGGCATGGGTAAGCCTCCTTCAGAGAAGTTAAGAGAACTGGGGTATGACTTCCCTGAAGAATTCGCCTGTCTTCCTCCCATAATCCTGGATGATGTCTCCACCTTCTGGGCGGTCAAGGGTGGTAACGATCTCCTGGCCCCTTACACCCTCTTTCGAAGTAGCGTTGTGGCAGGCTAAGTTGTGGGAGCGGGTGGACTGCCCGGACGACAACGGTAACGAGATTCTCTCGAGACTGAGCGCTGGCAGCGTTCATCAGCTTCCGGTAGTAGAAAAAGAAAAGGTTCAGGGAATTCCGTGCCGAACCAGTGCACTGAGATTCCTTCACATTGGTTCCGAACTCGGGGTTTGAGGTTTCCCAACCCTGACTTTGCCATAGTCAAACCAAGGAGAAAGATAAAGATTGAACAGCTTTGTCTTCTTCTGTATAAAAGTACGACATTGATAGATCCCAGAATTTCAAACCTTCTATTCCCTCTTCCCATTTTATCTCCAACAATTTCTCCTCTTTCAAGACATTTAGGCTGGTTTAAAGATAGGTAATGCAAGACTTGCTTCTCTACGGGTTGTCAAAGTCCCAAAGAGTAGTAGTATGATAGCCTCCGTGTAAATATTCGCCATGAGTTGATGTGCTGTTTAGGGCAACTAACAACTGGTAGAGATACTCCAAGAGGTGCGGAGTGGGTAATGTGGATTCCTCTAACTTTGGGAGGGGGAGACCTTCTTCGGACTCTACATAGAATATCCTATTGTTCCTTTGTTAATAGGAAAGTGATTATTGCTCAGACTGAAATGATTTACTCTTACCCCCCTCTGTATACTACGGAGCGGCTGATAGGATTAGTAGTGTTGCTACAGTGGACGGAAATTCCTCGAGGTGGACTACTATGAAGATAGGCATGATGGCAGCCTGGAACCAAACCTCCGGAGTATCCATTCATGCAGAGCTCGTTGGTCGGGAGTGGGCTAGAGCGGGACACAAGTTGAGAGTGTTCTCATTTCTAGAGGAGGACTTCCACGGACATTCACTCATCGGAGTCGATGAAGAATACGTCATAAGATGTTTTGGAACTCCCGTTAGATCGAACTACCTTAATGCTATCCCTTTCTTGACAGAAGACTACGATTTCTTTGTCGTTCAGGATTTGGGGATGCTCCCCCGAAATAAGCTGGCTTTGATTTTTCCCCTGATCAAGAGGAAGGCAAAGACTATACTCATTGTTCATGCCAACAAGCTAACGGACGACCCCTCTTTCTATCAGTTTGATTGGGATGCTTTGGTATGTTTTGACCACCGATATGAGAGCTTCCTCAAGGGGATATATCCGGAGGAAAAGGTCCACGTCATACCCTTTCCGTGTCACCACTGGATAGAGGAGGATCAAGAGAAAGCAAGGAGGAAACTGAAACTCCCTCTCGATAAGAAGATAATATTTGTCTTTGGACAAAAATGGAGAGATATGCTTGGTACCGTTCCGGCAATTGCTGAGTTAAGGGAAGAGTATCCCCTTCACCTATTGGTATTCAGTGGGGCCCAGCGTGTGCATGGGTTTGAAAGACTAAAAGGGATAACAGTCATAAGAAAGGAGGTTTTAGAACACGAAAGAATATACGATTATTTTCATGCTGCAGATGCGACGATATTTGGAAAGCATTCAAAGGAAGGAGCTGTTGTTTCCAGCACAGCTCACTTGATCCTCGGTTCTGGTTGCCCAATTGTGGCCAGGGATTCTAACTTCTTTGAGTTCATGGATAAAGAAGTATTGAAGTACAGGAACCTACAGGAATTAAAAAATTGTCTGGTGAGCGCGTTTGAAAAGGATGAGAAATACGAGATATGCAGGAAAGCAGCAAGAAAGTATACTGAGGAAAACTCATCTCAAAGAATAGCGAGGACGTTGGTGGAGCTATTTAGGAGATTATGACAAGAATTTTTGGGCTAAGCAGTAAGGCTTCCGGTCTGGCAGGTCAAAATAGACCCTCTATGGCGCGATCGCCCTGTTCGGAGAAGGACAATATCTCTTAATCAAGATGTGGATCGGAACGTCTTTGGCAGGTAGCATTACTAATGTGACGGGACTAGGGAGATAAGCCATTCCTATGTCTACTTGGGTAGATACAACGGCAGCAAAAACAGAGGAAAAGAGCTGATTCTAAAGACTGCGGCAAAATCTACGATAACGATACCGTAGAAGAGACTAAAGGGGCAGGATGAGAGTTCATAATTATTTTTGTTTGTCGCCTTCTATGTAAAAGTAAGACATTAACCGCTTTCTTCCAATCTAAAACCCGCATCTTACCTACACTCCTTTTTGCAAATTGAGGACACTTTGTCCTCTTTTTTTCAGATGTTGACAGATTCCCAAAAATCAGCTCACCTGAACCAAAGAAGAACCATGCCCTACCAAGAGAAAAGAGAACCATTAAATGATGATGAGGTAAATGAGCTACCTAATGCCTATGATGCTTTCTGGAAGAAATCTGTTTTCTGCACACTCTCAGATACGGGTTTAGCATTATCTGAGTTTGCTGATCTCAAAAGAGGAATCTCCAACACCAGAGCTCTCTGAATAGAGTGACAAGCGCTGAGATTTGGCCTGGTTTGCCGTCAAAAGACGCTATCCGGGAGAGCAACACACCTGGATTGACTTGTTCAGGCCTTTATGTACATTCTGGGTACTTTCTGATTGTTCTTCTCCAGTTTATGCAGAGGCCAAGGGGGGTGAGTTAACGTGGCAAGAAAGAAAGGCAAGAAAGGCAAGAAAGGAACGAAACAGAAAAAAGGGAGAGGAAAGGAAAAATCAAGGTAGGAAGCCAAAGAAGAAGGGAGAGAAAAAGGTACACATATGTCAGAAGAAGGAGCAGTTAAGTGGTTCAATGAAAAGAAGGGTTATGGGTTCATCCAGCGCACCAATGAGGGAAACATCTTTGTGCACTTTTCCAACATTGTTGGAGAAGGATTCAGAACTCTTAGAGACGGTGATAGTGTGTCCTTCGACGTCGAAGAGACAGAACGGGGTCCCCAGGCTATCGGCGTCACAAGACTGGGATAGCAAATGAAGATGAATGGCCTGGCCAAATGATCAGAGTTGCGGCCAGAGAAAGTAATTTGCCTCAATTCTAGAATTCTGGCCAGGCATCTCGTTCTACACTTCTTGAGGTCAGCCTTTACCGTCAACTAAGCAATTTGCCACCTGCTGTATGAAGGTGCAAGACTACCTACTTTCCCCTGGTCAAAATGCTATGTTCTCTTCATTCGCTTTTGCAGATTAACGACATTTCGTCGTCTTCCCTCAGCTGACTACCTCCAACAGCAGTTTTCCCACACCAAAGCCCTCCAAATAGATTGACAAGTGCCAAGATCTAACTTAACCTGACACCAGAAGACGCTGCCGAGGAGCTGGCACATACGTGGTAGGATTGGATACTTCTTCCCAAAACTCACCAGGAAGTGAATCTTTCGGTATGCTTCGCCGCCGAAGACTCGGAGCTTACCTTGAGGAGACTATATGGTTCTTGATGTATTCGCCATAGCTATCATTTTTGTTATCGCCGTTACCGTGGTAACTGCTTTTGTTCGTGGAAGAAGCAAGGACAGGTGCCTCAAGGATTTTTCTGGAGACCTCGTGACCCTCGAAGAGACGACGGGAAAGGTCATCTGGGGTAGACTCAGGGTGGAGAGTACCGGTCTTGAGTTGGTCTATCGCAATCCTCACAGAGATAGCGACGGACACGATAAAGCCAGCTACATCCTCTATAAACCAGAGTATCCTACTATCGAAGCCTTGATTCGCTATCACGACGAGCTAGATGAAGAGGGAAGAGAGGAGAGAAAGAGGGAACTAGACAAGACCTATCATCCTAGCGCCAGGAGAAAAATCAAAAGAAAAACCCGAAATTTCCTGAATACCTTCAGAAACTCAGTTATTGAAGTGGTCAATCTATTTGTTGGCCAGGTCAAGAGAACCACTGCTGGCGGTAGGGTTCTCGGTGATCAGGATAAGCAACTCTCCCAGCTGCAACAAGAACTCGCCGCGCCTGCGGGAACCGCCTTTGAACCTTTGCTCGAGGGACATATTGGCAAGAAAGTAGTCCTGGAGATAATCAAGGACAAAACAATGATTGAATATCCGTGCATATTGAAGGAATACACCGCAGAGTTCATCGAAGTCATGGATATTGCTTACCGAACAAGAGAAGATGAACCTTGCCGAAAAGCCGACCTGGTGGTGCCTCGAAAATATGGTCTTATCCGGCATCTCGGAGAATAGTCGCACCTCATTGCTTGAATATCTTTATCAAATGACTTCCTTTTGTCTTCAGACCGTATCTTTGAAGTGGCTCGGGTCTCAGTTAGAATTGAAGAGGCAGGAAGCTGAACATCACCATTGAGTGCACGCTTTAGAGCATATTTGAAGGGAGAGAAGGATGAATTCACGGCAAAGATGGAGATGGGCTCTCGGGCTTAGGGAACCCGATCAGGTTCCCATCCATGATTCTCCCTGGGATGCAACCATAGAAAGGTGGAGGAAGGAAGGTCTTCCGCCAGGTATCTCGGTTTCTGATTATTTTGGCTACGAGATGGCCAGGTTCTGTCCGGATCTTGGCCCTCAGCTTGGATGTGAGGTGCTAGAGGAAAATGAGGAGTACATTATCCAGAGAAATCACTTTGGCGAGGTGGTGAAGAATCATCGGGATCGCTCTACCACTCCCCAAATCATTGACTCACCCATCAAGAACAGAGGGGACTGGGAAAAGATGAAGAGCCGATTTACCGCAACTGACTCTAGATTTATTGCGTCAAGCAATATCATGGATTCAGAAAGTTACGTTCCCCTGGACGAGGCTCTAGCTGAGTTTGGAAAGGACAGACAAAAGGGAAGATTCATCACCTTCACTGCCCTGGTAGGCTACGATCTTCTCCAGCGCTATCTGGGTTCGGAAAGACTCCTGGTGGCCATCGCCACTAATCCCCAATGGGTGAAGGAAATGTATACCGCTATGGCCCAGCTGGCTATTGATATGTGTGAGCTCATGATAGACAAAGGCTTTGAGTTTGATGGTGCCTTCCTCTGTGATGATTTAGGATATAGAAACGGACTTCTGTTTTCCCCGAAGTGCTACCGGGAGCAGCTTCTCCCTGCCGATAAGCTCATCTGTGATTACTTTCACTCAAAGGATATGCCTGTTATTCTACACAGCTGTGGCTGCGTGAAGGAGCTCATTCCTTACCTTGTTGAGGCTGGTTTCTCCTGCCTTCAGCCTCTGGAAGTCAAGGCAGGAATGGATGTAAGGGAGCTGAAAAGGAAATACGGCGATAAGCTCTCCTTCATGGGAGGGATCGATGTTAGGTTGATGAGAGCTGATGATCCAAACCTCATTGAGAAAGAGATAAAAGATAAGTTCAGTGTGGCTAAAAAGAGGGGAGGATACATCTATCACTCCGATCATTCTATTCCGAATGACGTGAGCTTCCAGCAGTACAAGCGGGTTATGGACCTCGTAAGAAAATACGGCAGATACGATGAGTAACAGCTTAGCGAGATCCCCTCGATATTTTCCTCCCTAGTCTTGCCTGATTGGCTACTTGCTCTCCCAACTCTACCTCGTTCATTGCACTACGTCCTGTCCTGGTAAACCGTCACGAAGAATTCCTCTTCATCTTAGTCTGAAACTAAGTCCCGTCAAAAAGCCGCTCTCAACCAGGCGCTTCCGAACGGATTGACAGCGGTCAACAGCATGCAGGGTAGAGTATTTTTACTTGTACGGTTAACTAGGCAGGTAACCTATGGTAGGCAGGGATTTCTATCTCATCTTCAACATTGGCGAAAAGAGCTCTTCTCCATAAAGCTGCCAAGCCCCTGAGCTTCGATCTCCGGCAATCAATCTTCTCTAAATCACCTTAGTAACACAAAAAAGTCTATCCGAGCTCTGACTTCCCCAGTCTTACGAGGAGCCCATAGGAGGCTAACGGCTTTGGAGGGACCTGGACACTAGCTTGCGGGTAGATTGCGATCAAGGTGGAATGCTGTAGGCCGGAATCTTGACCTCTTCTTCCGCATTTTCGAAAAAAGTTCTAACATCGTCCGTCCCGGAGGGCAGAACTAAGGGAGGCAACGGCTGGCTCAACCTCCGAAGAATCGGGAGCTTGGAGTAGTTCTAACACGTGTTTTTCGTGAGCAATAGGCTTGAGACTGTTCTCAATGATGAGCCATGGATTCTTCAGTTCAATAGTGAGTTTCCGGTCCGTGAGAGTGAAGTTCGAACCAATGGTTCGGAGAATGGTGTTCTTTTCTTCGAGACTCCCGTGCTTAAACCAGTACTTCGCATAGCAAGCAAAGGCGAATGTCTTCTCGCTGAGTTCTCGCCATTTGTCTGCCTTGTGCTCAACCTTGTCCATTTGCTCTGTCAGCCGCTGCCTTTCAATAAGGAGCCTTTCCTTGTGGATCACGTATTCTTCGTCGTCCATCAATCCTTTGAGCCGGAGATCAGTTAGATTGGTTAACTTTTTCTCGTTCGCACCGTGTGCATGCTTGAGCGACTCCTGGATGGCCGACCTATCTTTGATCTCTTCATCGCAGGCCTCATCCAGGTACCTGAGGGCCAGGTTCATGAAATCCGCATCAATGGAGATTCCTGAGAGTACTTCCTTGACCTGACGCTCGAGATCTTCCTGCCGTATGCAAGGCTGCGAGCACCTCACTTCCCGTTTTCTCTTGGTACAGTGATAGTAAGTATAGTGGTGAACACCTGATCTGGTGGATTTTTGCTTCTCTTCTGCCGTAATGGAAGAATCACACTCTCCACAGCGAATCATTCCCCTGAATGGGAATTGTCTCCTTTTTGGGCGCGATCTTGCACTTCTGCCAATTAGCACCTGGACACGCTCGAATTCCTCCTCTGTGACCATCGCCTCGTGCTTTCCGAGGTACACCTCTCCTCCGTAGCGGACCCTGCCGCAGTAGAAAGGATCCGTGAATATCTTGTAGAGTCTTCCCCGAAGAAGTGGACCTCCACCTTGCTTCTTGAATTTCCGCATTCGAAAACCCCATTCTTTGTTGGCGATTCTCACTATCTCTGAGATGGTGTAGTTGTCTGAGAGCATCAAGTCCCACATTCTTCGGATGAGGGGGAATCTCTCCGGGTCTTTGGTGATGTCTTTGTCCCCTTCCTCTTTCTGTTTGTTGTTCAGGTAGCCCAGGGGCGCAACTCCTGGAATCCATCCTTTCTCAAGTTTCCTCTTGAGTCCCCTTTTTGTATTGTCGCTCAGGTCTCTTACGTACTGGGTCGCCATACCCTGCTCAACACTCATGAGCAGAACATTGTCCTCAGGGTAGTAGCTCCTCTCGGCTGTTCGGATGTGCCTAATTATACCCTGTTGGAGCATCCAGGAGATTTCCCCTCCGTCCTTGGGATTTCTTGTGAGCCTGTCGATTTTCCAACAGATGATCCCGTTCGCATCACCACCACGGATCCTCTCAAGCATCCGGTTGAACTCCTTCCTTCCAGGGGCCTTTGCTGATTTCGACTCGGTGAGGAGGTCAATGACGGGAAGATTCAGCCTTTCTGCGAGACGAGTGAGTTCTCGCATCTGGGATTCTATGCTCGCTACTTGCCGATCTTCGCTTTCAGAGGACCTTCTACAGTAGATGAGGTACTTATCTGCTTTCATTTGGACCCATTATATGTGGCGGAATCCTCCCCGTCAATCTTCCTCGTCGGTCGGTAGATGACGCGAAAAAGGGCGAGGAGATCCCTGAATCCCTGCTCTGCTTGAGCCGGGTCCAAGCTAAGGGAGTATTTCTCCTCAACGAGATTCCTGTATTCTTCTATCCCTTCTTTTGTGAGTTTCATGTCGTTGTCGCATATTCATTGCAGGGGGGGTTGACCCGCGCTGCATTATCCTGATTCAAGAGGCTGATAATCCCTGAAATCCTCTGATATTCAAGAATCGAGGTTGGGGAGGGACATTGGGGAGCAGGTGGGGAGTGTATGGGGGGTAAGTGTGATACTGATATATAGCGAATTTCATCTACTCCCCGTCTACTCCCTGCAGTTAGAGGTCTACTCCCTATGGACTCCCCTAATACTCCCCGAACCACTTCACTAGTTATGAACTCATTATTGCGCATTACAGAGCTTCCTACCGTTCTTCAAACGGCAGCTTCTCTTGATCGACCACAAAGTATTTCCCCAGCTTCCCCTTCTCCTTCACTATCAGTCCTTCTTCTATGCCATCGTGAAGCAGTTCACTGATCCGGCGCTTACTCACCTCAAAATAGCGACAGGCTACCTCTGCGATTTCACCGTGCCTTGCCCCACGCGGGAACTCCTTCTTCACCAAAGCCGCGAGCTTACCGGGAGAACTCACCCCCTCTCGCGCTTCCTCTTCGGTTCGAGGCTCAAAGAAGAGAGTATCCGAGTCTCTCTCTACCGTAATAGGATCAGGGCTCTCCTCGTTCCTGAACTCGAAGCTGAGTCTCTTGAGGGTGCTTCCCCGCCGCTTGGATTTTCTCTCCATAGCAATACCTGAAACAAGGCAGTTTCTCCAGCCGGCGGAGCCCGTGATTCGCTCAAAAGGGTCCTCATCAGGTCTTTCTCCGCCTGCGAGTTTTCTGAAATGATGAAGGAGGAGAAAAGCACAAGAGTACTTCTCGCTCAAGCTATCCAAGAAGTTGGCGACACCGGTTACGTTTTCCATCTTGTTCATGTCCTTGACAATGAATCTTGAGAGCGGGTCTACCACCACGATATCAGCTGGGTTATTCGCGATGATTCTTTCAAGTTCAGCTTGGCCCTTCTTGACGTCCAGGAAGACGCTCTTAGGGCGAAGAAGGGTGATGAGCTCCAGGGTCTCGTCACTGATAGTTCTACCCAGAAGTCTTTCCAATCCTTGTTTCTGCCTCATGATGATTTCCCGGATGGTGCTTTCAGCATTCTCTCTAAAGAGGAAAAGGGTTCTCGCCTTGTGAGGGACAGGAAAGAGGCCTTCTCTCTGGCTTTTTCTTGCGAAGACGGGAATTCCTTCAGCCAAGCAGAGAGCAAAGTACAAAGCTAGCATCGTCTTCCCTTGCTTTGCCTTCCCAACGAGCATGGTGTAGCCCTGCTTGGGAAGAAGGCCCCGCCCAATGAGATACGGCGTCTCTGGGCGGCTTGCCTCCAGCAGCTCCCTAGCCGTAATGGGCCTATCTTTCTGCTCCCCGATCCCCCTGTCACTCAGGACTTCGAGGTTTTGCTTGCGTGCTTCCTCGGATCTTCTCTTCTTCGCGACAGGGCAATTTTCCTTATCACAGAACTGAGCTATCAGTGGCTCATCGCAACCGAGAGAGGAGTACTCTCCCTCGAAAGTTGATCGTAGTTTCTCTTGAATGACTGATTCACCTAAAGGAGGGCTATTCCTCTCGTTAACATCCCTGAGAATTGCAAGCACCATGGACTCCGGAAGCCCCTTTTTCCTGAGGTGCTTGGCCAGTGTGAACATGGCAACATCTCGAGAGCCTTCAGCTACCCCTTCGGCTATTCTCTCAGCGCAGGGAAGAAGATTGACGAGACCATCTTGTTGAGAGGGGTGGTACCCGGTTCTCGTTGGGAGGGTAAGGTCAATCTCCCACTCTTCAATCAGTCTTGACAGAGTTTCATTGTCGAGTCTCACTATGCTTTTGAAAAGATCCCACTGATCATCCAGCGGGGTGAGACTGCAAGGATCGATGAATACCGTCCTGCGCTTCCTCACCAGTTTCCCGTCAAGAGGCAGGGCGACGAGATTCCCCAAACTATCACCAGGCTGACGGAACCAATCCTGCTTTGGGAATATCTCACATTTTGCCTTCTCAACCCTCGCGGTCTCTAAAAGCTTACCCGCAACCCTCCTTATTTTCCAGGCCTCCGTAGGATCCTCAAGGAAAATCCAGAAATGATACCCCTCCCCTGACCGTGAGACCTCAACGTAAAGCGGAATTTCGTTGATGCTGCAGCACTTAACTAGCTGTGAGAGAGAAGCGTTCATTTCCTTCACTGTTAAAAACTTGACTCGATCCAGATCTAAACATAGGAAAGGGGTAACGGGGGAACCCTTCTCCTGAGGTATGGGAAGATAAACCCCGATTGTCTCCTGTCCCGTGAGATGGGCTTGGTAGGTGCTAAGGGCAGGGGGGAGATATTTTCCGTCCTTCGTCCTTGCTGGAAAGTATCCTACTCCTCCTTCGTCTTTTTCGAACTGGATAGCGTAGACATCTTGGCGGGTCTCGAAAAGATGCCTAAAGAGCTCGACCTTCTCTTTCTCTATCATTCTGAACCTCTTCGTATCTCTTTAGAACCTTGTCTTGAATCTCTTTCCAAAGCTTTCTTTCAAAGGTGAGGACGTTTGTCCACTTCCTGAGGCCATTTTCGAGGTAGGACTGGTTTGGTGGGACACAGTAGAGTCCGTGGTCTCCTTGGGTAATCTTTATGCCAGATATTTTGGCCACTCCGAGAAGCTCGATGGTAGCGATTGCTTTGATTCTGGCGTGGGGGCAGGGCCTTACGTCAATAACTTCTACTTCCATTTGATTCTCCTTTCTCCTTAAAGCTCTTAATGGTGCCATTGGTCTCAATCGAATGGTGAGACCATCCGCCTAAGAAGATTCTCTCACAAACTAGACCTCTTGGCAGTGCTTCTTATTGGAGCCATTCATGTTGACCTTATGCTGCGCGGTGCATAGTGGATTCTCTTGGACGTTGCTAGAGCCATCTGCTCGGCCATGACGCACCTAGGCATTAGACGGGCAAGGTCGATGGTCTATTCTCTCGGCATGAAGGCATCTGCCCAAGGATTCTTATTTCCTTTGGTTCTTGCCCCATCATAGAAGAGGGGGGATGTCACAGAAGAATTGGAGGGCGTGTCTCCTAAGAGCTTCTCTCAGAAAGGTTTCTATCGATTCTTCGTACCGAAGAACATAGGAAATTGTTGTGGAATTTGGCTACATATGGCCTGCAATCTATGGGTCAGATTGCTTACGAGGAGGGTAATTGAGGAACGCGTAGATTCAAAGGTAGGTTATCTGGGTCTCCAAGGGCTAAGGAGCTCTTTTTCCAGCCTTTTGCGGTCGCGCTCTGTTCCGTCGGTCGCGTGTTCAATGAAGAGCTTCAAAAGTACTTGCCTGCTCTGGAAAAACGCAGGTTGGTCCTCGACCGGGATTTTCCGGCGGTATTCTCTGACCTTTCTCTGATATTTGTCCACAAGGTCTTTCCATACAATCTCCCAGTTAAGTCTCAATTGCTCGCTAGTTTTTTGTTTGATCTTTGTGACAGCGGAGGGACTAGAGTAGCCCAGCCTTTCCGCAATGTCTTTTTGGCTCACCCCTTGCTCCGCTAAAGTCATGACCGTTCTCTCGAGTTTAGAAAGAAAGAGCTGAATGCGAGGAGCCTTTGCCTTCCTACTTGTAGTAGTCTTTTTCTTCCTAGACTCTTTACGTGTCTTGGCTTTTTTGAGGCGGGCACCTTGCAGTTCTCCCCGATGAAGCTTTGCCGAAAACCAAGGTCCTACCATGTAGTCAGGTTTTGCTCCTTCTTCAATATGCCCCTCAGACTTCTCGTCAAGGGGAACTGACCTACCAGTTTTTCGAGCTTTTCTTTCCCGTTCTCTCTCAGCCTGCCTCACGGAGTTGGCCCAGCAAGGATAAAAGGCAAGGTAAGCTCTCCATATCTGTCCCCACAAGTCAGGGGTCAGACGTTTATATAGTTCGTTGGTCGGGACTGCCCTTTCAATTGTTTGTACCATCTTATAGAAGCCTTGGGGCACCGGGGAGGCCTCGAGAGCCGGAATTCTATTGAGATAGGCGGGATTCGGGAAGAAAAACTTTTTGAAGAGCTCCCGTTCCGAGGGAGCAAGTTCAGATTCAACTCTTCTGTATACAATCTGCATCTGTTCTCCGTAAACGGAGAATAACACCCTGTCCGCATAATAAAGGAAAACTCCCAATAATTTGTCCACCGTCTTACGGAGGACTTGTTCTAGGGGGTCAGTCGTCTCGGCCACTTGCCGAGTGAATTCCGAAGAGAAGCCATCCAGGAGTTTCTCCAGCACCTCATCCACATCTTCCGGGGACTCGGCAACGGGAAACCACTCCGGCCGGATGTACAGAGCTTTATGCAGAAGAACTGGCGTAGGCTCGGATGACTCACCCCATTTCACCAACCTACATAGGTTGTTTATCACCTCATTTTCCGACAGCTCGGGTTCATGGGTTCTTCTAAGTTCGTTGATATTGGGAATATCAGAGGAAAGGCTCATGAGGTCAAACTTGCGTTCTCTGAGAAGGTAGCGATAGCGGCTTAAGTAGTAGGCCGAGGCAAGGGCGAACGCGGAGTGGGCCTCACGTTCTGGGTCGGGGGAGCTCCTGGCATGATTTAAGAGAAGAAAGCCCTCGAGAAGTAAGCCATCAACTTTTTCGGGTACCAGCAGGTGGATTGTCCTGTTTGCTACCGGGTCGATAGTAACAGGTTGAAGCCTATATTCAACTCCGTTGACCTCCCGCAAGGAAGTAGACATTTCTTCGCTCGTTAAAAACTATTCAACATGGCACGGATATCCACAGACGGGAAATGCTGGGGAACAGAAAATCTTGCCTGTGAAAATCCTCGCCTATTCCCTATTCTATACCAAAGGTAAGATCGGTCAACCCCCGGGCAAGTCTATAGCTGAAATAGGCGTTCATAAGGCAAACTTTCTGTAGCAGCCCGGTTAACTCCACCCTGTTACTTCTGGTACTTGGTTATGTGCCAGGCCTCGGATTGCATGTTTCCCAAGAATGTTCCAGTGCCACTAATGCGAAGGCCGTGGCTGACATTTCCTAAGCCAGTTTCGAAGTAAAACGCGTGTATGCCGCCTTGGCGGTCCTTGTTCGGAAGAAACGGGAGTCGTTGAGACCTGTCATTTCCCCATAAGTAGGTAGAGATATTTTAACGGGAGAGATGCAGAATGAAGGAAGAATTCTCCGATGCACGTACGTTCCTGGACCAAGTGGGGTCAATAAAGAAAAAGTATCACATCAGTAAGGTTGCGAGGAGCAATGACCGGTGTCGAAGAAGAATTGCGGCCCTGGTTAGAGATGAGTACCTCCGGTTAGGGGGGGATATTCATCAGGCCTTCTTCCTTGAGGCGGATTTGTACAATTTCTTGAGGAAAATGAATCTGGAGTGTGACGCAACACCTGAAGAAAGGAGGCTTCGTGAGCTACCCAGAACGAGGGACCAGAAAGGGAAAAGAATTGACCCTCTGAGGTTGGTCTCTGAGACCTACGACCCTGGGGAGGTGAAATGCTATCCGTTTATGCAAGCTATCTTAGACATATTGTCCGAGGAGGAGAAAAATGGGATTCCAAGAGATAACCCCAGAGGAAGAGCTCCTCAAACTCTTGAACATCTCCAAAAAGACGCTCGCCTATTTGAGAAACAAAAGGGGACTTCCCTATATCGAGCTGACTAGGTACGAGCGGGTGTACTATGAGGGGGATGTGGTTGAGTGGCTCAAAAAGAATTCCAAGAAACGGGACTCAGGTAATTCCTCCTGATACTTGGGAAGCCTTTGGAAGGTTGTTCCCACACCTTGGGATACCTTTCCCCAGTTCTCGTGGAGACACCTTTTCTGGGACTCGATGTTTAGTACCAATCTTGTGAATTCTCGACCAAAATGGAGGGCTTTTCTCGAGATACTGACCAAGGTTTTACATAAGAGTCACTATCAGGCTTCTAATCGGCCCCATTAACCAGTTTGCCTGACCGGTTCGCAGTGGAGCTCCGCAGTGAAGAAACCCCCTGAGCGCTCCTTGGATAAACTGCACTAAGAGTGGGGCGTACGGAGGACTAAATGTGCCTACAGAGATCAAGATGATCAGGTGCCCCCTGTCAGGGTGGGCATCATTCCATTGAACACAAGGGAACCAAAAGGCTCCTTCGAGGTGATCGCGCTGGCTAACCCAAGGGGGAGTTCGTGTTTGGAGGATTTGTCCTGAATGAAGCTCCTTTCATCAGTATCCGTGAAGTCAAAGGTCGTGAGGGGAGGCTTTCCGGAGGTTGGGAAGGTTACCTTGGCGGAAGCTGAGAAGGACCCTGATCATAGAAATCTCATCACGAGTCTACTCGACAGATTTTACCAGATCCTAAAGATCCTCTTTCCCTCGAGCGTCTCCCTGAGTCCTTCCATATTTCAATCACCTTAGCCTATTGGCTTAAACTAATGGCTCTTAGCGGCATAACGGAAAGGAGGCACTGCGATCAAACGACATTTTCTTGCCAACCGAGGGCAGTGAGACATCACCCTTGACTCTGGGCACTGGACTTAAAATCCAAAACCGTCAAATCTCAAAACCGACGTGAGAAGCCGTAAACCCAAATTAGACAAACCTCACAAATGATTTTCTTTCCCCACCAATTTGTACCTATTTGTATGGTTTTGTCTCCAGCATGGACACTATATGGACACCAAATCGAGCCTACCCTATCGTATTGATAGATCCATCGAAAGCCGTATTCTGTGGGGAAGTACAGAACACCCCTGGGGGACCCAGTGCCCGCTAGACCCTGACACAATTCATGAAACCTCACTGCCACTATATAACATGTTTTGAAAACTCAGGTAGGCCAGATCTCTGCACTTCTCAATCTGGGTTGAGGGGGATATAGAGAATGATACAATTAAATTCTAGGGTAGTCTAATGTTGGATTTAGATGCCCGCTATTATTGAACTATAATAAGAAGTCCGTCCTAAGATTAAGCTGAAGTTCCCGAGCAAGAATTAGTCGACATAATATGTTGGGAGGTGATTCGAGCGCTTTGGACCTCATAATCTCTCACTTACGATCATGAACTCGATGGATCCATAACTTATTTTCTCTTTACTGAAGGGATTGGCGCCCAGTATCACCTTGAAACCGTGTTGTTCTAGTACCCATTTTAACTCCGGAAAGGTATAGCTCCGATCACTGCATTTGATTGTCTTCTTTTGACCATCTTTCTGGGTCATTTCCTCTTCGAATTCAAGGCGACACGTCATGGGGTCGAACTTATCATCTCGAAAAAGGTTCAAAGTAGTAAGAATGAATATTCCGTGTTTTCTTAAGGACCTATGAACTGCCTTCAGTACCTTGTAGTTCTCATTGTCATTCTCCAGTAATCCGAAGGCTCCTTCGCACAGACAGACGACAGCGTCAAATTCATTTTCAAAGGGCAACTCTCTTGCATCACAGACTCTAAAATCAACCTGGACATTCTTCCTTGTTGCAACTTCCTTGGCGGCTTTAATCATGCTAAGGGACAAATCTATAGCAATGATATTCCCATAACCTTTCTTTGCCAAACTAATGGCATGACGTCCGGTCCCACATCCAACATCAAGAATGTTCATGACAGGATCTCTCAAATATTCTTTGATCATCCACTTAACTTCATTTTCGGTATTCTTTGTGAATGGATACTCTTCGTACTCTATTCCCATTTCTTCAAAGAACTCTCTATACCATTTGGGATTCAAGTTGCTTGCTCCTTTGTTGGCCATCACCTGCCCCCATTAATAGTACCACTTGTTAAGTTAGAGTCAACGGAACGATAGCCTTGGGCGCAGGTGGTCGATACTTCACGTATTCTGCAGGCCTCCTCCTTGACTCCCCTCCCCACCTGGACTACAATCCTACTATCTAGAAGGGACTTCCTAATCAGTTGGTTTCCTAGATGATAGCTGAGCCTCTCAAAAAGAGGAGTTGCTTCATGGACAGCCAACTCATGTCCTTCAGTTGTCCCAAATCAAATCACCCCACTTCACTCCTTCACCCAACCAGGTATCTTCAACCCGCATCGACAGCGGAAGCTGGTTCAAAACGCACTCCTAAACTCTAACACAAGACGCAAAATTAGCCATAATTTGCGGTTGCACTCTTTTCAATGGGAGGAAACCTATATTGACAGATTTTGACGTTTTCTCTTGGGCCTCTCTTGCCTCTAAGAGCACTAATTCACAGGGAGCCTAAGCAAGAGTCACAATGAAAACAAAGCAAACCGGACAAGATAAAGGGAGGGGGAAAGATGACCGTTAAGAGAGTACTAGGAATCATTGGCATGATAGCCTTAGGTGTTCTTATTACCATTGGAGTTGAGGAAACTAGGTCTGGAGTTATGAAAAGGGCTCTTCTGACTGAGATCGGGGCTCTCCAAGAGAACAATCAGGGGCTCCAGACCAAAAATGATGAACTCACCCAGAAGATAAAGACTCTGAGAGCTGAGGTCAAAACCCTGCAGGGGGAAAAAGAAGACCTACAGAACAAAAATGATGAACTGACCGAACAGATAAATGCTCTGAAGGCTGAACTAGGAACAAAAATAAGGATCGTACCGAACAAATGAAGACTCGAAAAAGTCAACCAGAAGTCAAAAACGCAGGAGTACGAAGAGACAATTCTCAATTGGAAAAGGGGGACCACGTCCCAAAGGACAGCAAGACAAACAAGGAAACCTCAAACGCAGGATACGGGATATTTTGAAAAGTTGAGGGGTACACGAAGGACGTATTGTCTGATTGGTGAGTGTATCTGCCCCTATTCGGATATGGAGGGGTTAGCTGATGGGGAACGATAAGGACCAATTAAATGGAAAAGATGGTTCTGAGAATATTTTTGAGAGAAATTGAGCGGCAATGTGAGTTTGCAATTATTGCTACAGACGAAATAGAATCCGGATTATCGAATAATAATTCGGATACAGTTTGGTATGCAATACAGAATTTCCTGGTAGCCGTAGGTAATATCTCCAAGATTTTTTGGCCCTCGTATCAACAATATCAAGAGCGAGGAAAGGGATTCATAGAAAAAGGAGAAGTAGCAAAAGCAAAGAAGCTAATAGAAAAAGCAGAAGACTTAGCACAAAGGGGAGAAGAGTTGAGAAAAAGTCTAGGCATGGAAGACAATTCGCCCATACAACCGAGAAATTTTAGGAATCATTTTGAACATTTTGATGAGAGACTAGAAAGTTGGGCGAGATCATCCAAAAGACATAATTTTGTTGATTCAAACATTGGTCCCCCCAATATGATAGTTGGAATAGACATAGAAGACTATCTTCGTAACTTCGATAATACGACTTGGACGCTTACTTTTCGAGGAGATAAATATTCAATAAAACCGATAATGGACGCTATTCATGGGCTTTATCAGAGGGTTTCGGTTGAAACAGATAGACCTTGGTAAGAACAATATTCCGTCGTTACCTAGCAACAAGTAAAAGGGAAATGAGGGAGTTCCCCAGGTTCCCCTATTGATAGGGGTTCTATTTATTCGTGGAGCACAGATAAGACAGTTCACGGCTTTAGGCATTACTTTATGCACTCACCTACTTAAGAGCTTTGACGTGGGGACAGCAAGGGAATTCCCTAGACACAAAAGTTTAGATATGATTATCGTTTATGATGATGAGGTCAATTTGGCTGAGAAAAAAGACGAAGTTTTTGCCTGTTTTGAGACGGTAAGGGTAAGTTAACTTCATTAGAGCCAAAGAGGGAGGATTTTTATGACACATAGAGTCTATGCGGATATTGTCCAAGCGGTTAGACGTGGAGAGCTAAAAGAGCCGATTACCAAAGATGGCTTTAGGAATGCGTGCCCGGGTTGGAGAGAGGGTACATACAACGCTTTTTTGCATAAGCACGCGGTGGGTAATCCTGGAGGAAATTCCGAATTATTTATACGGGTTGCTCCTGGCAAATTTAAACTCGTGAGACCTATAAAATACGGGATTTAATAGCTTCAATTTCACATAATGCTAATTACAGGACATTGAAAAAGGAGAGAAAGAGTATCGTTCGGGCCTATTTTTGGGGGAGTCATGGTTCGAACCGGAGGACACCTGCATGGGAGTGGTACTTGTGGAAGACTATATAGCCAAGCTCATCTACCTTGAGAAACGGCTCGGAGCAAAGACGAAATACACGGTGTTCGAACCGTTCGGCCTCAACACCGGAAACATCATCGCGGTGCAGGATACGGCGAAAGAAATTGCGGAATTCATCGGACTACTGGGTCTGACCTTCGTGGTGACTTTTGGCAAGCAGAAGGAGGGCGTTGCTGGCCAGATAGAGCTTAGGAACGGAGACACCGGGGTTTTTGTTGATATTTCGCAGGAGATTGCTTGGTCCGATGCGTCCGTTTTGGCAGGTTTGGCCCACGAGATAGTCCACAAGCACCTCCAAGTGAACGGCATCTATCCGGGCGTAGGCCCCCGTTCATGCAGGTGAAAACGAGGTCCTGACAGATATCGCGACAGTGTTCTTGGGGCTTGGCAAACTGATGCTCAACGGGTGCGAGGTGGCGTACGAAAGGTTCGGTGTGAGGAAGAATCTCACCTGCGGCTACCTTGACCGCGAGCAAATCGCATTTGTGTATCGACTAGTCAGCGCCATGCGCAATATCCCGCAGAAAGACATGCTATCGGGTCTATCTTCCCCAGCTGCTGCCTCTCTGGAAGCGTGCGACTCGTACTGGCAGGCATACTTCAAGCCGGAGCTTCGCACTCCGGAGTACAGGCAAAGTCTAGCCAAGACATTGAAGACGCGCATTGGGGCCCTGAAGGACGAACTGGAGAGGATCGCTCGCCACTTGCAGTTCCTGAAGGGAGAGTATATGGACGAGACTGAGCGGTTTCTTGGAGCCCGGCGAGCCAGTATCACCTCCAAATGAACGGCTTGAAGTCCACCACGCAAGGAGACATTCATGACCCCTGCCTGCTGTATCTGAGCAACGTTGAGCTGAGAGAGAAGATGACCCAGATGAGGAGTCGAGTGGAGCAGGACCTTGCAACTGCGGTGAGGGTACGAGAGAAGCTGAATGCGATTACTAGACTGGAGAAGGGGACGATCTTGGACACCCGAAAAGTACAGGAAGTGCTTTCCAGAGTCGTCCGACGAATACGGAAAAGAAGAACATGATGTCCAGAGAACGGGGGAGGCAGCCCCCGGAGGGCGGCCAGGCAAACAAGTAAACCCCACACTTAGGATATAGCATATTTTGAGAACTGAAGGGCAGCGAAAAGGCATCGATCCAAACGAGGATGTTGACAACAAAAGACAGGATGCATAGCAATGCCCTAGTCTACTTGCTCGCTTTGGCTCTGCTTTACGGGTTATTCGAAAACGGTGAGATAGCAGGCAGGTCTTCGGTAAATCAGCGGATGCGAGGAATAGAGTCGGATAGAAAAAGAGCGACTGAATGAATGTCAACGAATGGGTATGGTGCGTTTCGGAAGCCTACGGGATGACAGGGAAGAGATTCTCGGCCGGCACAAGAAGAGCACTCCTTGAGAAGGTGTCGATGGAGAATGTCTATGCAGATCCGGAAACGAGAGCTGATATTGAGGGAGGGCTGATATCGGCTGTGCCACCGGGGATTGAACTTCAAGGCGAAGCTGCGGAAACAGAGGAAGTAATGCGTCGCTATTTCTTTCGAAAAGCGACCTATGGGGAGACCTTCGGACTGATCAGCCGCGTAGAGCAAAAGTTCAGCAGAGTCACCATCGAGGAAAACTACCAGCTACGGAGTGGTCCGTTCATCAACCTGGCTAAGACCTACTGGACGTTTGAGATGGAAGTGCATGACGTTTTCCCTGACTATCACGATCTCGTCCTAGCGCAAGTCCTGGCAAAGGTGGAGGGAGATATTGCAAGCGTCTTCTTCCCCACTCCAGGGCCGGCGGTGATTTGGGTGAGGCAACGAAGACAACAACAGCGGCAGTTGCTGGAGGAGTATGCCCCGGAGATCGACATCGAAGCCTTCTTGAAAAACAACCCTATTCTGGGGACGTCGAAAGGTCGAATCTCGAGAAGAGTCTTCGAGGAGAGGATATCGATAAGATGCCAGAATCCTGATTGTTCAAGACTGATTGCGGTGCCGAACACGGTGAAGCCGCTGAGAGTGACCTGTCGCTACAAAGGATGTAGAGCCTCCTTTCGATTCCCCGCAAGAGACTTCGAGTGGCTGGACCA
>Ga0209979_1001758_pt1 | contig 22541 bp, 16 predicted proteins | sample AnhtaG_FD_183114 | JGI IMG/M metagenome (GOLD analysis project Ga0209979, IMG submission 183114) | Deep subsurface microbial communities from Anholt, Denmark to uncover new lineages of life (NeLLi) - Anholt_01485 metaG (SPAdes) (version 2) | ecosystem: Environmental > Aquatic > Marine > Oceanic...
CCAGCAACATGGGCAAGTCGATTCAGGTGAGCGGCGTCATCATGGCTGGCGGCGTGAGCCGGCGCCTGGGGAGGAACAAGGCGCTGGAGCGCATCGGCGGCAAGGCGCTTATCGAGCGGGTCATAGATAGCCTCGTCCCTCTGACAACGGAGGTGCTGGTGGTGGTAGCCAAGCCCGAGCAGGCGGCGGCCCTGCACCTGGTGCCGTCGGTGCGGGTGGTGAGCGACCGCTACCCCGGTCGGGGATCGCTTGGGGGCATCTTTACCGGACTTGATGCTTCCGCCGAGCCCTGGAGCCTGGTGGTGGCCTGTGACATGCCCTTCCTGAACCGCGAGCTGCTGCAGCATCTGATAGAGGAAAGCAGCGACGTCGACGCGGTGGTGCCGCGGCTGGAAGGTCAGCCCGAACCCCTTCACGCGCTCTACTCCAAGGCCTGCCTCGCCCCCATGGAACGGCTGCTGCGGGCGGGTGACCTCAAGATCGCTCCGTTATTCGAGGCCGTGAGGGTGGGCTACGTGGACGAAGGAACGATCGACCGCATCGACCCGCGCCACCTGAGCTTCTTCAACATCAACACCCAGGCCGACCTGGAGCAGGCCCGGGGATTGCTGCGGGAGGCTGGCTCCTGCAGTGCGACGCTTGATCTGAGCGGTCCCGGCACTGATAATCTCCGCGATAGCAACTCCCACTTGAGCGACTAGCTTGAGGCACGAGGGAAGGAGGTGAGAGCGATGACGACGGTCCTGCGACAACGCTTCGTCTGAGGCGGTGGTGAGCGCCCGGGGGGCCTGGCGCAGGTGCTGCGCCAGTCATCTGCTCGAGTAGCCTCTATTCCCGTCGTGGGCTAGCTGTCGCCTCGTCTCCAAAGACGCAACCCCTTCAGAGCCAGGCGCACCGTAGTAGAGTGACGGCCTGAGGCTCGCTCGACCCCGCCCAGCGCCACCTGGTGGGCGCATCGGATGCTTGGCGTGGGTATCGAACACACGGCATTTCCGCCAGCGGACGATGGCGTCCATTCACCCGCCGATCCCAGGAAGGAGGGGAATCAGCAATGACCGACTATATGTCCAAACTGAACAGGTTTTTCGCCTCGCGCTGGGGGATCATCTTCGCGGGGGCCGTCATCGGAGTCCTCGCCTCCTTGCTGGTGTATTGGGGCAACCCGAAGAACATGGGCATCTGTGTCGCCTGCTTTGAGCGCGACATCGCCGGAGCCCTCGGCCTGCACAGGGCCGGTGTCGTCCAGTACATACGGCCGGAGATAATCGGCTTTGTGCTGGGGGCGCTGCTGGCCGCGCTCCTGTTTCGGGAGTTCAGGCCGCGCGCCGGTTCGGCACCGATCGTCCGCTTTGCCCTCGGCGTCTTCGCCATGATCGGGGCACTGGTGTTCCTGGGCTGCCCCTGGCGTGCCCTGCTCCGCCTGGCTGGCGGCGACCTGAACGCCATCATGGCGCTGCTGGGGCTCGTGGCCGGCGTAACCCTGGGGGCGCTCTTCCTCCGCGGCGGTTACAACCTGGGTCGGGTACAGCGCGCTCCCCTCGTCATCGGCCTGGTACTGCCGTCGGCGATGATCGGCTTGCTGCTGCTCGTCATCTTCACGCCTGAGTTCGGGCGCGACGCTGACGGCAACCCCATCGGCCCTATTTTCGAGAGCATCAAAGGGCCGGGGGCATTGCACCCTGCCATAGCGGTATCGCTGGTAGTGGGGATGGCGGTGGGTGTGCTGGCGCAGCGTACTCGCTTCTGCACCATGGGCGCCATCCGTGATGTCGTCCTTATCAGGGACACTCACCTGCTGAGCGGAGTCCTCGCCCTTGTGGCCGCCGCAGTGGTCACCAACGCCGTGATCACCGGATTCACCAGTGAGGACCTGCTGAAACTTGGCTTCGCCAACCAGCCGGTGGCCCACGACAACCATTTGTGGAACTTCTTGGGCATGTCGCTTGCCGGGCTCTGCTTCGCGCTGGCGGGAGGTTGCCCCGGCAGGCAGCTGTTCCTGTCGGGTGAGGGTGATGGCGACGCGGCTGTGTTCGTGCTCGGAATGATCACCGGGGCCGGCTTCGCCCACAACTTCAACCTGGCCAGCTCGCCCGCCGGTGTCAGCCCGTACGGGCCGGAGGCGGTCGTTATCGGCCTGGTGGTGGCAGGAGCCATCGGCTTTGGAGCAATGGACAAGGCGTGGTTGGCAGCCTGGAGGAAGAGGGCTTTTGCCAAGGTCAACGTCGCCGCCACGGACGAAGTCTAGGGGGTAGGCCATCATGGCGTTTCTAAGACGAAAGAAGCCTCCCTTCGAGGGTGGGGGGCTGGTGCTTTTCGAGGATGTACAGGATGCAATGACGGCAGAGAAGGTGCTCAGGAAAGCAGACTACGCCGTTAAGCTCGTTGCTCCACCGCCGGAGTTGCGCAAGGGCTGTGACCTGGCGTTGGAGATAAACTTGGTGGAACAGCCTGGCATCGAGCGAGCGCTCAAGGAAAAGGATGCCCCGTATGTCAGCGTCGTTCCGCTCAGGGTAGGCACTTCACAACTCCTGGAAATCGTTAGGGCGACGGATTTCGGCGACCAGGTGATGGTGAAGGCGGGCAATATGAAGCTCTCCTTCGACAAGAAGAGCGGCACCATTGTCAACGTCTCAGGTGGGGGCTGCCCTGATATTCCCTACCTCCACTCTGAGCTGGTGGACAAGAAGCTGACCGAGGCCCCGCGGCCCAGGGATATTGGCTTCACCCTCTGCGCCCTGATGTTGGACCGAGCCCTTGAAGAGTGCCTGGTCCTCTGGCAGGGAGGCGAGTGAAGATGATGCTCATTGCCGGGACTGTACCCGTAAGGGACTTTCCTCTAACCATAGGGCGTGCCGTAGTCGAAGGAGAGGACCTGATTGTTGACGGGCGTCGCATCCCCTGTGCCCAGGGCACTGGAGCTATGATCAGCGCTGCGCTGGCTGCCGTCGACTACTTGAAGCTAGAGGCTCCCCAAGTCCTGGTTGCAGGAGACATCGGGCAGGGCAAGGGCACGCGGGAGATCTACGAATACCTCATCCGGAAGGTAAGTGATAGCTCTCCGCAGGTAATGGTACTACATTATTGCCTTCCCATTATGGCCCTGATGAGGAGGCTCTGCGAATCCATCCAAAGATGCCCCCATAAGGTGCTCATGATCGCCGACGCGGGCTCGATGTACGCCGCCAAGGCAGCTGGGCTGGCCGCGAGTTTTGACATCTTCACGCCGGATGCCACTGAGATGGCATTTCTGGCTGATCCCGATGCCACCCACCCCGCCTATGTCGCCAGGCACCTCTTCGACGCTGACACAAGCCGGACGCCAGAGCTCGTTGCCGCCGCTTACCAGCATAAGAACGCGGCCAGGCTACTGCTGGTCAAGGGGGCAACTGATTACGTGGTAGACGGTGGGGGTATCGTGGCTACCGTGGATGAGCCCAACGTGCCTGCGCTGGAGGCGGTTGGGGGGACGGGAGACACTATCACGGGCCTTGTATCCGCCTTCGTCTATGCCGGGCTGGAGCCGCGCGAGGCAGCCATAATTGCCGCCAGATCGAACCGCATGGCGGGGAAGTTCGCCGAGGCTACCCCAGCCACCAGGGTCCGGCAGATTATCAGCCAGTTTCCGGCAGTGTTCAAAGAGTACCTTTGCCAGTGGAGCGGGGTCTGCTATACGGAAGGAGGGCAACAATGATTGAGGTCGATGTTCGGGGTTTTTCCTGCCCTGTCCCAGTAGTCAGAACCAAGAAGGCCATGGACGAGAATCCGACGGAACCTTTGAGTGTGCTTGTGGAGAGCGCGGTTTCGAAGGAGAATGTGTCGCGCCTGGCTAAGAGCAGGGGATACTCCATAGCGGTTGTGGATGTTGAGGACGGTTTCCGTCTGGTGCTGAGCCCGCCTGGGAAATAGGAGGATGCAACACGCACACGGTTGCCTACGAAGGGCGGAAGCAGGTGGAAATGGGCCGCACCGTCATCGATGTGGGCGGCCAGGACTGCAAGGTTACGTTGCTCTCCGACAGCGGAGAGGTGCAGAAGTTCGAAATGAATGACCGCTGCGCTGCCGGGACGGGGCGATTCCTGGAGGTGATGGCCAGGGTGCTGGAGGTCGGCGAGTTCGAGGCGCGACTGGAGGCCCTGGAGGCGACCGTGGGTCCACGCCTACGAACAGCGAGGCGCAGATGAGTAGCGGAGAGAAGCGCCTGGACGACATCATCAAGGGCTTGTCCCCAGAGGAGAAGGCCCGTCTGGCGATCGAGGACCTGCTCCGGGAGAAGCCCGTACTCTCTCCCGCGAATTGCCGCAGGATGCTGGACGAGATGAGCCCGGAGGAGGGGAGACGCTACAACGCAGTGGTGGAGCGGCACGAGACGCTGAAGAGGAACGTGAGGACGTTGAGCCATCTTGCCGAAGGGGCCAAGACGCAACTCCTCATGCGGGACCGCATCCTCTGGTTCTATCGAGCCCTTGTGGAGGTGGAGCAAGCCATCATCTTCGACGCCGACGTCGCCGGGCCACTGCTCGTTGAGAATAAGAATCTGAAGCCAGGGAGACCTCTGACCCTACGGGTTACCTTCGCCAACGTAAGTCTTGGCGTATGGGGCCGAAAGAAGCGCTGGCCCGTGGGAAAGGCATCAGGGGTGAGACTGGATGAACGGGTGATCGAAGCGCTGGACATTCATGCCGGCCGCATCCGCCAGATCGCAGGGGAGATGAAAGCCCTTCATAGATACATGGTCGAGGAGAGCCGCGACCAGGAGCTGGAGTATATCGAGGGGTTCTGCTCCATGGTCGTCAGACAGGTCTCGGATCATGATCGGCCCCTCTTGCAGGAGATGGGTAAGACGGTGGAGCAAGGTCACCACCGTGACAGCCTCTTCCCTGTCGACAATCGTTGGGCGCTTGTATGGGAGGAGGTCGAAGAGGACGCGGAGACAGCGAGGCGGGTTCGGGCGGACCCCGAAGGCTGGGTGGCCGTCTCCTATGAGGAGGAGTGGCACGATCTCCGAGGCCGATTCCTAGAGATCATGAAGGACGAGGCTAGAAGGGTTAGAGAGTAGGGAACAGTTAGGGGGTAGGGGGCATCAAATCTCTGCAGCTTTCGAACGTAGACCGGGCGCGCAGCCTCGCTTGAACGCCCGCAGGTTTTGATGGGGGGGGCACAGTGGAGAAAACACGGACCCGCCAGTCATGCGGAGAGCCAGTCCGCCAGTGGCAGCCCCCTCACGACTCCATGCCTTGATCCCGGGGTGACCATGCGGCACGCTCCCAGGACTGCCACGCCTCTTGCCAGTCCTCACCTCTCCGCGTACAATGTGCCCCTACTTACCGACGCCGAGTACGCAAGGAGGGGATCAGACTCAATGACGAAGCGACAGAAGCAGGAGTGGAAGGTCAGGCTTGACAGCACCAGGGGCATGGCCCAGTGGATAGCCATCTATCAGGCCTACAACGCTGTCTACAAGCTGACCGAATTGGCCCTTCTGCCCCATGGCCTTTCTCTTCCCCAGCTCCATGTCCTGAGCGTCCTGAAAGGCGCGGGGGGAAGCCTCACCACCGGCGAGATAAGCCGGGCAATAGTCAGGCAAAGCCAGACAATGACCGGAGTGGTGGACAGGCTGGAAGAAACGGAACTGGTGGAGAGGGTCTATGACCGGAGGGACCGCCGGAAGGTCTGGGTCCGCCTGACCGAAAAGGGCGAACGAAAACTGGAAGAGGCCTTCCCCGTGGCAAACGGTCTGACTGAGGAACTGTTTTCGGCTCTGAGCGGCCAAGAGCTAGGGCAATTGCAGGCCACGGTAGAGAAGCTGGGGCGTGCGGCGATGGATAGGCTTGCTGCGGCCCTGGCGCCGCGAGATGGATAGCTCCCCGCCCTGCCGCTGCCCAACGCCATCGTGTGATTCGTGGTGGCGATGGGGTGGGGGTAGAACAACGTGGGGTAGGCAGGACTGAACGCGAGAACGCCCCTCAGACGTATCAGGAAGGCCGTAGGGCCGCGCCTATGGGCAAGGTAGACGGCTTGGCTTGTTGGCTTTGGGGCCCCTGGACGCACACCAAGCCCATATAGCGCCCAGAGTCCACGTTTCAGATAAATTGCTTATGCTGCTTTACCATAAAGACTTGACAACGCCGTCGGCGTTGCCCTAACGTATCGTCCAGGTCGGGAAATTCCCGCCCCGAGCATCGAGAGAGCTTTTGTGGCCGCACCCCCGAAGGCTCTCTCTTTTTCTTGGAGACAACAATGGTGGAATCACCCAGAAGAATGAGTATTCTCCGTCTTGAAAGAGGCCCAGGACGGATTGAGAATACGTGTGGCTTTGGGGGTGCGGCCAAGAACCCCTGGCCTGCTTGGGGTGGGGAGATGGTATTGCCAGGCCGGCTCTCCCCACCCCTCTCGTTTCGGCAACCCCCTGTAACAGTCGATCATATTCGGCATCTATTTGCGTGGCGACGTCGGCGACACGCAGTGTGCGGGCGAGCGGTGTGACTCAAAGCGGCACTGTCACAGTGTCGCCTCTCTTTGTTTGCCAGCCTCAAGGCTGCTGGCCAAGGCCAGCGCTTGGTTCGTGGTAGCCGCAGCTTCTTCCCTTGCCCGCCCTCGCGGCTGGGCGTAGACTGCAGGGAAACGCTAAGACGATCGAGGTCGACCATGTGCAGATCGAGGGACTTGTCAGGCAGCTCTTAAGGGAGGTGCGCCGATGAAATGGCTTACCGCTCTTCTGCTTCCGTTGGCCCTTCTAACGCTGGCCGTCGCTTGTGAGCAAGAAGAGGAAGAAACGGCTACAGCGACGCCTAGCCCAAGGGCCACCGCGACGGCCAGTCCGGAGGCAACGCCGAGCCCTGAGGTCACGGCTACTCCAGAGCCTACACTCGAGACCCCGACCCCTACGGCTACGCCCTCCGAATTCATCGTCCCCAGCCCGGCGCCAGCCGAGATCCCTCGCCAGGGGACCACGCTGGGAAGCCCTGACGCCCCCCTCACTATCGTTGAGTATTCCGAGTTCCTATGCCCCTTCTGTGCCCGCGCCGCTCTAAACACCGTTCCTCAAATAGAGGAAGAGTATATCGCGGCGGGGAAGGTGAAGCTGGTGTTCAAGCACTTCATCGTTCATGGCCAGGAGGCCGTGCTCGCGGCAGGGGCCGCCGAGTGCGCCAGTGAGCAGAATGCCTTCTGGGAGTATCACGACATGCTATTCCTCAGCGCGGGGACCGTTGACTTCAGCGTCGAGAACCTTAAACAGTTCGCCGAGGAACTTGAACTGGACTCGGACTCCTTCAACACTTGCCTGGATTCGGAAAGATACATGGACAAGCTGGCGGCGGATGTCGACGAGGCTCGCCGGCGTGGGGTTAGCGGCACCCCCACCTTCTTTGTGGGGCAGACCCAGGTTGTGGGGGCTAAGCCCTACAGTGAGTTCAAGACGGCCATCGAGGATGAGCTGGCTAGGCTGGGCGAGACGAGTGAGACAGAGTAGGACGCAGGTTCTGCCGAGAGCGCTCTGTCTGCCCTGATGCTGCCTGCTTGCCCGCCCTGCCGCTGCCCAACGCCATCACATGATTCGTGATCCTCTGGCCTTGGTGAGCTGTCTGCCCCGTAGCCACCGCTCATCCAGACCTTGGACGTCTTGCCAACTGACACTATGACTTCATGGTCTGGTTCATGGTGGCCGGCGTTGCCTTAGTCCAGGTGGCGGGCCTGGCCCTGCCACGTTGACAACGCCGCTACTTTCGCGCACTATTGCCTTGCTCCAAGGCGTAGGGATCGGGGGCGAACCACGGTGCTTTGTCCATCCTGTGGCCACGACAACCGCGAGGGCGCAAGGTTTTGCGGAGAATGTGCCGCACCTCTAGTTGATGCGATCGCCTGTCCCAGTTGCGGCACGTCCAATCCCGTGGGACAGAAGTTCTGCGACTCATGCGGGCAGGCTGTCAGCGCACCGCCGACACGTACTCCCACGCCCTCCCCTGCGGCCCCCACCTCCTTCGCCGCCGATCGCTACCAGATCAAGCGATTCCTGGGCGAGGGCGGCCGCAAGCGCGTCTACCTGGCCCACGACACCCGCCTCGACCGCGACGTGGCCTTCTCCATCGTCAAGACCGAGGGCCTGGACGCCGCCGGCCTGGCCCGCGTCCGCCGTGAGGCCCAAGCGATGGGCCGTCTGGGCGACCACCCCAACGTGGTCACTGTCCACGACATCGGGGAGGAGGCTGGTCAACCCTGCATCGTCTGCCAGTTCATGGAGGGCGGCTCGGTCCTGGACATCGTCGAGCAGGCTCCTAACCACACGCTTCGCATCGACCAGTCCCTGCAGATAGCCTCCGAGGTCTGCCAGGCCCTCCAGCACGCTCACGACCGAGGCATCATCCACCGCGACGTTAAGCCGGGCAACATCTGGCTCACGGCGGATGGTCACGCCAGACTGGGCGACTTCGGTCTGGCGGTCGCCCTCGACCTCTCCCGCATGACCCAGGCCGGCATGATGGTGGGAACCGTCGCCTACATGCCCCCGGAGCAGGCCCTGGGCGGCAAGGTCGACACCCGAAGCGACCTCTACGGCCTCGGGGCTACCCTCTACGAAATGCTCACCGGCCGGCCCCCGTTCTCCGGACATGACCCGGTGGCCGTCATCTCACAGCACCTGAACACGCCACCGGTGGCACCCTCCTTCCACAACCCATCGCTTCCTCCAGCCCTCAACGACCTCATCCTCAAGCTCCTGGCCAAGGACCCCCAGGACAGGCCCTCCTCGGCTGACGACGTCCTGGCAGTGCTGCAGACCCTCCGCGAGCAAATCGAGCAGGGCGAGCTAGTGGCCGCCGCTGAGCCTGTCGCCGCCACTCCCATCGGCCGGGTGGCCTGGGGCACCTTCGTGGGACGAGAGAGGGAGATGGAGCAACTCAAGGAGAGGCTGGCCGACGCCTTCTCCGGCCTGGGGTCGGTGGCCATGGTGGTGGGCGACGCCGGCATCGGCAAGACCCGCCTTCTGCAGGAGTTCGCCACCTACGCCAGGCTGCGGGGCGCCCAGGTGCTCTGGGGCGCCGCCTACGAGGGGGAAGCCAGACTCCCCTACGGCCCCTTCGCCGAGGCCCTGCAGGACTACGTCTCCCGCACGTCTGTGCAGACTTTGCGCCAGGCGGTGACCGAAGGAAGCTCTGTCCTCGCCCCCCTGGCGCCGGAGCTGAAGGCGAAGCTGCCCGACCTCCCCGAGCCGCCTCCCGTGGCGGCGGAGGCCGAGGCCTACCGCCTCTTCCAGGAGGTCACCGAATTCCTCAAGAATGCGTCTACATCTGCTCCCCTGGTGCTGGTGCTGGAAGATCTCCAGTGGGCCGACAAGGGCTCCTGCTCCCTGCTGCAGCACCTGGCCAGACGGCTGGCCGGCAGCAGGCTGCTGCTGGTCATCTCCTGCCGGGAGGCCGAGCTGGAGCCGAGCCACCCCCTGAGGGAGGCCCTGCCTCACCTCAGAAGGGAGGGCGGCTTCTGGGAGCTGTCCCTCAAGGGCCTGCGGGAGTCCGAGGTCAAGGAGCTGGTCACCGTCCTGGCCGAACAGGAGGTCCCCCGGGCCCTGGTCCTGGCCCTCCACCAGGAGACCGAGGGCAATCCCTTCTTCGTCCAGGAGACCCTCAAGCACCTCATCGAGACGGAGGTCCTCTATCAGGAGGAGGGGCAGTGGACCAGCAAGGCCCCCATCTCCGACATCGGCCTGCCGGAGAGCGTGCGCGACGTGATGGAGCGCAGGCTGGCCGGCCTGTCGGAGGAGTGCCGCCGTCTGCTCCAGGTGGGCGCCGTGCTGGGCCGCCGCTTCAGCCTCTCCCTCGCTCAGCGGGTTGCTGAGCTGGACGAAGAGGTCGTCCTGCGGGCGGTGGAGGAGGCCCTCGCCGCCCAGGTGGTGAGGGAGCAACGCCAGGAGAGACGCACCTACTATCAGTTCACCAGCACCCTCCTGCGGGAGAACCTGCACGGCCGCCTCAGTGCCCCCCGGCGGGAGCGCCTGCACCTGCGGGCCGCCCGCGCCCTGGAGGAGGCCTACCCCGACCGCCTGGAGGACTATGCCGCCGAGCTGGCCTATCACTACCGGGAGGCGGGGGAGGGCGCCCCCGCCGAGACGGCCTACCGCTGGACGGTGAAGGCTGCCCAGCAGGCGGTGGCCGCCTACGCGCCCGCTGAGGCCGTGGCCCTCTATGGCTCCGCCCTCGAGCTGGCGGATGCCGTGGGCCTGTCCCGGGGGGAAAAGGCAGCTCTCCTGTGGGACCTGGCATTCGCTCAGCATGGTGCAGGCGATCTTGAGGGGCACATCCAAAGCTCAGAAGAGGCGGCCCGGGAGTTCGAAGCGGCGGGCGATGTGGCGGGGGCGGCCAGGGCCTACAGCTGGCTCGCTGGGTACCTTGGCTGGCAGGGGCGAGTGAGGCGCGGCCTGCAGTTCGCCGAAAAGGGACTGGAGCTGGTTGGCCCGGCAGACCGGGCGGAACGGGCCATGCTGCTCGCTTATCACGCCATCGACTCGCTGTCCCTCCACCGCTTCGACACAGTGTTCAAGGAGATAGCCGAGGCCGAGTCCCTGGCAGAGCACATCACCGACCCCTGGACACTCGGCCATGTGTTCAATGGCATCGCCTACCTCTACTGGTTTGCCTGCTTCCCCCAGAAGGCCCAGGAAGCGAGCGACCGCGGTGCGGCTGCCTTGGAAGCGGCGGGCGAAGTGGCCCTGGCCTGCTACCCGAGACTCTGGAGCCTGTTGTCAGCGACCGCGCAGGGACGAGTGGCGGCCGCTGGCCCGGAGTGGCCGGACCTGCTCCGGATCTCCGAGCAGCGCCTGGCGTTCCGGCCCGCCTACACAGCCGCCCTCTACGTTGCATGGCAGCGTCTTCTGGCCGGCGACCTGGCGGAATCGGAGCGCATCGGCGAGGAGACGCTCACCCTGGCCTCCGAGATGGGGGTCTTCGGGATTGTGCCGCTTCTCTTGGAGCAGTCTGCGGTGCTCATGATGCTGACCCGACGCTATGATCAGGCCGAGGCCCGCCTGGCGGCCCTGGAGGCCACCGTCCGTCGCCCTGGGGGCTGGCTGGCCGGCTCCTGGCCCTACCGAATCCGCCTCCGCCTTGAGAAAGGCGATACGGCCTCAGCGCGGGAACTCCTCGCTGACCGCCCCCAGTGGCCGTTCGAGGAGCCGCTCACGGTGGGAGGGGCGGGCAACCTGCTCGCCTGTGGGGAGGCCCTTGCCGAGCTCGGCGAGACAGAGGGCCTGGACGCCTGCTACCAGCGTCTGCGCGAGCTAAACGGACGAGGCATAGAGTTCGTTTGGCCCTGCCTGGTTTCTCGCGTCATCGCCATGATGGACGCCGTCAGCAGGCGCTGGGACGACGCCACCACCTACTTCGAGAAAGCCCTCAGCCTGGCGCGGCGGCTGGGCTACCGCCTGGAGCTGGCCGCTACCCTCCTGGCCTACGCCAAGATGCGCCTGGCCAGAGACGCCGCTGGCGACAGCGAGGCCGCCACCGCCATGCTCAACGAAGCCCTCCAGCTCAATCAGGACATGGGCTTGCCTCAGAGGGCCGAGAAGGTGCTCGCCGTCAAGATGCAGGCCCAGGAGAAGGTAGCGCCCGGCCTGACCCCCCCGCCCAGGGCAAAGAGAACCCTGCGCTCCACCATCGAGCAGATCCTGCCGTCGGCCCTGGCCGATGCCCCCAGCCTGGCCCGCCACTCCGACGAGCAGGGCACCGTCACCATCCTCTTCACCGACATCGAGGGCTCCACCGCCCTGGCCCAGCGCCTGGGCGACAAGGCATACCACGCCCTCCTCGCCGAGCACAACCGCATCCTGCGGGAGCAGGTCGCCCGCCACGGCGGCCACGAGGTCAAGTCCATGGGCGACGGCTTCATGGTGGCCTTCGCCAGCGCCGCCAGGGCCCTCTCCTGCGCCGTCGACATCCAGAAGGCCTTCGCCGCCTACAACGCTCGCCTTTCCGGTCACCCTGAGCCTGTCGAAGGGTCGGCTGAGCCTGGTGCTGAGCCCGTTTCCGCTCACGCTGAGCCTGTCGAAGCGCCAATCAATATCCGCATCGGCCTCAACACCGGCGAGTCCATCGAGGAGGCGGGGGACTACTTCGGCACCGCCGTCACCCTGGCCGCCCGCATCGCCGCCAGGGCCCAGGGCGGGCAGATCCTGGTGTCGGAGGTAGTGCGCACCGTCGGCGGCTCGCTGGCCGGGGTCGAGTTCCGCGACGCCGGCCGCAAGCAGCTCAAGGGCATCAAGGGCCGCCAGCGGGTGTACGAGGTGGTGTGGGAGTAGGCCCCTGGTTCCCCCCGCCTCACCGGTGGGCAGGTTGCGCCCCTCTCTCCTCCAATGACCGTACACTATGTGTCGATCGTGTCGTTCATGGTAGCGCAGGGGGTAGCTTCTTCTCTTGCCAACCCTCGCGGCTGAACATCACCGGCCGTTGACACACATGCCACCCTCAGATATGATGGCGGAGTCCTACACGCTTTCGCAGGCTCCCTTTGCGATACGCCGACCTGAGAAAGGTGCCTTGCCATGAAGCGAGTGGCCATCGCGGTGCTTCTCCTGGCCGCCCTTGCAGGTGGCGTCGTGCTGCTGGCGAGGCTCGGTGCCGAAGCCAGCCCCGCCACGTTCACCGTCAACTCAACCGGGGACGGTGGCGACAGCAATACCGGCGACGGCGTCTGCGATGATGGGTCGGGCAACTGCACCCTCCGGGCCGCCATCGAGCAGGCCAGCGCCGACGCGGGCACGGACACCATCGAATCCGACAGTGCAGGAGCGTAGTCCCAAGTTCAAGTTCTACATCTGACCTTGGACTGCGGATCGCCGCTCGTCGCCGAGTCTTCGTTGGGTGACGTCGGCGCCGAGCAGGGTCAGGGAGAGCCTACTCGTGGCGAAGGTGTCCGGATTGTCAATCCGGGGCACCTGCCGGCGCTCGCCTGCTAGCGGGAACGTACTGCGCTTGCCTCAGCTACGCTGACAAGGCCGCTATTTTCAGGCACTATTGCCTTGCTCCAAGACGCAGGGATCGGGGGCGAACCACAGTGCTTTGTCCGTCGTGCGGCCACGATCTAAGCAAGGGCATGAGTTCTTTTCGAAGGCGACGGTGGCCGGGATGCTTTCGAACCCGTTCTACGTTGGAGACATTACCTACCACGGAGAGGTCGTCGGTCGTGGCCAGCACGAGCCGATCATAGGCCGTGAGTTGTGGGACAAGGTTCAGTGGGTGCGCGAGGAGCGGGCGCGGAAGCCACAAGTATATGGCGCCCGCCCCAAACGGCCGTACCTACTGGCGGGCGTCGCCGTCTGCTCTGGCTGCGGCGCTCCTCTCTGGGCGAACACCACCGGCGGAGGTAGGAACAGCTATTACCGGTGTTCCTCGCGGAGCCGAGGCGGAATCTGTTCGAATCAGAAGACCAGCTGCCGCTTGGAGTAGTCGGAGAACGAGGTAAGCAGCCTGTTCTCTCGCCTGGAGCTGCCGCCTTCCTGGCGTCAACGCGTCGAGGCGCTCGCCCGCAAGAGCAGCACCACAATGGACGGGGATAGGGAGCGGCGGCGGTTGGAAGAGAAGATCAGGAGGGTGCGACAAGGGCTCGTGGACGGCGTGCTGGATAACGAAACGGCCAAAAGAGAGGTCTTGGCGGCCGAGGCTGCCCTGGCAACGCTCCGTGAACAGGACGACGCCCACATTCAGGAGACAGAGGCACTGACCGACATCCACCAGCTATGGCCACACATGACCATGGAGGAACGTCGTGACCTGGTGAGGCTGGTTCTCGCCAAGGTCGAGGTCGACCTAGGGACAGGGGGAGTGGAAGGCTTGACACCAAAACCCGCCTTCGCTCTCCTGTTCCGGGTCTTAGCAGAAGAGGAAGACAGGCTGATCAGCGTTTGCGACTGGCGACCCCGAGGGGGAACGGCGTCCCCCGGCAAGATCGGATTGGTGGGTGGGAGGATACCGGCGCCCTGGCGGGCAAGGGCATAGGCAACGCGCAGTAGCTTGTGCATGCATGCCCCCAGCGCCTCCATCGGCGTCAACGGGCGCTCCGCCCGCCCGGTCCAGCGCCGGTATGCCTCCTGAAACACCTCGTTGTGCCTCAGCAGGCAGAGGGCAGCACGGTAGCACACCCAGCGCAGACCAGGCCGCTCTTTCTTGCCCATTGGCGTGTAGCGCCCTCGGTACATCCCGGACTGGTGCTCGACCGGGATCACACCCGCCAGCTTCGGCAACTGCTTGATGTTTGAGAAGCGGGTGAGCGGTCCTGCCTCTGCCAGGAGACCAGCAGCAAGCACCGGGCCCAACCCGGGAAGGGCCGCCAGCCGCCTCCCTTCCGGCAGAGCCATCACCTCGGCAGTGAGGTGTGTCTTGCTGACTTGGCATTGGGCAAGTAGGAGGTCGACACGCTCCAGCACTTGCTGGACACGGCGTGCCAGCTCGTCTGCCTCATCCCGCAAACCCACGCTCCCCCGCGCTACATCCTGCAATCCAGAGAGACGAATGAGCCTGGCCTGCCGACCCTGGGCAGCCCGCCGCACCCGCGCCCGAAGGGCCGACAGCGGCAAACGCGCTATCTTGGCCGGCGTCAGACCGGCCCGCAATACCGCCCGGGCGGTCACGCCAAGAACGTCCTTGAACACGACGTGAAACTCGGGGAACAGCTGGCCCACGAGGTCCAACAACGTGTTCGTCTCAGCGTACAACAGGTTCTGCTGCCGTCGGTACTCCCGCTGCAACACCATCAGGCGAGCGTAGGGCCCCAGGTGACGCTGCGTCCTTAGGTAGCGGCCATCCCGCACCAGCTGCGCTACCATCTCGGCGTCCCGGTAATCGCTCTTGCGGTGGTGCAGGTCATCCCCTTCCCGCTGCCTGCGCAGGGTAAAGCTGTTGACCAGGCGATAGGCGATGCCAGCCCCATCCAGAAACTGGGCCAGAAGACGCCAGGCGCTCCCCGCCGGCTCGATGCCCACCAGGATCCTCTCCGCACCTACCCGTTGCGCCGCCGCCTCGGCACCATCCTTCAAGGCAGCGAAACCGGCACTCATGGTATGGAACGACAGACGACCCACTCTCTGACCGTCCCGTGTCACGAAGACAGCAGCGTGGGCCGCTCTCCGTGCCATGTCAACACCGACGATCAGGGTGTCCGGAGTGACTTCCGCCGCCCGTCGCGCTATGGTATCCTTCACTGTGTCTCTCCTCTCTGCTCTGGCTGGCGAGGCTTCTTAACCCAACCACCTTAGCAGAGGGGAGTCCTCTCTTGGGTAACAGTACGCACCCCGCATCAGACGTCACAACGCATGCAAGGCGAAGGCCGCCGAAGGGCGGTCTTCTGCTTTTCAGGCAGGTCGTCGGGGCTCGCTTCGTCTATCGGCACACATCTCGGATGCCAGCTGGCGGCTCCTGATGCCCCTGAGTTGCCAACTCAGCGGAAGAATCCCGGACTTATAATCCGGAAATCGTGGGTTCGAATCCCACCCGGCCCTCCAGATCCTCTGGGCCTATGCTTCTGAAGGCAGAGCTCACTAACCCGTAGCTCACTCCGAAAGCCCTCTAGCACAACGCGCACCTTCTCCTCAGGAGTGAACCGCCGACGGGTGACTCTTCTCACCCGACGAACTAACCGCCGGGTCTCTTCGGTCCCGGTCTCCGCCTGAACCGCCGCGCGAGGGAACGCTCAGACAGCACTTCTCGCTCCCTTCCTCTAGGCGGTATCCCTACCGCCTCTGGGGAGCGAGAGCAAGGCTTCACGTGTCCACATGAACCGCTTTTACAAAATGTCACTTTCGCTGACGCCGAACACCCTGGCCCGAAGGACCAGCCAGGTCGGCGGCGATCCTGCGGACGATAGCGGGCAGGGCTTTCGCGAGCTGAGGCGTCAGGGTCTCGCCGAAGGTGGAAGTATCAGCGGCAGCGATAGCGTAGATGAGAACTTGCTCGGGGACAGGCAGGTCCATCAGCCTGGCCAGGCGCAGGGCCTGCCCCAGGCCGATGCCATGACTGGAGGTTGACGAGACATTTTCCAGGTCGTCGGTATCGATGCGCCAGACATCCCCCACCTTCGCCTCGTCCTGCACCACATCGATGACCACCGCCCGGTCGTAGCCAGACAGAAGCTGGACGGTCTGCATCCCCGCTACCGCCGCCTCCACCAGATCGACATCCTCACCGCCCACCAACTCATATAGCCGGCGGGCGGCCTGTAGGCCGGCGGCGTCGTCCGAGAGGATTGGGTTGCCCAGACCCAGGATCAGGGTCCGCAACCGCTAGTCCCTCCTGAGGCGATGGGCAAGGTTCCCCTGGCTGTCGTAGATGCTGACGATCAGGGGCATCTGCCCCGGCAAGGAGTGGGTGGCACAGGCCAAGCAGGGGTCGTAGGCCCGGAAGGCCATCTCGATGGTGTTGAGAAGCCCCTCGGTGACCACCGTGCCCTTCTTGATCAGGCCCTTAGCTGCCTTGTTGATGGACATGGCCATGGCCCCATAGTTATGCCCCGTCGCCACGATGAGGTTGACCTTCTTGGCCAAGGCGTTCTCGTCAGCCCAGTAGTGGTGAATGAGGACGCCCCGCGGCGCCTCCACCACCCCCACGCCCTCGCCGGGAGCCTCGGTGGGAATGGTGCGGATGTCCGTGCTGGTTATCTCCGGGTCTTGACTCAGCTCCAGCAGGTGCTCGGCGGCATACACCAGCTCGATGACGCGCGCCCAGTGGGTGGCCAGCGTAGCGTGAACCGGCTTGCCACCGAGAGTGGAGTAGAACCGCTCGTACTCCGCCTGAGCCAGGGGAGTGGCCATACCGTCGGCCGCGTTGAGGCGAGCCAGAGGAGCTACCCGGTAGATGCCGCTATCCGGCCCGTCCACCAGGCCCTTCCAGCCAACGCTCTTGAGGTAGGGGAACTTGAGATACGTCCAGGGCTCCACGTGCTCGCCAATGTAGTCCAGGTACTGAGACGGGGGGAACTTGGCCACTTCTTTGCCCTGCTGGTCGACGACCCGTAGCTGGCCGTCGTAGAAGTTCACGTGGTTATTCTCGTCCACCAGGCCCATGTAGTACGTCTGGTGAGCAAAGGTGTCGCTGAGAATCAGATCAAGGTAGGCCTGGTTGGCCAGCACCACGTCGTTCAAGATCTGGACGGTCAGCTTGCCGAACTCTATTGCCGCCTTGGCGATCTCCTCGACCTTGGCCCGTTCCTCTTCGTTGAGGCCCTTGCTTATGCCGCCCGGCAGGCCGCAGGTAGGGTGGATATACTTGCCGCCGATCATGGCCACCACCTCGTGGGTAGCGGCCAAGGCGCCCAGCACCTGGCCGCCGATCTCCATGCCCACCTTGCCGATGACACCCACGATGTTGCGCTCGGCGGGGGGAGCGTCCGGCCCCACCACAAAGTCGGGGCCGCCCAGGGCGTAGAAGTGAGTGGCGTGGTCGGCCACGTAGAAGGCGCTATACAAGAGCTCCCGCAGCTTCTTGGCTGCAGAAGGCGGATCCACCTTGAAGACCGCGTCCAGGGCCTTGGTAGAGGCCATGTGGTGCGCCTCTGGGCAAACCCCGCAGATGCGGGCGGTGATGACGGGGAGCGTCTCTACCGGCCGCCCCTCACAGAACTTCTCGAATCCCCGCAGCTCCGGCACCTGGAAGTAGGCGTTCTCCACGTCCCCCTCATCGTTGAGGAAGATCTCGATGCGGCCGTGTCCCTCCAGCCGGGTGATGGGGTCAATGCTTATTCGGCGCGTCTCCACTTTAGCCTCTGTCATCTCTTCTTTGCTCCTCGCTCCCTGTCAGTTACACAGGAACCCTATGATCGTCGGCTCGTGGTTGCCAGATACCATGGCTAACTATGCCTCCCTAAACTGCCACCAAGGGCGGCTTGACGTCCGCCAGCAGACCCTCGATCTCGGCGAAGATCTCGCTGTCGGTGAAGTGGCGGCCGGTGATGGCCGCAGCGGGGCAGCCGGCAACACAGACGCCGCAGCCCTTGCAGAGCACATCGTTGATCTCGCACACCTTCTTGTCCTCAAGGAAAGAGATGGCGTTATAGGGGCAGAGGGGTGGGCACACCCTGCAACCAGAGCAAAGCTCCTCAGCGACCACCGCTGTGGCCGCTTCGACCTCCACCGTGCCTTTGACCACCACAGCCAGAGCCCGCGCTGCAGCCGCTGAGGCTTGAGCCACGGTGTCGGGGATATCCTTGGGGCCCTGGGCGCAGCCAACCACAAACACCCCCTCAGTGGCGGTGGCCACCGGCTCCAGCTTGGGGTGCCTTTCCAGGAAGAAACCGTCAGCGCTTCGACTTATGGAAAAGAGCCTAGCGACTTCTTCCGCGTCTGCCTGCGGCTCCAGGGCGCAGCTAAGGATAACCATATCGACAGGGATACGCCGTTTCCGGCCGATGAGGGTATCCTCGCAAAGGACGACAAGCTTCCCTTCTTCCTCCGCTGTCTCCGCCGCATCCGTCACCTCTGCAGCCCGCCCACGGATGAAGTTGACCTTTTGACTCTGAAGCCGGTTGTAGAACTCCTCGTAGCCCTTGCCAAAGCACCTGAGGTCAATATAAAGCTGATAGACGTCTGCATTGATCTTTTCCTTCAGCAGATGAGAATACTTTAGCGAGTACATGCAACAAACTCGGGAGCAATACTCGTGATAGTTGTGATCGCGGCTCCCGATGCAATGGAGGATGGCCACACTCTTTGGCTCTCGGCCATCTACCAGCCGAATCTCCCCGCCGGTAGGGCTACCAGCGTTGTTAAGGCGCTCGAATTCGAGGCCAGTTAGGACATTATCGTACCTTCCGTAGCCGTACTGGAAAGCCACAGCGGGATCGAATTGTTGAAAGCCTGTGGCCAGGATAATGTTCCCTACCTCGATCTCTTCATATTCGTCCTCCATCTCATGATCGATTGCCTCTTGTTCGCAGAACTGCTCGCAAATCCTGCAATTCCCCGTCTTGAAGTGAATGCACTGGTCTCGATCAACCACGGGGACACTAGGTACGGCATAGCTGAAAGGAACACGAATAGCGGCGTTAGGGCCAAGGAGGGACTCACTATGCACCACTTGTCGCCCGTATATGTCTTCGAGCGTGATGGCGCCGGTAGGGCAAATCTTGGCGCAAGCGCCGCAGCCAATACACACCTCGGAGAGCTCGGCAAAAGGAGTGACCACCTCCCGCTCAAACCCGCGCTTATGGAAGTTGATGGCACTTAGCCCCACTACCTCCTCGCACATCCGGGTACACAAGCCGCAGAGGATGCACAGCTCCTCCTCGACTTCGAATCTTGCCCCTTCAACGCCGTACTCCTGGGCCAGCTCCTGTATCTTCTGCGCGCTGGGACAGCGTGCCAGCATCAGCTCGATGATCATTTTGCGAGCCTTCACCACCTGCGGGGTATGGGTGTTCACCACCAATCCCTGTTCCACAGGATAAAGGCAAGAGGTGACCAGCCTCGTTCTTCCTGCGTTGGCTATCTCCACTATGCACAGGCCACAGGCTCCATAAGGGCTCAACGCTTCGTGGTAGCAGAGGGTGGGTATTTCGATGCCGGCGCTTTTCGCCGCCTGCAGGACCGTCGTGCCCTCTTTTGCTCCGACCTCTTTGCCGTCGATCTCCAAGGTTGTCTCGCCCATCGTTGTGCTCACGCCATTCTACCTCTTCGCCCTGACCAGAACCCTTTCCTTAGGGGGCACGGCAGCAGGAACAGGCTCACCAGAGATTCTTTTCACCGCCGCAAAACGAGGGGGACACACGTCGAAACACGCTCCGCACTTGGTGCACTTACTCTGGTCAATAACATGTATCTGATTCTTGCCGCCGCTGATCGCCTCAGGAGGGCAATTCCGAAGGCAAATCAGACAAGCCTCGCATTTGTCTGGAATGATGTAGTAGGAGACCAACGTCTTACAAACACAGGCGGGACAGCGGCCCTCCTTGATGTGTGCCTCATACTCATCCCTGAAATACCGCATCGTAGTCAGTACTGGATTCGGTGCCGTCGTGCCCAGACCACATAGGGAGGCGTCCCTAACTACCTCGGCCAGCTCTTCAAGAAGCTCAAGGTCGCCGTCCTTACCTTCCCCCTCGCAGACTCTAGCCAGAATCTCGTGCATCCTCTTGATACCTTCACGGCAGGAGGTGCACTTGCCACAAGATTCGCGCCTGAGAAAGTCGACAAAGTACTTGGCCACGTCGACCATGCAGGTGTCCTCGTCCATGACGATCAGGCCACCTGAGCCCATAATGGCTCCCACCTCTGTCAACCGCTCGAAATCCACCGGCAGGTCCAGGAACTGCTCCGGCACACAACCCCCCGATGGTCCGCCGGTCTGGACGGCCTTGAATCTCTTGCCATCAGGGATGCCGCCGCCCACATCGTAGACAATTTCCCGCAGGGTAATCCCCATGGGTACTTCCACCAGGCCGGTGTTCTCTATCTTTCCCACCAGGGAGAACACCTTGGTTCCCTTGCTGGTCTCTGTCCCATACTGGGAATACCAATCTGCCCCCCTGGCGATTATGGCCGGAACGTTTGCCCAAGTTTCCACGTTGTTGATGTTGGTGGGTTTGTCCCATAGGCCGCTCTGGGCGGGATATGGAGGCCTCAACCTTGGCTCACCTACTCTGCCCTCTAGGGCGGCGATAAGGGCTGTTTCCTCTCCGCAGACAAATGCCCCAGCTCCTCTATCCAGCCTGATGGCAAAATCAAAGCCAGAATCGAAGATATTCTCGCCAAGCAGGCCGTAGCCCTCAGCCTGCTCAATGGCTCTGCCAATGTTTTTTACCGCCAGGGGGTACTCGGCGCGGACATAGGCATATCCTTCGCGCGCACCGATCGCGTAGGCTCCTATGATCATGCCTTCCAACACGCTATGAGGGTCTCCCTCGAGGATGCTCCTGTCCATATAGGCTCCTGGGTCGCCCTCGTCGCCGTTACAGATTACGTACTTGATATCGCCCGCAGCCTTTCGGCAAATGTCCCATTTCCTTCCAGTGGGGAACCCTGCGCCTCCCCTCCCCCTCAGGCCCGACTTCGTGACCTCGGCGATGACTTGCTCCGGCGAGAATTCCTTGAGAACCCTGTATAGAGTGCGATAGCCCCCTCGGGCGATGTATTCCTCAATGTTCTCCGGATCTATGAAGCCGCAGTTCCTCATGGCGATCTTGCGTTGCTTCTTATAGAAGGGGAGTTGTTCATATGTCGGTACTTCGTCTAGTTCGTTCGGCGGCGAGTCTTGGGGGTACCTCCAGACCCTATCCTCTACCAGGTACTCCTCCTGCTCGATCTTGGCCAGAGCCCATTCTTTCTTGAATTCACCTCTGGCCAAGGCCGCGATCAATTCTCGCCCTCTTTCAGGAGTCATTTCGCCGTAGCTTATTCGCGGCCACCCGGGCTGTAGAATGTCGACCAGCGGTTCCTTTTGGCAAAAACCGATGCAACAGGTTGGCGAGATTACCACATCCAGTTTCTGGTTCTCTACCTCTTGCGAGATTGCGTCAAGCACCTCCCCGGCCCCGGTGGCTTCGCCGCAGGTGCCCAGGCCGACGATAATCTTCGTCTTCTTAGGGTAGAGTAGCTCTGTCCCCTCTTGCCCGATCTGTTGGAGGTCGTCCAGAGTTCTTATCTTCATCAAGTCTTCTTACCCAAACTTCCCTAGTATGTCTTCTACCTTGTCTTGCCGCAGCCGGCCGTAGGTCTTTTCGTCGATTCTCATCACCGGCGCCAAACTGCAACAGCCCAGGCAGCGCACGATCTCCACCGTGAATCTTCGATCGGCGGTCGTTTCGCCGGCTCCTATGCCCAGAGCGGTTTCGATCCTGCCCAGAATCCCGCCCATTCCTCGCACGTGACAGGTGGTGCCCAGGCAAGCGTTGATGAGGTGCCGCCCTCTCGGTTCAAAGCCAAAAGCAGCATAGAAGGAAGCCACCCTGAGGGCATGGCTTAAGGGGATACCCACCTTCTCGGCGATCCTCTGCATAGCCTCTCTGGGCAGATATCCGTACTGTGTCTGAGTATCGTGAAGGATCCCAATAAGGGCCCGCTTTTCGCCGCCGTATGCCTCTACAATTTGGTCGACCCTATCAACTTCCATCGGTCTGACCTCTTTGCTCGGCTTGCTTTATTGTCAGGGCGCCTTTTCGAATTACCCTCTGGGACGGCACAACGACGGCCGGACACACGTTCCAACAGATGCCACAGCCATTACACTTATCGACATCGACATAGCGTGCCCTCTTCCTGATCTTGACCTTGAAGTTGCCCACGTAGCCAGAGACCTCTACCACCTCGCTCAGGGTCATGAGCCGGATAGAAGGGTGTTGCCCAACCGAGCTCATCTTGGGGGTGAGGATGCAGGCGGCGCAATCAAGGGTGGGGAAGGTCTTGTCAAACTGGGCCATATTTCCGCCGATGCTGGACTCACGCTCCACCAGGTAGACCGTGTGCCCAGAATGAGCTATCTCCAGAGCAGCCTGAATCCCCGCAATGCCCCCGCCTACGATCAAAGTATTGGGGTTGACCGGGACCTCCTTGGTCTCCAAAGGCTCATGAAGGAGAA